>SXGS01053484.1_pt1 | contig 12146 bp, 7 predicted proteins | sample 3174681 | NCBI WGS metagenome assembly SXGS01 (sample SAMN11356861, study PRJNA531348) | freshwater metagenome | isolation source: freshwater sample F1-80 | place: China: Fuxian Lake, Yuxi | collected 2017-12-25
CCAACACGAACTGGACCAAAAAAACCCGCAGCAAAAAACCGCTGCCGGGAAAAATGATCCGAATCCACTTTCAGAAAAAACTCACAGCCTCGAAGCGTCAGCGAGGGCGGGTGCTTCACCGACCAACCACATGGAATTCAAAGCCTCTCGACGCGTTCGCCCTCGCTGACGCTTCGGGTTAGTTAGCGGTGATTGTTATGTCCGTTCTCGCTTCTTCCGCGATGGAATCGATGGCTCAACTTGACCGAGGCGACACTAGCTCCCTCGCTTTGACAGAAGCTTGTCTGAATTCGATCTCCGCTCAGGACTCGAGCATCAGCGCCTTTCTCTCAACCAACGCGGAGGCGGCGCTCGCTCAGGCGCAGGCGATCGACGAGAAACGCAAAGCCGGCCAGCCGGTCGGCAAACTCGCCGGGCTGCCGATCGCACTCAAGGACAACATGTGCGTCACCGGCGTGAAAACGACGTGTGCCAGCCGCATCCTCGAACACTTCGTCCCGCCGTATGACGCAGGTGTCGTCGAGAAACTCAAAGCCGCGGACGCGGTGCTCATCGGCAAGACGAACCTCGACGAGTTCGCGATGGGCTCATCGACGGAAAACTCGGCGTTTCAAGTGACACGTAATCCGTGGAATTTGGAGCACACCGTCGGCGGATCAAGTGGCGGATCGGCGGCGGCGGTGGCCGCACGCATGGTGTCGTGGTCACTCGGTTCTGACCCCGGCGGCTCGATTCGTCAGCCCGCCGGCTTCTGTGGAGTCGTCGGCATGAAGCCGACCTACGGTCGAATTTCTCGGTATGGACTGATCGCTTACGCGAGTTCGCTGGATCAGATTGGCCCGTTCGCGACCGATGTTGCCAGCGCGGCGTTGTTGCTGGAGGTCATCGCCGGTCACGACGGCCGAGACTCAACCAGCGTCGATCGGCCGGTGCCGGAGTATTCGCAAACCGTCGAGCAACCGCTAACCGGCTTGCGAATCGGCATCGCACGCGAACACTTCGTCGAGGGACTTGACCGCGAAGTCGAAGCGGCAACCAAGCAGTCGCTCGACGTGTATCGTTCGCTCGGAGCGGAGATCGTCGAGCTGTCGCTGCCGCACTCGAAGTACGCCATCGCGACCTACTACTTGATCGCAGCGTCCGAGGCGTCGAGCAATCTGGCTCGGTTCGACGGCGTGCATTACGGACATCGCGCGGCGAAGTTCGACAACCTAATCGACATGTACTCGGCCAGCCGAGGTGAGGGCTTCGGAGCGGAAGTGAAACGCCGAATCATGCTCGGCACCTACGCACTCTCGGCCGGCTACTACGACGCCTATTACCTGAAGGCATTGAAAGTTCGCCGTCTGATCCGCCAAGACTTCGACGCCGCGTTCGAGCGTTGCGACGTCCTCGCCTCTCCCATCGCCTCGACCCCCGCGTTCCGGCTGGGGGAGTTGGTCAACGATCCGCTGGCGATGTACCTCTCGGACATCTACACGATCAGCGCAAACCTCGCTGGCATCCCCGGCCTGTCACTCCCCTGTGGCCTCAACTCGACCGGCCTCCCCATCGGACTGCAACTCCTCGCCGCGCCGTTCGAGGAAGAAAAACTCCTCCGTGCCGCTCGCATGTTCGAGCGAGCCACCGACTGGCACACGAAGTTGCCGAGAGCTGCGGGGGAATGATCCGCACAAACAGGAACCTTTTCGCGTCTGCTTAGCCGCGTTTCTTCCGGCAATGTTCCGCCCACATCTCCAGCAGCGTCTCTTCGGACGTGTAGCGGAACTGAAAGCCGAGTTCGTTTTGCAGGCGTGCTGGCGAAACGACCCACGGGTATCGAGCGAAATCGTGCCGGCTGGGGGGAAAGTCGAATACCGGCAAACGCAGCCCCCACCAGATCGTGGTGGCCAGCTTCATCATCCAGAACGGGAGCTTCGCGGTTCGGCGATTCGTCAGGGCGGCGAGTCGTGTCAACGGCACGCAATCCTGGGGACCGATGTTGAAGGGGCCTCGGGCGTTTTTTTCGAGAATCATCCACGTCGCCGTAACGCAGTCGTCTTCGTGAACGAAGTGCAACGGCACATCTTGGCCGTCGGGCAAGACGATAAACGGGAGATTGAGCACGAAACGGCTGAGGTAGTTGCTGGCTCCCTTGCCGCCGATGATGACCGGCCGGGTCCACGAGATTGCGACGTCCGTGAGTTCCTCGGCGAGCGATTTGATCGCCAGTTCAATCGCGGTCTTGTCAGCGGCATATTGAAAGTTCTCGCGAGGCTTGAGTCGCCAATCTTCGTGAATGGGGACGGGATTGTCGGGCCACGCTCCGTAGGCCGTCGCGCTGGAGGCGACCAAGAAACGCTGCGGCCGCAACTCGCGCACTGCTTGAAAAACATTGTTCGTGCCACCGATGTTGATGTCACTCATCAGCCGATTGTCGCGGATCGGGTTCAACACGAATGCCAGATGGACGATCGTGTCGGGCCGGAGGTTCGTCAGTGCCGTTCGGGCTTCGGGACTGCGAATGTCGGCTTGGACAAACTCGTGGGGAGCAACCTCAGAGGGCCGGACAACATCGATTCCCAAGAGCTGCGTGGCAGGCGACTCGCGCCGCACATGCTCGATGAGCTTACGGCCGTAGTAGCCGGAACTGCCGGTAATGGCGATGCGTTGCATAGTCTTGATGGCGAAACCAAACGTGGAGGTCGATGCCCTGTCGGCAAAGATCAGTCAGATGATCCACCATAGGCTCCGCAGTTGGTCAACTCAAACGCCATAAGCCTTGAACTATGACTAAACGGGATGACTCAAGAATTGCCGAGTCGACTTGTCGGCGTGCAAGTCTGCCTTTCCAGAAACAATTTTGAGCAGTTCCGAACCGCTCATGCGGAAGGCAGCATTGTGCGGGCAGGAGTAGACGCAACTGACTTCCTGACTGGAACCGACAACCTGACGGCACAAGTCGCATGTGGTTGCCTTCTGCTGAATTACGGCCTTCTGGCAACCGGAATCGGGCGGGTATTCTCGCACCACGTCGAATCCGTGCATGTTGATGTTGCCGTACGGACAGTTCTTGGCACACTGACCGCAGCCAATGCAGTGGTCTTCGATGACGATTTCGAGCGACCCCTTGCGGTGAATGGAATCCACCGGACAGCCAACCAAGCAGTAGGGGTCTTGGCACGAGCGGCAGGAACTCGCGACCAGAAATTTGTCGATCCGCTGTCCCTCGCGGATCAGTCGCACGATGCCGCCATGCGTGTCGCTGCAGGCTCGCGTACATTCATCGCATCGCGTGCAGCTTTCCAGATCCATGACCAGCAACGTCTGAGCGTTGAACAAACCTTGATCCAGGAAGCCACCCAACGGGAGTCCCATCTCACGGTTCACCGGCTTGTTTTGATCCAGGTGACTCTTACAGATTTGGACGAACTTATTCCGCAGCTTTTCGAAGCGGAGAATCAATTCCGAAAAGTGTTCGCCACGTATGCGGACCAGTTCCACATCGTCCAAAGCGGTGCAGGTCGCGGTACGGCGAGCGACCAGGCTTTCGGGAACATGTTGGTCAATCAGGTTGGGGATCTTCGACAACAGCGCGATTTCACCGAAGTGGCGATTGGGGCCGATGTAATCTAGTACCCGCTCCGTACCGTGAAGAGTCTGAGTGATTTTCACGTAGCCAAGCCGGACCATGTAGAAGTGGCCAACGAACTCGTCCCCTTGAACCACCGCTTCGCCTTGCCGGAAAATGTTCTGGCCAGGATCAACTCGCAAGAGTGTGACCTTATCGCGGAGAAACTCGACACAATCGTGGCGTTCTTCTCGGCTCAGATCCTGAAAGAACGAAATCGTCCGTAAGTGATCCTGCAACGCTCGCTCTTTATAAACCGTGTCGAGCAGCTTTCGGGCGGCTGGATTGCGCTGGAGGACGTACAGAACATTGCGCCGAATCTCCAGAACCTCACCGTCATTCATCGCAACCACGGTGGCCGTACGTGGGACATCGCTCATGCAAGTCATCTCACCCAAGATGAGATGTTCGGGAGTTCGCGTGCTGACTTGGGTACCGTAGTCGGTCGAATTGTCGTCGGCTCGTTTGGCTCCGCGTCCAAACAGCCGGCCGAAGAAGCCAACCGGTCCTTCGTCGGCGCTCTTCCGCGGCGTGCCGATATACACGCCGAATTCCCCTGCGTTGAGAATGAAGGCAGTGGCACCGTAATCCCCCTGCCGACAAAGGACGTCACCTTTCTTGGTCTTGCGACGCACGACCGACGCCGAATTCCATTGCAGAAATTTGTAAGACACGCCGGCGAACAACGGCATCTTTTTAAGCTCTTCCGGTGAGACCGCCGTGTATTCCGGTTTCGCAACGAGTTCCGTCCACCAGTCGGAGACCACCGGTCTACGGAATGTGAGCGCGTCGGTGGGGCAGGAAACCATGCACTCACCGCACGACACGCAACTTGATTCCTCCATCGGGTCATCCAGATCGAAGGCGATCTTAGCCGTGTAACCCTTCCCGGCACGGCCGACGACAAAGTTCTTCTTGATCTCGTCGCAAGCTCGAATGCAGCGATTGCAGAGGATGCACGAATTGTGATCCACCGAGATCAGTATCGAAGAGTTATCGCGGCCACGGTCGACCGGAGATCCCGAGGTGAATCGAGTTGGGTTAGCCCCGACCCTTTCGACCAGTGCCTCCAGTTCATTCTGCGTATCCTTATCACGAGCCGGCGCAGTATTTTCTTTGGGACGCAAATGGTCCGAAGCCAACAATTCCGTCAGCACTTTGACGCAGCTCTGAACGCGCTTTCGAGATTTGTCGTCCGTCGAAGCCAGCGTATGCACTTCCATGCCCGGCTCGGCGCGATGCGCACACGACGGCAGCAGCTTTCCGCCCGATCGCCGTTTATCGCCAGTCCCGCGGAAGACCTCCACCACGCAAATGCGGCAGACTCCTGCCGGATTCATGTGCTCTTGATGACACAGAATCGGAATCGGATTCACGTCACCCGGCTTCCTCACGAATAGCTTGGCGGCTGCGTCGTAAATCGTCGTGCTGCGCGGGATCGTCTTGCCTTCCTGGTCAGTGATGACGTTTCCCTGAGAATCGGTCGTCGGTACGGCCTTCTTGACCGTCACGGTTTGGCCGTCGATCGTCAGAGTGACGTCTTTGACGTAGTCTTGTTCCGTGGCTGAAACCACACGAATCAACTGCCCATCCACGTCGCGGGAAAATAGACCTTCGGCTTCCCAAAGTTGGGCTGTTGCGTCCTCATACGCGTTATCGGCCATTGAGATACCTTTCCACGTCAGTGGGGAAATAATCCAAAACTGAAGTCAATGGATTGGGAGCGACCGTGCCCAAGCCGCAGATCGCCGTCAACACCATCGTCTCCTTCAATTCTTTGATCGATTCGTGTTCTGCCTTGAGTGTCTCTGCTGTGTATTTTTTCTGATGCAAGTCGGTGTTGATCTCCACCATTTTTTGAGAACCGATCCGGCAGGGGACGCATTTGCCACAGGACTCGTTACGGTAGAATTTCTGGCAACTCAGAGCTTGCTCAACCATATCGGCGTTCTCGCCGTACACGACCATCCCACCACCGAGCATCAAACGCAATTCGCGGAAGACGTTCGTGTCGAGTTCCAAATCCAAGATATCGAAATGAGTTGCGTCGGCCGGCAACTTCTCTTTGACGAATTTCGACGGCAAATGTTTGACGGGAAGCTTCGCTGGCAAGAAACCACCCGACGGCCCCGAAGGAGCGAATGCCTTGAGGTCCTGCCCGTCTTTCATGCCACCACAGAAGTCGACAATGAGTTGCCGCAGCGTGATTCCGCTGGGAACTTCGTAAGCACCGGGGCGATTGAGGTCGCCGCTAATAGAAAAGAATCGACGCCCGCGCCCTGCGCCGCCTCCCGTTCCTTGGGAGGCATACCACTTGCCTTCCTCGCGAAGCACGACAGCGGGAACCCAGGCCATCGTTTCCACGTTGTTCAGCAACGTCGGCTTGTCCCATAGCCCGTTCGTTTGCAGTTCAGGCGGACGATTGCGCGGTTCGGCACGTTTATCTTGCATCGCTTCAATCAGCGCCGTCTGCTCGCCGCAGATGTAGCCGCCCGGGCTGACAAATACCTCGACCGGAAATGAGATGTCCGAGCCAAGAATGTTCTTGCCACAGAATCCGAGTTTCTCGGCCTCCTTGATCGCCTTCTCCATTGTCTCGATTTGCTCTTCGTACTCGTGACGAATGTAGATGTAGCCGTGTTTCGCCCCGACGACCAAGCCGCCAAGAATGATCCCTTCCAGAACCAACCACGGCGTCCTCAGCAGTAGCTCTCGGTCCTTGAAGGTACCCGGCTCGCTCTCGTCGCCGTTGATCACAACATATTTTTCATCGCCCGCGGCTTCCAGGACTTCCGACCACTTTTTGAAAGTTCGGCCGCCAGCGCCGCCCATGCCGATCAAGCCGGCCGACTCCAAGGCCTTGATGATCCGCAACTTCTCCGCCGTTTTGTCAGGACTATCGATGTATCGCCGAATGGCGGAATACTTTGGCTGGCTCAAGTAGACGTCAATTTCCCAAGTCGGAGACTGATCTGGAAACGATGCGTCCGTGTTTGGTATCGGGGGCGAGCCGGCCATGGTTTGTTGAATGATCGTACAGAGTTCCTCTGCGGATCGTTGCACATAATTTCGTGGATGGTGCCCCTCGATCACTGTTGCGATTGGTGCTCGATCACAACGGCCCAAGCAAGAGACACCTTCGACATGCAATTGCTTCTTATCAAATCCATCTGCGAAGGACCGCAGCCGCTTGAGAATTGCGTCCGACCCGTGCAAATGGCAGGACATATCTCGGCACACCTTCACTTCGAACTTCGGCGGTTCGTCGCGCCGAAAATGCGGAAAGAAGCTGGCCACTTCATGCAATCGATACAGCGGCGTTCCCGTCCGCTTCGACAACGATCGCAACTCGTCGGTCGGCAGAAAGCCATGTCGCCGTTGGATGTCTTGCAATGCTTGAACGATCATTCGCAGCTACCCCTCTAATTTCGCCAGTTGTTGGAGCAGTAGTTTGACCGCGCCCTGAAACGCCTCGCCCGTTGGGTCAAACTCAAGCGGTGATTCCAGTTGTCTGCGGATCTTTTCGAGCGTGGCTTGGCTTTCGCGAAGCGCCGCCTCGCGTTCGCCAGACTTCACGGGATCACCATTTTTCTGGCTTTCCAGATGCTCTTCCCGAAGAGCTTGATGCCACGCCGTGGCTGCCAAATACCACTGAGCGATTTCATCCCAGTCACCTTGGAGAGCTGACAAATTCTTGGCCAAGCGCTCGACGGTTTGCAGAGGATTAGCAGGCGGCACGAGCTTCGGTCGCAGTGCAGCCGTTAACGCCAAGACTTTCTTCGAGTCAGGATGAATCGCCCTCATCGCCCGCTCAAGCTGACGCCATGAGTCCTCGTCATTCGTTGCCGCCGGCTGCTGGGCCAGCAAGGCTTGTCGAGGCATCGGCGAATACCAAGTCCCCCAAACCAATGACCCAATCGGCGATCGGCGATTCTCGGGTTTTTCACGCTGAAACAACTTTTGACGATAGCTCTGCGACCGCAAGTCATGGTGGCAGGCATAGCAACTGACTTCGGAGAACTCCGGCCAAGCGTGATCCTTATCCGTTCCTCCGTCGGCCTTTGCACGCGCCTCAAGCAATTCCAGCGCGGCGTTGGCTGCAACGAATTGACCGGTCAACCACGCCTCCGCGGCGAAATTGGCTTGCCCCTTTTTGACGCCGTTTGGTTGGCGAACACGTTGGCGATCCTTCTCCAAATCCCAATGAGCCGGCAGGCTGTTCAGATAGGCCAAAAACTCAAAGTTAAGACGTGGATGCCCCGCGGCGATCAAATCATGGTTGACCTCGCGTGCTGGCTCGCCGTTATGAGCCGGCGATCCAACATGGCAAACAACGCAGACTTTGGCCCGCGGTTCGAGCTGCTGGGTCACTTTCATCTGGCCGGACTTGCGGCCCGCATGTTTGTCGCCGAGCCAATCTCCTGCGACACCGTGGCAAGAGGCACAACTCACACCATCTTCGGCGAAGCCGTCAGATGAAGGTCGCCCTTCACCGATGGTTGCATGACACGTTGCACAACGCTTCTCCAGAAAGGACTGATACTCTTTGGGGGTTGTTTTGGGATCGACTTTTTCAGGAAAAACCAGCCTGGCCACAATTCTTTGAGATCGGTCTCCAAGCAATACAGCGTAGGCATCAGCATGAGGATCTTTGGACGCCCAAACGGTGTAAGAGCTGTTCCACTCCCGCTGCCTTCCCGTCGCCGTGACCGAGCCACCGTGGCAGGCCGAGGCGGTGCAGGAATTCATTCCCAGCGAAACATGAGCCGCCCCTTGAGCCGCAGTAGGCTCGGCGGCAGGCATCAAGATCGCGGTTAAGAAGACAGCGGTGAATGTCATGGTTTCGCCTCCGAAGCTCCATGACGTTTAGATGCGTTCGTTAGACGGAGCTCATGATCGGCTCTGTGATACCGATGACACTCAACACAATCGGCTCGCGCGCCGCCTCGTTTGCCATCAGCACTCAGTGGACCGTGACATTCAAGGCACTTTTCCCGACCCAAAATCAACACGTCCTGACTATTCATGGACGTAGCCGCTTTTCCGTGGCACTCGTTGCACTGCTCGATCGCAGGTTTCGTGGGATCCACATTGCGGTGCGAGTTGTGATCAAACCGCGCGTGCTGCAACCAGACTTGCGGAATGTTTGCCGGCTTCACCGGCTGCAAGCGCGGCTCACCAGTTGGCGCATCTTGATGGCAGTGCCCACAGACCGTTAGCAAATGTCGCTCGGCACGATTCGCTCGCTCACTCACCCACTCCTTGGCTTCCTTGGAATCCGAAGCAAGCTGAGTCAAACTTGGCACCGGCAGCCGCTCGATTTTTTTCTCCAGCAGTGCCGGATTCTCTTTCACATATTCGCCCAAGTAGCTGCCTTCCACGATCTCGCGAATCGCATTTGGGGACAGGCCGTGCGGGACAACTTTCTTCTCCGAGCCCGGCTCGAAAGTTAAGGCGTGACACGCCCGGCAGTTTCCCTCAAACGTCACCGGAGTCATGTATTGATTGGCGTGATCCTGCTGATGACAGGACGCACAATCCAACTGAACCAAATCCGCATCTGCCTGGCCTGGACGCCGATATCTCTCGCGGTCAGTCTCGCTTAAATCCGCCAGCGAGAGAGAGACTTTGTCTTCTGGCTTATCGCTCTTCAATCCCTTCGTCAGATGGCGGCCATGTGTGAATTTGATTGTTCCCGGATCGCTCTTCAGCGACCGGAATTCCGGGTGAACGAGATCAAAACGAGTCACATCCTTATACGGGTCGGCGTTGGCGACCTTCATGTGCGCCGAAAGATTTTCGTGACACACGGTGCAAGTCCGGTCATCCATCCGCAACAGCGACGCGAGTTTTCCGTTGTGATCGCGATGGCAACTGGCACAACTCGGCACTTCTTCGGCGATCTGTCGAAAATGATGCTCGGGACCAGGGTGGCATTTCTCGCACTTCTCATCCGCCAGATGATCCCAGGGACGCGATTGCGGACTCCATTTATCAAGCAAAGTTGCCGCCCAAGTGTCGTCGCGAATGGGCGCAAAGTCGACGTGACACGCCTCGCATTTGTTTTCCCAAGTCGCATGAACGATCGCCAAGGGACCGTGCGAGTACGGGGCATTGACCTGCTCCCTAGCCATCAGGCTCCAACACAGCCAAACAATCGGAGTAAAGACGATCGCAAACAAGGACAACTTCGTCTTCCAACGGCTGATGTCATCTCGCCTGTGGTGGTAGCCGTAGGAAATCTTGACAGCCCGCTGTTTACCAGTGACGGGAGGCTTCATCTTCGCGTCCATAAGATACTCGCATCGTCGTAAGGTTGGTCTTCCAAGGCCACCGAGCTGTCTTTTGGTTGACCTGAAACAGCCAACTGACACCGGTTACCAATACTTGAGCGCCACATAGGCATGGACGAACATCAACACCAACAGCGCCATCGACAACGGCAGATGGATCCACAACCAACTGTGAAGCCACCAATGGAGCCGGGTTTGCAAATCGAATTGCCGGCGCTGCTCGCAGCATTCCTCGATCGCCTCAAGGATCGAGTGAGCCTCAGGATCGAGCACTGCGCGAAGTTGCCGAAAAAACTCAGCCGATCGAGTGCGGTTACTCAGCGGAGACCGGAATCGCCGGCCTCGTTCGAGGAATGGCTGAATAGTCGCATTAAACTTTTGACGCAACACTTCGCAATTTGGCACAGGAACCTGCGGCACCGGTACCCTCAGCAATTGCCCCGGAATCAGTTCTGCTTGACGAATAGCCCCGACCACCACACGACCGCCTTGACGACGATCGGACGACTTACTCGGCAACGAGCGAGATTCCTTGCTTGGCTGCGAATGCGCCGACGCCTCCAAACTTTCCTTAGGAAGACCGCAGGTGGCGAGCACCAAGTTCCGAGCATCCGCCAATGCCATTTGCATGGTTTGCTCGATCTGCGAGTAGATCGTTTCGAGCGGCGTGTCGATGAGCATCCGGCGCGGCAAAAACTGTTGCATCACCAAGCCAAAAATCCCACTGGCGATGACCATCGCGAACAATAGAGCGAGAATGGTGCTTAGCCATCCGCCCCACATGAATCCGCTGTGCAACAGAATCAGCGGAACAGTCAGTAGACCGAACCAGATGTGGGCCTTCATCCACAAGCGAGCACTGCCCCAGCGCCAAGATCGCAACATTCTTCGAGGCCACAAGAGGCATTCGAAGATGATGATCGCTCCGCCGAGTATCCCCAGAATCAATCCGGGAGGACTGCTGCCACCAGGCAAACGTGTTGCGTGTGCGTGAGCCCAATAAAAGTAACCGAAAACCGCAGCGGCCGTAATGGCCAAGAACATGGCGAACCACTTGCGGTGTACTGCGAAGTGCTTGCGGAGGATAAGCATGGTGCGTGACAAACGTCGTAAGAGGTGATGACTGCCTGAAGCGACGAACACACTACTGCAGAGTCATTCTACAACAACGCCTGAAGAGAACAACCAATCCGCAATCAGTTTTCAACAACCATTCTCCAAGAGAAAGAATCGCGTGAGTGAATGGCACTGTCGAACACTCAGAGCGTGAGCTTCGCGAATCCAGACTCTTGGTGATGACTGTTGGACGAAGCGAAGGCCATTCCCATTTTGCGATCGAAGGCGATTTCGAGACATGCGAGAGCATTGAAGCGAACTGATGTAAGAACATTGAATCGAACTGCGGCCTCGCCCGCTCCTTCACAGTGGGGGCTACCGTTGAATTGAAACAATTCTGCTTGTGAAAAATTCCTGTCCTCCAGAAGAGACGTGGTTGCCCGAAGAATTGGTGAAGGCTGGTCGTCTAAGACACGCTGTTCTGCAGATCAAATGGGTTTTTCAAGAATGTCGATCATGTCTAACTCAGGCAGCGTCCGACACGAGAACTGGCAGAACGCCGGCCACGAGTCGTCGTCCGCCCAGAATGATCTTGCAACTCGCGGATTCCATCTTTGTCGGCATTCCAAACCAGGTGTTTCGCAACACGAGCGTTGCGGTTGTGTCTTGAATTTCCTCAGGACGAGGCCAGGGCGTCATGGAAGATCGCCTGCAGATCATGTTGCGGACGGCGGGGCTGAGCCTCTGCCTGATGGCCGGCAGCGCGCTCGCCGAGGATCCCTGGATTGACGCTTTTCGATGTTCAGAAGCACCGTGGATCACTCTGGAATGGTCCTCACTGGGTGATCGCGACGTGCCGCGAATTCGGCTCGTAAAACAAGAGGTGCAGCCGCTGCAACCGCCGACGGCACCGGCGTTGGAATTGCCCGCACCTTTGCCCTCACCAGCGAGCGAGTTCTCAACCTCTTTATTCGCATCCTCGGAATCGGCGCGGAGTCAATTGTCTCCGGTGCGCAAGGAGCGACTCAGGGCTGGTTCGGATGTCATTAATGGTGGCGAGTCGCGAAGTCGGCAGACGACGGATGCAGGGAGCTTATTGCGAAAGTCTTCGGCCGCGCTGGGAGTGGGCACTCAGCGACGAAATCCCATCGTGTCTGATCCGCGTATTCGCGGGTCGCGAGTGGGGC
>SXGS01237432.1_pt1 | contig 12145 bp, 11 predicted proteins | sample 3174681 | NCBI WGS metagenome assembly SXGS01 (sample SAMN11356861, study PRJNA531348) | freshwater metagenome | isolation source: freshwater sample F1-80 | place: China: Fuxian Lake, Yuxi | collected 2017-12-25
CGCCTCGGCGCTTGTGAGGGTGGCGCGGGAGAGATGTTCGCCCAGTTCCTGAACCGCCTCCATCGATTTCCGGATTGGCTCGAGTGCCGGCGGACGCGATTCCAGGCTGTGCTTCACGAATCGAGCCAGCTGACTTCCAGTGTCGCGAATGTTCTCTATCTCCCGCTTCGCTTGTTTCTGCTGCGGAGTGCGATATTCCGGCACCCAGCCAAGCCCCGCGCAAAGACCAAGCACCACGACGACCCACCGGCCGCAGGGAGGCACTTTCAACGGGAAACATTGGGGGATCGATGTGGCTTTCAATACCCGAACAGCATCTGCCACCACCAACTCCCGCCAAGCCCCCAACCCAGGCCGATCACTCAGCTCAAGCGCCGTGCTCAACCTTTCATTTGATCCTCGTTTGGCATCCACCAGTCGGGCGGCTTCCATCAGCGAAAACCCACGCCATGCCGCAATGACACCACACGCAGCAGTGACGCAGAGAAACATCCAGACCGCCCATTGAACCCAGGATTCAGGCAGCGGAAAGACCTTGTAAAGAGTTGATGCGAATAGAAACAAGCTCCCTCCCCAGAGCAGCCCTTGCCAAATCCCACCCCAAAAACGAAGCAACCTTCGGCGCCTAGACGCTTCACGCAATTGATCCTTCACCCACCCGATGCCGCTCATGCTGCCGAATCTTGAGGTGTTTCCATGAACTCCTCCGAACATTCCCCCAAATCGCGCAAATAGCCAGCCTATTCAAGGGTCCGCTTGCGTCCACCTCCCAATTCCTCAGAGCATGCATCGGAACCGGGAATCGGTGGATTGAGCCAGCCATGTTGAGAGGCAAAGCGGTTCGGGACTGACTTGTAAGAAAGTGATGGCAAAGAGATTAATGGCGATGGGGAACAAGCCGTTCAAGATTTCTTTCTCTAGAGCGCATGCGAAAGAAGACATTTCGAAGCACCGATCCGACCAGAGAATTGCTGTCGTGGCACTCTCCGCACTTGTCTGTCCTTTCGGTTTGTGTCATGCAGGAGTCCGTGCCCCAGCCATTCCGTCCGGCAAGCCAAGAGTCGATCCGGCGTGAACAAGGATCTTGGCGGCAGCTCTAAAGTGAAAGCCATCGACTATGGATTCTTCAAAGGCGGAACCCATCTCGGATCGAACGCCGGCGGTCGGTCATTTTTTGACTACTCATTGGAGCTTGGTGCTGAAGGCTGGAAAGAGTTACTCGACCGAGGCGATCGAAGCCCTGGAGGAACTCTGCAAGGCCTATTGGTATCCGTTATACGTTTACGCCCGGCGACGGGGCGTGACCAAGGAAGACGCCGAGGATCTCACGCAGGCGTTTTTCACAAAGCTGCTTGAAAGCCGATTGATCTCTAAAGTGAGGCCTGTTGGGGGCCGCTTTCGATCGTTTTTGCTGACTACATTCCAGCACTTCATGAGGGACGAATGGCAGAAGCAGCGCGCCGCCAAGCGGGGAGGAGGCGCGGTGCTTTCCCTGGACCTTATTCAGGCCGACGAACGTTATGCTCATGAACCGGTGGATCGGCTTTCCGCGGACCATCTTTATGCGCGGCGCTGGGCTCACGAAGTCCTCGAGAAGGCGTTGGACGGCGTGCGGCAGGAGAGCGTCGAGGAAGGGAAGGAAGCGATCTTCGATCTGTTATTGCCTTCCCTCGCTGAATCGCCGGAGGATGGCTTTTACAAAAGCGTCGCCGCCAAAACTGGGATGACCATGGGAGCGGTCTCCGTGAGCGCTCATCGTTTGCGACTGAAATATCGAAGGCGGGTGCGCGAGGAGATAGCCCGCACCGTGGCAACCCCTGCGGATGTCGAGGAAGAGCTTCGGGATTTGATGGGGTTGCTGCGGATCGGAAGTTGAGCCGTGCCAAGTATTTTCTAAAATCGTGTAATCTTCCGCGGCGGATCCCGTGAAGCAGGGTATATGGCATCCATTGAATCATTCTCGTCATCAAACTCTTCAGCCACACCCTTCAGGTGCCGGAAATGCGGGACCCCCTTGGTGGTTTCCACCCTTCGCGGCCTCTGCCCAAACTGTCTTGCCCTGCTTGTTCTGAGTTCAGGGGATGAAACCCGAACCACCCTCTCCCCGCAGGGCAGCGGACCAGAGATGGTGTCCTCGACGGTTCAATACTTTGGGGATTACGAGCTGATCGAGGAGATCGCAAGGGGCGGGATGGGAGTGGTGTTTCGAGCCCGGCAAGTGAGTTTGAATCGAACCGTGGCTCTGAAGATGGTCTTGTCCGGGCAACTCGCGACCCCAGAAGACGTAGAACGGTTCTCGATCGAAGCGGAAGCCGCCGCCAGTTTGGATCATCCCAACATTGTTCCAATCTACGAAGTGGGCCAGCATGAGGGCCGTCATTATTTCAGCATGAAGCTTGTGGAGGGGGGAAGCCTAGGGGAGCGATTGAAAGGAGGTTTGCCATCGGGAGTTCAAGGCGGGGAAGGCCCTCTGGGGATTGGGAACTCGGCGCGGTTGCTGGCGACGGTCGCTCGCGCGGTTCACTATGCCCATCAACGGGGGATCCTGCATCGAGATCTAAAGCCCGCGAACATCCTCTTGGACAAGTCGGGAGGGCCGCACATCACCGACTTTGGCCTGGCGAAACGAGTGGATCAGGACAGTGGGCTGACTCGGACGGAAGAGGTCATGGGGACACCGGCTTACATGGCGCCCGAGCAGGCCCAAGGGAAAACGCGGGAGATTTCCGCCGCCTCCGACATCTACGGTCTGGGGGCGATCCTCTACCACCTCCTGACCGGTCGTCCTGTGTTCGAGGGCGGAACTCCGTTGGAAACCCTGCGCCTGGTTGCTGAATCGGAGCCCGTCCCTCCTTCCAAAATCAACCGCGCAGTTCCCCTGGATCTCGAAACCATCTGCCTCAAATGCCTTGAGAAGTCGCCGGAGCGGCGGTATGGAAGCGCGCTCGAGCTGGCGGAGGAAATCGAGCGGTTTTTGAATTGTGAACCGATCCTTGCTCGACCGGCCGGCGGTCTGAGGCGGACATGGAGTTGGGCGCAGAAAAACCCCTGGGTGTTCACCGTTGCGTTCGCTTCGTTAGTGTTGCTTTTTGCATTCCTGGCTTATGGCATGTTTGAACGGGCTCGATTCGTGAACGGACGCCTGACAGCCGGAATAGAACATGTTCGGGAAGTGGCCGATTCACCTTCCATTCTTTTTTTTAAGCTATTTCCGCTCATTCTGATGGTGCTTTATGCGGAGGGGAAAAGGTTTCAACGGGATCATCGGGAACGGAGCGCAAACGGTGCGGCGCGACCTTCGCAGCACTCCTGGCTCCACGGACTCATCGGCCTCGTGGCCGTTGCCGTGGGGTTGGGGGCTCTAGGGATGCAAATCAAATCCTGGGCTTGGAGGTCGTCCTTTTCGCCCGTGATCGGTTTGGAAATCCTGTGCGTTCTGTGTGCGCTGGCGCTGAACTGGCTCGGCTCGCATCGGATCTGGGAGGCGGTTGGGATGCACGAAACTTCACGGTTTCGCGCGGTCGTGGACAAGATGCTGGAAAGGGAGGTGGCGATGGAGTGGCGCCGATGGTCCCCGCTAAAGCTGGCTTGCTTTGCCGTTTGGCTGCTGCCGGTCATGTCGAATGTCTACATCCTTTTCTTGGATTGCGCGGTCCTCAGCAGGAGCGCCGTTGGGCTCTTGATTGCCACCGCAGCCTTGTTGATGACCTTCTGCCTCGTCACGCTGGCACGTTGGGCTATCCGGGAACGCCGACGCTTGTTCCCATGGATCTTCGCCCCGCTGGTGCTAGGGTACTTTCTCTTCGCGCTCGGAGCCCTCCTGTCAGACTCCGTGACCTCGCGAACGCCTGGCTTCGACCCGCAGTTGGCGTTTGGCTTGCTCCTCAATTCAATCAAAACGGCCGCAATCATTTCGTTCGGATTTTATTTTTTTGAGGTTCCTCATAAGTCGCCGGGCATTGAGGGCCGATGTTTCCCCGTCAAACCTTGGATCGACGCGTTTCTGGGGGGAGCGTTGATAGTGGTCATGTTTGTTCTGTTGCACGTGGAGGAGAACTGGCGCGGGCGTCGCGAGTGGACGCGAGTGCAAACCGATCTGACGGCCAAGGGGGAATCGCTGAATTACGAGTCTTTCATGAGGCCCTCCGTGGCGGACGCTGAGAATGTGATGGCCCATCCTTACATGAAAAAGCACTTCCTGCACGGAACTCCGGACTTTCCTGTAGCCCATCCGGAGAGATTTGCCACGGCCATTTCCCTTCAAGAATCGCGCCCCGAAGCCAGCCAGCAAGTGTCTGTTGAAACACAAACTGCCGCCCCTTCCTCCTTACAGGGGATTCTGGATTGGTATGCGAGGTACCAAGACGAATTCGCGTCGTTGGAGGACGCTCTCCAACGACCTTACTCCAGGGTGAACGCGAATCCGCCCAAATTTGTGGGCAGGCCCCTACCCAATGGGGAATCGTTCATGAGGGCCGCGCGGGCTTATGCGCACCTCTGCAAGGTCCACCTGCTGTTGGGGCAATCCGAGAGGTCGGTGAAGGACCTGCTGATGATTCGCCGATTGATGGAAGCCTCGCTATTCAACGAGGCATCTCCACTTGCCGTTACGATGTCGAAAGTGAGCCTTGCACGACTTTTGGCCAGCACTTTGGAGGATACTTTGGCCGCGAACCTCTGGCGCAAATCGTCTCTGGCGGAAGTTCAAAAGCTCTTCGAAGGGGTCGACCTCCTGTCTGACTTCTCGCACGCCCTGCGGGCTGGAGAACGAGTGGGTGGGCTTCTCAGAATGCAAGGCTTCGGCAAGGGCCTTTCGGTAAGTCTCTCAGGGGCTCCTCCCCTGGTTTTGGCGGCCATTCCAGATGGCTGGGTTGACATGGATCGCGCCCACGTTGCAAGGCTGTTCCAACTTGGCTTGGAGGGGCTCGATCCGACGCGCAAACGCTTCGACGTTCACGCCATCGAAACCGCCGATAAAGTCCTGGCGGCATCCCGGAAAAGCCCTCACGGCATCCATGGGATGCTGTCCGATAGGATGATTCCCAAAAGCTTCTTGCTAGATCAATTCACGACGGCAAGAACTGAAACTCTGATAGACCAAGCCTTCGTCGCTTGCGCTTTGGAACGATATCGCTCCGCCCATCGCGGTTATCCAGAAACTCTCACCGCTCTCGTTCCTGAATACGCGAGCCAGCTTCCCCATGACATGCTGGACGGCCAACAACTGCGGTACCGCCGCACCGGGGACGGTCGTTATCTCCTCTACTCCATCGGTTGGAACATCAAGGATGACGGCGGCACAATGCCGTTACCGAAGCCGGGTAAAACGGAAGCAGAATGGAGCAACAAGAATGGTGATTGGGTCTGGCAAGGCGTGCCACCACGCTGAAAGTAGGGGTCAGGCCACGTGGCTCCAGACAAAATCCGGAAAGATGGAGAGGATGGGTGATGAACGAGAAAGAAAAGTTATTTTTCGTGAGTTTTGTAAAATGGCTTGTGAACACAGGCTTGACTGGCGAAGCACCTGGAGTGGTTGACGAACCCGAGCGTCGCTTCGCTCCGACTATCTGTCCGGCCATTTCTCCCTGAACTCGCGGCTCTATTCTTCCATTCCCTTTTGCAACGCAGCTTCGTCAGAGATTCCTTGCTCCGCTTCATTCTTCAATCCTGGAAATTGCGCTTGGGCCCGGCCAGCAAATCCTCGCTGGCCGCTTCGGGATAGTGTCCGAGCCGGTTGTTTCCAGTTTTGTAAATGACCGTGCCCTCCGCCGTCACCTCAATCATCCGCGCCTGGCTGAACGGACAACGCAGGAAATATTCGATCCGCTTCCGAGGGCCTTCGATGTCGCCCGCTTCGATCCGCACGCTCTGATCGACGCTGAATTCATTACGGTTTCCGTCCTTACCCACGCACCCGTGAACATTCACTCTACCCGATTGAAGGGGCAAAAGGCTTCAATCACAGGAGACTTTATAGCAGCCCTGAGAGCCATGCTGAGAGCATGCAGATATTTTGAATTAACCCTTGATTTTTTCGACCGATTCGCTTTTTCTGTGCAGGAAGTTTTTTATGAAAACTCTCCCACTACTGATCGCGGCGAATTTGCTCGCCGTTGCTTCGAACGCACAGAGTCTCACCGCCACGTTAAGCGGCGCGAACGAACGCCCAACACCCAACGCGAGCCTGGCGACTGGAGTGGCCTCGGTCTCTATCACGGGTGATTTGTTGTCCTACAGCGTCAGTTACAGCGGCTTTAACCCCACAGCGGGCCATATTCATGGACCAGCGGGTGTCGATGCCAACGCTGGAGTCATGGTACCGTTCACGTTGACGAGTTCCTCCGGGAACAGTGGTCTCTTCTCGGGCACAGCGACGATCACGGCCACTCAAAAATCCGACATCCTCGCTGGCTTGAGCTATGCGAACTTGCACAGCGCCGCCTTCCCTGGCGGTGAAGTTCGGGGCCAGTTGGTAGTTATCCCTGAACCAGGAACGTATGCCCTGATTGCACTGGGCGCCTCTGTCCTTGCGTTGCGCGCCCGCCGCAAACCCTGAGTCACTCTTTTCTCTCACGCGCAAGCCATCCACGGCTTGCGCTTTTTTTTTCTGCCGCCACGCCCATGGCATCCAAGCCGAACAATTTTTCTCTGACTCTTGTCACGGCTCCTGATCAAGACGTCGCGAGAAGAATTGCTCGATCCCTCGTGGAAGCTCGCTTAGCCGCTTGCGCCAACTTGATCCCAAAAATCGAGTCGATCTATTGGTGGAACGCGAAAATTGAAAGCGCGGAGGAAGTCCTGATTTTAATTAAATCCGAGACCGACCGCATGGAAGAATTGAAAAAGGCAATACGCGACATTCACCCCTACACGACCCCGGAAATCATCACGTTCGCACTTCACGATGGCTGTGAACATTACCTGAAGTGGATTCACGAGTCGATGGCTCGGGACTAAAAAGGACCCTCAAAGCCCAAGTCAAGCGGCGCATGACCCGAGGCTTCGGAAAGAATCCGCTTGGTGCGGGTGAACGGGTTGCTTAAGGTTCACGGGTCAATTCGGTTCAAACCTTGGTTCCGGAAGCTTCAATCCGCCTTCCTCAGAGCCAGTTTTCGCTGCAGGGTCTGATGGCTTTGTCTCGTCCTTTTTCTCGGCGAGCAAATCCTTTCGCACCTTCTGAACAGGATCCACCGTCCACTTGGAAACCAAAAAAATCCATTTCTCGAGTTCTTTCTCCTTGGCCAGCTTCTCCTTCAGCTTCTCCAGCTTTTCTTTAAATTCCTTGTCCAGTTTCTCCTTGTCCTCAGGCTTCTCATCCTTGCCGGCTTGGCGCTCGGTCGGAAAGTTCGCGGCAACGTTCAAGGCCATGTGGAACGCGTCCTCTCCAGAACTCTTCCCAATCTTGATAGCATAGTTGAATTGGTCGAACGTCTCGATTTTGACCAGTGTTGGTTTATCCAAACCAGTGACTTCCGGCGTCGTATCGCCGGTGAGCACATCATTAAAACTAGGGGACGAAAAGGCGTTAGCTTGGCTGTAAATCTTCGCGGTGTCCAAATTCTCCTCAGCCTTGGCCCCAGCCAGAACCATCTCGGAAGTTTCGGCTGGCTTGGACAAGCTCCACGAATTTGTTTCGTCGGCGTGTGTCACGGAAATCGACTTGATCTTCTCCACCTTGAAGAAGTCCTTATTCAACCACTGCTCTGGCTTGGGTTCGATCTGCGAAAAGGTCTCGGTAACAAGAAGAGCGTCCTTGGAATTGGACTCACCCAGCACTTTAACCCACCGTCCATCAGGCCAACCTTCGTCTCCGCCGCCACCGAAAGGCGACGCCGCGCCACCCCTCTTCATATGCTTCTTGCCAAGAATCAAGGAATGCAAGACTTTGCCATCTTTGTTCCGAAACTCCGCGAGCGTGCCCGAACCGGCGCCTTTTCCGGGCGCCACCAACTCCAGCCGCGGCAACTGCGAATCTCCGACCTCCTCCGTTTGAACGGCTTTCAGTTCCCAAATCTTCGAGAGAAACTCCTTAATGTCCCCGAAATTCGCCGGATAAAAAGATCTTTCCCGAACCGTCCAAACTTCGTTGGTCTTGAGGAGGCTGATTTCCCCCTTCTCGTTCTTGATCGTAACTTGCCCAACGTCGTTCAGCGGAAATTCGCTCACGACCTTGCGCCCCATCGAGCCTCCTCCTGTTTTCCAAGATGCGGAGTCTTTATGGGACAGATAATAGCCGATGCCTCCCACCAGAAGGCCGACCACCAACAACAAGGCAAACTGATTTCGGTTCATTTTGCTGAGGTTTTTTTGCGTTTCAAGGCAGCGAGGCAAATTCCGGAAGCCGTCACCAGGAAAGGCATCCCCGCTATGTTAAGCCATTTCAGCTGGTTCTCCAAGGCGTCCACGTCGCGCTTGAGGTGTTTCCTCACATCCTTCAACTCGCGCTTGACCTCGGTCTCCCGCTGGCGAAAGTTGGCCACTTCCTTCTGCTGTTCAGGCGAGAGGATGAATCGTTGGTTGCCTTCCTTCTTTTGCTGCAGCTCATTCAATCGCTGCTGGGCCGACGACAATTCGGTTTCTAATTGCTTGATTTTCGATCTGTAGGATTGTTCGGCTTTCGCCTGCATCTCTTTCACCACGGTGAACGGCCTGCCGACAGTCGCCCGGCTTCGCACCTGAATCAGATTCACGTCCCCGCCCGCCTGGTCGGCGATGTTCTGAGCCAGGCTCATGTTGCCGTTTCTCGCCATGAAAAGGCGTTGGCCAAAAATCTCTTGAACCTGGCCGGCGAATTCATCGAACACGAAATCGCTGTCCCCAACCAAAATCACGACGCTTTCAACCTTCGATTCCTTCAGACTCGAAGCCGCCTCCGGCGCCGGCTCGTCCTTCTTCGCGTCATCCGTCTTTGCCGCGCCTCCCGGTTTCCCGTCCGGAAATGCGGTCTTGAACTTGCCGGTAAGCCGGACCGCCAAACTGACCTCCTTACCCGATGGACTAAAATCTTTCATGACTTGTTCCCCTGCCATCTCCGCCATGAATTTTTCCACGAACTGGGATTGCGTCGTCGTTTTCAGCAGCACGGTTTGCGTCAGTCCCGACACGGGAGTGCCTGTGAACCCACCCGCAAAAGGGAGCAAAATATTGTCGATCTGACTCGTTGTGACGTCGCCTTGGGCAATCCCTCGAGAATCCATCGACAACACGGTGGGGACGACCTCCTCACGACCCATGCCGCGATTGATTCTCGTCACATAATTCGCGTCCGCCACGACTTTGTTCGCGTCAAACTCGAGCCCCCACGCCTTCAGAAGCTTGTCCAGCGTGCTTCCACCCTGCGCCGCGCGCTGCATCGGATTCCCCGCGCTGGATCGGCTGTCGACAATGCTCAAGGGATCCAAAAACGCGATTAACTTTCCCCCGCGCATCAGAAACTGGTCGATCGCGTATTGGGCATTATCGGTGACCTGTTTGGGATGCACCACGAGCAGCACTTTGATGGCATCATCGATGGTTTCGGCGGTCATCTCGACCTGTTTCACCTCGAAATCATTCTTGAGCTCATTCACAAACACCCACGGGCTTTGCCCCCGCTGCCCCATCTGCATCATCATGGGATTCATCGGCTGGCCAAACATCGGGAGACTGGTCATGATTCCAACAACGGGTTTTGAGGTGGCCGTCACTTGAGTGATCGCCCGCGCGATGTCGTACTCCAACAGCTTATCCCGATCCGGCGACAGAAACGGAACCGCGACCTTTTGCTCCAAACAACTCACGGCGAGCCCTAAATAAAGTTTTTCACTCAAACTTATGGGCTGGCCTTGAACGCCATCCAGGGTGGCCGATTCTTCCGCGTCCGAATCAGGCTGAGGATCCAGTTTTTCAATTGTGATTTTGCCGTTGGAAGCTTGCCGAAACTCCTTCAAAAGATCCTCGACGCGCCGCGCATGGGTCTGCAGTCCGGTCGGCATCGTGTTCTCTCCCTGCGTCACGTAAAGCCGAACCTTGACCTTCGTATCCAGTTTGGCGAGCACCTTCCGTGTCCCTTCCGACAGCGTGTAAAGTTTATCCGCTGTCAGATCGATGCGCGCCTTCGCCTTGCTGGCAATCCCGTTGACCGCCACCAAAATGATCAGCATGACCACCACGCCGACCGTCGAATACAACATCGCCTCTTGCTTTTTATCGAGCTTCATTCGATCAACCAGTTTGCTAAAGTTTGATAATAGACTGCCTTGCTTGGATACCGCGCCCCGTTGGGCCACGCCACGCCGTGCTGGGTTCACCCAGATCGGTGGCTTCGAATCACCACACCCGTGGTGAAGAGGGAAAATCCGATGATGGACAGGAAAAAGATGATGTCACTGGAAGCCAGCACGCCCTTCTGAAAACCATCGAAATGCGGCATGACGCTAAACGAAGCAACTCCCTCGACAACCCATCTGGGCGCCCAACGCACCAGGAGGTTCGTCACGGGTGGATACCCCGCTAAAATCAAAAATAAACACGCCACAACGGACAAGATGAAACTCACCACCTGATTCCGAGTGAGCGCGGATGTCATGCAACTCACGGACAAATAACTGCCTGCCAGAAGGATGCTGCCCACGTAACCGCCAAAAATAGCGGCGTTGTCCGGACTCCCCAGATAATTCACGGTCAACACCAAAGGAAAGGTGAGCAACAACGCCAGAATCAGAAAAATCCAGGAAGCGAGAAACTTCCCCACAATCGCCTGCCAGGCGGAGACTGGCATGGTCAGAAGCAATTCGATGGTCCCGGACCTCCGTTCCTCGGACCACAACCGCATGCCGACCGAAGGCACCAGAAACAAATAAAGCCACGGATGCCACACGAAAAATGAATACGTCAGGGAAGCCTCTCCACGCTCAAAAAAGTAGCCCAGCATGAACGTAAAAAAGCCCGTCAGGAGGAGGAAGATGACGATGAACACATACGCGACCGGTGAGGCAAAGTACCCCCCGAGCTCACGTTTGGCGATGCATTTGATGTTGGCTATAGAACCTGTCATTTCGAATTCTCCATCTTGGTGTCGGGCATCGTGATGCTGCGAAAAACCTCATCCATCCTGCCTTCCTCCGTGTGCAATTCCTCCACGCGCCATCCTTCTTTCAAAACGACTTCTCCCACCAGACGCGCCAACTCGTGTCCAACCCGCGCCACTTGGGGGAAAACCCGCGCCACAACTCCCGCGCCCTCCTCATTGACGATTAATACGCGCTTGGCGCCTTCCACCCCGGCCAACCGAGCCCGCAACACCCCGCTCTCAACTCCCAGCACGCGAACCAACACGGCGCCCGCGCCCTCCGCGCGCTGCCGCAACTCCAGTGGCGTTCCGTTCGCCACGATCTTTCCACGGTCAATAATGATGGCACGAGAACACGCCGCGTCTACTTCCTCCAGAATGTGCGTGGAAAATATAATCGCTTTTTTCTCCCCCATCCGCCGGATCAGCGTCCTCACCTCATGTTTCTGGTTTGGATCCAGCCCGTCGGTTGGCTCGTCCAAGATGAGAATATCGGGATCATGGATGATGGACTGCGCGAAACAAGTTCGATGACGGTATCCTTTCGAAAGGGTTTCTATGCTTTGGTGCGTCACGGACTCCAGAAAGCACGTCTCAATGGCCCGTCGAACCGCCTTCTCCTTCTCAACACCGTGGAACCCCCTGATCTCGGCCGCGAATCCCAGAAAACTTCCAACCGTCATGTCGCTGTAGCTCGGGGCGTTCTCCGGCAAATAGCCCATCATTCGTTTCACAGCCAGTGGATTTTGTTCGATGTCGAATCCTCCCACTGTGACGCTGCCGGCAGTGGGAGGAATGAACCCCGTCACCATGCGCATCGTCGTAGATTTGCCGGCGCCGTTAGGCCCCAGAAACCCCAACACTTCGCCTCTCTCAACAGTGAACGAGACGCCGTTTACGGCCTTCTTCGACCCAAATGTCTTAACCAGATTGTCGACCTTGATCATTCAAAAAAACTCCGTGCGACTGACTGTCGATTCCATTCTTGCCATCTTCAGCGCGCCGCGACTCTTTCTCATTCCGCTCTCAAACAGGACGCCTTTGACCCATTGATTAATACTATACTTGTCAAGAGAACGAAAATTTTGACAACAA
>SXGS01414806.1_pt1 | contig 12144 bp, 14 predicted proteins | sample 3174681 | NCBI WGS metagenome assembly SXGS01 (sample SAMN11356861, study PRJNA531348) | freshwater metagenome | isolation source: freshwater sample F1-80 | place: China: Fuxian Lake, Yuxi | collected 2017-12-25
CGTGGATGCTATCGCGCCAGGCTTCGGCTGTAAGTGCGATCCGGATGAAGGCGAGTCCGGCGCACTGCCTCCCTTGGCCGTTGCCACAATCCCGTCAAAGATCGGCCGCATCGCCGACGGGTCCGAAAAACTGAGGCCGTCGACGATATCGTACTGGCCAATCACTTCGTAACCTTCGTCTCGGAAGTAGTGGCGCAGGAACTCCGGGACCGAGACGTAACGACCTTGCGCATCGCCGGCAGGAGTGAGGTAGAAGTGATCCAATACGTTGCCGTAGAGCAACACGTGCTTGCCGCGCACGAGTTGCTTGTGGAACTCGCCCATCCACGGGGACGATTGGTCGGGAACAAAGTGTGGCTGCACGTCACTCGCCTCTCACCCGTTCTGCTGGGGCGGATTCAGGAAGCCTCTCGGCGGCTTTGCGAACGCGCTCGGGATCCTTGCCATCCCAAACGAGTTCGCTCATCTCGATGCCGAAAACATCTTTCATTGCCTCGTGCATACGGTCAATCTCTTGCTCCGCCTCGTCGCAAGTGCGGACGGTCGCCCCATTACTGCCCATCTCCGTCCGCTTCGGAAAACCATCAACATCGTAGAGGATTTCACCTTCCTGGGGGACGCTCACCGCGATGGCCCCGCCGCCGATCCGAACCGCGTGGATCATGGTTGCGGAACTAGGCACATCGGGCTGTTCCAGGGCCGGCGAATTCTGCTGAACGACAAAGCCCATTTGGCCCATCACCTCGACGATGCCCTGGACGATGTATTGACGCCGTTCCTCCTTGAGTTGCAACTCCTGAACACGTCCAACAACGACATCACTTGCTTCGAGCAGGTCGGAACTCTCGGCAAGGACGACGTCGAATCGCTCTTCGGAAAGCAGCTTTCTGGTCCGTACCAGACGTTCCTCCAGAGAAGCGATTTCGCCGCTCCCCCACCGAACAATGATTTCGTCCGCGCGAATCCCAGCGATTCGGTCGCTTGCCGCCGCCAATGCCATTTCGGCTCGGTCCCTGGCCGCCTGCCAAGCGACAAATTGCTTGGTCACCTCGACCTGGTGGCGGACGAGTATTTGTTGGGCCGCAACAATATCCCTTCGGACCTGGGGAAGGTCCTGACTTTGAAGGTTGGACCTCGCATCGGCGAGCAATCGAGCCAGGTTCATCGCACCTGTGCGGTCGAATTTGTCGGAACGAGCACGATCCAACGCCGCGACTTGGTGCTCCAGTTTCGTCAGCTCGGATTCCTCCCCAGCCAAGGCCTCGCAGAGTTTTGCAGCATTCGCCTGGGCGATCACCGAACGGAGGTTCTCGCGCAGCGACTTCACGTCGGCCAGCGTCGCGCGGGCGCGTTCTTCCAGGATCGTTTCGTTGATCACAATCTCAAGCTCACGAAGGCGGGTGCGTAGCGCTTCCAGATGGTCGGCGGGGGCGAATCGAACGATGTCCGCTTTCAGAAATTCCGCCAAGTCTGCTTGAACTTCCGCAATTTCCTTCTTTGCAGCTCGTCGTCCCTGTTCCAGCCGCGTGCTACCACGCCGCTCCTCCTCGGCTTTTCGTCGAGCAAGTTCCTTCGCGGCTTGTCGTTCCCGCTTCTCTCGAAGCCGCCGTTCCTGCGTCTCCCGCAATCGGGCCGAACAGTATTTCGGTGAATCACTCATGGCTACAGCGCTCCACGAGAATCCCGATGCGATCCAGTTGTTGTTCGAACGCATTCCGGAATCCCAAAGGCGGAATCCCCATCCAGTGCCAGGAATCTTGGGCATCCCATTCAAATTCAATCCATGAGCCTCGCTCTTGGACCATCTCCGCAAGATGCCGATAGCGTGGACTGAGAAAATGCACCCGCTGGTTGTCCGAGCCGCGCCAGCGAAGGTCCGTGTGGCGTCGGCGGAGATACGGGCCGTCGATCAGGATGTCCAATCGCTGGATCAGTTCGTGTTGGGCTGGCGTCCCCTTGCTCCGAAGGTAATCGAGGGGAAAGCCTGAATAGCAAACGACCGACAGATCTCGGCGCGCACGGACCTGGTCCACCAGTTCGGTCAGCGCGGCTGCCTGCGCCATCGGCTCGCCGCCGGAAAACGTCAGTCCCTCGATCTCCTGTAGGGGGACAAACTCATCGGCTAGCGTCGACACCTGTGCGATTTCGCCACCCGCGAACGGCAGCGTCTCCGGCGCCACGCATCCGGGACAGCGAAGGGGACATCCCTGAACCCACAGGACAGCACGAACGCCGGGGCCAAGCACGGTGCAACGATTGCTGCGCCGGGCAAGGTGCAGGACATCAGCAGCATCAGGCCATGGCTCGCTTTCAATCATCGCCGATCATCAATAAGTGCAACCGTGCGACCAATTCTTCGGGTACACCGGGCCGTTCCGAACGGCAGTCGTAACATTCAATCTATCCTGCGGTTCGGCCAAGTACAAGGAGATGCGTGATGGCCCCGTCTGATAGATTCGTCAAAAAGATCGGCAAGCGGGATACACCTCAGTCGGTCTGATAACGCCGGCCATTGGAGTGCGAAAAGGGGATGCCAGAACCTCAATAACAGCAGCCCCGAGTATCGTGCCTCGGGGCTGCTTGGCAAAACATGCACCATCCTTTCGTAGAGGGAATGAAAAGCGACAAATGGGCGATCGTTATTCGGGGACGATCATGGGGGAAACGCCGCTTGCTCGACGCGCCATTCGTCGTTCAGCACGTTCAGTGCGTGGGCGCAGCCGGCACGGGCGAGCGTGCGATTCCAATCGGGATCGAGGTCAGGTTGACGGAGGATCGTCGGCGGGAAGCCGCCGCGATCGAGCCACGCGATGAGGTCGGTGGCACGTTCTTCCAAGATGTCCCAATCGCCGGCCATGTAGGCAGCGAGCAATTGGTCCCAGGCAGCCTGGGGATCCATGGGTTCTCCTTTCATCAAGAGATTGAGGGATTACTGAGATGTGCTGGGTCGTGGGCGTTTCGGCCGTGGCTTGCGTTTAGTGTGGGTGGTCGGCTCGCAGGCTGAGGCGTCAATCGGATAGTCACGCCATACCCAGCCGTCCGGACCGTCGCTCGGCCAGATGCGGACGGGCTTGTACTCGGGCCCATACAGATTCTGCAACTCGCGGATGGCAGCGAGGTGCTTGGTCTGGAGATGCGAACGGACGGTCACGAGAAGTTTCTCGTCACCACGCATGACGATGAAATCCAGCACTCCGATATACGGTGCAACCGCTGACGTCGTTCGTCGAATGTCGTCGATTGCAACGAACGCCAGTCCCGCCTTCTTGAACCATTCTTCGCACCGCTTGAGCACCAAATGACGCGGTTGGCGGACAGGGTGCTCCTCGGTGGCCTGTGGCTCCGAGCCTTCGATAGCTCCCGCCGGTTCGGGTTCTTCTTCCTTCACGGTTTCGGGCGTGACGACACGGGTGACCTCGCGCCGAATCGGGCCGCGAGCCAGCAACTCCTCCACCGGCTCACAGATGGCAACCCGCTGCCCCTCGTGGAGCAGCTTGCGCAAGTAGACTTCGAGCTGATGGTGCGGGAAGCCGGCCATGGTGAGCGTCCGGTCTCGCGTGGTCAGAGTGAGGCCGAGCAGTTTGTGGGCGGTCTCGGCGTCCTCTCCGAACATCTCCAGAAAATCTCCGACGCGAAATAGGAGCAACATGCCAGGATGTTTCTCCTTGGCGGCACGGTATTGCCCCATGATCGAGTCACGCCCAGCCGTGGAGGTCGGACTCGCGTTCGCCCCAGTCGAAGACCGTGCCTCTGGCGTTAGTAGCCGCTTCCGTGCCTTCCCGGTTTCCCGGGGTTGCGACGTCGTCGCGACCGGTTGCGGATCCACCGGCGGTAGAACGACCGTTTCAGGAACAGCGTCCGGCGCCGGCTCGGGTCCGAGCATCTGATACGCCATGCGGCGGACATGCGGCTTGAGGCGAGCGACGGTATCCTTGCCGGGCGTGGAGATCTCGATCAGGACTTCGCACGCGACGGCCATGGATTCCTTGCCGAATTGCTTGGCCAGCGGTTCAATCGCCGTCCTCGCTTGTTCCATGGGGAGGGTCTGGTAGCGAAAGAGGCGGATCAACTCGATCCAATGCTTCCGCGAGTACATTTGCAGAAGCAGTTTTTCTTTGGCGGCACGGGTGAGCGGAACTTCCGCCGCCGGCGTCGATGCGGACGTAGTGGTAGAGTTCATGGGTTTTCCTTTCAGGATTGATGGGACGATGGGTTACTGCACACGGCCAGACATGAGGTGAACGTTGCGGTCGCCGGCCGTGCCTCGATAGGCGAGTCGGCGTAAGTTCTCGACGCCGAGCCATTTCTTGAGCGAGTCAGCGGTATCCGGCGGATCGCTAAACTGGATGCCGTGGACGCCCTGGTCCCCGACTTTCCAGACCTCCTTGCATCCGGTCTCCAGAAGTGCAAACACGGCGATAGGCACGAGTAGTTCCGGCGCCAGCATGATGCTGCCGACGTGCGGCTTGGCTTCGCTGCCCTGGTTCCAGTTGTCGGAAAGACGCAACTCGGAAACCCCGAGGCATTTTTCCAGGATGACTTTGCCCTTGGCGGTCACATCGCAGAGCATGCGATAGCCAAGGCCGCAAGACTCGCCCGTGAGCGGGACAATGCCGAATTCGCTCAGGTGGTCCCAGCGCGTAATCGATTTCATTGGGGTCCTCCTTTGTGGAAATGAGAAAACGAAATCGGCCGGCGCTTGCACGCGGCAAACACCGACCGATTTCGTTTTCAAGGAGGACCGAACCTTGCGGCATCACCAGCTTCTCAAACGGCGGCTTGGCCGGCTGAGATGGTGATGGTGGCTTCTACCTGGGCAAGGCGTGGAAAGAACTTTTTCCAGACGAGACGCGACACCGTAGCACAACAGGGAAAATGACTCAACTATTCGCTCCCCGGGTGCTCGTCTCCCGGTTTCACCTGCTCCGGCGGTTCCAGGGCATTCTCTTTAACAGCCGGGATTGGTTGCCGAACTAGGAATCGGAAGCGGTAGTCGATGAATTTGCAACCAAAATAGAAGATGAGCAGGGTAGTCACGATCCAAAAGATCCACGCCAGAGTATCGATCGCCCGCCAGATCCCCTTCAGGGTATTCCACATGCGAGTACTCCTTGCCGTTGGTTGTTTGGTCATTCGAATCCAGCACCGTCTCCCGAAACCCCCGCTCCGCATGGTCCCATAATGCGAAAAATCCAGGTAAGTTCGTTGCTTACAACGATCGCGGGAACCTGTTTGAGCTGCGGCCTGGGCATATGGTATTGTCCCGATGCCCGTCCGCAGGATAAGGCTCTGCTGGGAAGCAACCTGAGCGGCGGACTGGGTGACCGTGCGGAGCGGACAGGTTTGCTTCGGCGAACCTGTCCCTCCTTATCATTTGAAGGATTGCCTTACCGAAGGTTCCAGGGCTTTTTCGAGATTGAGCCGGAATCAATCTCCTTCTCCAGGAATGAGCCGAGGTAGGCCGCTCCTACTGAGGTATCTTGCGACCATCTCGTGGTCATATTCCCAGCGCGCCGGCACACGAATCAGGCATACACGGGCATCTCGAAAAAGACGATTGACGAACGCATCTCGTCTGCGACGTTCTTGCCGCCGATGCGAGCGATCATCCAACTCGATGCCCGCGACAATCCGCGAGGTTTGGGCGCAGCTGACGACAAAATCAATGTGCTTCTGGGAAATGCGGTTCGCGTAACCGAGTTTCCAATCCCGGTCCGAGCAAGTGATGATGTCGGCGAGACGGACCTTGCACGATATACGATAGCGATCGGCGACAACCGCTGTGAGGACCCGGAAGAACGCGGTCTCGTTCTGGGTCAGCAAGAAACGTCGAGGCATGAAGGCGCCGCTTCGTGAACGCCGACGCCGGATGCTTTGGCGACTGCGCTTTTCGGGTCGATTGTTCATGAGGACCATTTCCAGAGCAGCCTCGAAACAGCGATCACGAAAAACATCGTGGCCAAATCGGGATGAGCCCAGGCGAACATGCCCATACCGAGCAGAAGGAAGAAAAACTGAAGAAAGGTCACGAGTCCCCCATGAAGTTGAAGAGAGGCCCGGTGGTGCATCGGGCCCTTCTGGAAAAACGGGGTCGCGCCTCAGTGCGCCGAGTCGCCATTGCTCTCCTGGGCGTGCTGAAAAATCCACGTGTGAGCAAGGTCGGCAACTTTCGCCACGAGAGGCAACTCCTCGCGGCCGAAACTGGTCGAGGTCTTCCATTCGTCGCCGTCCTTATAGAGGCGAGTGATGGTGACGTTGTGACGGACGCCGTTGTCCGTTTCGTTGGCCCAGATGGCTGCTTTGATGCGGCCCATCCGAACCTCGTGAACCGGCTTCTGTTTGGAGTCGCTGGAACGGGGCTGCTGCTGCGTGCGTTGGTTGTTGGCCATGGCACAGTCCTTTCATGAAAAGAGAAACAGGGATGGAATCAAACAGCCAGGGTCAAAAGGCCGGCGGCCTTCTGATCGATTTCGGCGCGTTCGCCAGCGAACTTCAATTCGCCGGCCATGCGGGTCAGGGCGTCCACCATCGCGAAAATGGTGAAGCGGCCCTGCTCCTGGGCGATTTCCAGGGCCTGGTTGATCCAGTTGCGGCCGATGCCGTGCTGGATGAGGACCTTGGCGACTTCCTCGGCGTCATCGCCCAGGCGAGTTTTCATCGCCTTGAGCATGACCTTGGCGAAGCCGTCCCGGCGCTGATCGCGCTTGGCGACGAGTTGCTCCACGATGCGGCGCATTTCCGCGAGGGAATCGTGGATGCTGGCCGTGTGCTTGCGAGTGAACTCGACGACTTCAACGGCGTCCCAGACGATGTGGTTCTGGCAGACGGCTTGAAACCAGAACGTCTGGATCCCGAGCGACCGCTTGCCGACCTCGCTGTTCCAGACGAAGAAGCCGGGCGCGAAGGCCTGCCCTTCGATCTCGGCCCAGCCCGTCGGGTCGATGAGGAACACGAACATGTCCTGCTCGCCGGCATAGAGGCCCGTGGCGCCGGCATCATCCTTGCCGCCGAATGCCGCGTTCTGTGGCGGACGGAAGTCCGTCGCGAACTCGGCGAGCATGGCCAGGATGTCGGCGTTGTAAAGCCGCGTATAGCTGACCCCGTGGATGGAGCGGATGCTCTCTCCCTCGGTGAAAAGCTGAAGCGGCTTGTTGCCGTCGGGCAAGGTGTCTTGAAACACCCGCCAGGCGGTGTCGGCCGTGACGCGGTTGACCGTGTCCCGACTGACCTTGGCAAGCTGGCAGAGTTGCGTGAAACTCCAATCGTTCATTTGATAGGTGCCGTCCGTGCCGTTGGCGGCGGGGTCGGCGAAATCAACGACCAGACGGTCGAGAGCCAAAGGGCGAGGTCGCAGGCTGCGCGGCGGCAGCCAACGATCGACCGATTTGGCCTTCTGGCCCTGGCAGAAACGGGTAAGGTCCGCGAGCGAGTTGAAACACTCGTCGGGGCCGCGGCGGAACAATTCGGTGTGTCCGCGTTTGAGGACTTGCATGAATAGACCCTCCAAAAGATGTTGAACCTGAGGAAAAACGAGAGATGCACCACCGGTCTCTCGGCAGGGAGGAACTGCGGAGAGCCGGTTATAAGGGACTACCCAAACAACGGGAAAGAGAGCAACGGGCAGGAGTATTGGCACAAAATCGGAAAGAAATCAACTCTCGCCAACGGCGGGGGATACGTCAGGACTTGTGCGTGGAATCCATTCGCGGGGAAATGTCTCACTTCGGGCGGTTTTCCATTGGCTTTGCCCGCGCTTCCAGCAAGCGGCGTTTCGACTCGATTTCCGCGGCCAGCGCCTTTTCCGAAAGATTATTTCCGGCCTGCCAGCAGCCGATGAGCGAGGGGCGTCAGTCGGCGCTGTTGCTTCTTGCTTTGCGGCTTGTCGGGCAGGGTGAACTCGACGAGACCTTTCTCTTGGAGTTGGAATAGGGCAGAGCGAACGTTGCCCGTGAGCACCGAATAGCCGAACGATTGAGCAATGGCGGGCCCATTTTTCGGGCCTTGTTTCAGTAAGTTGAGGATGCGAAGTTCTGTTTCGGCCAAGGATTGGCGTAAGGCGTCAATGACCTCATCACTGACCTGATCACTGACCTCATCTAGAACCTGGGTCCCAGACCTAAGGAAAGCGGGATGAATCAGGATTTCGGCGAGAAAATACGTGCGTGATTCGTCGGTCTCGAATCGCGGCGGCGGCGAACCGTTGTTTTTGAGAGCGTTGTAAATTTTGGGGATCCCGGTTCCCCTTCCCTCCGTCAGCTCCAACTCCTTCAAGAACTCGCCGATCCGGCGGTTGCGGTAGCGGCGGCTGATGACTTTCTTCCCGGAAAGTGCTTTGAGGCTGATGGACGGGTCAGGACCGGGATAGCTGAGAATTTCGATTCGGTCGGGGTTCACGCGCACTTCAATCGGTTCACGTAGCTCGTAGCTGCGGTGATAGACGGCGTTGACCAGAGATTCCTCGAGGGCCTCATACGGATAGTTGAAAATTCGCTCGGCTTCAGCCTGGCGAGGAATTTTCGTCACACGCTCTTCGATGACGCTGTTGCGGAGATAGGTGAGTGCGTCGCGCAGCATTTGATCCAATGGGCCACGGAAGATTCTCTCTTCGAGTTTGTTTCCTTCCACCCCTTCGGGGAAACGCACGATGTCGATTTGCGTAGTTGGAAAGAACTTCTCCGGGGACTCGTTGAAGAACAAAAGGCCGATATTGCGTGGGGTGATGAATTCGTCGCTGCCTTCGACGATGTTAAGACGTCGGCCAATCTCGGCCATGGACATTTCCGCAGCTGGGGCGAGCAGGGAACTCCGGATTTTCTTGAGAAAGGAGAGAATCAATGGAAGCCGGAGATCGGCGAGTTCGGCGCGATGACAAATGCGGTCGTCGAAGGGAACGGTGGCGGTGAGGGTATACAACTCGCGCAGGTCGCCGTTCTTGGCTTCGACGGTATTGGCAAAGCGGCGGATGTAATAGCGGTAGTCCTTTTCTGTTGCGACGACGCTTTTTGGGACTTTGTAAGGTCGCGTTTGCCCGCCGGGCGACCAGAGAACCACAAGCGTCTTGCCTTGAAATTCCTCGATGCACAGTTTCGGAAAATAATGCGGATAGATCAGGTGGCAGTACTGAAGCAGATCCCTCTGAATCTTGTCGAGTTGTTCGCGCGGAACGCCGACGGGCGGAAACACGGGCTGGCCATCCTCGCAATTTTGCCCGATGACCAGGTAGCCGCCGCCGAGGTTCTCGAAGTCGTTTGCGAAAGCACATAGCGTCCGAAGGATCGGATCAGGATTCCAACCCGCCTTGAATTCGATCCGCTCGATTTCCACCACGCGAGCATGAAGCAGGTCGTCAATGCGGATCGGCAAGCGACTGGCAAGAATGCCAGGTGCTCCGTCGCCTTTCTTGGCGGGGGAGTTCAGTGTGTCGTCGCGCTTCTTTCTCATAAGAGCAGGGTATCCATTATCGAAGGATGCGGAAAGTCAGCGAATCCATCAGGCGCCAGCGGAACAATCGTTCATTCCGTGGCTCGTCAAGATTCGATCGTGAGGAAGGTCGCTTCAACGTAGCCGGTCAACCAAACGTGGCCATTCGCACGTCGGAATACATGACCGGAGGCGTGGGCATCGGCCGCCCGCACCAGAATTACGGTTCGGCTTTGCCTCGCGTCGGCCACTTGACGAGCATATTCACGGTCTGAGGTGAGATGGACCAAGCGTCGGCCAATCGGCTTCAACCCTTCTTGACGAATAGCTGAAAGGGCCTCCTCCGTGGTTCCGTGAAACAACACTGCGGGCGGGACGGTGACTGGCGGGAGCCTGCCGAGTTCGATGCTGTGGCCATACGTCGCGCGAATCCGACCGTCGCGAATCTCGAATCGATCTGTCTCTTCGACGACCGAGTTGAGCAATGCGTCATCGACGTGCGCCCAATCGTAACGATCAAAACGCAGTGCGATGAGCAAGTCTTCCAGGCACGCCCATCCTGCGTCGTCGAGTTCGAGACCAAAGCGAGTCGGATCGTGACGAAGGGCAAATGCCAGCGTGCTGACGATTTTGCCGCGATCGATAGTGGAGGTCACGTTGTTTCCTTTCGGAGGTAGGTCAGTGAAGGAAGGAATCTTCTGTGTCGCCGGGGAAAATCGGACCGATTTCCGTGGCGCACTGGTCGAGGGCGATCATCGCTTCCCGGCGATGTCCGTTGAGAAATAGTGCATGAATCGACTGCGCCTCCGTGTCGTTGAGGATGGCCCAGAACCCGAATCGGCGCATGCCCTGGCGAACGCAATGCTGCACCAGTGACAGGGAATCGTCCCGTTCAGGCTGGAAAATGGAGAGACCATGCTTGGATGCGACTCCGACGTAGGCTTTCAGCATGATCTCTCCATAACACGGGTTTGATAGATAATTCAACCACCGAAAACCTGACAAAGCACCTGTCGTTGTTGATGCGGGAACAGGTGCCGATATCGGCGACGTTGGGCCTCGGTTTGATGCCCCATGAACTCGTCGATGAACCGCTGATCCACGCCTTTCGCCGCGAGGTTGGAAGCGAAGGAATGCCGCAGAACGTGCCATCCTCGTAACACGGCCCATTTGGAACCTTGAACAGTGAGGACAAAATGCGTTCCCGCGTCGTCGGCTGTGATCGGAATGGCAACCTCTCCCTCCTTGGGGCGATGCCCCGTTTTCTGCGCCTGGCAAAAAACGTATCGCCCACCGGGATGGCCGTTGCGGAACCATTCAAGGAAGACTTGCTCAAGGAACGGGGTCAGCGGGACGCGGCGAGTTGTCCGTTGCCCTTTGACTCGTTTTCGTTCGTGGATCAAGATGGTCTTTTGCTCGAAGTCGATATCGTCCATGTTCATGCGTACCAGTTCGCTTCGGCGAGCCCCGGTGTGTGCCGCCGCGACGCACATCGGATACATCCAAGGCCGAGAGCCGCGGGGCTTGATGTAAGCCAGAAATTCGTCGATCTGCTGAAGGTCGAGAAACAAGCAATCCCAGAACCGCTTTGTTTCCTCGGGGGATAGACCGCCTCGGGTTACGCGACGGTCGATTTCTTCCCAAGTCATAAACGGCCGCTTGTCCTCACCTTTGGGGAAGCGAAGGCCGCGATTCGGAAAGGTGCCCGTGAGCAGTCCGGTCTGCACGGCCCAATTGAAACAGGCCCGAAAGGAAGCCAACTCCTTTCGGAGGGTGACGGGACTCAGGGGAACCGTTTTCTTGCCTTTACGACGAACGCGTGTGTCGAGATAATCTTGAAGGTCGGCGGCCACGATGTCCTTGAGCAGAAATTTGTTCCCGAATTTTCGAAGGACGTGGTTGAGGTGCATGCGAAACGTTTCGAGCGAATTGGCTTCGACGGATCCGTTGCCCAAAGCGGCCAAGTAGCGGTCGACGATTTCGCGGAGCGTTTTCGGTTGAACCGATGTTGCCTTGGGAGAAGACGCGAGTTTGCCGTCCGAGAGCAGAAACGTCATGATGTCGCCGGAGGCCGGCAACTCCAGGCGTCCCCGTTCAAGAAGAGCGACGTTCTCCTCAAATCGAAGGAGAATCGCCTGAGCCGCTTTGGGGTCGGTGACGGGAAGCGACTTTCGCTTCTTCTTCCCGCCCCAGCGGAAGCAGATTTTGAAGTGACCGGAGGATGGATGTTGTTCGAGCCACGCCATGAGAAGGACCTCGCAAGGACGCGTAGAAGATACGTCATGGGGAGCGTCAGCGCCCAGCGACGTAGTTCCAACGCAACCTCACGATTGCCCTCCATTTGCCCTCCGCGAAGCGAAGGCCAAGAGATTTCGGAGAACAACGATTTGCCGTAAGTGCCGATCCGATATAATGATCGGACCGGCTATTTTCGCTGCAACACACTCCGGACAACTAGCCGTTGCACCTGACTGCGGCGGCATTACGGTTTTCCAGAGTTCAAGGTCTCACCCGCCGCCGCAGCAGGTGAGCTTGGTCGTTGAACTAAACCGCTGCGCGGCGGACTGCTGATGGTTTGCACGTTGCCGCCCCGGCCTTGAAAGACATGCTGGGGTTTTCTTTTTCTGTTTGCACATTTATGCTGAAGCATCCACCCGGCGCGGAATTTTTCGCGAGGAGATGCTCTCATGACGTCATCACGTCAACGAATCATCGATGATGGTC
>SXGS01253683.1_pt1 | contig 12139 bp, 10 predicted proteins | sample 3174681 | NCBI WGS metagenome assembly SXGS01 (sample SAMN11356861, study PRJNA531348) | freshwater metagenome | isolation source: freshwater sample F1-80 | place: China: Fuxian Lake, Yuxi | collected 2017-12-25
CCACCATCACCGGCAGGTCAGCGTTCAGAACTTCCTGTTCCCACGACGCATCGGTCACGTCGAGCACGTTTGCCACCAGGGTCTCCTTTCCCAAACTCTTCGGAATGCTCGGGGACGGAAGGGATCGCGCCTCCCGAGTCCGACAGCGTGGTTTTATCCTTCGACCGGCAGCCTGTCAAGGTTCCTGGACGCCCCGGCCCCTATGGGCGCGTCCAGGAACACTCTGCGGGCAATCCTCGGAGTCGTGTCCGGGCAGGACTGGGGGAAATTGGAGAAGATCCTGCATTGCGCGCACCGGATGGTAACACAGCACCGCCCCGCAGGTCCGGCAACTTCCCGCGCCTTCCACGCCGGGTTTCACCAGAATGTAGGCCATCGCGCAACGGATGCGAACCCCGAGTTGCCACGGCCAGGGTCGCCGCTCACTGTGCGAGTCCCTTTTGCATGTGTTACGACTTGCGTAGACCTCGACATGTTCCCCCACCCGCGTGAATCCCGGCGTCACGGCAGCGGATTGGGAGCCGAGTAGTCGGCGTCCTCGGCCACGACCACGATGGTTTGCCCCTTTTCGACCTGTGCGGCGAAGGGAATCACCAGCAGCCAGCCGTCACGGGGGGCGCGGATGTCGAGCGGCCGGCTCGATGCATAGTCGAAATCGTACAGCCGGCCCACCAGTTCGCCCCGGGTGACCGCCTGGCCCGGTTCCGCGGTCGGCTCGTAGACCCCCGAAATCGGCGCCGGGACGTAATCTTCCAGGCGAATCGCCCGCACGATGCGCGGCGGCGGCGATCCTTCGGGGCGGGCGCGCTCCAGTTCGCCGGCGAGGAGCCCATAGTGTCGCAGCGTATTTCGGATACCCACTTCGGCGTGGCGGACTCCCTGGCGGATGGTAGCTTCGCCATAGCCCAGTTCCGTCCCGATGGTGATCTTTCCCATCGCCTCAGCCTCGTCGGTAAGCAGGCCGCTGGCCATGGCACTGGCGTACACCATCACAAACGGCGTGTCGAACAACCGCGCCGCGGCGGCCATCTCCTGCTGCTGCGTCCCGTCGGCCACCTCGTGGAAAGAGGAGCACATCGGAAACCTGAGGATCCTGCCGCCGGAGTGGATGTCGAGCACGACGTCGGCGCGATCCAGGACGAAGCGCCGGGCGAAATCCGCCATGCGGTAGGTGATGCTGCCGCGCGGATTGCCCGGAAATGCCCGGTTCATGTTCACGCCGTCGAGCGGCGACTCGCGGGTTCCCGCGTCGCACGCGGGGGTGCAAAAACGCGGGAGCAGGATCACCCGGCCAGTCAATTCGGCCGGATCCAGCTCCTGAGCCAGCCGCCAGACCGCGACCTGCCCTTCGTATTCGTTGCCGTGAGTGCCGCCGAAGCAGGCCACCGTCTTGCCGGGGCCGCGGGCGCCCACGATCACTGTGAGCGGGACAAGCACGTTGCCCCAGGTGCCGTCGTGGTGGAAGGCCACTTCATAATGGGCCTTGCCGGGACGGTCGAAGTCAATGTCGGAGAAGTTGTGGATGGTGGTAGCAGACATGGCGCGAGTTCATACCGGCAGCGAGGGAACGGGGAGCCCCCGCCGGCTGCGGGCCCCACTCAGCTTCCGCCTGCACGCCCGGACCCCCTTCTCGGTGCGCCCCCCAGGGCAACCAGAGCCGCGAGTGCCGCCAGCACAGCCAGAGTTCCAAACTGCCCCACCCGCACCACGTCCGGGGCATAAACCAGTTCTACCCGGTGCCGACCGGCGGAGAGCGGCGTCCCCAGGAACAGGTGATCGGCCGGGACCGGCTGCCGGACCTGCCCGTCCACCCGCAGCTTCCATCCCGGCTCGAACTGCTCGCAGACCACCAGGAGGCCGGGCTCCGGCGCGTCTCCTTCGAGCAGCACCCGATTGCCGTTGGGACGGCGGGCGGAAAAGGGATGCACCGCCGGCCGCCCCTGGAATGTGGGAGCGTCCGGTCCCGCCGTCAGCGCGACGAGCGGGAACCTGCCCTCTTGTCCCAGCGACTCGAGCAGGAGGGCATCGTTTTCGAGTGCCTGCACGTTGGGATGCAGGCGGGCGTACGGGAGGGCCCGCGGGTCTTCCTGCACCGCGGTTCCGGAGACGGACTGGAACCCGGGGAAGAGGGTGCGAGCGCCGGTGAGGTAGTAGCGGGTGCCGGCAGCGCGCAGGTTCGGCGCGCCCGGTCGAGTCCAGGCGGTGCCGGCGGACGAGTGCGCCAGGGCCCCCTCCCAGGCGCGATAGCGGAGTGTCACGAACGAATCGCTGCCGAGTGTGTCCCCCAATCCGTAGACCGAGAGGAGGTTGGAGGGGAGACGCTGGTTGAGGCGCTCCCACCGATCGGGCGGTCCAACGGAAAGGACGCGCTCCATCCCGGCCCGCGCTTGCAGCACCTGCAATTCCGGCGGCATCGCCTGCAGTAACTGCGGATCTGCTGCCGGGTTGAATCCCGCGCCGAATGTGAAGAGGTCCGCGGCGACCAGCGCGGCGGTGATCCCGGCTGCTCCCGCCGGGCGCAGGTACGGGTCACCCGCCGGGCGACGCAGCACGCTGAGCATTCCTGCGAACGCCGGTCCCAGCACCCAGGCCAGCGCCCGGAGCGCCTCCTGCACCTGCGTCGAACCGTAGTCCGTCCGCTGCATCGCCCGCAGCGCCTGCTCGACATCCACCGGGGGCGTCCCCACCTGAACCACGAGCGCCGCCGCGACGCATACCGCGGCCAGTCCCGCACCCGCGCCGATGTAGACGAGCACGTGGCGGCGCTCCGTCTCACCCTGCTCCCCGATTCCGTGGACGCCCAGTCCGGCGAGGCACGCGAGTCCCCACCCCGCGAGGCAGAGGATGCGTGCGACCGCTGTGAACTGCGAGAAGCCGGGGATCAGCAGCCAGAGCGGGTAGTAGAGCGGCGTCACCGCAGCCCACAGGAAGGCCAGCAGCGTGAGTCCCGCAGCGTAGCGTGCCAGATCCCGAAGGCCCGGCGGCTGCCCGGTCGCCGCCGGGCAGCCGCCCGTTTCCCGGATCTCCGGGTCAGGGGACGAGGTGCGTTTCCGAGCACCGCCGGAAGTACGCGGCGCGCTCCGCCTCCCGGCGCCCCGCGATCCCCGGCGCTCTTGCGTGTCGTGCGCGGTAGAAGTGGCTTCCGGAACAGGGAGGGGCTCCGGCGGCTCGTGCGGCACACGGCGCCGCCTGCGGGCCAGGGCAAACGGCAGGCCCCCCACTGCGAGGACCATCACTGCCGCGCCCGGATAAAAGCTCCGTTCCACGTACGCGAGCCCGGCCCGTGCCCCCGGCGGCATCCAGAACTGCTGCACTGAGCCGAGGGTACCGTCACCGAAACGGCGCGGCAAGAGCAGGGTCCAGAGCTGCGCGGCCGGCATTCCCGCCTCGTAGACCTGGCGCCAGGGGAGGCGTTTCCCCCGATCGGTGCGCGGCGCAAAGTCAAAACCGGGGAGCAATTGTGCCAGGCTGAGGAGCAGAGCGAGCCCGCCCGGCACGAGGCCCCACCGCAGGAGCGCCGCCCCCCGCCCGCCGGAGGCCAACACCCGCAGAGCGACCCATCCCCCCCAGGCCAGCAGCACATACGCGGAACTCTGCCCGTGCCCGCCCAAGACGGCGAGAGCGGGCACGGCGATGGCCCCGGCGAGCGCCCGCGGGCATCGGGTGTCGCGCGCCGCTTCCCACGCATACAGCGCCAGGGGCAGCCAGCACAGGGTCCACTGGCTGACGTTCGGATAGGCCAGCCACACTACCATGAAGCCGTTGAGCGCAAAGGCGGCGGCGCCTGCGGCCGCCCCGGCCGACCGCATGCCCAGCCGGCGCAGACACAACCAGCTCCCCAGCGCCGACAGGGAGAGGTGGAAGAATGCGGAGATCCCAAACTGGAGATCCGGCCGGAACAGGGCCAGTACCCACGCGGGCGGGTAGTAGATGGCCGCCTGCTGCGCCCCCACAAACGGACTCCCTGCATAGACGAACGGGTTCCAGAAGGGGAGCCAGCCCTGGCGGAGCGCCTCGGTAAAATAGACACGCCGCGGGTAATACTGCTGGAGCGCGTCGAGCAGCGGATTCTGCACCTCGGGCGCGCGACCCCAGAACTCTCCCGCGTGCTGCGCGAACGGGGGGAAGAGCGGGATCAGCTCCAGGGGGAGCAGCACGCGACCGAGGAACAGGTACGGGAACAGGAAGATTGCGATGAGCGCCACGAGAGCCGCCGGCGCCAGCCGGCGCGCTCGGGCGCCCCGCAGAGCAGGCGGCGGGGTCAGCATCTCTCATCGGTTCGCCGCCGGCGTCCCCGGCCCCTTGTTTCCGCCGCGAAGGACTCCCCGGCGACGTGCCGAACTCGGAAGCAGCAGCGTCGCAGCGAACGACTCGACGCTCCTGTTTTCTACGAGAGGACCCGGATGGCAGATTCTACCCTCGTCTACATCGGCACCGTCGGCCAGAGCCTCTGGCGGAGCCGCGACGGCGGCCTCACCTTCACTCGCGCCACGAACGGCGCCCCGTCGGAGTGTGACGTGCGCGCGCTCCTCATTCATCCCGAGCAGCCCCAGGTGCTCCACCTGGGCACGGAAACCGGCTTGTTTGTCTCGCACAACGGCGCGGAATCCTGGGAGCGCGTTTCCTGCCCGATGGATGGGATGCAGATCTGGTCGCTGGCCCGCGACCCGGCGAATCCGGACGTGCTGTTGGCCGGCACCTGCCCCGCCGACCTCTGGCGCACCGGCGACGGCGGGACGACGTGGGAAAAGCTGGATGCGTCCATTCCCCGCCACTGTGTAGGCGGCGCCCCCCTGACGCCCCGCGTCACCTGCATCACGTTCGACGCGCGCGACGGAGCGATCTTTGCCGGCGTGGAGATCGCGGGGGCGCGCCGCAGCCGGGATGGTGGTCGCACCTGGGATGTGCTCACCGAAGGGCTCTCCAGCCAGGACATTCATGGCCTCGCCACCGTCTGGAACGGCAAGCGCACCCTCCTCGCCACCACCAACAACGACGTGAACCGGAGTGACGACGACGGCAATACCTGGACCCCGCTCCGCGTCGGTCAGGTGTTCCCCTGGCACTATACCCGGGTCTGCGCTCCCGCCGCCGCCGATCCCCACACCGTCTGGGTCGGCGCCGGGAACGGCCCGCCCGGCAACCAGGGCGGTCTGTTCCGTACCCACGACGCGGGGAGCACCTGGGAGCGTCTCGGCCTGCCCCAGGTCGCCAACAGTACCATCTGGAACCTGGCGTTCCATCGGTCCGATCCCCGTCGTGTGTACGCCACGTCCGTCTCCGGCCAGCTCTACCGGACCCTCGACGGCGGGGATAGCTGGTCGAAGCTACCCATCGAGTTCGGCGAGGTGCGTGCCGTAGCCTGGCTGCCGCGCGCCGGCTAACGTCACACCGGCAGGGCCGGCGTCCGCCGACCCTGCCCGCCGAGGTTCTCCGTATACAGGTGGTGTCGGCACACGTATAGCAAACTTTTGTTTGCTCAGGGGCTGTTCAAATCCGGCGGACCTGTGGTAGAATGGGTCGTTCAGCCGGAGTTCTGCCCCATTCGGGGGTGGCGCTCAGCGGGAGGCCTCCTTCCCGCGCCGTTCCGGCCGGTGAAAATCGGTCTACGGAGGCTCGGGCTGCGTCGTTACGCAGTTCGTGAACCCTGCCCCGACGTACCGGGGCTGCCCTTTCGAGGGCATCCGGAGGGAGGTGAGAGATGCGACAGTACGAGGTAACTTATATCCTGGACCCGGTGCTGGAGGAGGAACAGCAGCGGGCCCGCATTGACCGCTTCAAGGGCGTCGTGGAGACGCAAGGCGGAGCGGTGCAGAACGTGGACCGGTGGGAACGCCGCCGACTGGCCTATCCGCTCAAAGTACAGCGGGAAGGTCAGATGCCGGAGCGTGTACGGGAAGGCTACTACGTGGTGATGCTCTTTACGGGCGTCCCCGGGGTCGAAGCCGAACTCGCGCGCGTTCTCAAGCTGGAAGAGCGGGTGCTTCGGCACATCATCGTCAAACTGGAACCGAAGCAGGCCGAACGTGCGCTGGTTGAGGCGCGCAGCACCGCAGAGGCGAAGGTCCGAGCGGAAGCCGAAGCGAAGGTGGCTGCGGAAGCAGCCGCAGTCGCCGCGGCGGACGCAGCCGCAGCCGCCGCGGTAGCCGCAGAAGCAGCAGCCGCGGCTGCGGCCGCCGCAGAAGCAGCCGCAGCCGCGGCCCCGGTCGAAGCAGCCGCCCCGGCGGCTTCGGTAGCACAGGAAGAACAGGAAGCTTGAACGGAAGGGGCTCCTGAGGGGGCCCCGAGAGTCGGAAGAGGGACCACGGATGCTGAACCAGGTAGTCTTGGTCGGGCGGCTTGCGAACGACCCCGAGTTGAAGATGACCCCGAGCGGTGTTTCGGTCTGCACGTTCCGGATTGCGGTAGACCGCCAATTCAAGAACGCCCAGAACGAGCGCGAGACGGACTTTTTCACTGTGGTGGCGTGGCGCGCGACTGCGGAGTTCATTGCGAACTACGTCCACAAGGGATATCTGGTGGGGCTGACCGGCCGGATCCAGGCGCGATCCTGGGAGGACCAGTCGGGCAACCGGCGGAGCACGGTAGAGGTTGTGTGTGACAACCTCCAGTTGCTGTCCCGCCCGCGAGAACCCGGCGATGGCGATCACGGCTACAGCCAGAACGCTCCGCCTCCTCCGGCTCGCGGCGCAGCTTCCGCAGAGGCTCCTGCGTACGACGATCCGTTCGAAGACCAGTAACAACGGTGGAGAACAACGCATGCGAATGCGCCCGCGCCCGAAATCGAACCGGTACCGCCGGGTCAAGCGCAAAGTCTGCCACTTCTGTGTGGAGAAGATGGACGACATTGACTACAAAGGCCATCAGCGGCTGCGTAAGTTCGTTAACGATCGGGGCAAGATCTTGCCCCGGAAGACAACCGGCACCTGTGCCCGCCATCAGCGCACCCTGAGTGATGCAATCAAGCGAGCCCGGGAGATCGTCCTTCTGCCCTACGTAGCCGAATAGGCGGGCGGGAGGCCCTACCTGCGGCCGGGGAGTGGGAAACCAGCGTCGTATGCGACTGGACGTTTCCTGCCCCCCGGCCGTGAGAGTTTGTAGATGAGTGAGCGCAGCAGTTCCATCGAACGCAACACCACGGAGACCCGCATCTCCCTCTCGCTGGACCTGGACGGCAGCGGGACGGCGGATGTGGACACCGGAGTCGGCTTCCTCGATCACATGCTGACGCTCTTTGCCCGGCACGGCCTGTTCGACCTGACCGTGCGCTGCCAGGGCGACCTGCATGTGGACCAGCACCACACCGTCGAGGACGTCGGCATCTGCCTCGGTCTCGCCATCGCCCAGGCGACCGGAGACAAGCGCGGCATCGTTCGCTATGGGACCTTCACCGTTCCGATGGACGAAGCGCTCGTCATGGTCAGCCTGGACCTGAGCGGCCGGGCCTACATGGTGTGCAACCTGGATGTGCGCAACCGCCGCATCGGCGAGTTCGACGCAGAGTTGACCCCCGAGTTCCTGCGCGCCGTCGCGGACAACGCCCGGATGAACCTCCACGTGCATGCCCTGTACGGGGAGAACGCCCACCATCTGGTGGAGGGCGCCTTCAAAGCTTTCGGGCGCGCACTCGACGCCGCCACTCGCCACGATCCCCGCGTCACCGGGGTGCCGAGCACCAAGGGAGTGCTGTAAAGGAAGCCCGCGCCGTGGGCAGCCCGGAGAGACCGTCCTTCCGTCGCGCTGCCTGTCGGCGCCCAGCCGCTCAGTTGCCGGTCCCGCCTTTCACCCGCAGTGACGGACAGGCCACTCGCGGCCCGGTGCCTCACTTTTTCCACACGGCGGAGGCCCGAATGCACTCGGCCGCCCAGGCACGATCCGCTGCCGCCAGGGGAGGCGCCGGCGGGGCCCCGTAATCTACGCCGTGGGCGTACCGGCCCCATGCATACGCGGCCTCGAACGCCGCCTGGAGATCGAGCGGCGCAGGTGGATCGTTCGGCAGCAGCGGAACGAGGATGGTGGGGAGCGGATCGCGGACGGTCCAGGCCCACACTCCGCAGTCCGGACGGTCCGGCGCCGCGCTCACGATTGCCGCGCGTCAGCCAGTGGTCCCGGGCCCGAATGGCGAATGGTCCCGCGCGACGTACCCGAGCCACGCGCGTCAGCAAGTGGACCCACCTGGCGCCCACGCACCCCGTACTCGAGCCCCGGGCGGGCGGGACGACCAATTCTGCCTGGTTCCCTTAACGACGGATAGGTCGGAACAGATTCGACAGTCGGTGCTCGTCCGCCGGGCCGCGCCGGGCTACAGCCACGGCGCTACTGCAGTGGAAAGTGGCGATGCCACTCAGGTAGGCGGGGTTCCAGGACCGTGGAGGGGACCAGAATAGCAAACATTCTCCGCCCGCGCGTTTCGGGGTTGTCACCCAAAAGTGTTTGACGATTTTCACCTGGAACAGCCAGGGTGGCGGGTCGGCGCCGAAACGAGCGTTCCTCGCGCCGGGGGCCGCTGCCGGACCGGGCGCGGCTGCCGCGCGGGCACTACTTCTGCGACGTGCCTGCCGGAGGCTGTCGAAGGCGAGCGAGTTGCACTGTGGCTCCGGGCTGAAACCCGGCTGCCGCTCCGGCCGGCAGTTCCAGCACGCTGCGCGTGCCGCGGGGAGCGAGTGCGATGCGCCAGGGCCGTACGTCCGCGCGTACGGCCAGGACCCGATGCTGCCCGTCCAGAAACACCGCGTCGAGGGCGCGATCGAGGCCCCACGTGTGGATGCTGCCGCATGGGTCCAGCCAGAGCGCCTCGCCCGCCGCCAGGGGAGGGCGCGCGAGCAGGCCGAGATTTCGGGACCACACGTCGCGTGGGCGGTAGATCCGCGGAATCGGCACAGGAGACGCGGCGCGCCAGAGCTCCAGCGAAGCAGACATGGGGCTCTGTTAGAGACCAGGCATCGAGATCTCCTGCCTCGCCCGCGGATGGGCTCCCGGATCCTACGCCCGACGGTGCAGACGCCGGCACACCGGTTTCTCCTGGGAGCCTTTGAGTTCCAGTTCCACGCGGGTGCAGTCGTCCGGGGATAGGTGCTCGCAGAGGGCGCGGCGAGTGGCGTCGCCCAGGAGCACCTCGCACGCGCCGGCAGCGGGCAGGTCCTTGGAGGCGGGCGGCCAGGTTCACCGGGGAGCCGATCACCGTGTAATTCATACGCCAGCGGCTCCCGACCTGGCCCCCGACGGCGCTCCCGGTGTTGATGCCCACCCCCATCCGGAGCGGCGGCCAGCCCTGCGCGGCGGCTTCGGCATTGAAGCGATCCATCTCCTCCTGCATGTGCCGGGCGCAGCGAAGGGCGCGGAGGGCGTGATCCTCCTGCGGAAACGGAGCGTTCCAGAAAGCCATCACCGCGTAGCCGATGAACTTGTCCAGGGTGCCCTCCTCTTTCCCGACACACTCGGCCATCCACTCCAGGTAGGCCGCGAGCGCCGCAAACAGTTGGGTCCCCTGTCACCAGGAACGGCGCCCGGAAGATGGGCAGGCGGGATGGCAGCGTCGGGTCAGGCGACTCGCGGCGTCCCGATGCTCTTCTTGTGCTGACAGACCACCACGTCGCCGCGAATGTTTGAGCTTCTGCCCGCTTCTGCTGCCGGGGGTGATGGCCGGGCTCCCACTTCTGCGCGGGTATTTTCAGCAGTGCTGCCGTGGTTGGCAGGGGCCGATCATCCTGGGTGGCAGGAGATCACGAATGGCTGCCCCGGACAAAGGAACCCGCTGGCTGATCCGGAACTGCACCGGATCGCTCCTCCATCGCCTGCGGGGTCGGCGCGTGCTGCGCTGGGAAGCCCCCAAGCCCGGTCTGCTGCACCTGGAGCGCACCCCCGATGGCCTGCTCCAGGCACTTTTCGAGGGGGAAACCGAACCCCGGCCCGTGCTGGTGGAGGTCATCACCTATCCGAAGACGGACCTGGCCCGGCAGTGCGTGGAAGACGTCTGCCTGACACGGGTGGCGCACAGGCAGGTTCCCGATGTGGTGGTGGTGCTCTGCCGCGGCAATGTCCTGGTCACGCTGAACCGGGCGACCGAGACCAGCGCGGACGGCGCCACCACCCTGACGGTAGAGTGGACCGTGATCTATGCCTGGGAGTACACCGCTGACGAACTCCTGCGGGATGAGAACCCCGAAGAGGCCCCTGGGCGGTCCTGGCGGACTACGGCACGGCCGCCCCGGAAGAGTTGGTACGCCGCACCCGGGCGGTCATCGAACGCCACCCGGACGAAACACAGCAGCAGAAACTGCTGGCCGCGACGCAGGCGCTGCTGCGGGTAAGGAACAATGAACCGGCCCTGCTGGAGCTACTGGGAGGACGACAGGTGATGCTCGAAAGTCCGCTGATTGCGGAACTCGCCGAAGAATGGCACGGCGCCGAACTGCGCCAGAAGGTTACCGACGCGCGTTTGGAGGCGCGTACCGAAGCCACGGTGGAAACGAAAGCTGAGGCCGTGTCGCGCGTCCTGCGCGTGCGGTTCCAGCACGTGCACACCGACGTCGACGAAGCGCTCCGGAGAGAGCGCAATCTGGCGCGCCTGGACCAGTTGATGGACACGGCGGTGACCTGCACCGACATGGTGGAGTTCCGCGCCCGGCTCTGGCCGAGCTGAACCACAGTGAGGCATCGGTTAGGGAGAGGAGTGAGTGTAGCGGAGTGCGAAACGAGGCGGGTCCGAGTGACCGCCGTCCTCACTCACTCCTCACGCCTCTTCACTCACTCCGTCTCCCTCTCGGGTCGCCTGCACCGGGGGGGTGGGCCGCACCAGGGTGAACCCACGGTGAGATCACCAGGAAACCCCTGCGGGCTGGGGGGTGGGCCGCACCGGGGTGAACCCGCGGTGCTATCACGGGGAAACCCCTGCGGGCTGGGGGCGTGCACCTCCCATACCGGGCTTCAGGCGGACTACTCCTCACTCCTCTTCACTCACTCCTTCTCCCCCGCGGGTCGCCCGTGACCAGGAACGGCGCCCAGAAGAACGGGTTGGCCCACGCTTTCGTTTTCGCCAGTTCGCCCATCGCCCGGCGCATCGCTTCGTCTTTCGGCAGACCGGCGCGGAGGCCCCGGTGGAACGCCGCCATCAGCGCCGCCGTGCTCGCATCCGCTACCCGCCACTGGCTCGCCACCACGCTGCGCGCCCCCGCGATCTGCCAGCAGCGTGTCAGCCCCACCAGCCCCTCGCCCTGCGTCCGCGCGCCGCGTGCCGTCTCGCAGCCGGAGAGCACCACCACCTCCGCCCGCAGCCGCAGCGCCGGGTCCAGCACCTCCGCCGCTTCCAGCACCCCGTCCGTCGCCGCCGTCTCCGGCTCCCCCGGCCCCGGCTGCGTCAGGATCAGCCCCGACAGCAGCGCGTCCCCCTCGTGGTAGCGCCCGTGCGTCGCCAGGTGGATCACCCCCGCGCTCCCCAACAGCTTCCGCAGGTCCCCCTCGGTGGCCCCTAACCCCGACAGGGCCCGGCCCCCGTAGAGGCGCGCGATCCCCGCCGCTTCCGTCCCCGTGGCCGGCAGCGGGGGCCAGTCTCCCGCCCCACCCCGGAGGATCTGACCCACCCCCCGCGACGCCAGCAGGATCTCTCCCCCGGCGACGGGGCCGCTCCCGGCGGCGGGCGCCGTCCCCTGCGCCGGGACGCGGGCCAGGGCCGCCCCTCCGGCCCGGCTCCGGGCGGCGGCCCCGTCGCCGGCGCTGAAGAGGCAGCCCCCCACCGTCAGCGCCGCCAGTGCCGGCTTCCCGGTGGCCCCGCCGGGAGCGGCCCCGGTGACCGCCCGGGCGTAGAGGGAGAGAGACTGAGCGGTGACCAGCGGCTCCGCCAGCCCCAGGTACTGCTCCGGCTCCCGCCCGGTGCGGGGCCGCACCCGGGCGGCGAAGGGCACATTCCAGAGCCGCCCGTCCGGGGAGACGATCACCCGGCGGGCAGCGCGCACTGCGGCCAGCGCCGGGGGAGGCAGCAGCCGGGCGGCGAGGGAACGGCCCGCCCTTCGCGCCTCCGCCGCGCTGGAGGACCGGCTCTCGATGGCAAAGAGGTGGGTCCCGAGCTCCTGCTTCCAGCCCTCCTCGCCCAGAGGGAGGGTGAGCGCGGTGACCGGGGCGGCCGTCCCGGCGGGGACCAGGA
>SXGS01108539.1_pt1 | contig 12137 bp, 12 predicted proteins | sample 3174681 | NCBI WGS metagenome assembly SXGS01 (sample SAMN11356861, study PRJNA531348) | freshwater metagenome | isolation source: freshwater sample F1-80 | place: China: Fuxian Lake, Yuxi | collected 2017-12-25
AAAGTAAAACAAATGATTAAACCTTACCTTAAAAACGAGATTTCACTGCAGATTTGGAGTTTATGTCTTAAAGTATCATCCAGTAGTCCAATAGATTCTAGAAATAACAGTATAACAGTGTATGGTTTAAACAATGAAAGGTAATAGCTAACCTAAATTTTCATGTAGGAAATGTTTTTGGTAGTGTTGGAGAGCTTAAAAAGTCATATAATCAGTTTTTTTGTAATGAGGTGATAAATTATATTGGTCATACCAAGATTTCTGAATTTTGTAGGTAAAAATATTCTTTGAGTTTCAGGATGATCACAAACACAGTAATTTTGATTCAATAAGTCTTTAGTTTTCTTTTGTTTACGAAAAATCGGGTTTCCTTCAGGTGAATGACTATTGGCTAAACTGTTTAACGTGTTGCCATCATTTGATAGTTTAACATCGGTTAAGGAGCACATTGTTATATCGTGACCTTCCATGTTAGGTGTTATAAAAATGTGTAATATCTTTTTATCGGAATTTTCATAAACATATTTTCCGATTAAATTGGAAGTAATTTTAATAAAGGAGTAATTTCGGATGTAAGAATAGGCTGTGTATATGTTAATATTGAAGGGGAAAGTGATACATTCCTGTTTTAAAATTTGCATTATATGAATGGGTAAAATAGTCATATTTTTATGGGTGATATGATTTTGTGAATTAGCTTTAATAAGATAAGGTGTTACGTTGGCGTTGAACAAAACAAAAAATGTTTTGTTATAATAGACCAGATTCACAGTGACAAATGGATGGGGTTTTCTCAACATTTTTACTAATGTGTTTTGAAATTTGTAATACAAAAAGTAAGTGTTTTTATGACCACATTTTTGAATAATATTTGTTCTTTTAAATCCAAGTAAATTAATGTTGACATTTAACGTCCACGAAATATACTTTAAAATGTGTTGCAAGTTTGTCTGTGAGTTCCATGATCGAGGTGTAAGTTGAAACTTTTCAAAAAACTCTTGAAAATCTGTGAACTGATCAGTGCATCTGTTTGCCCAAATGAAATGCACTAAAGCATCTGAAAATAGGGTTAGATATAAAAATGAAGAAGAGAAAGAACATGTTGCACTTACCTAAGTGAGGAATGTTAATCTTTGAAGGTAGATCAGTCTGAAGTTGGAGAGGTGTGGTGAAGCGTGATATAAATTGTTGTGGAACGGTGATACAGGTATCACAAATTACCATTATCCAAATATTGGTTCTGAAATGACATTTTTTTACAATTGGATATCATCTTGATGTAGAGGTTCTTGTAGGGTGACATATTTAGGCGTTCGAAAAAATACTTCATTCTGAACTTTTTTAAGAATGGAAGTTAGTTTTTTCCGGTTTGCTTCTCCCTCTTCTCCTTCTTCTCCCTCTTCTCTCTCTTCTCCCTCTTCTCTCTCTTCTCCATCTTCTCCATCTTCTCCATCTTCTCCATCTTTTTCATCTTCTCCATCTTCTTCATCTTCTCCATCTTCTTCCTCTTCTTCCTCTTCGGTATCAGAAAAGAAAATATCCTCTTGTTCTATATTAAAAAATGGCGTTAGTTTATGTTTAAATTATGATAAATAACTGTTATTACCTTTCTTAAGAGTCAAGTAGTCCTTGATTGACATGCAGGTGAAATGGTCGATGTGAACATCTTCAGTTAGCTCCATTTCCTTGTCGGTGATGATAGGAACGATAAAGTTCCCATCATGTAGGGATGACAGAAAGATGACATCGGTGAGAATTTGCCATGGTTGATTATTGTGTCGTTTAACAATGAGGACATATTTGTTCAAATTATCCTCCATGATTAAGTTGCATATATTGAACATAAAGGCATAACTGATTGAAATTTCATTGACTTTGTGTGGATAGAGTTTGATAGTATAAGGATTGATGAGAGTAAAGCAGTAGGGATCGGTACAGTCGGAAATCTTGGTGGGACTGCTCATTGTATAAATCTGAAACATTTATAAAAAAACGTATTGACTGAAACTCGGAGATAGAGAATGATTACTATTAATAATAGTATCAATGAAGTTAAAAATCGGGTCACTTTTCGATATTTGAAAGTTTAAGTGATTACAAATGCTAGTTAGTTTGTTGGTTCTACCAAGAAATTTGGAAAGTAACTTTAATAAGTTAGTACATTGGGCCGTGTGCAAATATTTAGTTTTAAATAGTTTAACTAAAGGGGAGTCTAAATTAATTCCTACAATAGATTCATTGTAGTAGGTAAAATGATCAGGGCTGTTAGTTATAAAGTCTGTAAACAATTGGACAAGATGGTGCCATGTAAAAGTTATGTATTGATTTTGTGTCAAAAGAGCATTTAGATCAGGATGTATCCAAAACATAGATGTAGGATCCGTGTAGATGATATCCAAAGCTGGTGAAACGGTTAGTTCGTGGTAAATACGTTGATTTCGGAGTTCCAAGGCTTTTGCATAGGGAGTCACAATTATATGGGGTAAACAGAACTGAACAATATTAGGTTTATACAAAATTTCTGTTCCAAAAACATTTCTTAAGTTTTCAGGCAAGATAACAAGAGAACTATTAGTATTATCTAGTAAATAATGGGTGTCCACAATGTCATTAATGATTTGTAATAATTCTTCTGGAGTAAAATATTCATTTAAAAAGTAGTGGTTATGTTCTTGCAAATATTTGTACAAACTCGAATCAGGTTTGAAACTCCACCAAATTGAGTATTTTTCCTGAAGTTTTTGTAGTTCAGGAAGAAGTTGATGATCTATGAATTCTTTATAGAAAGTCAAAAGATTAAAGTTTTGAAGATCTTTTTCCAGTAAACACTCGCTGCAGGAATCTGAAACAAGTTTTCTATGAGTTAAACTATTAAAAATATTAAAATGTAAGTAGTGATACCTAAATGAGTTTTCAGAGTATTACTAATTTTTCGAAGTTGATGAGTAAATCTTGAATAATTATACATGCTCATTTTGATAATTCTGAAATATTTTATAAAGTGGATTTTGACATCATTTTATTCAACATAAATTGAACGATAAAATGTTGACTGACAACATCTAAAGTATAAAATAATTTCTTTGTACAAAAATTGACATTATTATCAAAACAAATTTGAAATTGACATGGATTAGTGTCTTGATGATAAGTCTCATCTTCTATATCTATTTCAATAGAAATAATGTGTTCAGTTTCATAGCAATATACATTAAAAGAGTCTGTCTGATATACTGTAGCAATATTAGAACAATATTTAGGTTGTAACGAAGAATAACTTGGAATATGATATTGTCCTTGGACAATATTAGTGTATTCGATAAGACTTTTACAGAGCATATCTTGCATCCGTTGAAAATCCCAAAAAGAATAGATAGGAATCCAATTGAGGTCAAATACTAGCTTTTTATTTACAAACACTTGTATGATTTGATGGGTCTTAAAGTATTCGGTAACAGCAATAGTAGGCTTTCCAGGAAATGATAAAACCACAAGGTTATTGCTCGTTTCAAGAGTAGCAGGATGTTTAACGGAGGGGTAGTCAAAGTTGTAAGTAAACTTTTGTATGCATCGCAATGATGTAGGATGGGTATCTTCATAAGAGTTTGACTCAAGGCTAGGGGGTTCCATTTTCAATCTGAAATGATGTACCCGGCTTTTAGTTAAATTTTAAAACTATGTACAAAGCACTCTTATTCGAGGTTAAGATTAAATTTTTCTGGGAGTCATATATAGAAAATTCAAACATATTATTGAGTATGTTACATTTGTGTGAAAGTAAGTTTATCTCAGGTTGATATATGGGAACAAAAACATTTTGCTCATCATTGTAAATTAACATGCACAAAATAGATTCTTCAATATTGGATTTCAATTCATTGTTAAACGATAAGAAATTTAACTCGGAATGTCTGGCATTATTGTAGGTAACAAAAAATGGAGGTTTATAGAGTGAAGAACCTTTTCCTGGAACATTTTTTGACGGAAATCCATTGTACACATTACTTAAATATTTAGCATCTATCCAGACTGGAGGGGACCGAGTAAATTGTTGTATCCAATCGGATGGATTCATAAAATATTGACGTGTGTATTCAGGAACATTAAGCATAACTTTAAATTGTTGTGAATTTATAGTTTGTCTCCCAGTCTTGTGAATAAACGATACCACTCCATCTTCGGTTCCAACATTGACATCAAAGTATTGAAAAATCCATGATTCAAGATAAAGTTGGGTCACATGTTGATGAAGAGCTTCAGCAAAATCTTCATTCTTAAAAGAAAAAACTTATATTAGGAATTGAAAATCTTAGCTTATGTAAAGCATTACCTTTTGATTAGAACTTGAAGTGTACCAGTTATATTCACATCCCTCAAAATTCATGGAAATTGTCTTTCGTTGAAAATCATCAACATTCCCATTGTACATTAAAAACTCTACATAGAAGGCTGGATCCATTTCTTCATCGGGTGGAGAAGGATTTTGTGGCGACATGGTTTCATCAGCATCGACAAGTTCATTATCCATGACACTTTCATCAAGTAAAGTATCTTCAAGGTCGGTTTGACGTTGAACAAAAATTTCTTTTGTTTGATCTTTAAGATTAAATTCTAACTGAATATTACAGCGTTCCATTGAAAAATGTTCACAAAGGTATTGTCGTTGAGGTAGCGGCCAGGTAATACCCACTGTATAAAGAAAAAGTTAAATCATGCAAGTGTCTGACTTTAAAAAAAGTGTATTCATACCATATTTTCCGTTCAAGTAGTTATCGAATATATTATCATAATAAACTCGATTGGTTTCAATGGCTAATTCCTGGAAAAAGACATAATAAAAAATTTTGAAAAATTACATTTCAAATGGTACACTTACTCTAAGTTTATTGTTGGAACAAAAAGAAATTGGAATTGGAATGGGAGTTTTCAAAATGTTATTTCTAAATAAAAAGAACAGGATTATTAAAGACCACAACAGGGTAATGAATAGGATAGATTACCTTAAGTCATCATCGTTAATAATTTCGAGTTGAAATTCTATTTCAGGATTTATTTTTTTAAAGAGTTCTTCAGGTAGGATAAAAGTTTGATGGGGAAGTAAATTAAGGCTCATTGTCCATGTTTTGAGCTTATTTTGCTTAAACTCAGAGGATTTTTCACTTTTAATATCACTCAAAAATTTGTTTTTTCTTATGTGAGCATGTTTGGTATAAACTTTATTTAGGACAGTAAAAATATTTTTTTTCGCATCCTCTGTATTCTCAATGGAAATAATATCTGATAATAAAAAAAATGAGTCAGATATGCAGACTAATAAGTTTAAACTGTGGGTTACCTAGAGTTGGGGTGGGTTGAAAAATAATGCCGATATCATCTGAATAATAGATAAAATATCTTTATTTTTAAACTCTCAAATGGGCATAATTTGCCTTACCTAATTGAGGGCTTGAAATAGATCCAAACAGGTATTGAATAGAATCAGGATGTTTAAATTTGTCCCAAAGACCTTTGTCAAAATTGCACTGAAAAATGTTGTTCTGCAAAGGAAAAAGAGTATTGAAATGAAAGGATTGAGTTGATTTTTCAAAAATACTTACTTTTGAACAACATTCAATCAAATATTCTTTAAGTATCATGATTTGTATAGTTCTGAAAAAAATGATTTAGCATAAGAATTTTCGTGCTAACGGATTTCGAATACAAACAAGTGGAAATTTAACATTATTTTTTTGTAAATATTTGCACAAATTAATCATTCTTACATTGCTATTTTTATCAAATCGGTTATTAATATGACTACAAAAATCAGCTACATGTATATTGGGAAAATGGGTAAAAATAAGATCATTGTTAATTAGATTATGTTTCAGTAAAGTGTCAAACACAAGTGATATAAATTTTTGCTTTGGATAATTAGCAGAGATAAAAAGTTTAATTTCATGCTGAATGCTTTTTTCATTCTCTTCAATCGGTGTAGGGGTGCAGGGTTGATTAGCTTGATGGATGATGAATTTATGTTTGTTAGCAAACATGCTGGCCATTTTTCCGATAAACAATTGTTCTACAGTATTTATGATATAATTTTTATTATTGTTAATATAGCAAAAGTGGTAATTGTAATTAGTTGGTTCTTGATAAAACTCTAAAGCACTGGTCCCTCCAAGTCTGGATTGAAGTTTTCTGTAATGAAAAATCAGACTAAAATAGACATTGACATTGAGAAATAAAATTTAACCTACCTCATAATTTGAAATCCCAAGTTAGAATAAGACAGAAATATATGTGGGGCCATTAAAATACTACTTGAAAGATTTGTATTGTATAAGTCATGAATGATTATAATTAATGTTATTTTATGATGTCTTAATACAAAGTTTATAACTTTCAGAAAGGCTAATTTTTCCTGCTTATTCGTTACGTGTTTAAATGAAAAATCATCGAGTATAACAATGGAATTTTGTGGTAATGGGTTAAAATAGTGTTCATTCACGCTAAAGTCATAATCTAAAAAGGTTTTTTCCACTATTGTATGAAAATCAGATGGTTCAGCAGTTTGAATGAAAACTGAAATACCTATCAACAAAAAAATAGTGTTAGTTATGGTGTTATCATTTAAAATAAATGAGTTATTTACCAGGATGAATATGTTTTAGAAGCTGATTTACAAAACTTGATTTTCCTGAACCAGATTCGGCTGAATAACAGGGTTATTAAAATAAATTTAAAAACAATTTATGACTTTTTGGATTTACCTATAATAAAAGTTAACTGGGAGAGTGGTACAAGATCATTGAGAACACGTTTCATGATGATTCTGGTTCAGTCAAAGAAGGTTCATTCACTCTTGAAAGAAAAAAGGCATTGATATGAAAATTGAAATGGGCATATATAAAAACTTGTTTATTTACCCGTGGCACGCAGAAATAAAGTCTTGAGCATGGATGTTAAGATATTTTAAAAACAGAGCACACGGTACTTTAATGGCACTGTACTCTAGAATACTTGTATTTCTTTTCAGATCAGAAATTTTTCTTTTCTTAGATTGGACAGCATCGTTATTTTCATCAAATGTATATTTGATCACAAGTGCGACATCGTGGGAACTAAAAAATAAGAGTTCATATTAAGTCCTGGTTCACTAACGTAGTAAATGTAAAAAATGGTACCTAACAGTGTTTGTGCGAGTAAAAGTAGAAAGACCTAATTCACTGCGGTCATAATGCTGAAAAAAAGGTGCGCAATTAAGAAAATAAAATGGTGACTATTAAGAATACTATTACCTCTAGAGTAAGGGTAATTTTCACTGACGGATCGGTTGTTTCGATAATAGCAATGGTACTTTTTGTAACATGTGATTTAGTCGTATGGATGGATGTATCTAGAAAAAATGGATCGAATAAGTAAAATGACAATGTGTAATGATAAAGGATTTCCCATACCTGGTTCCTCTTTAGCCTGGTTAATTTTAGCCACAAAATGATCAAGTTTTTGGTTAATGTTTGTAAAAAAATCTTTTTCAGCAATAGCTTGTAGAAAGGAAAAATCAAACAGAAGATGTTTGCTGTCTAATTTTTTTATACCCTCTTGTCCATAATGATGGACAAATAGTATAAGTCCAGGTTCTGTTTTAAACAGGTTAAGTTCAGAATTTCTAAACAGAAAATAACATTTTAACTTGGATCTTTAAAGTTACATAAGTTTTATTTATATTACCTACTGTATTTATACAATTGTTTAGCGGATTGAGGTAGACGTCCAACACTGTCAAGAAAAAAAGTAATGATTTTTTGTCCTAGGGGACTATTTTAAATGTTTATCTAACCTAACGGGTGTAGAATAAAACTTTAAGCTGTACGCATGGCGGTCACTTGGACTTTGCCACAGAAGTGTGGAAAAATTTTTACATTCAATAACTGTGGAAGCAGCTTGAATGTAGTCATTGTCAGAATCAGTAAATTTTACTGAATACATGGTGCAACTAAATCAAAAAGATGAGTTTTTATATATGGTCCCATCATAGACAGAGAGAATGAGGAGAAGAAAAAAAAGAGTGAGTTACCTGGAAAACTTGTGGATGTCGCAAAGCAACTAATTTTTTCCTTCAAGGAAGCATATTTTTATACTCGGGCATTTGCCCTTTGATTGTCTGCCTGCGCAGGCTGGGTCAGTCTGCGCAGGCGGCGCCATTCTGCGCAGGCTGGCTCAGGCAGAAATGAATTTCATCATAGTTATGCCTGAGGGGAAAGGGAAGGGGGATGCGCAGACTGGCGCCAGCCAGCGCAGGCTGAAAAAGAAGTTCATAAAAAGTTATGTGCCTGAGGGGACATGGTTATGTTTGAGGGAAAGGGGCAGGCTAGCGCAGGCAGAAAAATTATCAGGGGAAGGGGGGAGGCGCGCAGGTTGGCGCCAGCTAGCGCAGACTAGCGCGCAGGTTAGCGCAGGCAGAAAGGATCATCAGGGGAAGGGGGACAGGCGCGCAGCAAGCGCAGGCAGCCATGAAGGGAAGGGGGAGGCGCGCAGGCTAGCGCAGGCAGATGTTATCATGGTAGGGCAAAGTTAGGGAACCAAAAGCAAGCGCAGGTTGCGCACTCTTTCATGTATAAAAGTAGCGATTGTTGGGTGAGTTGTTCCAGTCTTTAAGAAGACAAATTTCATGGAAGAGGAAGATCTTTCGTGTTCCAGTTCAGACAGCTCCAACCTTCAAGCCCTACTGAGTAAGTTTTTTTTATAAAAACCTTACTACGTAAAAAATGTGTTTTTTCCCAACGTGTTCTAGATTTCTATTTGGTGTGTCTGAGTTCTTTTGGAGTTGTGTGACTGTGTTCTATTGGGGGGGGGAGTTGTATGACTGTGTTCCTATTGTATCTAGAACATGCTGGGGGAAAAAACATTCTGGAACAAAAAAACATTCTGGAACAAAAAACCCCCCCACCCCAAAAAAATTATGGCATGAGATTTGACAGGAGAACAGGTTCGCCCCTTGTGATTGACCACTAAATATAACTATGTTATGGGTACGATTTCGTAGTTACATTTTTTGGTTACACACACAAATGTTTAGATTGAAACCAATGAGTCATGTAACAGTGTTATGATAGTGAAACTAAACTGCCTCGAGGGTAGGTAGGTTAGTTTTATATTCCTAACATAGTTGGATGAAAACTCGGTTTTGATGTACATGAATTAAAATGCAGTTGGTAGAAATAATAGTAAACAGAGTGTGAGCGGTCCATCACCGACTATTATTTTTCTCTGCATGGAAATTCAAAAATCCACCACAGTCGCCAATCCACGTCCAGGGAGATAGCCTAGTTTTTCTTTCTTTAAGATTCGACGGTATGCGTTTTCAAAGAAAGAAAGAAAAGGATTCAGGATGATGCACCGAGGAGACAGCCTTGCCCCTTGAACTTTATTCTAATCATTTATTTTATACCTGATCACTATAGAATACATGTTTAGAATAGAATCATTGTGATTTTACAAAAGGTGGAATACCGATGTTAATTATTGGAACCCCATGTTTGGAACAAAGTGTGAAATCATAGTCTTGGGGTCACTGGACTCACATCCTGGGATGCAGTTATTGGGATTTCTTTTTGTTACCGTAACATGGGATCACCAATCATCAGTATGATGAAACCTGAGTAAACAGTGATGTTGGATAATTTTTCCAGTTATCCGAGATCACCTTTCCTGCCACCCGTCCATAGCAGCAGCAGCAGCTCACCCCTTTAGGAATGATGTACCTGTCAAAATCTCAGCTGGATCACATTTTAAAACAACCCTTTTTTTCCAATCAAGTAACTGAAGATATGACCCATTATGTCGCCTACCGAGGGAAATTAAACTGTGCCGTGTACACTGTCCGGTTTAATATGAATGTCAAATTTGATGAACACTATATGAAAGACTATTTAATAGGAAATGTGATGAAAAACTTTAGGTTAGGTTCACGTTTGTTAGCTTCAATTCAGTATGATTTTTTGCTTGTTGATCCCAATTCAAATCCGCCCTCATATTATATTTGGAAAGCCAATTCAAATCTGTCTACTTTTAATCATGATAACGAAAACCTGCTCACCTTAACATACGACAATCTGTTTCGTTTCATGCAAAATGCGGCGGTTGTAGATATACCTAGTCTGGCAATAAATTTTCGTGCTTCCAATGTTATTATAGAACGTGTTTTAGCAATTGTGTTTAGTTTTGCCGATGCGTAATTAATTTTTTTTGTTCCAGAAAAGCAGGATGGTAAGAACAAAAAGCAAACCCGTCAAGCGACCAGCAAAAAGAGCAGGGCCCAAAAAAAAGCGAAGAATAAAACGATCAGCGACGAACCGGTCCAGCCCGAAGAAGTTAAAAAAACGCCGCCGCCGCCGCCGTCCAAGAACAAGCCTTCCACCCCCAATATATTAAATCAAATTATACCAGCTGCTAATAAGATTGTTAAAAAAATAATCCCTAAAAGAAAAAAACCACCTGCTTTGTTAGTCGAACTTCTTCGCGAGATCATTAGGAAAGAATTCAGTCCTTCATAATAATCACCAATTTTTTCATATAAGTATCAAACAATGCCAGCCACCAAATCCAAAAGAGCAATTCGCCAATTAAGCGATCCAGTAGGTAAAGTCCTATTTCAGTTCTCTTTTAAGTGCTGTTTAATTTGGTTTAATTTTTTTGAGTAGATAATATATTACGAACCAACCTGTACTTGTCGAAAACCGCCCGAGCCGCTCAAGATCAGCATCCATGGGGTGAGTTATATATAAAGAAGAAGAAGAAGAAGAAGTTAATATAATAATAATATATAGTTCAGGAAATCAAATATGAACGCATAACACCAAAAACAGATGGGGATAGTTTAGCCACGTCCAAAGAGTTTAATTTTATCGTTCCTCCTAGCACAGACTATTTGACCAGGTAGGTCCGAACCAACCCCACCCCCCCCGATGATATGTTAACTTTTTTTTCTCCTAGCTTTTTAGACTACCATCTTGTCGCTGACGCTAAAGTAGTGGTGACCTCTGTCGCGTTGAACGCCGCCGGAGAACATCAAGGAGCCGATAAAAGAGAGACGCTCTGGCCACGCCGACATGAAATATCGCTTCCCCTGAATAATATAAACATATTTTTTGACGACTTTAATGTTACTTTTAACCAGCACACCAATTTGAATTGCGACAGGTAATAAAAAAATTATTTTATCCTTGTTGACACGCACGTTTTTTATATTTTTTTGCCTAGGAACACCTTTCTTAATTTTGACTGGATGGGCTTAATGTCGTCGTTAGAGCAGAACTTCAACCCCAACATCAATGACGTCCAAAGACGCGAGGAGAACGGTACGTGACCCCGCCCTACCCCCTTAAGACTAGAAAATAATAGCCTTATGTTTAGGTTACCCCAAACTATTGAGCGGGAGTTATCTCGACCTCAAAAACATGCCCTATAAACATCAGCGTCCTCTTTTTCCCCACCCCGATACCGAAAGTCCGTGGGAAAATCCGGATCAACTGTTCCGCTATAACATGACTATGCCGTTCTATCCGTTTCGAACGTTATGTCCACGCGACCTGTCCAATTTTCCCATAACGCGAACCAATGAGTTGACCAGCGCGTCACCGATATTTCCGGCCAACACGCAGATAGATATTTCATTTAAAAAACGGAATGTAACCAATTTTTTAAATTTTATGCTACCTTTAAATTTGCCCACCAAATTGGGAGCGGAGTTTGAAAGACTTACTGCAGACGAACGTAAATCAGCGATAAAGTATACGGTGAAAGGAGTTAACGATGTTGCCGGAAACGTAGTACATGAAATAAAAAGCGTGGACATAGTCCTAAACAGCCTGTACCTTTTGGTAAGACTCTGTAGACTAGAAGGTGAAAAAAGTGTGTTTTCATTGTATCATTTTTTTTGTGCAGGTATGCCGACTTCGGTTCAAGAACGTCCACCCTGAACGACCATTGCAAAACGTGTTCAACAGCTACCGCACAGTTTTTTCATCGGTGCAAAAACTCTCCTTGTCCAAACACGACTTGAGCTGGGAATCTGCCGCCCGTCCCAACGCCGTTTACATCGGCTTCGTCAGGTATAGTCATTTTTTTTCTTTCGACCGCCGCCGCCGCCGCCC
>SXGS01753738.1_pt1 | contig 12137 bp, 11 predicted proteins | sample 3174681 | NCBI WGS metagenome assembly SXGS01 (sample SAMN11356861, study PRJNA531348) | freshwater metagenome | isolation source: freshwater sample F1-80 | place: China: Fuxian Lake, Yuxi | collected 2017-12-25
CGGCGCTCAAGAGGTCGATTGCGCTCAACGGCATCGGCGGTTTGGCAGTGATGAAACTCGATGTGCTCGACGGACTCGACACGGTGCGGCTCTGCACCGCCTATCGCCGGGGCGGGGCGTTACTTTCGATGCTACCGGCCGGTGCTGATGCGCTCGCCGATTGCGAACCGGTTTACGAAGACCTGCCAGGGTGGAAAACCTCGACGGTTGGCGTCCGTTCGTGGGCTGACCTGCCAGTTAACGCCCAGCGCTATCTGCACCGACTCTCTGAGGTGGCTGGCGCCCCCATTGACATGGTCTCAACCAGCCCCGATCGTCTCGATACGATCGTGCTGCGCGACCCATTTGCTGCCTAGATTGCCCTATCGGAGCGATTGATGAAAGACCTCTATGTGTCCTGGGACGAATACAACCGGCTGATCGAAAAGCTTGCGCTCAAGGTCTGGGAGTCGGGTTGGACGTTTGATGCCATTCTGTGTCTCGCCCGCGGCGGTCTCCGGGTGGGTGACGTGATGTCGCGGCTCTTCGACAAACCGCTGGGCGTACTGTTCACCAGTTCCTACCGCGAGAATTCGGGAACCACCCAAAGCCGCCTGCTGATCGCCGACCATATCAGCAGCGCTGCGCCGATGCCATCGGGGCGTTGGTTGCTTGTCGACGATCTGGTCGACAGCGGCGCGACGCTTGTCGAGGTGATTCCGCACCTCCAGGCGAACCGTCCAGACGTTGAAGAAATCCGCAGCGCGGTGCTCTGGAGAAAGGGCGCCTCGGTAGCCGAACCTGACTATTACATCGAGCATCTGCCGAGTAATCCCTGGATTCACCAGCCGTTTGAAGAGTACGACCACATGAGCCCGAACGACCTGAAAGCGCGCTGGGGCTGACAGAACATGGCACCTACGATTCAAACGCCGGCGCTGATCGCCGGCGCAGGCCCGGTCGGTCTGCTGGTAGCGCTGCAACTCGCACGAATGGGTGTGGGGTGCATTGTGGCGGAGGCAGAGCCTGATCTCACTCATGACCTGCGCGCCGGCACGTTCCATCCGCCCACCATTGAGATGCTCGAGAAGGTCGGGGTGGCTACGCCCATGCTCGAACTGGGGATCAAGGTGCCGCGCTGGCAGTCCTGGGATACGGCGCATGGCATGGTGGCTGATTGGGATCTGTCATTGCTCAAGGACGACACGCGCTACCCGTTTCGCCTGCACCTCGAGCAGCATCGGCTCACGCCCATCATCTACCGACTGCTGGAGCAGTATCCGCATGCGCAGGTGCTGTTTGGTCATCGGTTCGAGAGCATGGTGCAGCACGCGGATCACGTCGACGCGAACCTGGTGACCGATACAGGCAAGGTGTCGATCTGTGCGCGCTGGTTGGTGGGGGCCGATGGCGGCCGTAGTCAGGTTCGAAAAAGCGCCGACATTGAGTTTGCGGGCTATACCTGGCCTGAGCGATACAGCGTCATCAGCACGCGTCACGATTTCGCCCTTCACGGTTATCGCGAAAACGCCTACATCAGCGATCCGGTGCAGTGGTGCGCAGTCTTCAAAATGCCCGATGAAGGGCCGCCAGGGCTCTGGAGAATGACCTTGCCAGTTGGCGCTGATTCGACGGATGAGGCTGTGCTTGCCGGACCCTATGCCCAGCGCTGTATCCGGCGGCTGACTGGGCATGATGATGCAGTGGAATATCCATTGGTGCACCAGAGCATCTACAGCGTTCACCAGCGAGTCGCAGTGACCATGCGCAAGCGTCGGGTTCTGCTCGCAGGCGATGCGGCGCACGTCAATAATCCTCTCGGTGGTTTTGGTCTCAACAGCGGCATCCATGATGCCTTGGCGTTAGGCGAGATGCTGGCCGCCGTTGCCTCAGGCGCTGAGGATCAAGCCCTGCTCGATCGTTATCACCGCCAGCGTCATACGGTTAACGTTGAATATGTGCAGACACTGTCAGTGCGCAACAAGCAAAATCTCGAGGTCAAGGATCCCGCAGAGCGCGCGCAGAGAATCCGGATGCTTCAGGCGATCTGCTCAGATCCGGTGAAGGCACGCGACTACCTCTTGAATTCGTCCATGATCAACAGCATCCGCCGTGCGGCAACAATTAGTTGACCGCCGTACCGGAGACACCGGAGGTTTCTGATGGCTCACTTGATTCGCCGCTCACTGCTCGCTCTGGGCGCCGCCGGCGCGGCGTCGTCGGTCCTGCCGCTGCGGGCCCAATCGACCTGGCCCCATCGCGCCGTGAAGGTGGTGGTGCCGTTCGCGGCTGGCGGTAACACCGACTCTATCGCCCGACTGCTCGCAGAACGCTTCACGCAGGCGCTTGGACAGCCCTTTGTGGTTGAAAACCGCGTCGGTGCGGGGGGTGGGCTTGCGATTGATTTTGTTTCAAAGGCGGCGCCCGACGGTTACACGTTACTGGTTGGTGCGATGGCCAACCTGGCGATCCTTCCGGTCATCAACAAGGTCACTTTCGACCCGATTCGCGATTTTATTCCGATCAGCAACATCGGCAGCAACCCCTTCGTGTTGGGTATTCACCGCTCGGTACCCGCCGCGAATGTGCAGGAATTCATTGATTACGTTCGCAAGAATCCTGGCAGGTTCAACTATGCGTCGGGTGGATCGGGCAGCGTGTCCCATCTGTCAGGAGCGTTATTCGTGAAGCGGGCAGGAATCGAGATGGCCCACGTGAGCTATAAGGGCGGGTCGCAGGCTGTAGTGGACCTTCTTGCCGGCAATGTGCAGATGTATTTCGGTAACTTTTCCGAACTGGTGCCGCACGCGAACGGTGGACAGATCCGCCTGATCGGTGTCTCGAGCGAACAGCGCGTGGCCCAGTTGCCCAATGTTCCCACCATTTCAGAGTCGGGACTCGCAGGCTTCAAGACCATCACCTGGAACGGACTGCTCGCGCCGGCTGGCACGCCGCAGGCAATTATTGATCGCGCCGCGTTGCTAACCCGCGAAGTGGTTGCCAGCGAAAGCGCTCGCGCCCGCTTCACCCAGATTGGCGTCGATCCAATCGGCAGCACCCCGGCCGAGTTTGCGGCCACGCTGCGCGCCGATCTGCAAACCTGGGCTGAAGCGGCCAAGGTCGCCAATCTCAAGATGGAGTAAGCCTGATGACTGGTGCTGCAACCGGACGAAGCAGTCTCGACGCGCTGGCCACCCGCGCGAAGATTGGCGTGATCGTGCCAGCCACCAACACCGTTGTGCAACCCGAGATGGAGTCAATGCGTCCGCCGGGGGTCACCAACCATGTCAGTCGGATGCTGTTGCCGCCCCGGCCTTATGACGATATGAAGGAATATCGGCAGGCGTTGGAAACCGAGCGAGGCGGTCTTGAGGAGGCGCTCGATCTGGTGATGAAATGTGAGCCGCATGCGCTGGCGCACGGACATTCCATTCATTCGTTTAGGGGAGATCGGGCCCGGGCCGAGGCCGAGCGGCAGCGACTCGAGGTGCTGAGCGGCGGGGTTCCGTTCATCACTCCCTCGGTGGCGGTGCTCGAAGGTCTACGAGCCATCGGCAATCCGCAGGCGCTCGGCGTGCTCACGCCGTACTGGCCGCCGGCCGATGCGCTGATCGCAGAGTTCTTCACCGCATGTGGGTACCGGGTGCTCGCCACGCACGGACTCGAATCGAAAGGGCCGATTTCGGTTGCACAGTTCACGCCCGCACAGATTCTGGCGGGGTTCGACCGCTTGGCGGATACCCCGGGAATTGAAGCCTTCGTTCATGTGGGCACCAATCTGCCAGTCAGTGCCATGACGGCTCAGATCGAAACGCGTCTTGGACGGCCGCTCATCGGGGTCAACGTAGCGACCTATTGGCTCGCTTTGCGGCGCGCGGGCATTAGTGATGCGTTAAGCGGCTTCGGGCTGCTCGCGGAACGTCACTGAACGTCTCGGGGTCGCCCACGCATCGCGGGCCCGGCCGGGCTTGCATGCCCGGCCTTTCGAGTCCTCGCGCAAAGCACGCAGGTGCTTTGCTTTCTGGACATCCAAAACAAAAAGGCCGACTTCGCCGGCCTTTAGAATGGTGCCCAGAAGAGGACTCGAACCTCCACAGTGTTGCCACCGCTAGGACCTGAACCTAGTGCGTCTACCAATTTCGCCATCTGGGCCTCGATAGCCTTTCAGCATCTAGGAGGAGATTCTAATGAAGATCAACGGATTGTCAAACCTGGGTTGGGCAAACTTATGCCCACTCATCCGGAGGCGCTGACGAGTGACTGAAGCAGACCGGGCTCCGCCCACCCGCGAAACCATTCTTGAGTGCCTGAGGGTGGCTGATGTGCCGCTTACGCCCTCGGACCTTGCGCAGCGCCTGGGCGTGACTGCTGCGCAGAGCGATCCGCTGCTGCGCCGCCTCGCAGCGATGGAGCGCGACGGCCAGCTCCTGCCCAACCGAAAGGGTGTGCTGCTACTCGCAACCCGGCTCGATCTGATCGCTGGACGGGTCCAGGGGCACCGGGACGGTTTCGGATTCCTTCTGCCAGACGCCGGCGGGCCCGACCTGTTCCTGTCGCCTCGCGAAATGCAAAAGGCAATGCATAGAGACCGGGTGCTGGTTCGCCGGGTGGGGTACGACTCGCGAGGCAGACCCGAAGGCAGCATCGTGGAGGTGACCGAGCGAGCCCATCGCCGACTGGTGGGGCGGTTCGTCAATGAGCGCGGCGTGCACATCGTGATTCCGGAAGATCAGCGGATCAAACACGACATCATCGTTGCTCCGGCTGATACGGGCGGTGCGCAGCACGGCCAGGTGGTGACGATTGAAATCGTGAGCCCGCCCGCGAACGGTGCCCCGCCTATCGGTCGTGTGGTGGAGGTGCTGGGTGAAATCGGTGACCCCGGCATGGAAATCGAAATCGCTGTTCGGAAGTTTGATGTCCCGCATCAGTTCCGGCCGTCAGCCGTCGAGCAGGCCTCACGGTTTGCCCCGCGGGTGCGCCCCGCCGACATTCGCGGCCGCGTGGATCTGCGCGATGTCCCGCTGGTCACGATTGACGGCCAGGATGCGCGTGACTTCGATGATGCCGTCTACTGTGAACCCATCGAGTTCGACACGCAGGAGATGCCGGTTCTGGACGGCGGTCTGGGCGCGGGTGCGCAAGCATCGGCGTCAGGCGCGGGCCTGAAGACACCGCACGCTGGCGCGGGTGCGGCAACCAATCTGGCTGCGGCCGAAAGCGCCGCGGCAGGCAGGCGCAGGCGCGCGGCCACCCCGAAACGCAAGGACGCCGGATTCCGCCTGCTGGTTGCGATCGCCGATGTGTCTCACTACGTGCGTCCCGGGGACGCTCTCGATACCGATGCGCTGGAGCGTTGCACGTCGGTCTATTTCCCGCGTCGCGTGGTCCCAATGCTGCCCGAGGCTCTGTCGAACGGGCTCTGCTCACTCAATCCCGATGTCGACCGGCTGGTACTGGTCTGCGATCTGGTGGTGGACTTGCAGGGACGCATACGCGCCTACCAGTTCTATGAAGCCGTGATGCACTCAGCCGCCCGGCTTACCTACGACGAAGTCTGGACGCTGCTGTCGGGCGCGGCGGTGCCCCGTACTACGGGGGTGGCCAATCGTGCCGCGCTTCTACCCCATCTGCAGCAGTTGCACGAACTCTATCGGGTATTTGCAGGCGCGCGGTCGCGGCGCGGTGCGCTCGAGATCGAAATCATTGAGACCAAGATCGTCTGCGATCCGCTCGGGCGGATCGAACGTATCGTGCCGTCGGTGCGTAACGACGCGCACCGGCTGATCGAGGAGTGCATGCTGGCCGCCAATGTGTGTGCGGCTGACTTCCTGCAGCGCCGCGAACATGCAGGGCTGTACCGCGTGCACGAGGGTCCAACCCCCGAGAAGCTTGCGCGGCTGCGCGAGTTTCTGCGCAGTGTTGGACTGTCTCTCGGAGGTGGCGATCAGCCTACTCCTCACGATTACGCCACCCTGGCCGCTGCTGTGCGGCTGCGACCCGACAACGCGCTGCTTCAGTCCATGCTTCTGCGATCGATGCAGCAGGCGATCTATTCGCCTGACAATAGCGGCCATTTCGGCCTCGCCTATGCTGCCTATACGCACTTCACCTCGCCGATTCGTCGCTATCCCGACCTGCTTACCCACCGGGTCATCAAAGCGCTGCTGGGTGATGCCCGCTATCAGCCCCGGGTCGGTGAATCCGCCGAGCCCGGACTGCTGCTGCAACCGCTTGCAGAACTCTGTTTGGCTAAAGGCAGCGTTTCGCGCGGTAGGCGTCGCACCACAGAGAGCCAGCATGCTGAAGCGCTCGAAACGTGGCGTACGCTCGGCGCGGTGTGTTCGGCTAACGAGCGGCGGGCTGACGAGGCCTCGCGCGATGTCGAGGCCTGGCTTAAGTGTCAATTCATGCGCGGACGGGTTGGTGAACAGTTTCGTGGTTGTATCACGGGTGTGGCGCCATTCGGATTATTTGTAACGCTCGATGACCTGTTCGTGGAGGGGCTGGTCCATGTGTCCGAGCTCGGAGGCGAATATTTTCAGTTCAACGAGGCTGCGCACGAACTCCGGGGCGAGCGCACCGGTCGGCGTTTTCGGCTCACCGACGAACTGGCGGTCCAGGTGTCACGGGTCGATCTCGAAGCGCGGCGGATCGAATTCCGGATGGTTCAGCGCGCCTCGGAATGGGCGAAGGGTGCGCCACGGCAACGGCCTGGCAGTGCGGGGGTAATCGACGACGCCAGTCCTGAGCTGATATCCCCCATTTCCGCAGGCGGTACGTCGGACCAACCATCGGCTGTCGACCCGGTAATAAAGCGCCCGCGCAAAGCAGCGTCCGCCAAAACCGAGTCTGTCGAACGAGCAGGGGGTGACCGGCTGGCTGCCCGCCGCAAGCGTCCTGGCCCCCCGCAGCGCAAAGGCCCATCGGGTCGTCGCAGCAAGCGAAGGTAGCGAACCATGAGAATTTTCGGGTTCCACGCGGTGCTGGCTCGCCTCAAGCGTGATCCTGGTGGGATCACTGAGCTCTACGTCGATACTGGCCGGAATGATCCCAGGATGCGCGAGCTGGAGCGGCTGGCTCAAAACGCTGGTGTGACCCTGCACGGCGTTGATGGCCAGCGAATCGAACGTATGTGCGCCGGCAAGCGTCATCAGGGTGTTGTCGCTTTGTCGGAAGTGAGCGCACCTAGCGTCACGCTTGATGAGTTGATCGAGGGTTTGGATTCCAACCCGCACGCTCCAATCACCCTCCTGCTGTTGGACGGTGTGACCGATCCACGTAATCTGGGCGCCTGTCTGAGGGTGGCGGACGGGGCGGGTGTCTCCGCCGTGATCGCACCCAAGGATCACGCCTGTGCGCTCACTGAGGCTGCGATTCAGACCTCGAGCGGGGCTGCCGAGAGCGTACCTTATCTCATGGTGACCAATCTCGCGCGCACCATCGATACGCTCCAGGAACATGACTTTCAGGTAATCGGCGCTGCCGATGAAAGCGCAGACGATCTTTATGCTGCGGAGTTGAGTGGTCGAATCGCTTGGGTGCTGGGAGCTGAGGGCAAGGGGCTCAGGCGTTTGACGAGAGAGCGCTGTGACAGCCTGGTACGCATCCCGATGCACGGGCAGGTTGAGAGCCTGAACGTATCGGTGGCGGCCGGGGTGATCCTGTATGAAACGCTCAGGCAGCGACAGATACTGAACCGCGCTCAGCCGGCTGGCTGACTGAATAGCGCGTAAACCGACGGAACGAGCGCCGTGCCATGCCGGCGGCGTTGCTGCTCGCGAAAGCGCCACGGCGGCATGGGCTCGGGTTGCGCCCACAGGCCCAGCCCGGTATCGCGCGCCTGCTGCTCGGCGCGTGCGTACTCTCGGCGCTCGCGCGGCGTCTGCTCGGATTCATAGCGCTTGTAATGCCACGCCATGCCCGCGCGCACCTGTTCCAGACCCACGTCCGTTTCACCCGCCAGCACCCGGGCCACGGTACGGCCATACGGGTCACGCTTGACCGGAATGACGGTGAGCGGTTTGCCCTCGACGAGCGAGAGCAGCGATCGGCGCGCGATATCGCCAAAGAGCTGGCTTTTCTCAGGCGCATCGATGGCCGACAAGCGAACCGGGATCCGTCTGCCGTCTTCGGTGCGAACGACGAACGAGTCGCCATCCGACAGATGTTGAATACGTGCCTGAAAAGGTACCTCGCGCTCAGGGCGGTTAGGCGCTTCGATGGAGGGTTGGGTCCCCGTCCACTGAGCGAGCGCAGCAGCCGGGACGATCAAAGCAAGGAGCGCAGCGATCAGGTTCATGTCGCCGATTATAGGTCGCTCAGCCGCTGCAATCAGCGGGTTTGAACGGGCGTACGCTGCGCCCACTCCGAGCGAGGGAGACTGCCTGCGCGATCGGGCGGGCGAGCACGCGGGGTGCTCGTACCGGACCGTCAGGAGCGGAAATGAGTCATACCGGAACGATCATTTCGCGCGAACCCGTCACCTGCACTGAGGATATTCGCCTGCGGCAGGTGGGTGCACTGATGCGATCCATGCATGCTGGTTCGGGGGACCGAGCACCATCCCTCTCAGGGGGCGCGTGTGCGGCCCTGATCGTTACGGTGACCGCAGCCGTACCGCCAGCGACATCAATGCGACGGCGTTGAGCTCTGCGAGCAGGGCTCCCAGGGGCGTTCGCGATCAGCCATTCAACCTCGGTTGCGATGAGAGTCAGCCGGGTGAGCACCCGTTCACCGAATGCCGCGCTGACGGCGCACATCCGGGCTCCGACTCCCCTTCCGGAGTGTTCCGGCCGCATGTCGGTGACACCTTCTATCCTTTGGCGCTGTACGACGTGCAACAGATCCTGCGTCGGATAGCTTGGATCCGCCGGTCGGAAACAAGAGGTGTGTGAACAGGTTGGGGTTCGCCGTAGTAATGAATGAATACCGCGTGGGTGGATGCTGGTCACCGCTACGACAGTGTTCTTGATACCGCGCGCTCATGGTGTTATTCGAGGTCGATGCGCGCCGAAGAGCGTATTGCGGTATTCCTGCTGAACCTGTAGCAGCGCATGGCGTCCCGGGGCTATTCGGTTACCCGATTCCTGCTGCGTATGACGCGTAAAAAAGTCGGCAGCCTGATCGCCTGCCTGTCTAAACGGTGAAACGATTCCGATTTTGCAGGGCGTCCACGAGCGCCTGTTCATTGACCGGCTTTCGGACCAGCTGCAGGCCGTGCGCGAGCGCTTGCCGCTCCAGGTCAGCGGAGGTGTCGGCTGTGAGAAGCAGGCATGGAAGATTGGGCTGGGCCAGGCGAGCAGCGAGCGCGAGCGCCCGCCCGTCGGGCTTGCTGTTGAGGGTGCAGTCGGTGATAAGGAGCGCCCACTCGCCCGATGACCCCAGACGCGCGAAGGCTGCGGAGGCATCCGTTGCGATATCGGTATGCCAGCCTCGTGCCTCAAACAACGACTGCAGGGCTTGCGCCACCTCCGCGTCGTCATCAACCAGAAGCACCTTCGCACGTGGTGCGGGTGGCGCGTCCGCCTCAAGCGCTACCGTTGCGTTGGCTGCTTTAAAGCGATCGAGTGTGCTGCGGATCGGGAGCGTTTCAGTGACCGCGCGCGGTGAGTCGTCAGGGGCTGTGCGATCAAGGGCGAAGCTGATCTCGAAACGGCTGCCACGCGTTCCGTCGGAGCGCGCGCAGACCCGGGCATCGAGCAGTTGTGCGAGCCGTCGCACCATTGCCAGACCAAGGCCGAGTCCGGGCGGGGAGCGGCGCTGAGGTGAGCTGATTCGTACGTGCTCATCGAAAATTCGCTCAAGGTGCTCCGGCGCAATTCCGATTCCAGTGTCGGTGACGCTGAGCACGCAGCGCTCGTCCCATGAAGCTGCGAGTGTCACTGCGCCGCGGTCGGTATAGCGCATCGCGTTGTCGAGCAGGTTGCGAAGAAGTCGTGCAACCAGAATCCGGTCAGCCAGAATTCTGATGGGTGCGCAGCTCACCAGGAGCGTGAGGCCGCGTTCTTGTGCGCGAGGCTCGAATTCCTCTCGCAGCGCCTCGAATAGTTCTTCCACCGACAGCCACTCGTGCTGCGGCTGCATGGTGTTGCTTTCCAGGCGGGACAGATCCAGCAGACTGGCAAGCAGATCGTTCAGCGTGGTGATCGATCGATCGATCGCTGAAATCAGCGGCTGGAGCGCCGGATCCTGGCATCGCTCACGGACCAGCGTGACGAGCAGTCCCAGCGACGTTGCAGGCTGTCGCAGGTCATGGCTTGCAGCAGCCAGGAAACGGGTCGCGCTGCGCCCGGCCCGGACTGCCTGCTCGCGCTGCTCCGCAAGTCTGCGAGCCAGTTGTCGGATGCGATGTTTGCGTCGCATGGCCTGCAGAAGCGCGCGGCTGAGGGTCGCGGACAGGCGGGCGAGGAGTGCCCCGTAAAGCAGGACACCGACGGCAACCAGACTCGCGGGCACGCCTGGGGCGAGCGCCCACGCCACGGCGAGCTGTGCGAGCACTGCGCCGCCAAAGAGCAGCGCATGACGCGGAAACGGTGCATAAGTCAGTACACCGAGGGCCAGCCAGGCGAAGATCAACACGGTGAGGACCAGGCGGCTGGTGTGGTCGACCTGCGCGAACAAGAGGCCTGCGCATGCCCCGATCAGTAGTCCAGTCAGCCCCGCGGTGAGATTGAAGATGCCGGCAATCGACACCATATCGGCGTCGTCGCGGCGGCGCCGCGTCATGAACCGTGCGGCGCAGACCGACCGAAGGAGGAGTGTTGCGCCTAACAGCAGGCTCCAGGCAATGAGCTGATCGGCGGCGATACTGGGGTGTAAGTTGACCAACACCAGACAGATCATCGGGATGCCTATGGCTGGTTCCAAAACCGCCTGGCGCGCCTGTAGGTGGCATCGCTCGGCAAGCATTCGCGTGGCAAGCTTCAGGTGGTCGGCGTGGCGCTCGGCGGCGACGTCGCTGGGGGGCTGTTCGGTCATGGGCGTGTGTGGGGCCGCGCAAAGCGGCGAAGAGCGTTCGGGCGAACGACGGTCGAGTCTAGGCGGCGGAGCCGCGCACGAGTCCGGCCGAGCAGTCGAGGCCTTACGGCCTAGGCGCTAGCGCCGGCCTTCGACTACTCAGCGCTGATGCGCTTGCCCGAGCCATTGACGGGTCCTCGCGGTTGGCTGAAGACTCGGCAAAGCTGAGCCTGGACGCGCGTCGGACCCAGAATCTGCTGGTCGAGGCTGATCTGTGGGCAGCGGGGCGGGGCGCGGTTCAGGTGACGCAAGCCCGCGTGATGGCTTCGCTCACAGCGCGCCGTGTCCGTAGTGGTGAGATCAGACGTCGCATAGAAGGCGTGATTCTGTCGAAAACGCTTCTGATCGACACCGACGGCGCCCGCGTTACGAAAGTCAACGTGCTTGCTGTGATGGCGTTGGGCGGAGAGGTGCGGGCGATTGGCGCGGTGAACGAGAAGATCGAGGGCTTTTTCGACGTCGGCGAAGCGCGTGTCGCGAAGCGGTGCGAAATAGGTCGCCCGCGACCGATCAATGGGGTCGTGATTCCGGCGGCGTTTCTACAGCGTGGGCGCGGCCCCAGAGCGGGCGCGCCGGCCGCATCGAGGCAGGCCCCTCAGACGCCCATCTCGGTAAACACCTTACGTGCCACGCGGAAGGCATCGAGTGCCGCCGGTGCGCCGCAATAGACCGCGGTGTGGAGCATGATCTCCTTCAACTCGTCGCGTGTCAGGCCGTTGCGGATAGCACCGCGCAGGTGAATTTCGAGCTCATGCGGGCGGTTCAACGCGATGGTCATGGCTACCGTGATCATGCTGCGCGAGCGATGATCCAGGCCGGGTCGGGTCCAGGACGCACCCCAGGCGTGTTCGGTGATGTAATCCTGCAGATCGGCGGTGAGGTCGTCGGCGCTGGTGAGCGCCCGGGACACGTATTCATCCCCAAGCACCTTGCGGCGCGCCTGCAAGCCCTTGCGCCATGTGTCAGACTTTATGTTCTCGTCGAATTCCATGTTGGCGTTTCCTTTCGTTTAACCACTCACCATTCCTGCGCAACTGGCCATGGCCCAATACGTTTACACGATGAACCGCGTCGGCAAGATCGTTCCACCGAAGCGCCAGATCCTCAAAGATATTTCGCTATCGTTCTTCCCGGGCGCC
>SXGS01068358.1_pt1 | contig 12136 bp, 9 predicted proteins | sample 3174681 | NCBI WGS metagenome assembly SXGS01 (sample SAMN11356861, study PRJNA531348) | freshwater metagenome | isolation source: freshwater sample F1-80 | place: China: Fuxian Lake, Yuxi | collected 2017-12-25
CATCGACCGCGACGTCTGCATCGGTTGCCGCGCCTGCATGCAGGCGTGTCCCTACGACGCGATCTACCTCAACGAGGAGAAGGGCACCGTCGAGAAGTGCCACTACTGCGCCCATCGGATCGAGCAGGGGCTGCAGCCGGCGTGCGTCATCGTCTGCCCCGAGCAGGCGATCATCAGCGGCGACTTCCACGATCCGGCCAGCCAGCCGAGCCGGCTGATGGCGCAGCACGCGACGATCCGCCGGCGCGAGGAGCAGGGCACCGGGCCCAACGTCGCCTACCTCGATGTCGAGCCGCTGGCGCTTCACCCGGGCGCGATCGAGCGGCCGGCCACCTACCTCTGGAGCGAGCGACCGCCCGGCAAGCCCGAGGCGTGGCCGAGCACGCTGCCGGTCGTCCCGAACGCGCGCGTCACGCTCGACGCCGGCCACAAGGTGCAGTGGGGGACGGGCGTCGCGGCCTACCTCGTGACCAAGGGGATCGCGGCGGGGGCGGCGCTGCTGGCGCCGTTCGTCGGCGCGCTCGGGCTCACCGGCTTCGCGGTCGACTGGCTGCCGGAGATCGCGGCGCTGCTGTTCGTCACGATCACCACCATCCTGCTGGTCGAGGACCTCGCGCGGCCGAAGCTGTTCCTCACGCTGCTGACGCGCGGCAACAGGAAGAGCTGGCTGGTGAAGGGGGCGTGGATCCTGATCGCGTTCTCGCTGACGGTCAGTGCGACGCTCGCCGCGCGCTGGTTCGGTATCGACGACGCGATCACACCGCTGCGCTGGATCAACGCCATCCTCGCGCTCGGGGTCGCCGGCTACACCGCGTTCCTCTTCCAGCAGTGCGAAGGGCGCGATCTCTGGCAGGGGAAGCTGCTGCTGCCCCATCTGCTGGTGCAGGCCGTCTTCTGCGGCGCGGCGCTCCTGCTGCCGTTCGCGGTGGCGGGCGGCGCGGTGGACGGCGAGGCGCGCGAGCGACTGCGCGCGCTGCTGGCGGTGAGCGGCTTGCTCCACCTGCTCTTCCTCCTCGCCGAGCGCTGGATGAAGCACGCCACCGCCAACGCGCGCCAGGCCGCGGCCTTCCTCGACGTCGTGCGCTTCGGCGGCCGCGTGCCGGCGTTCCGGATGGGGCTCATCGTGATCGGCGCGTTGCTGCTGCCGGTCGCGAGCGGTCCGGCGGCGACGCTCTTCCTCGTGCCGCTGATCGCCTGGTGGGGCCTCTTCCTGTGGGAGTGGGCCTACGTGCGCGCGGGACAGCTGCCGCCGTTGTCGTAGTCGCCGGATCCGCCGCCGCTTCGACCGATCCGGTCGCCGAGGGACGCCCGCCATGAGCAGCTCGACCCCGCCCGCCGCCCCCGACCTTGCGCCGAACGGCGAGCCGTTCCGGGTGACGCCGCTCGAGAACTTTCCGCCGCCCGAGAAGTGGGACGACTGGGTCGAGCTCGACGCGAAGAGCTGGCCGCGCCGGGTCGAGAAGCGCTACTCGCTGATCCCGACCATCTGCTTCAACTGCGAGGCGGCGTGCGGGCTGGTCGCCTACGTCGACAAGAGCGATCTCTCGATCCGCAAGCTCGAGGGCAACCCGTTCCACCCCGGCTCGCGCGGGCGCAACTGCGCCAAGGGCCCGGCGACGCTGAACCAGATCGACGATCCCGAGCGCGTGCTCCACCCGATGAAGCGGGTCGGGCCGCGCGGCAGCGGCAAGTTCGAGCGCGTGACGTGGGACCACGTGCTCGACACGTTCGCGGCGCAGATTCGCAAGGCGCTGGTCGAGGGGCGGCGCACCGAGGTGATGTACCACGTCGGCCGGCCGGGTCACGACGGCTACATGGATCGCGTGCTGCAGGCGTGGGGCGTCGACGGCCACAACAGCCACACCAACGTCTGCAGCGCGGCGGCGCGGCTCGGCTACGCGCTCTGGCAGACGGTCGACCGGCCGTCGCCGGACCACGCGAACGCCAAGTTCATCCTGCTGCTGTCGAGCCATCTCGAGACCGGCCACTACTTCAATCCGCACGCGCAACGGATCATCGAGGGCAAGCTCGCCGGCGCGAAGCTCTGCGCCGTCGACATCCGGCTGTCGAACACGGCGGCGATGGCCGACTGGTGGCTGGCGCCCCATCCGGGCAGCGAGGCGTTCCTGCTCCTGGCGTTCGCCAAGGTGCTGCTCGACGAGGGGACGATCGACCGCGACTTCGTCGAGGAGTGGACCAACTGGCCCGAAGCGCTGCAGGCGCTGGCGCCCGAGCGGATCGCGGCGGCCGGCGGGCAGGCGCGGTTCGACGACTTCCTCGCCGCGTTGCGCCACCACTACGCGAAGTACACGCCGGCGGCCGCCGAGAAGGAGTGCGGCGTTGCGGCCGCGAAGGTCGTCGAGGTCGCGCGCGAGATCGGCAAGGCGGGGCGCGCCTTCGCCAGCCACGTCTGGCGCAACGCGGCCTCGGGCAATCACGGCGGCTGGCAGGTGGCGCGCTGCCTCCACTTCCTGTCGGTGCTGGTCGGCGCGGTCGGCGCCGAGGGCGGCACCAACCTCAACACGGCCGACAAGTTCGTGCCGACGCCGTTCGCAAAGCCGCCGCCGCAGAAGGTCTGGAACGAGCTGCTCTTCCCGCGCGAGTGGCCGCTGTCGCACCACGAGCTCAGCTACCTGCTGCCGCACCTGCTGCTCGACGGCCGGGGCAAGCTGGCCGCCTACTTCACGCGCGTCTACAACCCGGTCTGGACCAATCCGGACGGGATGGTGTGGGAGCGGGTGCTGCGCGACGAGAAGCTGGTCGAGCTGCACGCGGCGCTGACCCCGGTCTGGAGCGAGACGGCGCAGTACGCCGACTACGTGCTGCCGATGGGGGTCGGCGCCGAGCGCCACGACCTGATGTCGCAGGAGACGCACGCCGGCCGCTGGATCGGCTTCCGTCAGCCGGTGCGGCGCGTCGCCATGGAGCGCGCCGGCAAGCCGGTCGAGTGGTCGTGGCAGGCCAACCCCGGCGAAGTGTGGGAAGAGGACGAGTTCTGGATTGCGCTGTCGTGGCGGATCGACCCGGACGGCGCGCTCGGCGTGCGACAGTGGTTCGAGTCGCCGTACCGCAAGGGCGAGCGGATCACGGTCGACGAGTACTACCGGTGGATCTTCGAGAACTCGGTGCCGGGGCTGCCCGAGGCGGCGGCGAAGCTCGGGCTGGCGCCGCTCGAGTACATGCGCCGGCACGGCTGCTTCGAGGTCAAGGGCAGCACGTACGACACGTTCAAGAAGCCGCTCGCCGAGAAGGAGCGGGCGGGGACGAGCGACGACGCGGCGCGGCGCATCGTGGTGAAGGACGGCAAGCCGGTGGGCGTGCTCGCGGAAGGGGCGGCGCGGGTCGGGCTGGCGACGCCGAGCCGCCGCTTCGAGGTGTTCAGCCAGACGATGGTCGACTGGGGCTGGCCCGAGCAGGCGCTGCCCGGCTACATCGAGAGCCACATCCACCCGAAGCAGCTCGATCCGGCGCGGGGCGACTACGCGCTGGTGCCGATCTTCCGCCTGCCGACGCTGATCCACACCCGCAGCGCCAACGCGAAATGGCTCTACGAGCTGTCGAACACCAATCCGGTCTGGATCCACCCGGAGGATGCGCAGCGGCTCGGCGGCGTGCAGACGCAGGACCTGGTGCGCGTGTCGACCCGGATCGGCCACTTCGTCAACAAGGCGTGGGTGACGGAGGGCGTGCGGCCGGGGGTCGTGGCGTGCAGCCACCACCTCGGGCGGTGGCGCCTGTTCGAGGAGGTCGGCACCGATCGCTGGGCCAGCGCGCTGGTCACGCGCGAGGAGATCGCGCCGGGACGGATCCGGATCCGGCGAGTGAAGGACATCGCGCCGTGGAAGTCGAGCGACAGGGACAGCTCGCGCGTCTGGTGGACCGATGGCGGCGTGCACCAGAACCTGACCTTCCCGGTGCAGCCCGACCCGATCAGCGGCATGCACTGCTGGCACCAGCGCGTCCACGTCGAGCGGGCGCGGCCGGAGGATCGCTACGGCGACGTCGAGGTCGACACCAACAAGTCGATGGAAGTCTTCCGCGAGTGGATGGCGCTGGCTCGCCCGGCCCCGGGCCCCGACGGCCTGCGCCGCCCGCTCTGGTTCAACCGCGCGGTGAAGCCGGCACTCGAGGCGTATCGCATGACCTGAGCGCATCCACTCGACCTGGCTCCGGTACAAGAGGCCCGCGGCGGGCGGCATTGCGCGCCGTTCTCGTCGCGGATCAAGCTGGCGGAGCGATCGTCATGCACGGAAGCAGCTTCGTGAGCCGGGTGGCGCTGGCGGCGGTGGCGATCCTCGGGCTCGATCGCGCCGCGCACGGCCAGTGAGCGGGTTGAAAGCGTCCGGTCCTGCCGGTCGGCAGGAACAGTTTCCAGAGCCTCGAAGCCCGCAACGCCACGCCGTTCGAGGTCGCGCTGTCGACGACGTACCAGTTCTCCGGTGACGTCTACCGCGGGACCGATCGCGAGAGCAATCCCGGCGACGCCTCCACCCTGTGGCGCGAGCAGACGCTCGACCTCGTCTGGCATCCGCGCTTCGACTGGAGCTTCACCGCGTCGATCCCGCGGCTCGACATCCGCAACGACGAGCCTGGCCGCGCCGACGTCGACCTCGAAGGACGGGGCGACATCGCGTTGCTCGCCGAATGGCGGCCGTTCGTGAACGATGGTGGCGGTCCAGACGCTGCAGCGCCGGGCGCCCCCGCTGCCGACGCGTTCGACCTCTCCCCGAGCGGCCTCTCCTTCGTGTTCGGCCTCGAGCTGCCGACCGGCGACGAGGGGGACTCGGTACCCACCGGCGTCACGCCGCCGACCGTGCTTCAGCTCGGTTCGGGCACTTTCGATCCGGTCGTCGGAATGCGCTACTCGACGGCCGCGGATGATGTGGCGCTGTTCGCCTCCGCGGTCGCGCAGTTTTCCGGCGGCGAGAGCGACAACGGCCTGCGCGCCGGCGTGACGACCGAGCTCGCGCTCGGCGCCGGCACACGCATCGTCGATCGCCTGAGCGCCGTGCTGGCGCTCGAAACGGTGCTGCGCCGCCACGACGAGCTCGATGGCAGCGACATCGAGAACACCGGCTCGCGGCTCCTGTTCCTGACTCCGGGGATCGGATTCGACCTGCACGAGCAGCTCTCGCTGCAGGCGACGGTTCGTTGGCCGCTCTGGCGCAACGTCACCCGCGAGCAGCTCGTCCCCGGTCCGTTCTGGAGCCTCGCCCTGCAGCTCCGCTTCTGACCGCCGCCGCAGGGTTCGGAACAGGATCGAAACGGCGCTCGAAACCGCACCACCGCTCGATCGGGCGGGAGTGAGGAGTTCGGTCATCTCGGATTGTGACGGAGTGTGCGGATCGCAGCGCTGTTTCCGTCCAGGATCGCGAAGTCGCGCTAGATGGCGCCGCTCGGAGGTGAGTCATGGTGCTGCAGTTCACGCGGATCGCGGTGGCCGGAGCGATGGTGGCGCCCTTCGGAGTCATCGCCTCGCCCGTCGCGCAGGCGCAGGGCGGCGCGACCTCCATGCGCATGGAGCGGCATCTCTCCGATCCGGAGAGCTACCGGGCTCACCTCGAGCGGCAGACCGGCGTGCTGATCGGTCCCGACGGCCGCCCGCAGGGAAGCGGCCGCACCGGCGGCGGCAAGCCGCGCCTCGACGGCTCGCGGCCGACGATCCTGCTCACCGGTTACTGGCCGCCCTCCAACGAGGGCGTTCGCGAGTTCAGCGACGACCCGGTCCAGAACCCGAACGGCTGGATCGGCTCCGACTGGGAGGGGCGCGGCTACGACGTCTACTCGTACTTCCCGGAGTTCAACCCGCGCAACTGCCGGAGCTGCGGCAAGGGGTCCGGCGATCTCGAGGTCGACTACCAGGACACGTCGGACGATTGGTGGGACATCGTCGAGGCCATCCGCCCGATCGCGATCATCACCTTCTCGCGCGGCTTCGACGACAAGAGCTGGGAACTGGAGATGAACCAGTACAACCGGGTGTCGTGGATCGACGACTTCGTGTCGCCGTTCCAGCCGACGCCCGCGCCGCCCGATGACGGCTGGAGCGACGACGGCCTGCGCCTGTCGACGTTGCCGGTGCAGGAGATCGTCGACGCGGTCGACGCCGCCGGCCTCGGCCTCACCCCCTACATCTGCTTCTCGGGCGACGGTGGCGGCTACCTCTTCGAGTTCATCGCCTACCACGGCGTCTGGTACCAGGACCTCTATCGCTCGCCCGCCGATCCCGACTGGTGCGTCGCCGGTGGCCACATCCACGTCGGCGGCCGCATCAGCTGGGCCACGGCGCGCGAGGCGGTGAAGGTCTCGCTGCGCGAACTGATCGAGTGGGTCGATCAGGTGCGCGACGGCGTCACCTGCCAGCTCGACATCGGCTACGGCGGCCCCGGCGTCGCGACGCTCACGATGTGCGGCGGCGACCTCCACGCCGGCACCTTCGCCGACCTGCAGCTGAGCGGCGCTCCGCCGCTGACCACCGCGTTCTTCCTCGCCGGCGTCGTCGCCGCGCCGACGCCGTTCGCGGGCGGCACGCTGCTGCCGATGCCGCCGCTCGTCTGCACCAGCTACGCAGTCGACGATCGCGGCCGCGTCCTGCTGCCGGCGATCGAGGGGGGCGACGGTCCAGCGACGGTCTTCGCCCAGTTCGCCTGGCTCGATGGACTGCAGCCGTTCGGCTTCGGCATCTCGAACGCGCTGCAGATCGAGCTGCTCGACTGACCGGCCGTGAGCGGATGCGCCGCTGCCCGGTCGCTCGCGGCACCGGGCACGGCGCCTGGAAACTCAGCGTCGCGACGCAGGTCTCGCCCGCGCGCACCCGGACTTCGGTGAACCGCCGCGTGCCGGCGGTCGAGCCGAGCAGCCCGGGCGGGCCGGTGAGATCGACGCGCACCTCGTAGCGTCCGGCTTGCACCAGCGGCAGCTCGAGGAGGGTGTCGGTCAGCGGGCGCGAGTAGTACCCGGGAATGCGGTCGAGCGGCGCCACGTAGCAGTGCAGCCGCGGGAACTCGGTCGTCGGTCCGAGCCCGATCAGCTCGATCCGCAGCGCGCCGACCTCGCGGCAGTCGATCACGATCTCGCCGTCGTGCAGCAACGTCAGTCGGCCGAGCGAAGCGTCCGCCTCCGGTCGCGGCAGGGCCGGCGGCCAGCCGCTGAAGCGCACGGCGAGCTCGCCGAACCCCACTCCCGACAACGGTGCGAGCTCGACCACCTGCCGTTCGGGCCGGCCGAAGCAGCGAGCGAAGGAGACGTCGCATTCGTTCCGCGCGAACCCCGCCTCGTCGAGGGTGAGACGCCGCGGGCCGTCGATCGGCGGTGTGTCGAGGCAGCGGGTGCGCATCAGGACGCGATCGCGCCGGTCGGGATCGAGCGCGGCGGGGGAGAGGCCGGCCACGACCGCGGCGGCGTGGGCGGGAGCGGCGAGCGGCCGTTCGACCGCGTCCTCGACGAACCCTCCGCGGATCTGCGGCGGTTCGAACGGAGCTCGGGCGGAGAGCGGCGCGCCGTCGGCCTGCCGCAGCATCAGCTCGACCGCGTACCACGCATCGACCGCGAGCTCGACCGCCGGATCGCCGGCGGCGACGCCGTGGGCGAGGTCGTGCCCGACATGGCCGTTGCCGCCCGCGATCAGGACGAAGTTCATGCGGCGGGGCAGCGGCGCGAGTTCGAAGCTCCCGTCCGCCTGCGTCCACGCCACGCGGCCCGGCACGGCGCCGTCGCGCAACTCCGCGATCCGCGCCAGGTCGCCGAGCTCCTCGGCCCACGCCGCCACCACGCGGATGCCCGCCCCGGCCGTCGTCCCGTCGTGCAGCCGCACCCACCCGGTGATCGAGCCGGTCGCGGCGGCGTGGGCCTGCGCCGTCTCGCGGTGCGGCGCGGCAGCCTCGACGGCGGTCGTCTCACGGCACAGGGCCATCGGTGCGTTCGGAGCGGCTTCCTCTCCGTCGACACCGGTACCCGCGGCGCCGTCGCGCACGCTCGCACGGAGATCGCCGTCCCGAAAGGCCTGAATCGCCGCCGTACGATCGCGCGCCGTCCACCACGCGATGAGCCCGAGCCCGACCGCAACTGCCATGACCAGCACGATCGGCGCGCGCCGCCGTGGCGGCTTCGAAGCGATCACAACGCGATCACGCCCGGGAACTGCTCCGCGGCGCGGCGGTAGAGCGCGATCACCTCGGCGCTCGATTCCATGAAGAGCTCGGCGGTCACGGCGGTGTGGCGGCCCTCGCCCGACGCGCGCGTGGTGTAGCGGCGCCCCTCGAGCAGCACGACGAAGCGCGCGACGAGCTCGGTCTTCATGATGAACTTGAAGGTGTAGACCGACGGCCACACCACCTGATCATCGAGACTGGCCTGCAGCGACGCATAGGGATCGACGCCGGGATCGCTCATGGCGGCCGAAACTAGCGCCGATCCGGAAGCGCGTCGCTGCGACGATCTTCCGGCCGGCGGGTCAGATGCGCACGCCGGTGGGGGCGGTGTAGCGGGGATCCTCGACGTCGCCGGTGTTGCGCGTGGCCGCCGGCTCGAAGAGGAGGGCCGCCGCTTCGCGGGCGGCGACGACGCGGTGCTCGACGCCGCGCGGCACGACCACCAGCCGGCCGGGCGCGACCGGCTCGGCGCGGTCGCGGAACTCGACGCGGAACTCGCCGGCCACGCCGAGGAACAGCTCGTCCTCGTGCTCGTGGCGATGCCACGGGAACTCGCCCTCGAACTTGGCGAGCTTCACTTCCTGGCCGTTCAGCGCGGCGATCACCTTGGGCCGCCAGTGCTCGCGGATCTGCGCCAGCTTCGCGGCGAGGTCGACCGCGCCGACCGGCCAGGCCGTGCCCGGCGCCGGCACGCCGCCGGCCGCCTCGTCCGGCGCCGTCGCGTCACTCACCGAACAGCGCCTTCGCCTCGCGTTCGGCCACCACGGAGGCGAGCTTCGCCATGCTGGCGCCGGTGGCCGTCCCCTTCACCACCATCCGCTCGATGAACCAGGTGGGCGGACCGCCGATCAGCACGAACAGCCGCAGCGGCCCCGACGGCGCGAAGTTGAGCGACGGCGACGTCTCCGGCAGCCGCGCGTAGGTCAGCTTGCCGTTGGCCATCCGCAGCGTGGTCGCCCACTGCATGCCCGGGCCGAGTGGTTCGATCTTCTTCTCCCAGGAAGGGCCGCCGCCACCGGCGATCGAGCATTCGACCGACGTGTAGTCCTGGGTGCAGACCACGTCCTTCCCGTCGCCGGTGATCAGTCCGACCAGCACGTAGCCGAGCTTGTTGCCGACGATCCTCTCCGCGAGCCCTCCCTGCAGCTCGATCTCGACGTCGGCGCAGAACTCGATCGGCAGCGCGCCGGCTGCGAAGCTGTCGCCATCCTGCATCAGTCGGCTCTGCGCGACCATCGGCGCGTTCGGTGTCGGCGGCCCGGCGCCGCCACCGCTCACGAGCGCGAGGGCCTGCCGCGGCACCAGCGCAGGATCGAAGTCCTTGCCCTCGGCGTCCGTCTCGAAGTCGTACTCGAACGCCAGGCCGATGCCGCCCGGTCCCGCGTCGGGATGGAGCTTCGACGGGTTGGTGGTCACCTTGGCGCGGAACGCCGCCGCCAGCGCCTTCTGCCCTCCCGACGCCTCGGTCGCGCGCAGCACGAACTGCGCCCGCAGCGCCTTCGCGGCGTCGGTGCCGAGGTTGGTTGTCTTCGCCTCGGGCCAGACCGCCTTGAATCGCTCCACCGCCTTCACCGGATCGGCCTCGCGCAGCGCGCCGTCGAGCGCGCGGCCGACCTTCAGCACCGGCCCGACCGCCTTCATGTCCTCGAGCAGCTCGCCGAGCTTCTTGCCGAGCTCGCTGGTCAGCTTCCCCGCGCGCTGCTTGGCGTCGACGATGTCCCCCGACAGCAGCTTGAGCGCGGCGGCCGCGACGACCTCGTTCTCGGCGGTCGGCTTCGCCTTGCTGATCAGCAGCCCGATCTGCTTCGGATCGACCTCGCCCCACGCCACCAGCGTCTCGGTCTTGTTGATCGTCGCCGTGACGCCGCTGTCGTCGACCTTGGTGATCGGCCCGTCGGCCGCGTCGTTCAGCTTGACCTTGCCCTTCTTGCCGACTTGCGCCTCGAGCGCCGCGCGCGCCGTCTTCTCGATGACGTCGCCCAGCGCCAGCTCGGCGTCGGCGGCGTTGCCGTTGCCGAGGTGGTCGGCGGCACCGCGATAGCCGGCGGCCATGAACTTGAGCCAGCCGAGCACCGCCTCGGTCGAGGTGTCGAGCGGATCGGGGATCAGCTCGGTCAGCGAGCCGACGCGCGCGGCTTCCTCGGTGGTCGCGACTGGTGCGATCGGCGCGATCGGCGCGAAGGTCGCGGCGGGGGACGTGCTGGTCAGCACGAGCCATGGGAGCGATGCGAACGCAGCACGCAGCATGTGCAGCCTCCAGAGGATCCGGCGCGGGAGCATAACTCCGTGCAACAGCGCGACTTGGACGCCACGAGCGCAACTTCGGGAACGGGCGGCTGCGGCGTCGGGAGTGGGGCACGCGCGGAGCGGTCGCGGAGTCCGATCCTCGCCATGCCTCTCCTCACGGAGCCGACGATGACTCGCACCGCTTTCGCTGCCCGGTTCGTCTGCGTCGTCGCTCCAGGCCTCCTGGCGCAGACCGTCCTGCACCCCATCCACGGTGCGGTCGACGACGGCTGGTTCGGTTACTCGATCGCTCGCCTCGGCGACGTGAACGGCGACGGCGCCGAGGACTTCGGGGTCGGCGCGCTCGGGGACTACGTCTTCACGCCGGCGGCGTCCTCGACTTCGCCATGTCGGACTCGCAGGAGACGGGGAACCCCGACTTCCCGCGCGTCTTCGTCCACTCGAGCGTCGACGGCTCGCTGCTGCGCCAGTTCAGCGGCGAAGTCGTGGACGAGATCTTCGGCTACGGTCTCGCCATCGAGCTCGATCTCGACGGCGACGGCTGGGACGACATCGCCGTCGGCGCGCCGCTCGCCGGCCAGTCCGGCAACCAGTACGACGGCGAAGTTCGGGTCTTCTCCGGGAAGACCGGGACCCTGCTGTTCGAGCAGCGCGGATCGTACGGCGACGACTTCGCGGGTTACGTCTTCCAGGTGATCGGGCTCGACGACCTGAACGGCGACGGCATGGACGAGCTGCTCACCAGCAGCCCCTATCTCGACGGCGCGCAGGTCGACGCCGTCTACGTCGACGTCATCACACCTTCGCCGCCCTCCACACCGCCTGGCAGAACGACGGGCAGGGGTGGCCGGGGACGCACTGCATCCCCGTCATCCGGTCGAACGCGCCGCCAGTGCTCGGCTCCACGATCACGCTCGAGGTCGAGAACTCCTCGGGAGTCGACAGCTTCACCGTCCTCCTCGGCGGCTGAGCCAAGTCGGTGATCCCGACCAACAAGGGCGGGTCCTACCTCGTCGCCACGCCGTGGATCGTGTTCTCGTTCTCCCTGCCGGCGGCGGGGCTCTTCCTCGACCTCGACGTCCCGGCCGAGGTCACGCTGGCCGGGCTCGAGTTCGACGCGCAGGCGCTCGAGCTCGACGCCGGCGCGTCGCACGGCATCGCGTTCACGCCCGGCATCGAGTTCATCCTCGGCGGCTGAGCCGGCGAAGAAATCCACCCGGTCGCCCGACTCGCGGCGCGTCCTCGGCCATACTCCGTCGATGGCCCTCGCTCCCCGACCCGCGCGACGAAAGACCTCCGCACCAGGCGCCATCTCCTCCGCCGCGGTCGCGGTCCCGCCGGCGCTGCAGAACGTCGTCGATCGCCTGAACCCCGAGCAGCGCGCCGCCGTGACGACGCTCGCGGGGCCGCTGCTCGTGCTGGCCGGCGCCGGCTCGGGCAAGACACGCGTCATCACCGTGCGCATCGCCTGGCTGCTGGCGCACGGTGCCGCGCCCGAGCAGCTGCTCGCGATGACCTTCACCAACCGCGCGGCGGCGGAGATGCGCGAGCGCGCGGCCGCGCTGTGCGGCGGCGAGGCCGCGAAGGCCGTGACGATCGGCACGTTCCATTCGTTCTGCGTGCGCCTGCTGCGCGAGCGCGGCCATGCGATCGGGCTGCCGAGCCGCTTCGCCATCTGCGACGGCGCCGACCAGCTCACCGCGTTGAAGGGGGCGTTGCGCGAGCTGCGCGTCGCCGAG
>SXGS01227362.1_pt1 | contig 12135 bp, 11 predicted proteins | sample 3174681 | NCBI WGS metagenome assembly SXGS01 (sample SAMN11356861, study PRJNA531348) | freshwater metagenome | isolation source: freshwater sample F1-80 | place: China: Fuxian Lake, Yuxi | collected 2017-12-25
GCCGCCCTGCTGCAGGTAGGGGTCCGGGTTGAACAGGTTGTCGCAGACATCCTCGAGGATCGCCTTCACCTGCTCGCCGGTGAGTTCGTTCAGCGTCGAGGCCGGGTAGGTGATCGCCGTCTGGTCCATGACGTGCTCGAAAGTGACCGCGTCGCCCGGCAGCAGCGATGCGCCCCAGCGGAAGCCCGGCGAGAACGCGATCTCCGCGCCGCGCACCGTCATCATGGCGTCGAGGATCACCTGGTCGAAGGTGCCGTTGAAGTTGCCGCGCCGGTACAGCAGCCCCTCGGTCACGGCGAGGCGCTCGCCGAGCTTCGCCGCGTGCGGCGCGCGCACCGACTCGATGTAGGCCGCCATTTCGGGGTCGGCAGGCAGCAGGTTCGCGAACACCGGCAGCAGCCGGTAGCGGTAGCCCGTCACGCCTCCCGCGCCGACATCGAGGTCGAGCACCGAGAGGAACTTGCCGTTCGAGCCGGAATTCATCACCAGCGTCTGCCCGCCGCCGTTCCTCACCGACAGCGGCGCCGGCACGCCGTCGTGCGTGTGGCCGCCGAGGATCGCGTCGATGCCACGCACCTCGTCGACCAGCTCCTGCAGCCGGGGCTCCTGTATGCCGAAGGTCCACTCCGCGACGAAATGCCTCGGGTTGGCGATGGGCGTGTACGGAAAGGCCTGTCCGATGACCGCCACCGGGATGCCGTTCACCGGGCGCAGCGAATACGGCTTGAACACCGGATCCTCGAAGTCCGTGGTCTTCACGTTCTGCGCGAGGAACTCCATCGGCGCGAGGTCCCGCTCGACGGCCTGCTTCATGCGCGCCGCGCCGTAGGTGAATTCCCAGTGCGCGGTCATCAGGTCCACGCCGAGTAGCTTCTGCGCCCCGATCATGTCCGCGCCCTGCGTCCACAGCGAGGTGGCGGAACCCTGCCAGGGGTCGCCGCCGTCGAGCAGCAGCGCATGCGGCCGCGACGCGCGCAGTCGCTTCACCAGCGTGGCGAGGTGCGCGAAGCCGCCGATCCTGCCGTAGCGTCGCGCGGCCCGCTCGAAGTCGATGTGGGTGAAGGCGTGGGCAGGCGCGCTCCCCGCGGGCAGGCCGAAGCGCTTCAGCAGCGCTTCGCCGACGAGGTGCGGCGGCCTGCCGTTCGCGTCGCCGACGCCGATGTTGACGTCCGGTTCCCGGAAATGCGTCGGCAGGAGTTGCGCGTGGCAGTCGGTGAAATGCAGCAGCGAAACGTTTCCGTATGCCGGCACATCGTAGAGCTCGCCGGCGGCCTGCGCCGCGGATACGCCGTGGCGCAGCGAACTGCCGGCAGCCGCCGCGATCGCGAGCAGCCGCAGGAACTCCCGTCGTTGCACTACCTGTTGACCGGCGAGGCCGGATCCATCAGGTACGCCACCAGGTCCTTGATCTGCTGCTCGTTGAGCGTGCCGGAACTGCCGAGGCGCGGCATCTGCGAGCAGGCGTTGTAGGCCTTGGAGTTGTAGATCTTGCCGTATGCGTACTTCTGGATCTCCGGCGTGTTGCCGCGCACCTTGCCGAAGCCGAGCAGGCTGGGGCCGAGGGTGCCGTGCGACTCCTGCTGCCCGGAGATCTGGTGGCAGTTGTAGCAGCTGCCCCCGGCGGCGTCGCCGGGCTTGTCGTTCCACTGCATGCCGCGGCCGCTTTCCGCGATGCGCTGGCCGCGGCGCCAGTCGCCAAGCAGGCTGCCGGCCGGGAACTTGATGGCGTTGAACTGCGCCTGCTCGAGCTTCTTCGCGAGCTCGGGAGGCGGCACGTCGGCGTGCATGTTGCACGCGCGCTGTACTTCGTCCTGCTCGACGCGGAGCATGGTGGCGATGCCGCGCGCATGGAAGTCGCGCTTCAGCACCTCCTGGACCTGCTTCATGTCGGCCTCGGTGGCGCCCTGGCGCTCGCTCACCGGCGCGCTGGCGCAGGCCGCCAGCAGGGCGGCCGCGAAAGAGATCGTGATGGCGTGGCGTTGCATCGTCGGCCTCCGTTCAGCGCTTGGTGCCCGGACCGCGGTAGGGCTCGCCCCTGCCGGTCGTGGCGAGGTACATGTTCATCGCGATGGTCGCCTCGGAAACGAAGTTCGGCTCCGGCATGCGCATCTGGCGATAGCAGTCGTTGATGCGCCACTGCATCGTCTTGAACTGGCTGTTGGATACCCGGTAAGCGGGCCACGTCGCCACCACCTGCCTCGCGGCCTCCGGCGTGGACAGCACGGGCAGGTCCTGCATGCGGATCCGCTTGCCTTCCTCGCCGTGGCAGCTCGCGCAGGAGAAGTCCCACGGGCCGGCGCGGTGGAAGAAGAGCTTCCTGCCCAGTTCGTAGGACGCCTTTTCGCTGGGATGCGAGCGTCCCGGCGACATCGGCACATTGCGCGATTCTCCGGCGACGTACGCGGAGAGGAACTCCATCTCCGATGGCCGGTCGTCGTTGCCGAAGACGCGCTTGGTCGCCTCTTCGCGGCTGCGTCCCTGCAGCGTGACCATGCAGTGCAGCAGGCGCGCCTCGAGGTCCATCACGCTGCCGGCGTCGGCGAAGAAGCGGGGCAGGCGCGCGTATGCGCCCTTCACCACGCCCGGACCCTCGCCGAGGTCGCAGGCCTCGAGCGACGAGTTCCTCGGCCCTTGCTTCTTCTTCCAGGCCGCCTCGCCCTGCAGCTCGTAGAGCTCCACCGGGCTGTTGTCGGCGATCATGCGCTGGTACTTCTCGATCTCGGCCTTCGTCGCCTTGGCGTCCTGCGCCGCCGCCTGCGGCGCGACGAGGGCAGCGAGCGCCAGCGCTCCGGGCAGCAGTCCGTTGCGGATGCGATGCATGGCTATCCTCCTCCTCAGAAGGTCGAACCCGCGCCCGGGGGCGGTGCCCCCGGCGCGTAGTGCCCGGTCAGGCCAGCGCCGTCTCGGTCCGGTTGGTCGCGCCCTTGTTGTCGAGCCAGCTCACCTCGACCTTGTCGCCGGATTTCACGCCCCTGACGCGGAACGAGAACACCGGGTTGCGCGACACCGCCTGGCTGATCTGACCCTCGATCACGACCTTGCCGTTCACCTTCACCTCGATGTTCTGGATGAAGTGCAGAGGGACGACCTTGCCGGCCGCGTCCTTGCGCTGGCCGGTCTCCATCGGGTGGTTCATCAGCACCCGGATGTCCCCGGAGTCGCCCTTGAGCGTCGCGCGTACCTTCATCGGATCCGCCATGTCAGCCTCCGCATCCGCCGATGGTGACCTTGACTTCCTTCATGGCGGTGAAGTGCTTCCCGCCCGCCTCGGCCACCACCCGCACGTTCGACGATTCGCCGATCTTCACGTTCACCTTCACGTAAGGCACGGCGCCCTCCTTGAACTCGAACTTGCTGACCAGCGGAAACGGGTTCTTCTCGATCACCACCGCGATCGAACGAGTGCCCGGGATGTTGCTGGTGACCTCGATCGGCACCACGCCGCCGGTCTCGGCGATCTGCGGGGCGTCGATGACGATGTCCTTGCTGTCGGCGGCTGCGGAGCCGCCGAGCGCCTTGAGCGCGTCGCCGAGCGACTTCGCGCCGAAGGCGGCGTTGTCCCATGCCGCGAGCGCCCGGAGCGGCAGCAACATGCCGGCGGCGAGCAGCGCCGTCGACCTCAGCACCAACCTGCGCAGTGGTTCCATCGATCCTCTCCTCATGAAGAACGAAGCAGATGCTAAACCCTAATCCGGCGTCCCGGAAGTGGGCCGGTATCAAATATGGTTATTCCTTCATTGCCGTTTCGCGCCGCGCAGCCACGTGCCGGACTTGCCGCCGCGCTTCTCCTCGAGGCGGATGTCGCCGATCGTCATGCCGCGGTCGACGGCCTTCAGCATGTCGTAGACGGTGAGCAGGCCCGCGGCCGCGGCGGTGAGCGCCTCCATTTCCACGCCGGTGCGCCCGCGGCATTCGACGGCCGCGGCGATCCGTACGACGGAAGCCTTCGCGTCGATCTCGAACTCGACGGCGACGCGCGTGATCGCGATCGGGTGGGCGAGCGGGATCAGCGACGACGCCTGCTTCGCCGCCTGGATCGCGGCCACGCGCGCCACGCCCAGCACGTCGCCCTTCTTCGCGCCGCCCTCGGCGACCAGGCGCAGCGTGGCGGGTTGCATGGCGATGCGGCCGGAGGCGACCGCGCGCCGCGAGGTCTCGGCCTTGGCGCCCACGTCCACCATGTGCGCGCGGCCCTTGCGGTCGAAATGCGTCAGCGTCGAAGCGGGTTTCCTGGCCATGTCCGGAACTTTGGGATGCGACGGTTATCATAACCGCATGCGTGCCGTCCCGCGCCTCCGGGCCTTCCTCCTGCTGCCAGCGCTCGCCGTGGCGGCGGCGTTCTTCCCGCGCGCCTGGGGCCAGGGCCTTCCCGACCTGGGCGACGTCTCCAGCGCGACGCTGTCGCCGCAGATGGAGCGCCGCCTCGGCGAAAGCATCGTGCGCGACATGCGTCGCGACCCCGCGTACCTCGACGACGCGGAGGTGCAGGACTACCTGCGCAACACCGGCGCGCGGCTGGTCGAGGCCAGCGCCGGCGCGAGGATGGACTTCGAGTTCTTCGCCATGCGCGACCCGTCGGTCAACGCGTTCGCGCTGCCGGGCGGCTTCATCGGCGTGCACACCGGGCTGATCACGCTGTCGGACACAGAATCCGAGCTCGCGTCGGTGATCGCCCACGAGGTCGCGCACGTCACGCAGCGCCACATCGCGCGGCAGGTCAGCGACCAGGAGAAGCTCAGCGTGCCGGTGATGGTCGGCATGCTGGCGGCGATCCTCGCCGCCCGGTCGCGGCCGGACATCGCCATGGGCGCGAGCGCCGCGGTGCAGGGCGTGGCGGTGCAGCGCTTCCTCAACTACTCGCGCGATTTCGAGCGCGAGGCGGACCGCTTCGGCATGCAGGCCCTCGCCGGCGCCGGCTTCGACGCGCGCGCGATGCCCCTGTTCTTCGAGAAGATGCAGCGCGCGACGCGCGTGATGGACGACGGCACCTATCCCGGCTACCTGCGCACCCACCCGCTGAACACCGAGCGCGTCGCCGACGCCCAGAACCGCGCCGCGTCTATGCCGTACCGCCAGCACCTGGACACCATCGACTACCACCTGGTGCGCGCGAAGCTGCGCGCGGAGCAGGGCGACGCGCAGGACGCGCTGTCGTCGTTCGCCAACGCGGTCCGCGACAAGCGCTACGCGAGCGAGGCTGGCGCGCGCTACGGGCTGGCGTATTCGCTGCTGCGCGTGAAGCGCGCGCCGGAGGCGGCGGCGGAGCTCGAGCGCCTGCGGGCGACCAGGGCGGAAAGCCAGATGATCGAGCTCCTCGCCGCGCGCATCCGCCTCGCGCAGGGCGACGTGCCGGGCGCGCTCGCGGTCCTCAAGGCGGCGCTGGCGAAGTTTCCCAACCGGCGCGCGGCCCTCTACGCCTTCGCGGAGGTGCTGCTCGAGGCCGGTCGCACGGCGGAGGCGCTGGCCGTCATCACCGAGCAACTGCGCTACTACCCGAGGGACGATCGCCTGCACGGCCTGCAGGCCAGGGCCTACGCGCTGCAGGGCAAGCGGGTGCAGCAGCACCGGGCGCAGGCCGAGGTTTACGCGCTGCAGGGCAGCCTTGCGGCCGCGATCGAGCAGCTGCAGCTCGCGCAGGCCGCGGGGGACGGCGATTTCTATGAACTCTCCGGGGTGGATGCGCGCCTGCGCGCGCTGCGCGACCAGCACGCCGCCGAGCAACGCGACGCGAAGAAGCGCTAGCTCGGTACAAAGGGGCTGCGCCCCTTTGGGACCCCCCTTGAATCAGCGCCGCGCGGGATCGAAATAGGCTTCGTAGAGCAGGTCGAAGGTCTTCTCGGCTTCCTGCAGCAGTTCGAAATCCGACGTCGAGCGCCGCATCGCGCCCTGCAGCAGGGTCTGCACGCCGGCCGCCTCGGGCACGGGCGTGCCCTTGACCTCGAGGAAGTGCACGATGCTGCCGATCCTGCCGAGCGCCTGGTTCTTCGCCAGGTCGAGCTGCACCAGCATTTCCTCGAACGTGACCCGCGTCGTGCTGTTGGCGAAATGCGCGCCGTCGAAGGCGTAGCCGATCGCCCCCGCGGGAAGTTCCTGGTTCTTCTCCAGCCACACGACGGTGCCCTCGGGGTCGACGAAGCGGCGGATCAGCCACGCGCAGGCGAGGCGGTCCGCCCACAGCGGACGGCGGGTCGCCCAGGTGCGCTGCTCGAGCTTCTCGCCCTTGGCGAGGCCGAGCTGGTTCTGCGTCGGGAACAGCAGCTTCCTGACCTCGGATTCGGCCTCGGCGAGCGCGGACTTCGCCGCATCGCGCGAGCCGCTGGGGAAGAAGTCCAGTGCCGTGATCGACTCGAACTCGCGGCGCTGCTTGTGCAGGACCCGGGAGATCGCCGCCGGGTCGGCGACGCCGAAACCGACCTTCAGGCTGCGCACCGTCTTCGACAGGTCGTCATAGCGCGCGGAGCGGTCGAACAGCCGCCGGAACGACTCCTGCTGCGCCGGCGTCGAGGCGCCGGCCTCCAGCACGTGCATCGTGCCGCCGCCCTTGGCGACGTACTCCGACAACCGGTCGAGCGACTGGCGGTTGGCCTGCGATTCGGGGAACAGGAACACGCCTTCGCGCAGCACGCCGGCGCCGAGCGCATCCAGCGTGCGCAGCACCTTCATGCGCATGCCGGGGTCGTCGGCCGGGAACTGCGCGACGGCGAGCAGCCAGCGGCCGTCGGCGCGCATTGCATCAGTTGGCATGTTCGCGGGCATGGTGTGTTTGGAGTGTGCGACCGGAAGTCTACCAACTCCGACCCGGGGTCGGTCAGTAGGTGTCCGGGTAGGGCATGCAGAATTTCGCGATGCCGTTGATGCAGGTCGATTCGCTGCTGCCGTCGGCATGCAGGCGGGCGAAGAACGCGTCGCTGGCGGCGTCGCTGGGATAGGACCGGCAGAAGCTGCGGCGCACCAGCGCCGGGAACTCGCGATCGACGAGGGCGCCGATCGCCGCGCGTTCGCCAGCATGAAGCCGGTCCGCCAGCACGCCGGCGAGCGTGTCGCGGAACCCGGCGTAGTACCCGGAGTACTTCGGCGACGTCGCGAGCAGCGGCCAGTGCTCATAGTCGCCCTCGAGCATCGTCGCAGACCAGCTCCGCGCGTGCACCTGCCTTGCGAGGAACAGCTCGTCCGTGCAGGCCACGCGCCCCAGCGCCACCGTGACGCACGACTGCAGGTACTGGAAGAACACCACGCTTTGCGTGGCTGCCGCGGTGATGCGCAGGCAGTCGAGGAACGGCTCGCGACGGTGCACCGAGTACAGGGTCGAGGTGTACGCGCGCAGGTGGGCGAGCACCCGCTGCAGCGGGTCGGCGTCCGCGTAGGGCAGCATCGCGTGCTTGTTGAGGTCGATGCGCAGCCTGCGCGCCGCGCCATCGGTGTCGAGCGGGCGCAGCAGGAACCGCGCCACGTGCCCGCGGGCGCAGGCGAGTCCGTCGTCGGCCTCGAGCAGCGCGACAAGGTTCTCCACCGCGGCCGGCACGAAGAAGTCGTCCTGCGCGCACAGCATCACGTGGCGGGCCTGCAGCTTCGCGAGCGAGCGCGCGAGCTTGTCGAGGAAGCCGATGGGACCTTCGTACGCGTCCACCTCCAGCCACAGCTCGGGATAGCGCGCGGGACAGGACTCGACGAAGGCGCGGTGCTCGCCGCTGCTGTTGTCCGAGAGCAGCACGTGGCCGAGGTAGTTCCCGGCCTTCAGGTAGTCGAGCAGGCGGCGCAGGAACGGCGTGCCTTCGTACGTCGGCACCACGAGCGAGAAGCAGCGGTCGTCCTCGATCAGCATCGACACCCCGCCGCGCGCTAGCCGCCCGCGGCGGCCGGGCCGGCGTGGGGAAAGAGGATCACGTCGCGCACCGACGCCTGCCCGGTGAGCTTCGCCAGCAGCAGGTCGATGTCGAGGCTGGCGCCGGAACTCGGCGGCATGCCGTACTCCAGCGCGCGGATGTAGTCCGGGTCCGGGGGCACCGGGCCGCGCCAGCGGCGCACGAACTCCTCCGGGTCGTTCAGCTCGGAGGCGCCGTGGCCGACCAACGCCCCGCCGACGAAGAAGAGGTGCCGCTCCGCGATGGCGGGGTCCTGCGCCGTGCAGAGCACGGGCGGTCCGCCGTCCGCGGGGATGTCGGTGACGAACGTCGGCTCGACGAGGTGGCGTGCCGCGACCGCGTCGAACAGCCGCGATTGCAGCAGTCCCCATGGCTCATCCGCCGCCGCGGGCGCGCCGGCTTCCGCGAGCCGCGCGCACAGGAACGCGGCGTCGCGCAGCTCGGCGTCGGACCATGCGGCATTGCCGTGGCGGCGCAGGGCATCGGTCATGCCAACGCGCGCGAACGGCTTGCCGAACCCGGGCGCGAGGCCCTCGTCGTCCGGCGTTGCGCCGCCGAAGGCGACGCCGACCGCGTAGCCGAGCACGCGCTCGACCAGCGCCGCCATGTAGAGGTGGTTCGAGAAGGAAACGCAGACTTCCATTGACGTCGCTTCCGGATTGCCCGAGACCGCCGCCGCGCCGCCGACGAAGCTGCGGTTGATCTCGTAGACCTTGTCCATGCCGCCAACGACGAGTTTCCTCAGGTTCAGGCCGGGGCTCGCGCGCAGGTACAGCTGCCGGTCGAGCGCGTTGTGCTGCGTGCGGCATTGACGGTCCTCGCCGGCCGCCGGCGCGGCATGCAGCAGCGGCGTCTCCACCTCCATGTAGCCGGTGCCCCGGAAGAACGCGCGGATGGCCTGGATCAGCCGGTAGCGGATCTCGAAGATGCGGCGCGAGCCGGGGTTCACCACGAGGTCGACGTAGCGGCTGCTGTAGCGCTCCTGCGGCGACGCCGACGGCGCCTGCGGCAGCGGCCGCAGCGATTTCGCCAGCAGCTGCAGCTCGTGGCCGCGCACGATGATCTCCCCGGAGGGCAGCTTCTGCAGCGTGCCGCGCGCGCTGACGATGTCGCCGACGTCGCAGCCCTCGAACAGCGCGACGCCCGTGCGGCCGGAGATGTCCTCCGATACCAGCACCTGCACGGTGCCGGAGTTGTCGGCGAGGATGCAGGTGCCGTCCGCGCCGTCGCGCCGCTTCTCCATCAGGCGCCCGGCGACGATCGCCACCGTGCCGAGCTCGCCGAGGCGCTCCGCCGGGACGTCGCCGAACTTCTGCTTCAGCTGCTCGGCGTGGTGGGTGCGGAAGACGTCGTTCGGGTAGGCGACGCCGCCGTCGCGCAGCGGCGCGATCTTCGCGCGCCGCGCGGCGACGACCGGATCCTCGGCCAGCGGCGAGGCGGGAGAAGCGGGGCGGGAGTCGTCCATGCGTCCGTTCAGGGTTTCAGCAGCAGGCCCTGCCCCGTCGGCAGGGCGAGGACTTCGACGCCGCGCTCGGCGGCAAAGGCGTCGATCGCGGCCTTCTGCGCGTTGTGCGAGAGCGAGCCGTAGTCGTCGTACACGATGACGCCTCCAGGGGACACGCGGTCCCAGAGCAGGCGGCTTGCCTGCGCTTCCGGGTAGGCAATGTTCATGTCGATGTGCAGGTAGGCGATGGCGTCGGGGGACGCGGATTCCAGCGACGACGGGACCTCGCCCTTGACGAGGCGCACGTTGGGATAGCCGGCGAAGTTACCCGCGACGAGGTCGTACGAATCGAAGTACAGGCGCTCGTTCTTGCTGCGCGCTAACGGCGCCTCTCCCGGCGCCGCCTGGGCCTCCGGAATCCCTTCGAAGGTGTCGTAGAGCCAGAACGTCTTGGCGAGCGTCTCGAAGTTCGTATACCGGCAGACCGCGAGCGAGACGATCCCGGTGCTGACGCCGCATTCGACGAAATCACCGGGCAGCTTCGCGGCGTGCGTCGCCGCCCAGCAGCACACCGAGACGCGCCATTCGATGTGCAGCTTCTCCGGTGCGCAGATGCGGTGCCCGGTGCGCGCGCCCGCTTCGTATGCGGCGCGGAAACGCGGGTTGCCGAGGAATCCCGTGTCGTGGATCGAAGACAGGCCGTCGGCCTCGTAGGTGAAGGGCGGCAGGTTCGCCGAGCGGCCGTCGGCGAGCGTGCGGCGGCGCGTGCCGTCACGAAACACCTGCTCCGTGTAGAAGAGATCCGGGTCGGACGCGGCCGTCGGCGTCGCGTGCTTCTCTGGCTTCATGCGGTCGTCTGCCCCGGTGCGGATGCCGTGGTGCAAGGGACGGCGATTATAGCCGACGGGGTGTCCTCCCCCGGCCCGCCGGTGCGTGCTGCGCCGCAGGATTGACCTGCCAAGTGGGGCGCGATACGCTCCAATGGTCCAATCATTGTGTTAAACAGGCAGCAATGGAACTCACCGCGGTCCGCACGCAGCGCACCTTCGAGGCGATCTCCGAGCAGATCCGCGCGCAGGTGCGCGCCGGCGCGCTGCGCGTCGGCGACCGGCTGCCGAACGAGCGCGAGCTCGCGCGCTCGTTGGCGGTGAGCCGGCACGCGGTGCGCGAGGCGCTGCGCTCGCTCGAGTCGATGGGCCTGGTCGAGCTGCGCAAAGGCGCCACCGGCGGCGCCTTCATCGCCGCGGGCGACCGCCCGCTGGCCATGGCCAACGCGATGCGCGGCCTGTACTACTCCGGCGGGATCTCGCTCGGGCAGCTGACGCAGGCGCGGCTGTGGATCGAGGCCGTGGTCGTGCGCGAGGCGACGCTTCGCGCCGACGAACGCGCGTTCCGCGAGATGGAGGTGAACGTCGACCTCGCCGAGCGCGAGACGCTGGCCGGCAACCTCGTCGTGAAGACCGGCCTCAACATCGAGTTCCACAACCTGCTCGGCGCGGCCACCGGCAACCCGGTGATGGCGATGCTGATGGGCGCGCTGATGGACATCCTGCGCGAGTTCGTCGGCGAGGTCGGCTCGGTCATGGGCATCGACGTGATCCAGTCGCGGCGCCGGCTGCTGCGGCACATGAAGGCGCGCGACGCCGACAGGGCGGTCGCCGAGATGGAGCGGCACCTCAAGGTGCTGCACGCGAACTACCTGGAGGCGGCGGCGCGGCTGAAGCGCCGCCGCGTCCGCGACAAGGCGAAGGAAAGGCAGGCATGACGCAGAGCGAAGACACCATCGAGCAGCTGGCCGACGCGGTGCGCCGCTTCGTGCGCGAGCAGCTCGTTCCCGCGGAGGCGCAGGTGGAGGAGGATGACCATATCCCCGCGCACCTGATCGCCAAGCTGAAGGAGCTCGGCCTCTTCGGCATGACCATCCCCGAGGAGTACGGCGGGCTGGGCCTCTCCATGTACGGCGAGGCGCGCGTGGTGTTCGAGATCGGCTACGCGTCGCCGGTGTTCCGCTCGTACTTCGGCACCAGCAACGGCGTCGGCACGCTCGGCATCATCATCGAAGGCACCCCGGAGCAGCGGCGGCACTACCTGCCTCGCATCGCGAAGGGGGATCTCGTCACCTCGTTCTGCCTCACCGAGGCCGATGCGGGCTCGGACGCCGCGGCGCTGTCGGCTCGCGCCGAGCGGCAGGGCGACCACTACGTGATCAACGGCACCAAGCGCTTCACGACCAATTCGCCGGAGGCGGGTCTGTTCACCGTGTTCGCGCGAACCGCGCCGAAAGATGCCGGCCCAAAAGGAATCTCGGCGTTCCTCGTCGATCGCGACACGCCCGGCATCACGGTGGCGCCGCCCCACAGGAAGATGGGTTTCCGCGGCGCGCACACTGCCGACGTGATCTTCGAGGACTGCAGGGTGCCCGCGTCCGCGCTCCTCGGCGGCCGGGAAGGCATCGGCTTCCGCACCGCGATGAAGTCGCTGGACCACGCGCGCATTCACATGGCGGCCGTGGCCACCGGGCTGGCGCATCGCGCGATCGACGAGGGCGTGCGCTACGCCGCCGACCGCCGCCAGTTCGGCAAGTCGCTGTCCGAGTTCCAGCTGGTGCAGGCCATGATCGCCGACTGCCAGGCCGAGGCCTATGCCGCCCGCGCGATGGTGGAGCGCGCCGCCCGAGAAAAGGACGCGGGCCGCCGTATCGTCAAGGAGGCGGCGAGTTGCAAGTATTTCTGCACGGAGGCGCTGGGCCGCATCGTCGACCGCGTGCTTCAGATCCACGGTGGCTACGGCTACATCAAGGAGTACCCCATCGAGCGCATCTATCGCGAC
>SXGS01275433.1_pt1 | contig 12135 bp, 16 predicted proteins | sample 3174681 | NCBI WGS metagenome assembly SXGS01 (sample SAMN11356861, study PRJNA531348) | freshwater metagenome | isolation source: freshwater sample F1-80 | place: China: Fuxian Lake, Yuxi | collected 2017-12-25
AACATCGCCGGCCAGGTGCTGAAGTAGCCCCGCATCCGCACCGACGGTAATCGCCGCAGCACCGCGGCCGCCTCGACCAGGCGCTCATCGACCATGGCTGGCGTCCAGTCAGTCATGACGCTTCTCCTGCCGCTTGCCACCATTGCCGTAGAGCTTCTCGCCGAGTTGGCGGACGAGCTCGCGCTCCGGCCACGACAGGCGCTCGTCGTTGGCAGCGATCACCAGCACGCCCTGCCGGCGCCAGCCGTCGCGTTTGACCTGCTCGGGTGGACGCCGCTCGCCGCCGTAGCCGGGTGGTGCCCACCTCACGGCCGGCTCCATTCGGTTGTCCCTCTGCTCGAGACGTGATTGGCTATTGGTCCAGCCAGACACTCGAGGACATGCGCGATGGCCAAGCAGCGGTTCAACGTCGAGCGCACCAACGCCGGTCTGCAGTTCGTCATTCCGGGCACGGAGAGGCCGGTCGCCCCGCCGAGGATCCGGTATGCAAGCGACGGCAGCCAGCTGGTGATACCAGGCGCGGAGCAAATCAGCCGGAAGGCCCTGCTGACCCGGATCCTGCAGAAGCCACTTCGTCCCCGCGTCATGCAGCGCAGCCTCGCCGGAACAACGCTGTTCGGAGCCGCCCGCTCAAGGTGAAGCAGCGCGCTCATCGCGTCACCTCGTGCAGCACCGCGGCGTATCCCGCCAGGTCCCGTATCGAGTCGTCGTGCCGAGGGTCGTGACCGAGCCGCGTCAGCTTGAGATCGATCAAGCACATCACCGCCTGGGCCGGCGTCACCGGATGGCCGAGCGTGATCGACCAGCGACGCGCCAGGATCTCCATCGAGCCGGATGGATGGCCATAGACCTTGCGCCGCTCCGCCACGATGCCGGCGGCATGGGTCAGCATTGCCTCGGCGCTCATCGCACGCCCCCGTGCGTCTCCGTCGCCCACAGCAGGATGGCGAGCGCGTCGGCCTCGTTGTCGTCGGTCGGGTTGAAGCCGCGGGCACGGATCGCGGCGATCACCGCGGCCTTGTCGGCGTTGCCCTTGCCGGTGACGTGCCGCTTGATCGTACCGACGGGCACGCCCTGGTAGGGGATCGAGCGCTGCTCGCACCAAGCTGTCAGCGTCGCCAGAAGTCCGCCATGGACGTGTGCCGAGTCGGTGCTGAGATGCCGGCGGATTTCCTCGTGGTAGACGACGCCGTTATTCGCGACGTCCTTGACGAGGGCCTCGAGCCAGGCACGAAAGCGCAGGTAGCGGATACCACCGCCGTCGTACCGGCCGGGCCGGAAGGACACAGTGCCGCTGGCGATGGCGCCGTCCGGCGTCTGGATGGCGAAGCCGGTGGTCGTGGCCAGATCGAGTGCGAGGATGGTACCGCCGAGACTTGGCGGGGATGTGATCGCCAGCGGCATTGCATCGCCTGCGGGCATGGTCAGAGTCGTCGCAGCCATGATGATCTCCGTGGAGGGGGTTGTCGTGGTCAGGGCGGCGACGGAGCGGTTCTTGGCGGAGCTCTCCGTCGTCGTCCGGTTCTCGGGCGATGGGCCCGGCGGTCCGGTGGCGTGCGGGCGGCACATCACGGCACCCCATCGAGCCACGCGGGCGGATTGGGGATCGGGGAGTGTGGTGGCGAACCCTCCCCCGGACATTCCCCGGCGGAAGGGGCGGAATCAGAAAGGCTTGGGGAATGTTGGGAGTGTGGGGAATGTTTTTCCGGGTCTTCCCTCACGGGTGCGCGCGTCCCCGCGCACGTAATAGGGTTAGAAAAACATTCCCCACATTCCCCACTATCCCCAACCGATTGATGTGATTGATTGTTTTGGGTGGGAATGTTGCTGCCCGACATTCCCCCGACATTCCCAACATTCCCACCTGCCGGCATGAGCGGGGAATGTGGGGAATGTTCATCCGTGCCTGTTTTTTCATCGACGGCGAGACACCAACGCTGGGCCTGGTGCCGAACGCCGCGGGCTTCGACCCGAACGGACACTTGGCCGAGCCGAAACATCCGGTCGCGCATTCGCCCGAGGGCCTTGCCCAGCCGAATACGCTGCGAGCGATCACCTCCTATTCCCAGCTGCAGTGGCGGTTCGCAGTTGAGCGCCAGTTCGTACAGGTCCGCCGTCCCCACCTCCGCCGTGCCGAACCGGTCCCACCAGGCGGAGACGAAGCTGCGCCATACGGCGCCCTCGCCGTCGGATGCCTCCATCATCTCGTCGAGATTGCCGAGGAAGCCTTCGATGCCGGCGACCTCGAGCACGCCGCCCATGGTCTGGGCCCAGGACTCGTAGCTGCCGATGGTGCGTGTACCGCGGGGCCGTCCCGCGGCGATCCAGGCGCGGCAGAGAGTGAGGCCGGCGGCGACGAGGCGAGCGCGGTTGGCGCGGACCCACACCATCAGGTCGGGGTGGCGGAAGCCCTCGCGGCGCCAGGGCTGGTCGACGCGGGCATCGAGCCTGATGCGCACGAGGCGGCGGGCCATCTCGTTGGAGAACTCGGGGTTGTTGCCGGTGGCGATCCAGATGCAGCGTATGGGGAGCCGGGTCATCTCGGAGACGCCGAGGATGCGGTCCTCCCAGAAGGGCGCTGTCAGGGCCGCGGCCAGGGCCGAGCTGTCGAGCTGGCGGCGGAGGTTGTCGATGAGGGCGAGGGCTGGGATCTGGCGCAGCTTGGCGGTGACGCGCTTTCGCCATTCCTCGTCATCGCGGCCTTCGGTCATGACCGAGGCGCCGGCGCCGGTGAGGATGGTGGCGATCGCGTCGACCATGAGGGTGGCGCCGGTACCGGGCGTCGGCTTTTCGATCAGGTGCAGCGGCGTCGGCCCGTCGACCATGGCGCGGAGGTAGCCGAGCAGCAGGAGGGAGACGGCGTGGGCGCGCTCGGCGAGCGAGGTGAACGGGAAGTCGCCCAGCAGATCCTCGAGCAGCAGCGCGCGAGCCTCCGCGATCTGAGGGGCATCGGGGCGCTCGGGGATCGGCGGCACGGTGAATCCCGGCGTCGGGCGATAGAGCAACCTGGCGTCCGAGTGATATCCGGGCTCGGTCAGGAGGGTGCCGCCGCGGCCGAACACCGGCGTCATGACGATGCCGGAGAGCACCGGGAGCCCGGGGTCGGGCGTGGCCAGGACCGACTTGATCAGCGCCGTCGGGGGATGTGCGGAGACCAGATCGCCGTTGCGCCCGATACGGCGCCAGATCGCGAGCTTGGCCAGCATATGGCGCAGGCGCTCGTCGGTGACCGGCACCGCCACCGGGCGGCCTTCGTCGTCGGGAACGATCCATGTCGGCACGCCGCCGGCGCGGAACAGCCACGGTGTACGGTTGGATTCCAGCAGCAAGCTCCAGGCACGATCGCCCGCACGGGCGAGGTCGCCATCATCGGTGCGCAATGCCGGCAGCGGTCCGGATGGCTCGACAAAGCCGATCGGCAGGTGACGGCCGGTCGCATCGGCTGCGGGCGCCTCGGCTTCATTGTCCTTCCCGGCGAATGCCGCCTGGACGATCGCGGCCACGGCCTCCGGCCCGTCGCGCAGCAGCACGTCGTTGAAATCGTCACCCGGCATGGGCGGCAGGGCGACCACAACGTCCCGTCCCTCGGCCCGCAGACGGCGCGCGGCCGTCTCCGCCGCACGGGTGCCGGCGCCAGAGGCGTCGTGGTCGGCGAGGATGACGATGCGTGTTGCCTCGGCCGCCAGCTGCACCTGCTCGAGGCCCGAGGTCGACAGCGTCGCCCAGACGGGCAGCCCCGGACAGGACGTCATGACGGCGAGGCCTGTCTCGATGCCCTCGCAGAGCCCAAGGGCGGCGGCGGCGCTGATCGGGGCCAGCCGAACCGCCCCACCGGCCACCTTGCCCAGCATCATGCGCGGCTTGGAGACGGCGGCCTTGGTTACCGTATCGGGTGCCGCCGCATCGACCTCGAGGTAGGTCCGATGAACGGCGATGGCCTCACCGGCGCGATCGCGGACCACACCGATCATCGCAGGATAGCCTGACTTGGTCTCCCAATGCGTCAGGTCGGGATGGAACAGGAGGTCAGCGACGTCCGGCAGAGCAATCCCGCGGCCACCGAGATACGCCGCCGCGGGCGTACCGCCGAGAGGGACCGCGTGCTCCACGATGAAGGCGATCTCGCGCATTGTGTCGCGCTCCGGCTTCGCCGCCGCAGGAGAAGGCTCCCGTCGCTCCGGCGCACCGGGTGACCAGCCGACTATCTCGGACGCATGGGCAAACAGATCACGGCCCTTGAGTCCCTCTGCCTGCTCGAGCGTGCTAAGCGGTCCACCTCCCTCGCCGCCGTCGAAGTCATGCCAGTCGCCGGCATGCTCGCCCTTGAGCGCGATGACGCAGGAGCCGTTCTTGCGAGGGCCATCTCCGCGGATATTGGCCAGCCGCCACTCATCGCCGACGCGGCGTCCGTTGGGAAAATGCCGTGGCACCCAAGACTCCGCCGTCGCGCGCAGTCGCGCCACGATGGCGTCGAGGTCGTAGCGGACCTGCGGCGTGGGGGGATATGTGGCGTCGTTGAGATCAATCAAGGATCGCCAGCCCCTGTTCCGCACGCGTGATCGCGGTGTAGAGCCAGCGGGCGCGGTCCTCTGCCGTGCGGCCGAGCCCATCGTCGTAGACGATGACGTTCTCCCATTGCGAGCCTTGGGACTTGTGGCAGGTGATGGCGTAGCCCCACGACGTCTCGATCAGGCTACGCATCTCCTTCCAGTCCCGGCGGAAGCGATCGGGGTCTGGGCTCACGTGATCGTCGTAGTGACCCTTGTAGAAACACTGCCGGCCGGCGATCGCAACTCCATCCTCCGTGGTGATGGTCGCGCTGAATTCGAGCGGCCCCTCGCTCCGGACGTCCGCCAGCGACACGAACATGCCGTTGACCAAGCCGAGATCGTGGCGGTTCTTGAGGCAGATGATTTTCTCATCCCCGCCTGCGGGAAGGACGCCGGTGAACCCGGCCGCGTGTTTCATGGAGATGTTGAGCTGCAGCCGAGTTGAATTGCGCCCGCAGATCACCTGCCCGCCCCGCAGCAATTGCTCGGGGGCGACCTCGTTGCGGCGCATCTTCCAGACATGACCGTCATGGGCGCCGTAGGGGATTGGATCGCCCTGCCTCGCCATGGTGGCGAGCCGGATGATGGCGCTTTCGCCTGCCTGACGGTGGATCTCCGTCAGCATCACGTCGGGCTCGACGTCGGTGAAAGCGCCGGCGCCCTTGATTGGCGGCAGCTGGCCGGGATCGCCGAGCACCAGGATCGGTTTCCCGAAGGCCAGCAGATCGCTCGCCATGTCGACGCCGACCATCGACACCTCGTCGAGCACGAGCAGCTTGGCATCGCGCAGGGCGGACTGATCGTTCAGCACGAACTGCGGCTTGTGGATGTCGGCAAGCCGGAGCTCGAGCGAGCGCAGCCGGGAATCCTCCAGAAGCCGGGCGGCGGGATTAAGCACAGGCAGCTTCGCCTTGATCTCCGCCGCCTCCTGCTTGACCTTCTCGATCTCGGCCGGCGTCGCTTCCGAGACGCGATAGATCAGGCTGTGGATGGTCGAGGCCGGCGTGCCCTTGCGCGTCATGACGAGCGCTGCCTTGCCTGTAAACGCGGCGTGCAGGACCTCAAGGCCATCGAGACCGAGCTCGGAGATGATGTATTTCAGGAGAGTGGTTTTTCCGCATCCCGCATACCCAAAGATGCGCGCCACCTGTTGGTGCTTTGTCTCGTTCCTGAACCAGTTGACGATTTTCCGTATTCCGGCGGACTGCGTGTCGGTCAACGTGATGTCGCCAGGCGATGCCTTGTCCGATACGTGAGACCAGGTCCTGCCGCGCCCAATGTCAGAAATCGTCACGATGTTGACTCCGTATTTCTTCGCAATCGTTGCCAGCGACGCACCTGATCGGCGCATCTTTCGAATAGCGAAAATATCCGCCTCAACCAGCTTCGCTCCACCGACCCGGCTTCCCTTCGGACTGTTGCGATTCCAGCCCTTGTTGCGCATCCGATCGAGGTGGTTGTCGAGCTTCGTGCCCCAGCTAAGATTCCCGGCTGTGTTGTGCGACGGGATGTCGTCACCGTGACGGACGATCGCCTTGGGAAATGGGGGCGGTCCGATGAATGCGAGCGCGACCAGGCGATGGACCCACTGCTTCTTTGAAACCCCGGCGCGGCTGAGCATCACAAACCGATGTCCACCGTTTCGCGCAGTCGCGGGTCTCAGCTCGTATCCGGCGGGCCAGTTGTGCCGCGCAACAGCGCGCCTAACGCGTCCATCATCACTGACCTCGTAGTCCGGGTAGTCCAAAATCGTGCGCCATTCCTCCATCACGCCGTCTCCCAACAGCGCCGCGCGTAAGCGCACCAGCGGCAGAGATAGAAGTCTGGGCTTGCGGCGATGCGGGGCGGCAGCTCGCCGGCCTCGGCGGCACGGATGACGTCGACGGCCTTGTCGGAGAGCGCCTGGGCGGCACGGGCGTCGAAAGCGACGATCTCGTGATGGAGGGCCTGGGTATCCTTGTTGAGGGCGGTGAACAGCGCCGTCGCCAGGTCCATGTAGGCCATGTAGATCTGCAGCTGGCCGAAATAGACCGGCTTGGAAAGCTGGACGCCACGTTTGGCGATGTCGGTCCAGGACTTGGCGCTGACGGCCTTGTGCTCGAAAAGAGCCGGCCAGGCGGCGCCGACATCGGGTCCGGCGACGATGACGCCGTCGATGTGTCCGCGGATCCTGCCGTCGGCGGCGATGAAGCCGAACGGCTCGCCGTCGCTGCGGTGGGTGCGGAGATCGAAGCCGGCGGCGCGGAGCCAGCGGATCGACAGCGCCTCGAACTGGTGCCCGGCATCGAAGATGCGGAGCGTCTGGCCGTCGAAGCCCTTCCCCGCATCCACGGCCGCGCGGGTGAATTCATAGACCAGCTTCCGCGCGCACGGCTCGCCGATGCGGCTGCCGCCGAGATAGGTTCGCGGCGTCTGGGCGCGGTTTCGTTGAATGAGCGCGTCGTCGATCAGCGCGTTGATGCGCAAGGTCGCCGCCTGGCTCGCAGCGACGCCGTAGACGGCCTCGGAGCCATGGTTCATGTCGAGCATCGCCGGGCCCTCAAGCAGAAAAGCCGCTGGCGGCGGACTGGCGCTGCATGGAGTCCTGGAAGCCGTCGATGCAGGCCTCGATGATGCGGTCGATGTCCTCGGCGCTGCGATCATGGAAAGGCGCCAGTAGCTCGAGCTCGGTCAGCACCTCGGCCAGGAACCGGCGGGCGTCCCTGATCGCCTGGTGCTCCATGTCCGTCTTGTCGATCATCCCATTCATCCTGATGGCGAGAGCCGATCCGAGGCCGAGGCAGCGCATCGAGCAGAAGCGGTAGTCTGGAAACCGATCCCGACGGAGCAGGTGGACGTAGCCGAAGCTGCGGGCCTCGCGGCTGCAGAGGGCGCAGACGCTCAAGCGAGCAAGAGACGGCTGAGGTCGGAGGCGATGTCCTCCCGGGTCCCGATCCGCTCCGCCCCCATCGCCACGAAGCGAGCGATGGCGTTCGATGCCATGGCCTCCAGATCCGCCATGGTCAGCGAGGCGATGGGCTGGTTGAGCCGTCCGCGTCCTTCGAGCCATTCGCCCACCGCCTTCGCTGCTTGGCGCGTGACATGCGCCTGCCACTCCTCGGAGGTCATCGGCTCAGCCGTTGAGCCAGGCCGGACCCGCCGGCTTCGTGGGCGGGGGCTCGGGCGCCTTGGCGGGAGCGGTCGTCGCCGGACGGCTCCAGGAGGCCGCCGGGGCCGGCGCTGGCGCGGGCTGGACCCACGCCGGCCTGGCGACCACCGCGAGGGCCGGTTTCGGGCGGGACTTGGGACCAGGCGCCGGCGGCACCACCTCGCCGTCCATCACCTTCCGCCACTCGGGCTCGGTCGGGACGACGACATGGTCGAGCTTGTTGCTGTCGCCGTAGCGGCCGTTGCTGCTCGCCTCGACCTTGATCTTGGCGACGAAGGAGATCCCGGCGAGATCGGCCAGGCCGCGAAGGACACGCTTTGCCTTGGCGGCCTCGCTCATGTCCTTGGGATCGAGCCCGAGCGCGCTGTCGATCATGGCGCGGATGGTGCTCTTGGAGATCTTCCAGCCGATGGACACGCCGGCGTCGTCGAGCTTGCCGCCGGAGACGGTGAGCACCTGCCAGAACTTGCGGCGCGCGTAGGGGCCCTCGGCGACGGTGAACTCGGCGTCGAGCATCTTGACGTCGCTGCCGGGCGTGCCCGAGGTCTTGAGCAGCCCCCGGTCGATCTCGCTGTCGCCGTCGACCCCGCCCGGGCGGATGGTCATGATCACCTTGGCGAAGCTGCCATCGGCAATCAGGTCGCCGCTTTTCTGCGGCTCGGCGTCGTTCATGTCGAAGCTCATGGTCGTCATCCTTTCGTGGTCTGGGGGGAGTTGATCTTGGCCAGCAGCTGGCCAAGGTCGGGGGCCTCGGTCACATCGAGACGGCCGGAGCGGTCCTTGGCGGGGAGGCCGAAGGGATTGCCGGCGCGGCACACCAGGCGGCGGATGTCGGAGCGCTCGGGATCGTGGCGCCAGCCGTCGTCATCGGCGGCGAACAGGCTCATCGAGATGACCTGGTCGACGATGCCCGGGAGCTCGCGGCCGGCCTTGCCGCCTTCCATCTGCGGCTGCCAGGTGGTGCGGTTGAACTCGTCGGTGACCTTTTCAAGGATGCCGACGAAGATCACGGTCTTGCCCGGCGCATGCTGCAGATGCTTGAGGAGACCGATGACCTCGCGGGCGAGAAGGCCGTAGGCGCCGCGGGGGTCGGCTTTGCCGGTCTTCTCGGAGAACGCCTCCGGCCGGGTCCGCGCCCATGCCATGGCCTGGCGGGTCAGATCGGTGATGCTGTCGACGAAGATGATCTGTTTGCCGGCAATCATCCGGACCAGATCCGGATAGGTCTGGCTGAGGTGCTGGTAATGTCCCTCGGAGAAGAACCCGCTGGGATCGGCCGCGGGATTGACGCCGCCGACCAGACATCCAAGGTCGAGCGCATCGGTGAAGGTGCGCACCGCGATGCTGTCCCCCTGCCAGTCCTGAACCGACTTCATCCCGGCTTCGAGGTCGAGGCAGATGGTGTCGGCGGCGGGCAAGGTCTTCAGCAGCGAGGTCTTGCCGGAACCCGGCGGGCCGAAGATGGCGAGCGAGGTCTTGTTGTTGGCGGCCGACAGGCGCTCGTCGGCGCTGACGATGCGAAGGCTCATCGCACGTCCTCCGCCAGGGTCAGGACGATGCTCTCCTTGCCGGTCCTGACGGTGCGGGCCGGCTCGAATTTCGATCTGATATGGTTGGGCCAGGCGGCGTATTTGCGCTCCGCCACCTTGATCGAGATCTCGACGTACTCCAGGGGATCGTCGCCCTCGGCGCGGATGCGATCGACCAGAGCGGCGAGGTGGTGCTGATCCCAGTCGATGCGCTTTGGCAGATCGGCCTCGATGCCGACCCCCTCATCCTCGAAGCGGACGCTGCCGGTGTCCTTGCCGGCCTCGCGGCGGAGTTGCCGGGCGCGGTCGGAGAAGCGGAGCGCGATGGCGCCGTCGAGCCAGTCGGCGACGGTCTTGGCGGCTTTCAGCGCCGTTGCGGCCTCATGCTGCAGGAGGGCCAGGAGATCGGCGGGTAGAGCGGCGATCTCGCCGACCGGCAACGCGCGAATGCTCTCCAGGGTCGGTCGGTTGGTCAGCGCGGGCATCAGGCGGCCTCCTCGGTGATGAGTGTCGAGACTGAGAGCGGGACGGATCCGGTCCGTGGCCTGGCGATCGCCAGGTAGCTGAACCGGTCGCGGCCGATCCGGCGCTGCAGCAGGTGCACCAGGCCTTGATCGGCCAGCCACATGGCCCGGCGGGCCAGCCGCCCGAGAGCAATGCGGTCGCGCTCGCCGAGAGTCCTCGCGTGGGGCGAGCGGTCGAGGGCGAGGAAGCCCTGGTGATATTCGAGGACGTCGCCGGGCTGGGCCTGGCCGAGCCATGCGAGCAGATCGATCTCGGTCTGCAGGCCCGGCAGCAGGGATTGGACGGGAGATCCGCTCATCGCGGCGCTCTTCCGGCATGCGCCGGCGCTGCGTTGGTCGCATTCCGCAGCTGCGCCGCTTCGTAGGCCTCGATGTCAGCCAGCCGGTAGACGACGCGGCCACCGATCTTGAGATAGCAGGGCCCACACCCCGTCCAGCGCCAGCGCTCGAGCGTCCGGTGGTTGAGCGCCCAGCGGCGGGCGAGCTGCTTCGAGCTGAAGTGTTTTAGCTGTTCCATCGACCCGCTCCAGCTCCCATCCGGTGATGGGAGAAGGATCGGTCATCGAGGGGTGGGATGTCGTCGGGACGGGGGGTGGGACAAGGGGTGGGACAGAGTGGGACGAGGGGTGGGACAGAGGGGGACAGAGTGGGACGGGGGGTGGGACGGCCTCCTCACCGGATGTTTGACGCCACCCCTCGGGCTTCACTCCTTGCCTTCGCCGCCGGGAAACCGAACCTCCGGAAAAGACGGATCCGCCGCCGCTCCGGCGACAGGAAAAGGATATTGAGCCGATAGCGTCCCTTGCCGTCGGCCAGAACCAATCGCCGCCACTCTGGTTTCCGCTTGAACAGGTCGATCAATCGCATCGTCTCGGCATCGGCTTCATCGAGCAGCCGCTTGCCGTCGCACCAGGGATTGTCCGTCTCTCCGGCCGCCTTCAGCAGACGCAGCACCGCCGCTTGTTTGGGCCCGAAGCTGTAACATTCGTTGGCTAGGCGGATCCGGCTGAAATCGTCGCTGTACCAGACATCGGTCGGCACCGGTTCGCTGACGGTACTCGCCGTCCCGTGATCGCGCTCGAAGCGGTCTCGTTCCTCGCGCGTCACGATCAGATCGTCGCGTCTGACGATCACCGGCGACGCTCCCGAAGCGATATGGAGGTAGGTCGTCGGCGGCATCGATCGAAAGGCGCGAACCTTTGCGAGCCCGTCGCGGAATATCTCGAGAAGACTCCCCCGCAGAAGCGGCTGGGGGCCGCTCAGGACAGGCAGGTCTTGCAAAGCCGCGGTCTTGCCACCGCCGCCGATCTCCCAGCTGCCCGCTTCCGCCGGCACACCGACGACGAAGACCGAGAGCTGCAGCATCTCGTCGAGCGCGTAGTCCTCGATGTCGCACAACGGCATCGACCAGCGCTTCGCCACGTCGGCGATCCGAAACCAGCTTTTCTGCGGTAGCGGCATAGCTCTCTCCTTTCGACCCCTCGCGTCAGACAGACGACAGCAACCGCGATCGGGGGGCTTCGATATCTACTGGACCAGCGCGTAGCGCCGGAGGCGCGATCCGATGAACGCGGTGGAAACCCCGAAGCGCTCGGCCAGGTCGAACAGCAGCTCCTCGACCCGTACGGGATCGCCGGTGGCGCGAAGGACGGGCTGGTCCTCACCCCGGTCCAGCAGCGGCAGGCTGAGCGCGATCGACCGGCGTACCAGCTCGCGGTGCAGCAGTGGTCTCGGCACCAGCAAGGCGCCCATGAACTCGTTAGCGCGAAACTCCCGCCAGTCCCCGCTCGTCCTCGTTGCCAGATGCGCCTCATCCGGTGTCACCATGCAGAATGCCGGCTGACCGGCCGTCCTCAGCATCGACGGGCCGTCAAACAGCGCATGGCCGAGTTCGTGGGCCAGGGTCGAGCGCTTGAGATAATCGCGCTCGGCGATCAACTCGGTGTTCAGGCTGATCAGCACCACGCCGGGCAGCGCAGGATCGGCCTCCGTCATACCCAGCACCTCGCGTCCATCCTTGTCCCGAACCTGGCGATTGAAATCCCAATGGGCGGCGACGGCGATGCCGTTCACCTTCATGCTTCGAGGCGCCAGCATCAGGCGATCGACATCGACCGACGGCTTGCCGTAGCGCGGAAGGAACTGTCGGCGTACCTGCTCGGCGATCGTCCAGATCTGCCTGGCGGTCAAAGCCCGCGGCTCCAGGCTGCCCCGGACGCAGGGATAAGCAACCTCGATGGTCATTGTCCGATCCGGATCGATTGGGTAGCGTCCCCGGACGTGGTGTAACTTCAGGCAGCCTCGTTTGAGGCGGTCATTGCGGGTTCCCGGTAGAGTTTGGTTGCGAGACAAAAACCTGACCGAGAGGAAAATCCGCAATGACC
>SXGS01372273.1_pt1 | contig 12134 bp, 12 predicted proteins | sample 3174681 | NCBI WGS metagenome assembly SXGS01 (sample SAMN11356861, study PRJNA531348) | freshwater metagenome | isolation source: freshwater sample F1-80 | place: China: Fuxian Lake, Yuxi | collected 2017-12-25
GCGGTGGAACACGACGCCGTCGTAAAAGCCTTCATTGGCGAGGCCACCGATGCGCGCGACATGCTCGGGCGCCAGGTCGGGGCGCAGCGTGATCACGACATCGCCGCTCTCGAGCGTGAGGGTCAGCTTGGAAAAAGTCTCGGCCATAAGGGTCTTCCTTGGTTGATGTGCCGCAGGTAGGCATTCCCGTGCCCGCTGGCAAATGCAGACGCCTCGCGATAGAGGCGTGACACCGCGTTCATGTACCAATTCCGGCATGGTCCAGCGAGGGAGGCCGAGATCAGCGACACCGAACTCCCCGAACTCGAAACCGAGACACGCCTTCCAGAAAATCTGGCACCCGAGACGCAGCTGGACGAGGACGACCGGCTGAAGCCCGAATATGTGACGGCCGTGCTCGACGCGCTGGAGGCGGGCGACGACGAGGGCGCCCGCGCGCTGGTCGAGCCGCTGCACCCCGCCGACATCGCCGACCTGTTCGAGCTGGTCGGCGACGAGGAACGCGTCAATCTGGCGCGCGCGGTCGCGGACCTGCTGAACGGCGACGTGTTCGCCGAGATGAACGACTATGTGCGCGAGCAGCTGATCCAGGCGCTCGAACCGCATGAAGTCGCCGATATCGCGTCCGAACTCGATACCGACGACGCGGTCGCGATCATCGAGGACATGGACGAGGACGAGCAACGCGCGGTGCTGCGCGCGCTCGACCCCGACGACCGCGCCGCGATCGAGGAGGCCTTGTCCTTCCCCGAGGAATCCGCCGGCCGCCTGATGCAGCGCGAGCTGATCGCGGTGCCCGAGCACTGGACGGTGGCCGAGACGATCGAATTTCTGCGCGGCGACGAGGAACTGACCACCGACTTCTGGGAAATCTTCGTCGTCGATCCCGGCCACCGCCCGATCGGCACCTGCCAGCTGTCCTGGATCTTGCGCGCGCCCGGCGGGATCGCGATCGGCGACGTGATGAAGCGCGAACAGACGCTGATCCCGGTCGACATGGACCAGGAAGAAGTTGCGCTGCGCTTCCAGAAATATGCGCTGATCTCGGCCGCCGTGGTCGATGCCAGCGGGCGGCTGGTCGGCATGATCACCGTCGACGACATCGTCCACATCATCCAGCAGGAGGCGGGCGAGGACGTGCTGCGCCTGTCGGGCGCGGGTGAGGGCGACATCAACGAGCCGATCCTCGACAGTTACAAGAGCCGTGTCCGCTGGCTGCTCGCCAACCTGATCACCGCGATGGTCGCCTCCTCGGTGATCGCGGCGTTCGAGGGGACGATCGCGCGGATGGTGGCGCTGGCGACGCTGATGCCGATCGTCGCGGGCGTCGGCGGCAATGCGGGGACGCAGACGCTGGCGGTGACGGTGCGCGCGCTGGCGACTAACCAGCTGACCCAGTCCAACACCGCGCGCGCGATCATGCGCGAGATCCGCGTGGCGATGATGAACGGCGTGACCGTGGCGGCGGTGATCGGGGTGGGCGTCAGCCTGGTCTTCGGCAACCCCGCGCTCGGGCTGGTGATCGCGGCGGCGATGATGACCAACATCCTGGTCGCCGGGCTGGCGGGGGTGCTGGTGCCGGTAACGCTCGACCGCTTCGATGCCGACCCGGCGGTGGCGTCGTCGGTGTTCGTGACGATGACGACCGATTCGATCGGCTTCCTGGCGTTTCTGGGACTCGCGACTGCGGCGGGGCTGACCGGCTGATCCTCCCCGGCACGGGGAGGGGGACCAGCCGCAGGCGGGTGGAGGGGGAGCGCCACATCAGACATCCCTTGCGGCACGCCCCCTCCACCACCGCTTCGCGGCGGTCCCCCTCCCCTTGCAGGGGAGGAACTTGGCCGCGATTCCATCACCCAATCAAAACTATAGCGGTCCTCTTGCGCCATGCTTATGATGCACCCCCGCGCAGCCGGGGGGCCGCGTCATGTCACCACCCGTCAACGCGGATAGTTAAGCAGCGCGCATGAATCGTTTTGCCATCGGTATCGCCGGTATTCTTGTCATTCTGGCGATCGCGGTCGCCCTGTCCACCGATCGCCGCGCTATCCGGCTGCGCGTCGTCGGCGCGGCCTTCGCGCTGCAGGCGGGGATCGCGGTGCTGGTCCTTTACGTCCCCTGGGGCAAGAAGGTGCTCCAGACCCTGTCCGCCGGGGTCGCCGGGCTGCTCGGCTATGCCAATGAGGGGACCAAGTTCCTGTTCGGCGCGCTGGCGTCCGATCCGCTGGGCCGCAACTTCGCGATCCAGGCGCTGCCGGTCATCATCTTCTTCGCCGCGCTCGTCTCGATCCTCTATTATCTGGGGATCATGCAGTTGGTGGTGCGCTGGCTGGGTGGCGCGATCGAGAAGGTGATCGGCGTGTCGAAGGTCGAATCGCTCTGCGCCGCCGCCAACGTGTTCGTCGGCCAGTCCGAATCGCCGCTGGTCATCCGCCCCTATCTGGCGGGACTGACCCCGGCGCAGCTGTTCACCGTGATGACCAGCGGCATGGCGGGCGTCGCGGGCACGATCCTGGCGGCGTACGCGTCGATGGGCATCTCGATCGAATATCTGCTCGCGGCCAGCTTCATGGCGGCGCCCGGCGGCATCCTGATGGCGAAGATCATCATGCCCGACCGGATCGAGCCGCCCGCCGGGCAGCTGCCGCTGGGCGACGTGATCGAGGACGAGAAGATCGCACTGGCCGAGGCCACGCATGACGAGGAAAAGCCCGCCAACATCATCATGGCGGCCGCGCAAGGCGCGCAGACCGGCGTGAAGCTGGCGGTCGCGGTCGGTGCGATGGTGCTGGCCTTCGTCGCGCTCGTCGCGCTGGCCAACGGCCTGCTCGGCAGCCTGGGGAATCTGGTCGGCCTGCCGGGGCTGAGCTTCCAGGCGCTGCTGGGCTATGTGTTCCAGCCGATCATGGCGCTGCTCAACGTGCCGTGGAAGGAAGCGGGGATCGCGGGCGGGCTGTTCGGCGAGAAGATCGTGCTCAACGAGTTCGTCGCCTATATCGATCTGGGCAAGCAGGCCGCGCAGCTCTCGCCGCGCACCGTCGCGGTCGTCACCTTCGCTTTGTGCGGTTTCGCCAATTTCTCGTCGATCGCGATCCAGATGGCCGTCACCGGGAGCCTCGCCCCCAACCAGCGGCCGACCATCGCGCGCCTGGGTATCCGCGCGCTGATCGCCGGCAGCCTGGCCAACCTGATGTCGGCGGCGCTGGCGGGCCTGCTGATCGGCTGACCCGCTTGTTCCTCCCCTGCAAGGGGAGGTGGCAGGCCGAAGGCCTGACGGAGGGGGCTTGCACACGGACACCCTTTGCGGCCCGCCCCCTCCACCAGCCTGCGGCCGGTCCCCCTCCCCGTGCCGGGGAGGAGTTTGGGGTTGATCCCCATCACCAGCGCGTTATGGCGCCCCCTGTCGGCCGTAAGAGCCGACTCACGCTTAGGATCACAATGCCCCGATCTAGTCCCTTGTCCGGCGACGAGGACAGTAGACGCACTCGCGTCCACTATCCCGCCGACCGTCTGACGGGCCTGACGGGGTCGACGATGTCGGCCCGCTAACGCCGTTCCTCGCCGACCTTCCGCCGGGCTCGAACCACGAACCCGAAGGAGGTCCGCCATGACCCGCATGATGTTCCGCGCGCATGTCCGCGCCCAGTCCCTGGCCGATGTGATGGCCAGCGTGCCGCGCGAGCGCGCCCGGCTGCTCCGCGCCGTCGCGACCAGCCGGCCGCAGCCGGTGCGCCGTACCCGCCCCTCGGCCTGACGGAGGGGCGGGTACGGCCGAACGGGGTCAGCGCGTCGGCACCGGCTCCGCACCGGTGTAATCGTAGAAGCCACGCCTGGTCTTGCGGCCATACCAGCCCGCCTCGACATATTTGATCAGCAGCGGGGCGGGGCGGAACTTGGGGTCGCCCGTCCCCTCGAACAGCACACGCGTAATCTCCAGACAGGTGTCGAGACCGATGAAGTCGGCGAGCGTCAGCGGCCCCATCGGATGGTTCAGCCCCAGCTGGCATGCCGCATCGATGTCGGGGATCGTCGCCACGCCCTCGCCCAGCGCGAAGACCGCCTCGTTGATCATCGGCATCAGCACGCGGTTGACGATGAAGCCCGGCGCGTCATTGGCATGGACCACGCGCTTGCCCAGCTCCTGCGCGAAGCCCTCGACCCGGGCGACCGTCTCGTCCGTAGTGGCGAGGCCGCGGATCAGCTCGATCAGCCCCATGACCGGCACGGGGTTGAAGAAGTGCACGCCGACGAAGCGCCCCGCATCGGGGGCCGCCTGCGCCAACCGGGTGATCGGGATGGACGAGGTGTTGGTCGCCAGGATCGCGGTGTCGGACATCACCTTGCCGACCTCCTCGAAGATCGCGCGCTTGATGGCCTCGCGCTCGGTCGCGGCCTCGATCACCAGTTCGCAATCGGCCATGGCGGACAGGGTGCCGACCGGTTCGATCCGGCCGAGCAGCGCGTCGGCGTCTTGCCGGGTCATCTTCTCCTTGGTCACCAGCCGGTCGAGCGCCTTGGCGATTCCCGCCTTGCCCGCCTCGGCCCGTTCCGCCGAGACATCGGCCAGCTTGACCTGATAGCCCGCCGCCGCCGAGACTTGCGCAATGCCCGCGCCCATCTGCCCCGCCCCGATCACGCCCACTGACTTCATCGCGAAACTCTCCTTATGGTTTTGCCGCATGCCCTATCCGTTTCGGAACGCCACCGCCAGCAAGCGGGTTGAGGGACGCATGATCCCCTTGCGTCTGGCCCCGCTGATCCTAGTTGCCGCCGCCCCGGCCATGGCCGCGCCGGGCGATCCGATGCCGGCCCGGCCGCGCGTCTTTCAGGACTGGATCGTCGCGTGCGACAATGGCGGGCGCTGCGAGGCGGCATCGCTGGCATCGGAGGACAGCGCATTGCAGGATGCCGGCCTGCTCGTGCGCCGCGATGAGGATGGCGCGCTGTCGGTGCGGGTCGCCGACATGACTGGCAAGGCGCCGCGCGCGACGGTACGCATCGATGGTCGCGCCGTCGCTTCCACGCCGCTGACCCGCCAGGTCGAAGGGACGTGGCAGGGCGCACCCGCCAAGGCGCTGGTCAGCGCGCTGGCACGTGGGCGCAAGGCCGCGATCCTGACGCCGACCGCGCATCCCTTGTCGCTGCGCGGCGCGGCGGCGGCGCTGCGCTACATGGACGATCGCCAGAAGCGTGCGGGCACGACCACCGCGCTGGTCGCCAGGGGGGCGGCACGTTATCGCGCGACCCCGCCGTCGCTGCCGTTGGTGCGGGTGGTGACGCCGCCGGGGAAGGCCGCCCCGGCGATCCCCGGCGCGGCGATCAACGCCGCGCGCAGGCAATATGGCTGCGCGACCGATGACGGCAGTCCGGTGAGCGCCGACGCCTACCGTCTCGACACGCGGTCGACGCTGGTGCTGCTGTCCTGTGGCGCGGGAGCCTATAATTATATCGTCCAGCCGCTGATCTGGCGTGACGGGCGACTGACCCCCGCCGCCTTCGACTATGCCTTCACCTTTGGCGAACCCAAGCCCGCCGGCCAGCCCCAGGTGCTGGTCAACACCGACTGGTCGCGCGACGGCCGGCTGTCGAGCTGGGCCAAGGGGCGCGGGCTGGGCGATTGTGGCGACGCCGCGCAATATGGTTGGGACGGGACGCGGTTCCGGCTGCTGTCCGCGGCCAGGATGACCGAGTGTCGCGGGGCGATCGACACGCTCGGCGTGTGGCGTACCCGCGTCGTGCCGGCCCCCGCGCGCTGAGACGTTTCAGGAAGGAGAGGATCATGCTCGAACATCTGCCCGCCTGGCTGGGCAAGGCGATGAGCGGCTGGCGTGCCGGGGTCGAGTTGCTGGCGATCACCCGCGCCGATCTGGTCCCGCCGGCGAGCATCGCGCTCAACAGTCCGGCCTTTGGCGATATGGCGCGCCTGCCCGAACGCTTCACCGCCGATGGCGAGGGCATGTCGCCGCCGCTCTTCTGGGGCGATCCGCCGGCGGGGACCGCGATGCTGGCGCTGTTGGTCGAGGATGCCGATGCGCCGACGCCGCAGCCGCTGGTCCATGCGATCGTCTGGAACCTGCCGGCACGGGCGGGCGAGTTGGCCGAGGGCGAAATCGTCGCCGATGGTCCCGGATCGGCCGAGCGGGGCGATGTCGGCCGCAATTCCTATCTGGGTGAGGGCTGGCTGCCGCCCGATCCGCCGCGCGGGCATGGCGAGCATCGTTATGTCTTCCAGCTCTTCGCGCTGGATGCGGTGGTCGATATCGGCGGTGAGACGCCGGGGCGCGGCGCGATGCTGGATGCGATGGCGGGGCATGTACTGGCTGCCGGGGTGCTGACCGGCACCTATTCGCGTGAGGAGGAAGCGCCCGTGGGGCCGGTGGGTGCGCTCGCCTGACCCTTATGAGTTGAATGTCTGGTACGTCGGGCCGGGTGTCGGGACTGGACGACCCGGCCGACGCTGAAAAGCCGGCACCTCGCGCATCAGGCGATCGGAAAGACCGGTGCGGCGCTGGTGATGGCGAGCCCGGCGAACACTAGGGCACCGAGGCAGGAGACGAGGAACTGGCGGGCCTGAACGGTCTGGAACATGATGAAACTCCCTTTTCGATCCGGTCGCCAACCCTTTGGCGACCGATGCAAAGTGAATTGCAGGGAGTGTGCCATTTTTCTAAATATCTGAAATTGCTGTGTTATTTTTAGAGTGGCGGGAAGCATGGGAAATCCCGCCACTCGAAACTCGAAATTCCCGCCATCGCATGGCGGAAATTTCAGTCGGCATAGACGCGATTGCGGCCTTCGTTCTTCGCGCGGTAGAGCAGCGCGTCGGCGCGGGCGAACACCGTCTCATGCGTATCGTCGGGACGGAAGCCGGTGATGCCGGCGGAGAAGGTCACCTCACCGATCGACTCGCCGGTTTCGCGCACCCGCAGCCGCTTTTCGCGCACCGCATCACGCGCGCGGTCGATCAGCGCCCGCGCCTCGGCCATGGTCAGGCCGGTCATCAGGATCGCGAACTCCTCGCCGCCATGGCGACAGACCAGATGGCCGCGCCCCTCGTCGCTCAGGATCTGGCCGATCGCGCTCAGCACCCGGTCGCCGACGGCATGGCCATGCTGGTCGTTGATCCGCTTGAACCGGTCGACGTCGCATAGTGCCAGGTAGCAGGAGGCGGGCGACTGGAAGCACTGGCCGATCGATTCGTTGAACGCCAGCCGGTTGGCCAGTCCGGTCAACGGATCGCGCCGGGCGGAGGCGCGCGCCTCGACCAGCTTTTCGCGCAGCGCATCGGCCTCGGCGGTGGCCTTTTCCAGCCGTCGCTCGCTGTCATGGATGCGCTCCAGCATCTCGCCGGTCAGCTTGGCGAGCGTGGCGAGGCCGATCGACTCGCCGCGCCGGATTTCGGCCGCGCTGCGCTCCAGATTGGCGCTGAAGGCGGAGGTGTCGGCCTGGATCGTGCGGATCATCGCCGACAGCGCCTCGACATGATCCTGGGTCTGTTCGGCAAGCGCGTCGGTGCGCGACTCGGCGGGGTCGACCAGATGGTCACGCGGGGTGGGCGCGGCGGGCGGGGCGACTGCGCGCTGCCCCGCCGTCGATGGTCCGCCCAGCCGCTGGATGTCGTCCTGATGCAGTCGCACGCCGCCATCGATCAGTTCGGCGGCGGCCTTGGCCAGGCTGCTATTCGGCTGGGTCAGGATGGCGTGGACGAACGCATAGTGCGCCGGGTCGGGGACCAGGCGATGATCCTCCAGAAACTGGCCGATCCGCTGATAGAGTTTGTCCGTCGCCGTCATTGCGCGACACCTGTCGCGATCGCCGCGGGCACCAGTCTGCGCTGGCGGGTGCCCCGCGATGATTCGACATCCTTCCCTTGATTCATGTCTAGCCCCCGACCGCGCTATACTCAGCGCTTGGTGGTCAGTCCACGCACTGCCGCCAAAGTGGAGGCAACATGCTCGGCGGGGTTCATATCGTCGTGCACGAAGGCGATGCGGCCGTCGCGGCCGATGACATAGCTGGTGCGCGAGGTGATGTCGCGACCCTCGATCTGGCGGCCCAGCGCAACGTCGTAACCCTTGACAATCGCCGGACCCGCGCTCGCCACCGGGAACTTGCCCGCGCATTCGGCCTTGGAGAAGGCGGCAAGTTTGTCGACCGGATCGGCCGACATGCCGATCACGCGGGCGCCGGCCGCGCGGAAGGCGTCGATCTTCTCGGCAAAGGCGCGCGCCTCCGCGCTGCACCCGCTGGTGAAGGCGGCTGGGAAGAAATACAAAACGACCGGGCCGTGGCGCAGCTGATCCTTCAGGTTCAGCGTGAAGACCTTGCCCGCCACCGCGCCGCGCGTCGTGAAGTCGGGGGCCGTTGCACCGGTGCGCAAGGCCGCGCTCGCCGGCACCGCGAGAAGCGCAAGAAAGACGCCGAACAACACACGCATTGTGATCCATTCCTTCAAATCGAGGTTAAGGCGTAACCTTTCGCGGGGACGCCGTCCATTGCTGATCACGTCCTGCTATCCTATCGCATGTCCCATGTCCGTTCATAAAGCCGATATCGACCTGGCCCTCGCCTTGGCCGACGCCGCCGGCGCCGCGATCCGCCCCTATTTCCGCCGCGACATGGGGCTGGAGATCAAGGCGGACAAATCGCCCGTCACCCTGGCCGATCGCGAGGCGGAGGCGGCGATGCGCCGTATCCTGGAGGCGGAGCGTTCGGGCGACGGCATTCACGGCGAGGAATATGGCGTCAAGGAGGGCGTGACCGGGCGGCAATGGGTGCTCGACCCCATCGACGGCACGCGCAGCTTCACCGTGGGTCGGCCGATCTTCGGCACGCTGATCGCGCTGGTCGACAATGGCTGGCCGGTGCTGGGCATCATCGACCAGCCGATCGCGGGCGAACGCTGGCTGGGCGTGACCGGGCGACCGACCTTGTTCAACGGCCAGCCGGCGCGCACCCGCTCCTGCCCCGAGCTGGAGGGCGCGACGATCGCGACGACCAGCCCGCATCTGTTCGAGGATGAGGATGTGCCGCACTATATGGCGCTGGTCGCGGCGATCAGCGGCAACAGCCCCCGTCAGGGGCCGGTGTACGGCGGCGACTGCTATAATTACGGCCTGCTGGCGAGCGGCCATATCGACATCGTCTGCGAGTCTGGGCTGAAGCTGCACGACTTCGCCGCACTGGTACCGGTGGTCGAGGGCGCGGGCGGACGCATGTGCGACTGGAACGGCGATCCGCTGACCGCCGACAGCGCGGGCCATGTGCTCGCGATCGGCGACCCGGCGCGCACCGAGGAGGTGCTCGAGGCGCTGCGCAACGTGCCGCACGGGCATGACCATCACGATCATTGATGCCTGAACCTTAGGCCGGATCGACATTCAGCTTATTCCTCCCCTGGAAGGGGAGGTGGCAGGCCGAAAGGCCTGACGGAGGGGTGTCCCGGCTTGAGAGATTGGGGCGCATCCACGACCGGGCACTCCCTCTCCCTTACAGGGGAGAAAAGAAGGTGAGGTGGCCTGAATGTCGATCCGCCCTTAGAAAATCCCCAGAAACTTCTTCCGCTGCGCCTTGGCCTGACCCTCGGTCTGGCGGCCGTCCTTGGACTTGGCGGTGGTGCCGTTGCCGACATCGTCACGCGGGTAGCCCTTGGTGGTGCGTTGCGCGCTGGCTTTGGCGCCGGCCAGCACCGGGCCGCACGCCGCCGCCTTGGCATCGCCGACATCGACGAAGGCCAGCACGCCCGCCAGCGGCGACGCCACCACCGCCAGGCCCAGCCCGGCGGCGGCGCGTGCCAGCAGGTCGCCGCTGATCGGGTTGATCCCCGGCTGGGCGAAGCTGCCCGTCAGGCCAACCGGGGACTGGCCCGAGAACAGGCTGAACTTCTTGGCATCGGCGCGCACGGCCATGTCGATCGCCTCGTTGCGGAAGCTGAAGCCGCCACGCCCGACGATCACGTTCTTCGACGTATCGATCAGGATCGGGTCCGCCGCCGCCACCCCGCCGCGCACGGTGAAGGCAATCAGCCCGCAATTGATCCGGACGGGCTCCTTCAACCGTTCCTCGAACATCTTCTGGACGAAGGTGCCGATGTCGAGTTCAGCCAGCTGCACATTGCGGGTCCAGAGCGAGCCTGCGGGCAGGATGAACGCCATGCGCCCGTTCGCGCTGGCCAGCGAATCGTGAATGGTGTCGCCGCGTCCCTGAAGCTGGATGCGGCCCTTCACCGTGCCCGTCGTCCCCGCCTCCGCCACGCCCCAGCCCGCGAGCAGCCGGCCGAGCGGCGTCGGCGACAGGCGGATGTCATAGCCGATGCGGCTGGGGCGCGGCCGCGTGTCGAAGACCAGATCGGAGGAGACATTGCCGCGCGCCATCGCGAAGTTCAGCGGCGACAGGGTCAGCTTGCCCCGGTCGAGCGCCAGCGTCAGGTCGACATCCGAAATCGGCACCTTGCGCGAACGGACCGCACCGATCGTCCATTTCAGATCGGCGTCGAAGCGCTGCATCGTCGCCACCGGCAGCGCGGCGTCGGGCAACAGCCGCTGCGCGCCCGCACCGGTCGCGGCGGCGGCGGCCTGCGCGCCCCTGGTGGCGACGATATCGGGGTTGTAGCCGATGAAGGGCGCGGCATCGATGATGTCGAGCCGCCTCGTGGTCAGCGCCGAATCGAGATGCAGCCGCGTGCCATTGGTCACGGTCAGTCGGCCGGTCAGGTCGCTGTCGCCGAAGGTCCCGGTCATGCGGGTGAAGCGATAGGTGTCGCCATCCTTCACCATCTGCGCACGCACGTCATAGGTGCGGGTGCGCGGGATGGTGGCGCCGATGATCTCGAGCAGGGTCGACATGTCCTTGCCGCGCGCACGGGTGCGCAGCGGCACATTCTCGATATCGGCGATCGAGGGCAGGGTGCCCGACACGTCGATGATATTGCCCGCCGCGCGCATCCGCGCGATCAGCGCGTTCCGGCCGCGATTGGCGGTGGCGTCGGGCGACAGCAGCTGCGCGGTCAGGCGGAAGGGCGTTTCGCGGATCACGCCCCGGCCGCGCACGCCGACCGCCTTGCCGATGCGCGCGTCCTGTGAGCGGATGTCGTCCAGCGCTAGCTCGGCGGTCACCCGCATCCGCGGATCGCGATAGCGTACCGTCGTCCCCGTCACCTGCGCGGTGTCGATGCGCGGAAACTCGAGCGGCTTGCCGCCCTTCTTCTCGCTGAACGTCCATGTGTTGGTGCGGTGGTCGGGCGTCCATTCCAGATCGACCGCGCCGTTCGTCAGGTCCAGCCAGGTGAAGCGCCGCTTGCCGAACAGCAGCGACAGCGGCGCGATGCGCGAATCGATCCGGTCGGCGGTGAACAGATTGGGGCGGCTGGCCCAATCGGGGTTGGAGATGGCGATCTTCTCGGCGACGAACTTGATCCGCCACGGCGCGAAATAGAGTTGGAAGTCGCCGCCCACCGTCACCTGGCGATGGGTCAGCCGGCCAACGGTCGATTCGAAGGTCGAGCGCAGGAAGCGCCCCTTGGTGACGAAGAGCACCAGCCAGATCGCGGCGATGACGATCAGCAGGCCGATGACGACCCGCAATGCCCATCGCCGCCACGGCGTGCGACGCGCGGGCGACAGGGCGATCGTTTCGGCCGCGGAGGGTTGATCCATGGCCCTACCAAGCGTGCGAGCGCAGCGGCGGTTCCCTGGGGCGACATCGGTTGCAATCGCCCGCCACTTCGTCTAAGCGGCCCGCTTCCCGAGCGAGGTGTCACGAACGGCCCGGCCATCAGGGCTGCCGCGGCCGTTTCTGCCTTGCTCACAGCGAAAGGACCAAAATGCCCAAGCTCAAGACCAAGAGCGGCGTCAAGAAGCGCTTCAAGCTCACCGCGACCGGCAAGCTCAAGCACGGCGTGGCCGGCAAGCGCCACCGCCTGATCAGCCATAACGGCAAGTATATCCGCCAGAACCGCGGCACCTCGGTCCTGTCCGATGCCGACACCAAGACCGTGAAGGCCTGGGCGCCTTACGGCCTGAACTGATTTCTGGAAGGATAGAGAGATATGGCACGCGTCAAGCGGGGCACGACCACCAAGGCGAAGCATAAGCGGATTTTGGATCAGGCGAAGGGCTATTATGGCCGTCGCAAGA
>SXGS01612460.1_pt1 | contig 12133 bp, 12 predicted proteins | sample 3174681 | NCBI WGS metagenome assembly SXGS01 (sample SAMN11356861, study PRJNA531348) | freshwater metagenome | isolation source: freshwater sample F1-80 | place: China: Fuxian Lake, Yuxi | collected 2017-12-25
GAATTCGATCATTCTTATGTCAAGAAAGATGTGGGGTATAACAAGGCTTCCAGCTTGTCAACCTGTAGCGGAGTTTCGCCATTGCTTGCACAAGATATTGACAAGCTGGAAGCTTATCCCACGTTCGTTGAACGGTATTGATTTTAATCGATATTCGCTGCCTCTTTTCATTCGCCGTCGAAAGTAGAAGCGACAGACAACGAATGAAGAGAGGCAGCGAAGGTTATCACGGAATTTGGTAGAAAGGCACGAGGTGAATCTGATCTTCCAACGTTCGGACCTTTGTTCGATCGGTAATCCTCGGTCAATCGAAGGCTATGTTTGCTGGACGAGCATCCATGTAGTAGATGCCAATGCTCTCCAGCTTCCACAGCAGTTTTTGTACTTCTGGCCAACGATCTTCGAATAGCTCGCGGCGGTATTCTTCGTCTTCCTCCATGACTTCCTCCGAATAGTCTGGCGGATGATCCAAGTAACACTTGCCAAAATCGAGCAGAAAGGGTGGCGAAACAATACTCATTTCAATAATGCAAAGTTCATCGTCGAAGGCATATAGACAGGGAACATGAAATCCATTGATAATGCTGATGGCACGCGTTTGAAGTCGTTGGTAGCAGGCTTTTTCGATCTCGTAGTTCGGGGATCGATGGAACACCTTGATTGCAGATTCCTGGGACGAACGCCATATTTGACCATCGGAACCGTGTCCAATTCGCTGATCTAAAAGAATGGTCAAGCCACTTTGTTCTGAGTATTTCAGAATGCGATCAAGAAAGGTTGGATCCAAATGATTGCTCCCTTGAGTTCATATTCCGCAGATGTTCGAATTAGCCTCGAAATTGACGGTCTGTCGCTGAACGTAGCACAAGTCAGTAGAGATTTCTGCATACTCAGAGACCGAATTGTATGCGAGCCAACTCGTGCGGTGATCGTGCTGTCGATCGACGGCAAGATCGACCGACGCGAAGTTTATCTACCGCAGGGGATTACCGAAGATATGGTAAAAATCCCGCTGGAAAAGTAGGCTGTCAGTTCGATGCGTTCGCACCGAGCGCCGATCTCGTTTTGCGAGCAGCGGGTAAATACTGGCGCAGTATCACGATCTGGCCATTGGTGCGAGCGGTGGCGAACAGAGTTTCTCAACGTTGCGCAAACACGTAGATCCCGGGTGGAATGCAGTGGACGAACGGGAAGCTAGTGACCATGGGGAGCAACCATCGTGCGCGAGAATCACGATACTTGAATCTCAAGTAATGGCCGGTCAACCAGTCGCGGCGCTCGAAATGCTTGCTGAGCATTTTGTCTAATTCGGACTGTGAGAAGCCAGCGTGAGCCCCCAGCTCGTTTCGAAACCGACCAAGCAGTCGAGCTCGCCAGTCCTGCCAGTTTTCCTTCAACTTGTTCTGCCACGTGCTTTCCCAATCGGTCTGCTGATGAGCGCCGACGGCACTGATCAAGCGATGCCGGTTGGGAGTTCCAATAAACAACCAGCCGCCGGGCTTCAGTACACGACTGATCTCGCAGATGCTCTCGTGCGGGTCGTTCACATGTTCGATCACATGATGATAAAAGACTGCATCGAATTGGCCCTGCTCAAACGGCAGGTTCGTGACGCTGGCGATTCCGACAGTCAATCCGGGGGTATTCTGCAGCTCAGGCGAAGCGAATAGTTCAATATCGACCGCCTCGACCTGACATCCAAATGTCGCTTGAATAAACGCAGCTTCGTGGCCAGCACCACAGCCGGCTACTAGAATTTTCCAACGAGTCGCGTTGACCGATCCTAGTCTCTTTTTGAGCTGTTCGCAAAAAAATGCGGCACCCGCGTGTGTTGCCACTGGCGCCCTGCCAAGGGGATTGCGGTGCAACTCTACAGGGGCGTCAACTACCTCATACATAGCCTAATCCTTACAAAGTGACTTGATTTCCAAGACAAGCATAGCACGCGAATCAGGGGCTGCCGAAAAAACGGCCACCCAGACAATTGAGGACGCGGCGAACCAGGATGAACCCATCGCAGAAGAGTTGATAAGCTGCAAGAACTTGGAGTTCTCGACGAGTTTCAATTTTTGCAATCGCTTAGAAGGTCTTACTAGGCGCATCGGTCGATCGGGAAAATCTGTCGAGGGAGCTAAATAATCCTAATAGTCGGATCGCTATTTTCTGCCATTTTTAGTAAGTTGGGGATTGAGATTAGGAAGTTAAAACACTGAAAGGTGGTGTACGGGAGTTAGTCAATGCCTGGATCCCGTGAAGAACTCGACAAGAATCCACTTCGACCCATTCTGACTTCTTTCGACGAACGCCCGGCTTCAAAGAATGGAGTTGACGAAAGTCAGCCTGTGCTTCATTCGATATCTGAGGCGTTGCCCTGCTGGGTATACATTTTCGACTTGGACGCGATGGGAATTGCCTATTCCAACCGTTCGATTTTGGCGGATTTGGGATTCCCTGTCGCCAAGCAAAATGCCGACCAATCGCTTGCTTCCTTTACGGAGTTTATGACCTGCGGGTCATTGGGGTGGGCTGATAGAAAGTGAACCGCTGGCGCTAGCCACTGGCGCCGAAGGTGTTGCGTGGGGAATCGCCATTCGATGGTCGAAATCATTAGGTGTTGGAACGTTTTTCGTACTTTTGCGTCGCAACACTTTCGACGCCCGTGGCTAGCGCCAGCGGTTCACTTTCTATCAGCCCTGTCATTAGGTTGTCCGTCGAGTTTGATACGGCACTAGCAACACTGGCTGAATCAATAGTATCGCAAACTAAGCTGCGTGCGAGCATTACTAGTTATCGAGCAGTTGAGTGATCATAGCGCGCAATTGTTGCGACATGTGGATCACCTGATCTGCTTCGTCGGAATTTCCGCTAGCGAGCTGATTTCGGCCTTCGTGGACCATCAAGCGCGCCGATGCGGTCAAATGTTGAACTATTTCCAATCGACGGTCAATCGATTCGAGCGTCAAATGCCGGCGCATTTGGTCCGCGAGTTTAGTCTCGGGTCTGGCGGCATCTTCTAACGTCGATTTTGGCTCCGCAAAGATCTTTCGCATTTCGTCGACCAGCGCATGATCGATCGAAGGTTGCGGCAGTTGTGGTGTCGAGAGACTTGGCACCTCTGGCAAATGAGCGTTTTCACCAGGGGCAATGACCGAGAATTTAGGTGGCTCGACTTCGATCTTCACCTCGTCGGGTAGACTACTGGAAACTTGTGGAGCGATGGTCGTTTTTGTCGCCGGTGTTTCCGAGCTGTCGCGCGTCGGCTGGTTAGTATCGTGGTTGGTTGCGCTGTTACCGGGCTGGGTTTCTGAAACTGCTTGCGCGGTGCTACTGCTGCTCGTCGAGGGGACTTGTGCGCTGGCGATATGGCGCGCGGTGAGCCAGGTCACGGTAATCGCGTCGAGCAGGAGGATGGCAATCGCCAATATAAGCCAATATCTAGGACGCATCTGTGAACTCCTCCGTATTCCAAACGATTAAAGGTCAATGACGTGACGCCAGTTCTCATAGATGATTTTGTGTAGCGCATCATCCGGAAATCGTGGCAATGAACTACCGCTGACGATATCGTTGACTTTGGATAATCCGGCGATCAATTGTTCAGGGGTCGCGGAGGGAAAATCCGAGCCAAAAATCAGTTTGTGATCGACCCCATACTCGTACGCCGTGATGAACGCCTGCCAATGACGCCAGGGGCGATAGTGCAGCGCCGATACATTCGCGTACAAGTTAGGATGCTTACGAATCAGCGTGATGCACTCGGTTTCCCACGGATGCCCCATATGCGAAATAATCATCCGAAGGTCCGGACAGGCTACCGCGATGTCTTCAAGCAAAATCGGGTTAGCGAATCGCAGCGGTGCTGCGCGCACGAAGGTCGTACCTTGATGCACATTGACGGGAATTCCAAGTTGTTCGGCTTTCTTGAACAAGCGAATATGCCGCGCGTCCAGCGGGTCCCAATTCTGATAGATGGGAGAGACTTTCAGCCCGCGAAAGCCCAGGTTATTCACATAATGTTCCAGCTCGTCGGCGCAATCAGGATCGTTTGGATCGACTGAGCACCAGCCGATAAAACGATCCGCATGCTGCTGCACAAACTTAGCAATCAGTTCTTGATCGGCTTGAATGCCGGAGAAGCGTGCCTTAATGCCGAAGACAATTACTTTGTCACAGTTCTTGGTGGCTGCTAGCAATTGCTCGGGGCGGGAATCAAACGCATTGCGTTGCTCGTGATCCGAACCAGCGAAATACACGTCGGGCGTGATGCGCATTTTCGCCTTCTTGGCAGCCAAGGCGAATTTCACAAACTCGTCCGAGAAATGGTCCGGATACCACATCAAATTGGTATGTGTATCGACGAGCAACGTTTCCTCCCTAAAGCGATTTGCTAAATGTCTTTTTCGGAAGGCAACACGAATGGCTTGCGGTATTCGCGTCCCAATAATGCGCTGGCGGACGCATTATTGACAAACGATTCTGCAGATGGATCGATTCGCAATAGTGGTCCAGCGATGAGAGGCGACTTGGCAAAGTCGATCTTGTGCGCATCCAAGTGCGCTGTCATGCGATGAAGGGTCTTGGCGACGTCTTCGTGCAAGTTCGCGGCACCAATTTGCTTTTCAAGATCCGCGACCGTCGTTGGCTTACCCAAACGATAGGATATGTTGCCAACGTGGCAAAGTCCGGTCGACTGATGCCCTTCGAGAATTTCCGCTTTCTGATCTTCGCGTTTTCTGCTGCGCACACAGTCCATAAAGTTGGCGAAGTGATTCACATTAGGGCCATCGAATTTCTGGACCACCTTGCCATCGGGATCAAACAGGGTTTCTTCCGCGATGAACCCTTCGGTTCCATGGACGACATAACCTGCCTTGAATTTGGAACTGAACGGATCGGTTTTCAATCCACGTACTTCTTGCACGATCGTCTTTTTGCCGAAGGTATGTACGACCACTTGTGTATTGGGCGTTTCGCCAGCGTCTTGATACCCCAGGCGCCCACCGAAACTGAGCACCGAATCGCCGAGCCCTTCGAGGCCCACCAGCCAACGACATATATCGACATAGTGGATGTTGTTATTCCCCAGCTCGCCATTGCCGGTGTCCCATACCCAATGCCAGTCATAATGCAGCTTTGGTCGAGTTAAGTTGGATTGCGTCCCGGGCCCCAGCCAGAGATTGAAATCGACATAACTTGGAATCTCACACGCACCGGGAACACCGATGCTGCCGCGCCCGCCGTAGACAATGCTGCGAATCAGCGAGACGTCCCCAAGTTTTCCTTCGCGGATAAATTTTTCGACGGCGGCCAGGTCACCGCGCGAACGGTTTTGTGTTCCGCCTTGGCAGATGCGCCCGGTCTTGCGGGCAACTTGGACCATGCGCCTCCCTTCGACGATGTTATGGCTGACCGGTTTTTCGACGTAGACGTCCTTGCCAGACTGCATTGCCCAAATGGCAGCCAGCGCATGCCAATGATTCGGAGCGGCCACCGAAACGGTATCCACGGATTTGTCGTCGAAGACGCGTCGAAGGTCTTGAACCACCTGCGGTCGCTTGCCGGTATTCTTTTCCACAGCAGCGGCTAACTCTCCGGCTAACTGACTGTCTGGGTCGCACACATAGGCAATTTCTACCCCTTCCATGCGCCCAAATTCCGCTGCGTGAACTTTGCCACGAATTCGGCAGCCCAGCACCGCATGTCGAATCGTTTCATTGGGAGAAGTTTTGCCAGCATCGTCTTCTGCTATCACGACGGATCCTAACGAACCAGCTCCGGCGGCAACGGCTGTGGCGATCATGGACTCTTCAAAGAAATTGCGGCGCGTGAACTTTCGCATGGCTTTGCTCCAATATTTCAAAGTATCGAGGTTCGCATTCGGCGGGAGCGACGGCCACGAGCCCACTAATTCAGATCGCTCGAGAACGCCACTAGATTCTCAAGAGTATATCTTCATCCACAGCGCCAGATCAACCTTGGTTAGCAATTGGTGGCGAATTCTGATTACGGGGAGCGAGTCTGGCAAATCTCTTTACCCCGCCATGATGTTCTTCCTCCGCACCTCGGTGAATGGAGCCTTCCTCGCTCTCAACCAAGAGATACGGTGCGGTGTGATCGATTGGTCTTATACCTCTTGGCCTTGAGCGATCGACAACATCAGTTGAACTCGTCGATTGGCATCAGGTCGGTATTGGTCGGGTAATTGCCGACGTCCAGCTCGCGGACCAAAGCGCGATCGATGCTGCCGATGCAATCGTCGACTACTGCTTGGCCAAGATATTCCACTTGCGAACGAATCCTGCTGCGCCAGCGCTCTTGATCCAAGGGAATCCGCTGCTGGGAACCGACGAGTACCACGCCGCCATCAAGTTCGACGACATGTGGGAAGACTTTACGAAACGTCGCGAAACTGGTCGCAGTTGGCGCCCACGAACACATCAATCCGCCCGACTTCAGACGCCGCGAGCAGAGCTGAAAAAATTCTTCGGAGTACAAATATCCAGCGAAGGCACCGTAAGGCCGAATAGCGTCTGCCTCGATAATATCGTACTGGGTCGATTGAGTCATCAATACGAAACGCGCGTCGCGAACGTCGATGGTCAAGCGTGGATCGCGCAGAAACTCGCCGACTTGCGATCCTTCGGGTGATTTCGCGAACGCGCGGAGAACGGATTCTTCTGCCGAACAAATTTCGAAGACACGCATCGCTTGGACGTCGGATTGGCTGAGCGCGGACCAGGCAGTTCCGCCGGAACCCAAACCAATGATCGCGACCATTTGTGGGTTTGCATGCAGCGCCACCGGTAGAGCGCCTAGTTTGCTGTGTACATGCCCGAACGGAATGGAGCTTTGGCCCTTGCCGCTGGCCGACAGATGCCAACCATCCTCGGCCGGCTCACGCGTCAAAGCTGCCACGCCAGTCAGGTCTTCGGCATAGTAGAAATCGGCGTTAGCAGCTTGCCCATGCAGTGCTTGCCAGAATTGTCGATTGCTGGGCAAGACCCACATCAAGACAAGCAGGCTGCCAGAGACCGCGACGAACAACCCGCGGTGATGAGTAAAAACGATTCCCACTAATCCCATGCCGATGCCAGCACCAAGAATGCCGCGCATGCAATCCGCAGTGCCGAGCGATTCGATCAACCACAGGCCAACCATGAGGCTTCCCAAGGTACAGCCTACTATATTGCCAAATTGCAACAATCCAACGCGGTAGCTGGATAGCTCGACGTCTTCTTGAACCGCGCGTTGCATCGCGCAAAAACTGAATCCCATCAACGCCGTCGGTAGTCCCATGAATACCAGTGGTAACCAGCAGTACAAAACCAGCGACGTAACAGGATCGGACCACGAGGGGCGAATCGGCTCGTACTCGCCCCAATAACGCCACACACCCATCGTCAACACGCCTAGTGGAGCGAATTGCACAACCAGCACCAAGACCGCTGCCGAGCTTGCAAGCACTCCACATTGACAAAGTAAAAAGACTCGCAACGGGTCGCGCAAGCGATTCGACCAACTGGCTCCAAAGATGCTCCCGCAGGCTAAGCAAAATAAGTACACTCCCAAGACTGTCCCAAAGGTGAACGAAGTCGATTTGACTGCAACATCCAGCACTCGAAACCACAAGATCTCCAAAGCCACCGCGCACAGACCGCTGATGGAATAGAGCGTAAACCACAACGAAAACGACACCGGACAGACGGAACCTGCGGATGATCGATCGGTGTGAACGTCCGCTAGAATCGTCGGCTTTGCTGGTTCTAGGCGTGCAGATTTTTCCTGATGACTACGGATAGCGATCGCGGTCAAGGCAACGCTAAAGTTGATAGCCGCAGCTAAGGAAATTGTTCCCTTGACGCCAAGGTACGGCATCAATATCCACGGGGATAGAATGGCGCCCAGCGCGGCCCCAAGCGTATTGAGTCCGTACAGGAGGCTGATGTGCGTGGACGCGATTGCTTGTTCGCGCACAATTGCCCGCGTCATAAACGGCAACGTCGAGCCCATCGCACAGGTTGGCAGCAACAGCGCAGCACAGTGCAGCACCGCAGCTAGCCAGCCATGGGCATACAGCCAACCGAATCGTGTATACAGCAGGTCGTACAGCAGAGCCGGACTAGCAAACGCGTAAAACGCGACAAAGATTTCTAGCCCAGCAAAAAAATAGAGGGCATTGCTGGGGCTAACTCGCTTGCTCACGTTGGCCCCGATCAAACTGCCAGCCCCTAAGCCAATCATGTACATCGAAACAATAATTGCCACTGAGGTCGTGCCTACGCCGCTGTGCAGCACCAACAATCGTTGCCACACCGTTTGGTAGATCAAGGCCGGAACACCGCTGACAAGGAACGCCCCCGCGATCCAGTAGATTTGCCGATTTGCCGGCCGTGCAGGCACGATTGGACGCGCGGCCTTTCTCTTTTTCGCTGCCACTGATGCCTCTTCGCTGGTAACTGCATCTTCCAACGGTCGCAAATTATAAGGGCGCATCAACTGCCCCCGCTCTGCCAGAGTCCTACAAGATGTTAATCTATAATGCGCGAAACGTTGCTAATGCGAAATGTACTAGCTTACTAATATGTCACAAATCGGTAACAAATCGTTCTGGCTAGTTCTAGCCGTATTGGTCGGACTCGATCTTGGCAAGCATTTGCTGATCATCTTGATGGGTCTGCCATCAATATCTTTGGACGCCATTCAATATTGGGAGATGGGTAAGCTTGTGTCCGCGGGCGATCCATTTCTGTTGGGGTTAAGAGTCGACTACCGAACACCCGCGTATGCTTGGTTCTTAAGTGTGTTCCAGCTAACGATGGGCAATTATGCGCTCGCCGCGATTGTTCTTGCCCAGCATCTGGCGATGTTGCTGTCGTCGTTTGGAACGGCGTTTCTTTGCGGCTGGTTGACTGCATCGCGGGGCGCCTTTCTGGCCGCTTATGCGTTATCAGTCGCTTGTATTACGCGAGCCTGGTATGCCAATGTACTACTGAGCGAGACACTGTTCACGTTCGCTTTGGTACTACTTTGGTTTGCTTGGCTCGGATATCTGCGCCGACCGACTGCCATGGCCGCGGCTCTTGTTGGAATCGTCTTGGCTGCGAGCGTGTGGATTCGCGCTGTACCGCAGTTGTTATACGTCCCTCTGATCGCCGCAATGATCTTACAGGCGCTGCTGCAGAAGGAAAAATTAAGCCGCTACTTGGGCCATGCGCTGGTGATGTTGGCAGTTTACGCGTGCGTCATTGCTCCGTGGTATATCCGCAACTCGCAGCTCTATGGCAAGCCATTTCTCACACGTTTGCCCGCAGTCAACAAATGGGAAGTTTGTTTTCAAGACAGTTCGGGCGGCAACCTGCCATTGCCCAAAACACCCAATGCGGCTCGGCTGCTGTCTATCATTCAGCCTGAAGGGGGCGAGTTGAAGGATCGATATTGCTATTCCGTGGTTCGCCGACTGGAAGCGGGCGGACTTGGCGCAGACGAAATCGACCAATTGGTTTCGGACGTGTGTTGGTCTGGAATCCGCGAGTATCCTCGACAATTCTTGTGGTCGGCCTTCAAACGGTTTGGCAATTTCTGGCGCTGCACGCTGAACCCTTATCCGTCGTACGGGGACCACACCGTCTATTATGATGGTCAATTCCATTGGAGAAACGAGTCGGTCGCGTCGATGATTGAACCGATTTTGAACAACAGTCTGTCGCGTTTTTTGCGATGGAACGAAATCGTGTTGGCGATGATCTCCTTGGGGTTTTTCGGACTCCTAAGATATCAATCGTCGAGAATGATCGGGATATCGTGCGTGTTGATATTCGCGTACTTTGCGGCGGTCACCGCCGCAGCGGAGATCGAGAATTTTCGTTATCGAATGATCTTGGAACCTGCCACAATTACCGTAGTCGTAATCGGACTGCGCGGGATTCTGCGCAAACAATGACGTGCTGCCATCGTTTCGCACCTGCGAGACTTTTACGAAACGGTCAACCGCGCATTTCGCGTAAGCTTGCCGTCAGTGGACGTCGCGCGGCCACAAATACAGAACTTCCCCACGGCAGCGTCCAGCCCATTTGAATCGCGCGGTTCTCCACGCGCGAGATCGTAGAAAACAACGAGTTGACGTACTTCGATGGCCGACTAAGCGCCGATCTTGCCTCGGCGGCCGAGCGTGACCGAAATAGCATTGTCGGCAATCGGCTCAACACGAACAGCGGGAATAACGAACACAGACGGTAGGTGAGCACGATCGGCTCCAGCCCTAATTCGTGACACATCGTGCGCACCTGCCCAGCGGCAAATCTCTGCGAAGTATGCACGGCTAAATCGTGATCGCTGTATAGCCAACTGTAAGCAGGTAAATTCGCCAAGAACAAACCACCCGGACGAATCCGCGATACCATTCGCTGCAAGCCTTGAAAACACTGGCTCAATCCCGGAATGTTGATCACGTCACACGATGTCACAATGTCATAAGCATCCTGGTGAAGCTCGGGATTGCAAATGTCTGAAACATATAAATCCGCCGAGTCCACTTTCTTCGACGCCAAATCAATGGCAACCTGGGACGCATCGAAGCCGCCCACGTAACCGAATTGCTTTTCCTTCGACAGAAAGGCCAGGTTCTCGCCTGTACCAACGCCAGCATCCAGCAGACACTCGGAGTTTGGCAAACTATAGCGATCAACAATCCGAGAAATCATGTCGCGCAAACCGCGATACCACCAATGGTAGCACTCCAATTCCGACATCACTAAGTATTCGCGCGGATTCATGCGGAGCCTCTACAGCCGACGGCAGCAATACACTTCAACGACTACAGATTATATGTTCGTCATTAATCACACGATAGATAACAAATTGCTAGTTCTTAATGAAATGCCGGAATCTCTTGGAACGAAAGGTAGTTGATTGGAGTGGTCTAGAATGGATTGCGACCGGGCCGAGAAAGGCAAGTAGAATAGGGTCGCAATCTTGATCGTCCGTCAGGAATGAGCGTCACAAATGACGCATTTTATTGGCGCGTCTTACCATCCTTCGTTCATGTCATCGAGCAATTCACCGTCAGCGCGATTGCCCAGCCGTTTCAGGAGCGCTGGTGATATGTTCGCACCGAGAAATCGAACGGAACCATCGGCGATGGCGAATTGTGCGCCGCCTGCGTGAAAACTGCCGAACCCGCCCACTTGCAAGGAATTGCGTTCAGGCAGCGCGGGGCCTTCTGATGGTTCGGGTTGATTATAGCTGCCGCCCAAGATTTGGCTGGCGTTGCGCAGAGTCGCCCGCGTTCCCGATGCCCAGCCCAATACATCGGATTCAGGTAGAAATTCGCCAAGCAAGATTGTTTGGGAACTGCCGTCACGCAAATCGCGAAACGACAACTTGCTGTTCAGGAATAGGACGCCATTGTTCGTCGTGTCAATGGGCGCTTCGCTGTCGTGATGGCAGCCTGCGTAAGTTGAGATCGTGTGTCGCCCTTCGCTAGTAGCCTGAAACGCTCGACCACTGATTTCCGGATACGAAGGACAAATCAATGACGCGATGCGTTGCTGTCTCGCGCGACTGTTCTCGGGTGCATACGCTCCTTTGGACTGATCGAAGTGATTGAAAATGTTGTGCTGCTCGATGAACGGCAAGATCTGTACGATCCAACTAACGTGTTGGCCAATTTCTTCACTGCGAATGGGACCGCCAGGGTTGATCACTCCCGATGGCAATCGCTCGACGTTGAATTCGTGATGGTGCACCGCCAGAGCAAGCTGGCTGAGGTTGTTCGTACAACAGGCCCGACGAGCCGCTTCACGCGCTGCCTGAACAGCGGGTAACAACAGCCCGACCAGCACGCCGATAATGGCAATAACGACCAGGAGTTCGACTAGTGTAAATGCATTTCGCACACAATAGCGCCGTGGGTGATTTGGTGAACGTTTCATTGAATCATGCTCCCGTGTGGTAGTCTGAGGATAGTAGTTTGGGTACGTTCGACGAGCGGTAATTAGTTGGACAGCGCCATTTTGTGTGCAAGGCATGGCTTTTGGCCCTAGCCATTTCGTCGTTTAACCCGCAGCCGCTAGGCGAGGATTGGGTTGAGCTTGGCTTTGCAATAAGTTCGAAAACTCAACCCAATCCTCGCCTA
>SXGS01008226.1_pt1 | contig 12129 bp, 12 predicted proteins | sample 3174681 | NCBI WGS metagenome assembly SXGS01 (sample SAMN11356861, study PRJNA531348) | freshwater metagenome | isolation source: freshwater sample F1-80 | place: China: Fuxian Lake, Yuxi | collected 2017-12-25
CAGCTCCTTGCCGGTGCCGCTCTCCCCCGTGACCAGCACGGTGACGTCGCTTCCCGCCACCATTTCAACCAGTCTGTAGACGCCCTGCAGGGGCTCGCTTTCGCCGACCATCCGGTCGAAGCGCGCCCTGGTTTCAAGCCGGTCCCGGAGCTGCTTGTTCTCGCTCGCCAAGGCGTGGCGTTCCAGCGCCTTCTCCACGACGACGGAGAAGCGCTCGCGGTCGATGGGCTTGGCAAGATAATCGTAGGCGCCCGAGCGCATGGCTTCGACAGCGGTGTCGATCGATCCGTAGGCGGTCATGACCAGGACTTCCGTGTCCGGCCATGTGCTCTTGAGGCGGCGCAGAAACTCGATACCGCCGATCCCCGGCATTCTGAGATCGGTGATCACCAAGTCGGCCGAAGCGGCTTCCAGTTGATCGAGCGCCTCTTCCCCCGTCCCCACCCCGCGCACCCGGTGCCCTTTCTTTTCGAGCATCGTCGCGAGCGCGTTTCGAATGTTCACCTCGTCGTCGACGACGAGGATGTCCGCCGCCTGCTTCATGACCCCGCCACGATGGGTTGAGGCTGTCCGACCGCGACCGGGAACTTCATGGCGACCAGGGTGCCGTGTCCGGGGCGGCTGGTGACGTCGATCGTCCCCGCATGATCCTGGATGATGCGGTAGGCAATCGCCAAACCGAGTCCGCTCCCCGTCGGCTTCGTGGTGTAGAACGGCTCGAACAACCGGGAGAGGTCTTCCGTTTTGATCCCGACGCCGGTGTCGTGCACGGAGATTTCCACCCATTGTTTCCCGTCGGCCTCGCGCCGACCGGCGGCGATCGTGCAGACGCCCCCGTCCGGCATGGCGTAAAAGGCGTTCACGACGATATTCACCAGGACTTGACCGATGAGCGTCTCATCGCCCATGACGGGGGACAACCCTTCCTCCACCCTTTGATCGAGCCGGATCTTCCGCTCCTCCGCCTCGAACTGCATGAGCGCCAGAATGTGCGCGATGAGCTTCTCAATATCCACTTCATGAAGACTGACGGCGCCCGGTCGGGCGAATTTCATGAAGTTGTCCAGGATGACGGACAGCCGCCGACATTCCGCGTTCAGCACATGCAGGTAGTGCGCGGCCTGCGGGGGGAGGGGCGCTTTGGCTTTCATCTCCTCTTCCAGCAGGTGCAGATTCAAGTCCATCGCGCTGAGGGGATTGCGGAGTTCGTGGGCGACTCCGGCCGAGAGCGTATGCAACGCCGCCAGTTTGTCCGCGACGCGGACCCGCTGCTCCAGGGCCAGCCATTCGGTGACATCCTGGGCCTGCAGGATCACCCCCGAGAGCTGCCCGTCGTCTCCGCTCAGCTCGGCCGTGCTGACGCGGATCGTGCGAGGCGACCGGTCCTGGCTCTCATAGGACAGGTCTTTGTGGCTCACATGCCGGTGATGACGGAGCGCGTCGTCGAGCACCTCTCGAATCGTCTCGCCCCTCGCGAAGGCGGATTCGTAGGAATTGCCCAACAAGTCGGCGGACGATCGCTTCAGGATCGCCTCGGCCGTCGGATTCACGGCGGTAATCACCCCGTCGCAGTTGATCGTCAGCACGCCGGTCGGGATGCTCTCGAGGATATGGCGGGCCAGCCCTTTCACCGCTTCCAGCGTCCGCTTGGTGCTGTCGTAGTGAAGAAACGTGATGGCCGCCGCCAGGCCGATCGCGCCGACCAGAAAGATGAGCACGGTCACCACGATCACATCGCGGCGCGACTGCCAGAGCGCCGGAAACAACTCGACCGGAACCGGCCGGTCTTGCGTGACGCCCTGCAGGAGCAGTTTTTCCTGCTCCAGGCTGAAGAGCAGCATGGCGGCCACGACCAGCGCGACGATCAGCAGGACGGAGGCGATCAAACGATAGGGAATTCTGCGGAAGAGCGTGGATTCTGGAATGGGTCTAAACATACGTGTGAACCACGGAAGAGGTCCCGCTGACCCTTATGCTAACACGGGGCGCCGCGACTGTATACCTCGCCGCCGCCGAACGGCCCCTGCCGTCGGCTCAGGAAAGGACGACACTCCGCTCGACGAAGTCCCGGATGGCCGGGTCATTGGAGACAAAAATGACGCCCCACGATTCTTCCTTTGAGCAGAGCCGCCGCAACAGGACCTGCCTCAAGCGCGGCGCCATATTGTGCAGGGTGCCGTCGAAGATCAGCAGCTGCGGGCGGGTGACAATGGCCCGTGCGACAAGGATACGCAGAATCTGACTGGAGGTGAAGGTTTTGCCGCCGGCCCGGATCGGGGTGTGCAGACCCAGCGGCAGGGCCTCCACCTCCTCGTCCAGCTCGGCGAAGCGCAAGGCCCACTGGATGTCTTCGTACCGCACCGCCGAGCGTCCGAGGGAGATGTTTTCCTCCACGGTGCCGTTGAAGAGGGACAAATGCGAATCCAGCACCACGCCCCGGCACCGGTTGAGGGCGGTCATGTTCAGATCGCGCACATCCACGTCGTTGTATCGGACGACGCCCGCCGTCGGGGTATGGATGCCGGCCAAGACCAGGGCCAAGGTGGTCTTGCCCGAGCTGGTGTCGGTCAGGCAGGCCACCTTTTCGCCCGGCCCGACGTCCAGGTTGAGGTGCGAGAACAGGGGGGCGGCGCCGGGATAGGCAAAGGCGGCCTCCTTGACGGTGAGGCGAAGACCATAGAGGGCCGAGTCGGGCAGGTGGGTGGTGGAGGCCTCGCGATGCACATCGTCCTTGGGAAGCGCCAGCACGCGCGTCAGCTCATCCAGGGAGGTGAGGACATAGGTCACGGCGTAGATGCGGCGCGTGACCGTATCGAGGTTGAGGAGCAACGTGCCGACGATCACCTCGGCCGCCACGAATTGGCCGAGGGTGATTTGGCCGATCGCCAGCAGCCACCCTCCCACCCCGATCATGCCGCTGTGGCAGACGGCTTCCCACACCACCGTGCCGACGTACTGACGCCAGGTCAGGATGGCGGACCTGGCTCGTCGCCCGGCCAGATACGCATCCAGATGACGGTCGGTTTTGTGAAGCAGGAGCGACGCGCTTTCCGTCGCCTTGAAATGCAGGCGATTGCGGGCCAGATCCTGCATCCACGTCATGAGGTCGTAATGGCTCTGCGACACGACCTGTGTGGCCCGCACCCCGCCCTGCCCCGCGGCGATCAGGACGAGCGCGAACCCTCCCAACAGGACCGCGTCGTAGAGCAGAAAGTAAGGGTGATACATGACGAGGATCAGCATGCCGGTCGTGCCGGAGATCGTCACATTGATCAGGTCGACCAACACGACCATGATCGCCCGCGGCAGCAATTCGGCCTCTCCGAAGTAGTTGGCATAGCTGGGAACGAAGACCTCTTCCCGGATGCGCGGCAGGTGCTCCGTCATCGCAATGGCAATGCGCGTGTAGAGCCTCTGAAAGAGCGTTTCCATGGCGCTGGTCTGCAAGACTCTGAAAAATCCGATGAAGAGCAGGCCCACCAGCATGATCAGGGCCAGCGTCACGATCATGATCGGCTGGATCGCAAAGGCAAACGTGTTGATGAGTTCCTGCACGGTCAGCGGGACGACCAGAGAAAAGAGGCCGATCGCCAACGCGTAGGACGCGACGATCGTCAGGATGTGCCGCTCGACGCCGATCACGAGCGCGACACGGGCCAGCTGGGCCCACACCGTGCTTTGCATCGGCCTCAGGCGTAAATGTCGTCCGGGCACAGGACCCTCGTGATATGGCGCACACGATGATGGCGCATCAGGCTCCCACTGGCGTCGGGGCCGTCAGCGCACGAACGGGTGACGGGACGGCGGTGAATGACTCGGCGGGAATCCTCTCGGTGTCGAATCGCGTCGCCTCGCAGGGATGGTTCGACGGAGCGGGGTTAGGCCCGTGGTTTCGTCGGCTGTGGCGCCACCCCGCGCAGGCGGGTCAACCGGTCAAAACAATCCCGGCAGACCTCCCGCAAACTCAGATCGTCCAGGAGAAGCGTCGAGGATCGGCGGGCGCATCGCTCACAATACAGGACCGTTCCCGAGCGATCCCCGTTCGATGCGCACGACAGGTCGTTCATTTGCATGGACCTCCAAATGTCGGATGGATACTCATTAAACGAGGGTGACGTCACTTTTTCAGCTTGCCGAAGATAGAGCAAGTCGCATGCCCCTGACTGACGAGGCAGAGATCTCACGTACTTGCAAGCGATTCTGGAAGCGTGCGTGTCTGTGGCGGGTGCGTTTCGAGCGAGGCGTGCAAGGTTTGCACGCAACTCCACACAATGAGAATGAGGAGGAGGGGAGGGGGTAGGGCTGTGCGTTGATCGCGGTCTGGAAGCCCAGGCGGTGGAAGAGACGGTCTTTCCAGGGCCGGTGGATGAACCTGCGGGGAGCACGATGTCGGTGGACCAGCCGCGGGTCGCAGTCGAAGGTCCGTCCCCGTCCGCCTCGTCGGCCTGCCGGCGGCGGAGGGCCGCCACGATACGCGAAAGCGCGTCCGCGAAGGTCATTTCCTGATCCGCCCGGATCCGATCCACCACCAGGCTGAGGGTCAAGGGGGGAAGGTCGGGATGTTCCGCCTTCCACTCGGCGAGCCGGTCTTCCAGCCGGGTGAGCAGGATATCGGCCCCCAGGTCGGACGTTTCCAACAGCAGAACGGCAAACAGGTCCGGCCCGATGCGAGCCACCGCGTCGGAGGTTCGGAATGTGCGCCGGAGGAGCCGCGCCGCCTCTTTGAGGTTGGCTTCGTGAGCCGCCGCCCACGTTTCATCCGCCCCATCCGCCGGGAGTCCGTCCACCCCGACGACGAACAGCGTCATCTCCCGTTTCACGCGGCGCAAGAGTTTCAGATAATGTTCGGCAAAGAACAGCAGGCCGAATCGACTCCACACACCGGTCAGGGAATCCTGGACATCCTCTGTCATCGTGCGCCCTCCGGTTTCCCCATCGGCTGTTTCGGCGGCCGGCTTGAGCCGGCCGCCGCCGGTCACGGCCGCGCTTGCGTCAATCGCGACGAACCGTCATGAATGGGCAAAATGGCTTCGCCTCCGACGACGAGCGGGTGCGATCCGACGCGACGACGAGCGGTCCGGATTCCCCGAGGTCGTCAAGGAACGGCCCTCTTCTGCCGGCGCGCCGCTTCTTCTTGTTTCAAACGAAATCACCTGTACTTTCCGTGAGGGGTTGGCTACCATGCGCCTCCGGCAAGCAACGTCACTCGTAACCGGCAGGGAAGACCGGCCGACAAACGGGAAGGAGCGCACCCATGGGCAAAGGCGAAAACCGGCGGAAAGAAACGAAGAAGAAACCGGCCAAAACGATGGCGGAAAAACGGGCCGAGAAGCGGAGCAAAGGCAAAGCCTAGGATCGTTGAAGACAGAGCGCCCGGCACTCCCCGTCCCCGACAGCCGGCCGGCAAGGTGCCGACGTTGATCGAGCCCAGGCAGGGTGTTATAGTCCGCCGCGATGGGCGTGGAAACTTCGACCAGGGCGCTGTTGATCGCGATGACCGGGGACGCGCCGGCGGCGGTCTATACGATCAACCGGCTCGCACCGGAGTGCCTCTGCTTTTTCGTGCCTGAGTCGGCGAAGGCGCTGGTGGAATCGGACGTCCAGCCGCATATCGCCCGGATGCCGCGCAAGTGGGACTGGGTCGTGACGCCGGACCCCCATCGGTTCATGGCCTGCTATCAGGCGCTGGCCCGCACCCTGCCGGACCTCCTGCGGACCTGGGAGATTCAAACAGGGGAGCTGGTCCTGGACTTGACCGGCGCCACGCCGGCCATGGCCGCGGCTGCGACCCTTGCCGCCGTCGGCTCCACCTCGCGCATCGTGGCGCTGGGGCCCCCGGAGGCAGCCCCGCCGGCCGAGGGCGAAGCCGTGATGCTGGACGGCCGGGCGCGTGCCTGGCAGCAGGGCAATCCCTGGGACGAAGCGGCGGCCCAGTCGAGCCGCGAAGGCGCGGAGCTCTTCAACCGGGGCTTCTTCGGGCCGGCTGCCTCGCTCTTTCATCAGATCAAAGCCCGTGTCAGCGGCGGGCAGAAACCCCTCTACCATGCGCTGGTCGATTTGGCGGAAGGTTACGGCCTGTGGGAACGGTTCCACTATCGCCAGGCCTGGGACAAGCTGAAGATCGCCCTCAAGACCCTGGATATGGCTCTGGTCTGGGGCGGACCCCCGAGCCTCAAGGCCGTTCTCCCGTTGGTCAAACAGAATGCCGGCTTTCTGGAGAAGCTGGTCCTGGACCCGCAAGAGGTGAAGGAGGCGGTGGCCTACGATCTGCTGGCCCATGCGCGGCGGCGGGTGGAGGTGGACCATCATCTGGAAGCCGCGACCGTCGCCCTGCTGCGCGCGCTGGAAGCCTTCGCGCAACTGCGCCTCTTCAAACAGCACAAGATCAAGACCTGGGACGTGCAGCCCGAGCAGTTGCCCGAGGCGCTGCGCGAGCCCTGCCGAACCTGCTGCCTGAGCGACCTCGACGGCAAGTACAAGCTGTCGCTGCACGATCAATTCCGGGCGCTGGCCGGCATGGGCGATCCGATGGGCCAGACCTATTTGGCCCAGTGGCCCAAGATGAAGCCTCTGTTGGACGCGGCCCATCAAGCTGTCCTGGGGCATGGCTTCGAGCCGGTGAAACCCGAGGGGTTCCAACAGCTCCACGAGATCGTCATCAAGCTCACGGGTGTCAGCGATACGTCGCTGCCGAAGTTTCCGACGATGAACTTGTGAGGAAGCCTTCAGCTATCAGCATTCAGCTCCCGATCGGAGGCCGGATGCTGAGAGCTGTGGGCTGAAAGCTTCCGATGGATATTCGAATTTATTACGAGGATACTGACTGCGGAGGGGTGGTGTACTATGCGAACTACCTCAAATATTTCGAGCGGGCCCGCACGGAGTATCTGGAGCGGCGCGGCCTGTCCGTCGCGCAGCTCATGCAAGAGGGGACCGTTTTTATGGTGGTGCGGGCGGAGGCCGATTACCGCTCGCCGGCCCGGTACGGGGAGACGCTGAACGTCGAGACGACGCTGGATGCCAGCAAAAACGCCTCCTTCACCTTCGCCCACGTGATTCGTGAGAAACAGAGCGGCCGCCTCGTCGTCGAAGGCTCCGCGACGTTGGTGCCGACGGGGCCGGCCGGCAAACTCAAGCGGCTGGCGGCCGAACTGAAGGACGCCTTGCTGGCGCCGCCGAAAGGAGAATCCTGATGCCTGAAAAATTCGGGACCTGGCTGGCGGTGACGGCGGTGGCCATCGGCTTCATCGTGCTGGCCTGGTTGCTGTTCGCGGAGAATCCGAAGGACAAGAAGAAATCCGACGGGAAGAAGTAAGCCGATTGCAAGCGGTGGTTAAGAATTCCTCCGCCATTGCGAAATGAGCCGATCGTAATCCGCGTGGGGGCCTATCCAAAACCAGACAATCTGGTCTCGCTCCATCACTCCGGTGGCGCGATGGCCCGCGCCGACTCGCACGGAATAGATGGGCAGCGAAGGATGAATGGGCTTAAAGCGAAGGCTCGGATGGTTGAGATCATTCTTGAAGAGCCGGTAGGCGCGGCGGGCTTGGAGCCGCACCTGCGGCGGGAGCGTCGCTAACGTTTGCCGAAAGCGCGCATTAGTGTGTGAAGTCACAGTTTCTGCGGATCGAGTTCCTTGGTCCGGCCGGCCCGATGTTCATCGAGCGCTTCCTGAGCCAGTTCGCCCAACACATCGTGGGAGCTGCTAAAGAGTTCGTCCCAACGTCGTTCCGAAGCCAGCTCATCCAACAAGGCGCGTGCCAGGGCATCCTGCTCTTTTTCGGAGAGCCGAGACGCTTCCGCAAAAGCTTTTTCCAGGAGCTTTGTCATTATGTCACCTCGCGGGTTAGTCTAGCACAAATCCTCCGCCGGCGCGATTTCAACGGTCGGCATCAGCTTTGTGTTCCTAGCCTAGCCTCTGTTTTGGATGGGCCGAAGGACAAGAAAAAGAAGTGAGGCCTCGGGTGGCCTTTATTATTGATCATTCACAACTGTCAGATACTCACGAATGGCGGCGCGGATATTGTCGATTGCTTCTTGTTCCGTCGCGCCTTGCGACCAACAGCGCGTTTGCGCGGAGTATGGTCGCAAGCCGCAGTTCTGTGGCCCGATTGCCGGTGGAGTGAATTGCGGCCATGACCTGCAAGCGTTTCTGCCTTGTCAGGCTGTCAGTCACCGGAATCCGCTCCTGCCATCCAACTATTAAGTCTACGGCGGCCTATCCGTGCAGCATACTCATGGTAGCCGAGGCCCTCTGCTGGAAGAAAGACCTACTTCAAAGCAGCAGTTAGTCAACATTCCGCCCTATGCTCTCCACCGGGTATCAGCCATCATCTCTTGGCTTTCCCGCTGTCGGCTCTTTTCCGCTCCTTCCCGCTATCGGCCATAAGCTATCGGCTCCCCGGCTTGGCGTAGCCCTCGCTTTTCAGCACCTCCGCCACGTTGCGTCCGTCGACGTACACGTCCGCGAGCGTCCGCCCATAGGGGTCCAGCACATTGGTGACCATCGTGACGGTTCCTTCGTGGAGGAGTGAGTCCAGCCGTTGCCTGGCTTCGAATCCGTCGGACTGATCCTTCTCGGGCGTGTCGATCGCTCGAAGCCTGATGCGATCGGCGCCGTAGGCGAAGGTATCGCCGTCGATCACGCGAATCTTCCAGGGGTCCAGCGTGATTGAGGGAGCGGGGGCATGCGGAGCGGCATCCGGATCGCGGGCATCCGCCGTGGCAGCAGGTGTTCCTGGGCGAACGGCTTGCGGGCCAGGTGCCGGAGCGCCTGCCGGCTATAGATCGGCGGCAGACGCACTGTGGCTGAACCGGAGGGACGGTGCGCCTTCGGTCTTGTCGATGCCGGCGGTTGAGGCTTCGTGTCGTGGCGGCGAGCCTGGCTGCTTGAAGCAACGCCGTCCGGCAACAGGATGCCCACGAGAAGAACGAGTACGGCGAGCCCATGGAAGCGGATCATAAGGAACCTCCTTCTTGCAAAAGCCGATTGCAGGGGAAGAACTGCAAGACTTGTACGCGAAGGAATGGGGGGGCGGGCGGGAGCAGGGACGGAGACAATCAGGAAGAAAAAAGAAGAAGCCCACTCCTGTGGTGAAGATTGCTTGCCAGCGAGGTGGGTGAGTCCGACCGACCGCACAACCTATTGTCTGCGGTCTCGCGTCTTCCTGTTGATGGGCCGAAGCCTCAATCGGTCGTGCCTACTGGCACCGAGCAGAAGATGCGTTTGTTCGGTTGTGGACTCTTCTCGCTGACGCCGAACCCTCAGGTGTGCTCACAGGAGCGGGCCCCCCTTGTCCGGTGGCGTCATAGATTCTTCAATCACCCCCCCTCGATAAACACTGTGAAGGCAGCCTTCACGCCGCATACTCTGCACCCGATTCTCATGTCTGTCAAGACGCGATTTACGCTCAAAGGAACGCATAATCCGTGCCATGGGACCGGTCGATTGACAAGGGTGAAAACCGCATGGTGAAATGGCCGGCGCAATGCGGCACGCATCGTATCGGCATATTGTAAAAAGTGAAAAGATAAAGGGGGTTACACATGGATATGTTTGGAAAAGTCGGCTTGGTTGAGATTCCGGTCCTGATCGCGCCGGACCAGAAGGCCTGGTTGGATCAGATGATCAAGGAAGGCAAGATTGCGGTTCCGCCCGGGGGAACATTAGAGAAAGGCTCCTTGATCTCGATGTTCATCCGGATGTTGCTCCACAATGCCATGGAAGAGCAGAGGCGGCAGGCGGCGCTGGATGCGGAGGATGAAGACGACGAGTAGATTGCCGACACGTCGGCCGGCGTATCCGCTTGGATAGACGACGTATCGCGGCAGATAACGTTGCCGGCCGTCGGCTCTCAGTCAGAAGCTGAAGGCTGAGCGCTGAAAGCTCCCCACCTATAGATTCTTGAACGCGGCTCTGGCTGCGAGGATGGTCTTCTCGACGTCGGCCGGCGTATGAGCCGTCGAGAGGAAGGCCGCCTCGAATTGGGACGGAGCGAAGTAGCAGCCCCGCTCCAGCATCCGGTTGAAAAACTTGGCGTAGCGCTGCGTATCCGACTGCTTAGCTGAGGCCCAGTCCACCACCGGGCCCTTCGTAAAGAATCCGCACAGCATCGAGCCGACGCGGGTCTGCGTCAGTGCAACCCCGGCCTTCTTGGCCGCCTCGCCGATCCCCTCCGCCAGTTCCGCCGCCTGCCGGTCCAGCTTCTTGTAGAGGCCCGGCGCCTTCAACCGCTTCAGCGTTTCGATCCCCGCCGTGACCGCGAGCGGGTTGCCCGAGAGGGTGCCGGCTTGATAGACCGGTCCGGCCGGCGCGATCCACTGCATGATCTCCTGCCGGCCCCCGTAGGCGCCCACCGGCAGCCCGCCGCCAATGATCTTTCCCAGGCAGGTCAGGTCCGGCCGGATGCCGTAGAGCCCCTGCGCGCCTCCGTAGCCGATGCGGAAGCCGGTGATCACTTCGTCGAAAATCAGCAGCACGCCGTGCGCTCGCGTCAATTCCCGCAGGGCCTGTAGGAACCCGTCCCCCGGCGGCACGACTCCCATGTTGCCCGCGACCGGCTCCACGATCACGCAAGCCAGCTTGTGTCCATGGGCTTTGATCAGGCGCTGCACGCCTTCGATGTCGTTGTAGGAGGCGGTCAGCGTGTGGCGCGTGAAGTCCGCCGGGACTCCCGGGCAATCGGGAATGCCGAGCGTGGCCAGTCCTGAGCCGGCCTTGGCCAGCAGGTAGTCGCTGTGCCCATGGTAGCAGCCCTCGAATTTGAGGATGCCGTCGCGCTTGGTGTAGCCGCGGGCCAGGCGGATCGCGCTCATGACCGCTTCCGTGCCGGAGCTGACGAGGCGGATTTGCTCCATGGAGGGCAGGGCCTGGCCGATCATCTTGGCCAGCGTCACTTCCAATTCGGTCGGGGCCCCGTAGCTGGTCCCGTTGGCGGCGGCGCGCGTGATCGCGGCGATGATGGGCGCCGGCGCATGGCCCAGGATCATCGGGCCCCAGGACAGGACGTAATCGATGAAGCTGTTCCCGTCCACGTCGTAGAGGTGGGAGCCCTTGGCGCGCTTGATGAACAGAGGCTGGCCGCCCACTGACCGGAAGGCGCGGACGGGGCTGTTCACCCCGCCGGGGATATACTTCTGGGCTTCGGCGAAGAGCTGTTTCGATTTCGTAGTCTTCACGGGTCCGGCAAGCCTCCTCAGCAGGATGTTGAAAAAGTCCGCCCGCGTCGTTCTCGCATCGCTTTCCAAGAGTTGTCAGTTATCAGTATTCCGTTCTCAGTTCCGAAACTGATGACGGCATACTGACAACTGAGAACCAAAGCCCCTCGCTGCGGCCTCGCTGGACGGTCTTTTTGACCATCCTGTCACAAACTCGGTCGGTTGAAAAATGGCGTGCACCCTAACATGCACCGGCACCGAGGTCAAGAATGGGAACCCCCCTTGCTCGTAGGGTGCGCTTCGTCTATTCTCACCACAGCATCATGTTGAAGGAGGGCGGGGCATGGCCGAGAAAGCAGCGCCGGGGAGTATGAGAAAAGAAACCGACAGCATGGGGGCGATCGAGGTCCAGAACGACCGCTATTGGGGGGCCCAGACCGAACGGTCGCTGCACCATTTCGACATCGGACAGGATGTCATGCCCCGCGAGCTGATCCGGGCCTTCGGCATCCTCAAGCGGGCGGCAGCCGAAGTCAACTGGGACCTGGGCAAGTTGCCGGCCGACAAAGCCAAGCTCATGGTCGCCGCGGCCGAGGAAGTGATCGCCGGGAAGCTGGACGCGCATTTTCCCCTGCGCATCTGGCAGACCGGCAGCGGCACCCAGACCAACATGAACGCGAACGAGGTCATCTCCACCCGGGCCATCGAGCTGGCCGGGGGAAAGATGGGCAGTAAGGACCCGGTCCATCCCAACGACCATGTGAACATGTCCCAGTCCTCCAACGACACCGTCCCCACCGCGATGCACATTGCGGCGGCGGAGCAGATCGTCCACCTGCTGATTCCCAAGGTCACGCAATTGCGCGACGCGCTGGCGGCCAAGGCCAAGGCCTTCGAACGCATCGTCAAGATCGGCCGCACGCACCTGATGGACGCGGTGCCGCTGACACTGGGGCAGGAGTTTTCCGGCTA
>SXGS01594224.1_pt1 | contig 12127 bp, 13 predicted proteins | sample 3174681 | NCBI WGS metagenome assembly SXGS01 (sample SAMN11356861, study PRJNA531348) | freshwater metagenome | isolation source: freshwater sample F1-80 | place: China: Fuxian Lake, Yuxi | collected 2017-12-25
CGGAGAAAATCGCCCGCACTGCCGCGTCGTCGGCCTGTTCGCCGGAGATCTGAAACCGGTGGCGAGCCAAGAAAATCCGAGCTAGCGATAGGGCACAGATGGCCGCGATGGCGAGCGGTAATCCAATCGCTTTGGCCAGATAGGCGCCACCCCAGGCGGCGCCGCAAACGACTTGGGACCGCCGATCGGTTGGCCAACCAGCGCTCAGGAGCCTCTGCATCGCGAGCAAAGCGAGTGCCGAGAGCGGCAAATCCGGCGAAATGCTCTGTCCCGTCCAGGCGATGACACAGACTCCGACGACCCATTCCGAGCAAACGACCGAAGGCCGACGCAGACCGCTTGCTCGAAACAAACCGCTTGCTGCGAGCCAGAATAGCGTGGCAGATGCCGCCAGAACCAGGCGGGCCGCTAAAAACGGGGGCATTCCGACCAACATCAAGGGCGCCATCAGCCAGCTCAGCATTGGGCCCCAATACCCTGAAATCGCCAATCCAACCCGGCCCTCCATCCAATGGCGCGCGATCTGTCCGTAGGCGATGGCGTCGGTGTTGAGGTTGTCCCGATTCGACCAGGCGGTCGTCAAGCATCCAACCAGAACCACCCCAAAAGTAGCCCACCAGAATCGATCCCGATCAAGCTTTGAGACCGGCCGAAACCCGGCTGTTTTCTTACTCATGCAATCCTTTGTCGCCCATCTGAAGGGGCTTCTCGAAAACGAATAGGTGGTTCAGGCCTAGTTGGAAAGTTTCATGCACACTCAAAGCGAGCCCAGCTTTCTCGAACAACGGACGGACGCGGTTTGGAGAAAAACCGAAATGTTCCTCGAATGACATCCCGTCCGCTAGTTTGAAGCGAATTAACCATCGCAAGATTCCATCCACCCGGGGGGAAGGCACCGAGATCATCACTCGGCCTCCCGGGTTCAGCCAAGCAACGCAACGTTTCGCGAGATTCGCCTGCTCGGGCGACGGGATATGTTCCAGAACCGCCAGCATCACGATGGCGTCAAACGATCCCAAGGCGGGCAAAGCCTCGGACACCGATGCCCGGATCAGCCTCACGCCCCCCGGCTTCCTTTCCTCCGCCGTTCTCAGCCGAGGGTCCACGCCGATGCCATGGATCCCAATCGACGCGTATCGTTCGAAAAGGACACCGTCGGCGCACCCAATGTCCAGCACGCGAGCTCCTCGAACCAGAAATGGTTTGAGCTTGGCGAGACGCCACGATTGAAGAATGCGATCGACAAGAGTCACGGGTCAGCGCTGTGTATAGGCCCTCGCCCCCCTCCTCACAAGACGCTTTCGGCGAAGCTCGAAAAACGCAGTGTCTGCGTCACGCTTTTTCACGCTCGTCAGTGACACAGCTAAAAAAGCTCGCCGGCTGTTTGGATAGAATCGTATCTTCGGCCGAGCGTCTTTTAACCTTAAAATGGCAGTTGATCCTCGTGGAGATTTGCAGAAGCCTGGGCGAGAAAGGCTTGACGAAGAGGGAGGCATATCCCTTGTGGATCTCGTGAGTCATTTGGAAAACTTTATGGCCAGGATCTTGCGAAGATTCGCCTTGGGCACCTTCCGTTTTAAGGTTAACCTATCTCGCGTCATGACCTCCCTCGAAACGACCCTCTTGCTGATCCTCTTAGGCATCTCTTCCTTGGGCTGCGACGCCAAGAGAAGTGAGGAAACCAAGAAAACGAACGATGCCAGTTTCTCGTCCGGAAATCCCCTGACTGCACCGGTCGATTACATCGGTGCTGCGGGCAAGGCCAAGGTGACCGCCGAGAAGGTCATTGATACGGTCTCCCTGGCGCGCCATATCCAGACGTTTTACGCCTCAGAAGGCCGCTTTCCAACCGACCTTCAGGAATTGGTCGCCGAGAAATACATCCCAAGCGTGCCTCCCACTCCTCGTGGAATGAAGTACGCCTACGATTCCGCGACCGGGAACTTGAAGATCGTGCCGCAATAAGGCGTCTTCAGAGCACACGGCCCAATGCCTCACCCTCCGATGCAGCTCATGGATCGGGCCGGTTGCTGGAATTCAGGCTCTCCGATGTGATGCCGATCCTCCTTGAAGCCGACTATTTCGTGGAGGCGGCTTTCGAGTTTTGAATCACTGCTCCCATCGCGAAGCAAGCTGCGGATGTCGTGTTCTCCAACACTGAACAGGCAGGTGCGGATCTTGCCGTCGGCCGTCATTCTGAGGCGATTGCAGTGTCCACAAAAAGGTTGGGTCACCGGCGCAATAATCCCGATTTCGCCCCCGCCGGTCCGGGGACGCCATCGCCGCGCCGTCTCCGATTGGTTTCTCGATTCGATGGGAACAAGGTCGAAACGCGTCTTGAGACGCTCGAGGATTTCGCGCCCGGGCACTACCAATTCTCGCATCCAAACTTTTTGCGAATCCAGCGGCATGAACTCGATGTAGCGCATAGCCACCCCTTTTTCGAGGGCGAATTCTGCGAGCGACTCGATCTCATGATCGTTCATTCCTCGGATGACGACCGCGTTGATTTTGACCGCTTCAAACGCGAGAGACCGAGCGAGCTCAATTCCTGCGAGGACATCGGACAATCCGTCTCGCCCGGTCATCTTTCGGAAATTCCGCGGGTCTAGGGAATCGAGACTGAAACTGACTCGCCGCAGGCCGGCCGAACGCAGCGCCTTTCCTTTGGCGTTGAACAGAAATCCGTTCGTGGTCATCGCGAGATCATTCACTCCCGGAATGACGGCTAGTTTCGCGATCAGCTTCTCAAGGTCGTTACGAAGCAAGGGTTCCCCGCCCGTGACGCGAATCTTCTCGATTCCCAACGATGCCGCCACGCGAACCACCCGCTCGATCTCTTCAAACCTCAGCAAATCCGCCCGCGACTTCCAAACGTGCTCGATTTTCTTGAGAGGGTTCGGGTTCTTGACTGGATCGAATCGAGATCGATAGAAATTCGCCGCTTCCTCGTTTTCGGGAAGACAATACAGGCATCGAAAATTACAGCGGTCAGTGACGCTGACCCGGAGGTCGCGCATGATCCTGCCGTGGGTATCGGAGAGGACAGCCCGCCGGCCGAGCGGCGATATGGCATCTAGAACCATCTACTTCTTTGGCTCGGAAACCGGGGGCCCCAGCGTGGTTTTGGGTGTTGGGGAGGGAGCGGCCCCTGGTGTAGGCGATTTGGAAGGTGGGTTTGTCGCGGTTTTGTCCGAAGGCACAATCTTTGCCCCTCCCTGGCGTGAAATTTCCACGTTGAGATTTACATTGGTGGAGTTTTGGATCGGTTTGGCAGGTCCGCCTTGCAACCGTTCCCCGCCTTTTTGGGTGGCGGCTCCGTATAGCCCTCTTTTGATCCATTCAATTCGGCGAGAGATGGAAAGCTCTTCTCGGAGTTTACGAACCTGTTCCCGAAGAACCGCGAGATCGGTAAACTGGCGCTCCAGTTCTGCTTTCTCCGCTTGAAGCCGCTTCAGCTCGCGCATCAAGATCTGCCGGTCACCCTCGGATGCAGCCAGCTTTCTCTGAGTTTCCGCGATGGATTGTTCCAGATTGCCAATCGTGACATTCAAAGCTCCCATGCGCCGGGTGAGATCATCCGACTCTTTCTCACGCCGGGTGATTTCCTCATCCCTCTTGGCTATTTCCTTCGCCGCGAGTTCGGCCGCCGCTTTCGCACTTTCGGCCATCACTCTGGTGCTTTGCTCGGCTTCGGCGAGTTTCTCAGCTAATTCCGCCACCTTATTAGACAGGAGCCCGGATTCACCCACTTTAACAATCAGGTTAGTCTCCAGGACGACGTTCACCTGCCTCTGCTCTCCTAACTTGGAACTGACCTCGGCGAGATCGTTCGACAGGCGCGTCAAGTTCGCTACGGTGGCCGCGCGGTTCTGATCCGAAGCTTTATTAGCTCGGAACAATAGCACGGCTAGGACGGCGCAAAGTGCCGTCAGAATGATGATGACATATTTCGATTTCATTCGAGCATCCAGAATGCTTTGAAGTGTCCCTGCAATCCCTCATGGAAACTCAGGCAAAAAAGCTCGGATGTCCACTATTTTGTGCGGCGACTAGGGTGCCTAGCCAACGCGGGCTCAACGAGCGTCTTGAAATACCGACGCGAACCTGTAGACTTGTATTCATGGACTTCCCATTAGAGGCCCCGGTCATGACGCTGCCAAATGCGATCTTGTTCCCCCAGGCCATGCTGCCGCTTTTCATTTTTGAACGGCGTTACAGGTCCATGCTTCACGATGTGTTGGAAGGCAACCGGCTTTTTGCCATCGCCTTGCAGAAATCCGGCCGCGTGCGGGAGACCCCTTACCAGATCGCCGGCCTCGGACTAGTAAGGGCCTCCGTCAGGAATCGAAATGGCACGTCGAACCTCATCCTCCAGGGAATCACGAGGGTCGAGATCGGCCCCAGAGTGCGCACCAAACCGTACCGAGTTCATAAAATCCGCCCCATCAATTCCGTCGGTGCAAAGAGTTTAATCACGGAAAAACTCATGGTCCAGCTGCTGGACATCGCCGCGGAGCGGCTGAAGCAAGGGTTTCATTTCCCCATCCATCTTGTTAAACCGGCCAAGGCGACCGTTTCCTCGCCGGGGCACACTCACATGGTTGAATCCATCCTCCAAAGCATCCGCTACTTGAGCAAACTCAACGATCCAGAGCAGTTGGGAGACCTGATTTCATGCACCCTCCTCACCAGCGCGGTGGAGCGTCAAGTGATCTTAGAAACGGCGGATGTCGAGGTTCGTTTGAAGAATCTGATGCACTTCCTGATGGCGGAAATCGAAAGAAACAAGGATGGGCGGTCGAACGAGGACGAATGAGCTAACGAGCCACTGGCGCTTCGAATTCCCTCTACGTTTGTTGGCCCAGACAACGGTGTCCTCCTTGGCTCTCAGAGATCGGGCGACTCGAAAACCCGCGCTGTTCCTTGACCCGGTGAGCCGCACCTTCGATCGGAAAGATATATTTGCCCCCGTCTCGGCCCGGTTGGTCGCTGGGGAGCCCTTCCGAAACGTAGGATCCAAGTCACGGATTTTATCCAATTGCCATGGCTTGCGCCAAGATTCAACAGCAGTGAATGTGCTTGTGTTGATGTTCCCGCCTGTTAGGGTCGAGAAGCATTTGAATGGCTAAAACGACAAAGAATGCCGAAGTAAGCGGGAACTCGAAGCCCACGGTCGATTCGTTGGCTGTGTGAGGTTCACGCCCCGATGCCATTCAACCCCTTTTTGTGTTCCCTTCGTTTCATCGCGCCCAAGGCCGTTTCTAGGGTGAATCAAGTCTCGCCGTGGGCAGATCCAAAGCAATGAGGCTAGGTATATTGGGGTCCGGCCAGGGCTCAAATATGGTCGCTATCGCGGAACAGTGCGCGAGCGGAGCCTTGCCTGCCGTCGTCAGCGTTGTGATCAGCGACGTGGAAAACGCAGGTATTCTCTCCAGAGCGCGAGGGATGGCACTCCCGGCGGTATATATCGCTCCGGGCCCCTATCGGACCAAGTTAGACGAGTCGGCTGAACAAGAGTATGTGAGGGTCCTCAAGGAGGCCAACGTGGAATGGATTGTTTTGGCCGGGTTCATGCGCATCATCAAATCTGAGTTTCTCGAACAATTTTGGGGGAAAGTTGTTAATATCCATCCTTCCTTGCTCCCATCTTTTCCCGGCTTGGAGGCGTGGCGCCAGGCTTTGGATTACGGTGTAAAATTCACGGGTTGCACCGTCCATATCGTCGATCACGGGATCGACACCGGTCCGATTCTTGGTCAGGAAATTGTTCCAGTGTTGGATTCTGACACCCCCAAGACTCTCCACAGTCGAATCCAAGAAGCGGAGCGCCGTCTTTATCCTGCGGTGCTCCGCGAATTGGCAATGGATCAAATTGGCATTCAAGGACGCCGCAGCCACCGGAAATGAGGAATATGCCAGTACTACGACTCGGATTGCCCAAAGGGAGCCTGCAGGAGGCAACCCTCGAAAAGATGGCAAAGGCTGGATTCAACATCCAGGTTAGCAGCCGGTCATACGTCCCCTACGTCGATGATGAAGAATTGGAGATTCGACTGATTCGAGCCCAAGAGGTCAGCCGGTATGTCGAGCATGGCTATTTGGATGCGGGCATTACCGGTCTGGATTGGATTCAGGAGAATGGTTCGGATGTGCACGAAGTAGGCGAATTTCGATTCAGCAAGGCAACTCGGCAACCGGCGCGATGGGTGCTCGCCGTCCCGGAGGAATCGAAAATCAATAGCATCAAAGATTTGGAAGGCAAACGAATCGCAACGGAAGTGGTTAACCTGACCAAGAAATTTCTCCGCAAACACGGGGTGAAGGCGGAAGTCGAGTTTTCTTGGGGAGCCACAGAAGTGAAAGCGCACGAGTTGGTGGATGCGATCGTCGAAATCACAGAAACCGGATCTTCCTTGAGAGCCAACAAGTTGCGCATTGTGGAGACCTTGTTGACATCGACTCCGCGGCTAGTCGCGAATCATGGTGCTTGGCGGGATTCCTGGAAGAAAGCCAAAATTGAAACCCTCGCTCTGTTGCTCAAAGGCGCGTTGGAAGCGGAGTCCAAAGTTGGGCTCAAAATGAACATTGCAGAAGCGAATTTGCCTAATTTGTTGCAAACTCTGCCCGCATTGCGTAATCCAACCGTCTCTAATCTCAGCCTGTCTGGCTGGGTTGCTGTGGAAACGATCATAGATGAGCATGTGGTCCGCGAGCTCATTCCTCAGCTTAAGGCGGCGGGCGCCGAAGGAATCATTGAGTATCCGCTGAACAAAGTGGTGTATTAAGTCAAGCGAAGCGAAAGTCTGAAACCGTAGAACTATGGGTTCACTAAAGAAACGCCGGAAAGCAAAGATCAACAAGCACAAACGCCGCAAGCAGCTTCGGGCCAATCGTCACAAAAAGCGTACTTGGCAGAAGTAGCGCTTGCAAGCGCTGCCTCCGGCGCCATTGGTGGGCTCGTTTCCACCCCAGCGTTGTCAGATAAGCACGTTCTCCCACTTGAATCGGGCTCTTGCCCGGTCTCGGGTGAGGTTGTGTTGTGCCGCGTCTTGAGCGATAGTGTCGCTCTGTCGGCAGGCGTCTCACGAAAGCACATCTGCGGGCGCGACCGTTCAACAACGAAGTGGTCCAACTCTTGCGCGATCTCTCATCATGGATGTTAGCGGGCCAATTCCGCGGTCTTCTCGGCGGGTTGAAGGTGGCGCTGTCCTTATCGTTGTTGATGGGCCTGGCCGGCTGCCGGTCGCCCGCTGATGGAGGCAGGCATTCCGCCAAGTACTCGGCTGGAGCCGCAGCGAAGGATCGCCCTAAGGCCGAGGACCCGGCCGAATTTGAACGGCGGGTGCGAGCTTCCGCCTTGTTCGCGACAGGGCTCGTCAAGCAGTTGAACAATCAAGCAGACGAAGCCCTGGAGGATTTTTACTTGGCGGGTTTGGCGGACCCCAGCCATGAACCTTTGATTCTCGATGTCGCCAGCAGATTGATCCTTTTCAAGAAGGATTCCTTGAGAGCCATCGAGTTGCTGGAGCGGGCCTCACGGATACCCTCGAACAGTGGCAAAATCGAAGAATACCGCGCTCTTGCCTACCTGAATCTAACCAACTCCCAAAAAGCCATCGAGGCTTATGAGGTGGGAATCAAGAAATCGCCCCGCCTGCTTTCCGTTTATAGAGGACTGGCTTCCTTGCATGCCCACCACAAGCGGTTCAAGGATGCCATGCGAGTGCTCGATGGGGCGATTCAGCAGGCGGAGACAAACCCCTCGTATTGGCTTGAATTATCGGAGCACCTCGAGGCGGTCACCCTCATCAGCGGCGAACCGCTAGCCTCCGCCAAAACTCGCATGGCGGCGGTTCTTGCCAAAGTGAATCACGAGCAAATCAGCGATCCGGCATCTCTAAACCGAATAGCGGATCGCTACAAAGCCGCCGAGGATTTCCAGACCGCCGAGAAGGTGTACCTTTTGTTGCTGGGAAAATTCCCCAAAGCCGGAAACGTGCGAGAGAAGCTCGTCGATCTTTATCTGCGGCAGGGCAAACGCGAGCAGGCTGCGGAGCAGTTGGAGGTGGTGGGCCGCGAAAACCCTACGAATCCTCAAGTGCAGCTCTACCTCGGGAGGATTTTCCATACGGAGAAGAATTTCGAGCGCGCCCAAGAGTGTTTCGAGCGCGCCCTCTTGTTGGACGCCGATTTTTTCCCGGTCTACTTCGAGCTCACCCGGTTGATGATGAGCCTGGGAAAACCTCAGGAAGCTTTGGGGTTTCTCGAAAAGGCGCGCAAACGCGAGGCGTTCAAGCCCAACTTTGCCTCGGAGTTTTACACGGGGGTCGTGCAGGGGCAGCTCAAAAATTACGCGCAAGCCCTTCGCCATATGACGGAAGCCGAAGTGATGGCGCGAGCCTCCGATACCGCGTTTCTAACCCGCGAGTTTTATTTTCAGTATGGGTCACTCTATGAGCGCGCCGGCAGTTTCGACGAGGCCGAAAAAATGATGCGGAAAGCGCTTGAGCTATCCCCGGATTTCCCGGAGGCGCTGAACTACCTTGGCTATATGTGGGCTGATCGTGGCCAGAATCTCGACGAGGCGCGCCGGTTCATCGAGCAAGCCGTTAAGGCCGAGCCGTCGAATGCGGCCTACCTCGACAGCTTGGGCTGGGTGCTTTTTAAGTTGGGGCGGCACAAGGAGGCTTTGGATTATATTCTGAAAGCCATCGAGAACTCGGAAGAGCCAGACCCGACACTGTACGAGCACCTTGGGGTCATTCACGAGGTCCTCGGCGACAAGGCAAAAGCCCTCGAAGCCTTAAAGAAATCGTTGTCCCTCGAGCCTAATCCTGCCGTGCAGAAGAAGTTTGATTCTATCCAGGCATCGAAGGAGAGCGGACAATGATGTGCTCTGGAACTTTTCGAACCATGAATCATCATTTCAAAAAGCACTACACACTGGAGGAGGCGAGGTCAATGCTTCCCAAAATCCGGCGATGGCTAGAAAGGATGAGAGAATCCCGCGCCGCCATCGCGGAGTATGAGGCTTGGGCTCAGAGTCGACTAACTCTCGGGCACGATTTGGGTGGGGGCAAGACATCCCGCTGGCTCAAGTTGATGGAGGAATTCCGGGAAACATCTCGGATGTTTGAGTTAAGTGAGATTCAGATCAAGAACCTGGATCGCGGCTTGATCGATTTCCCGTCGATTCGAGACGGCTCAGAAATATTTCTTTGCTGGGAAATGGGAGAAAAGGACATCGAGTATTGGCACGATCTCTCGTCGGGCTTTGCGGGTCGGCAAGCTCTTTGATGCTGTTGCGACTTAAGCCTCGATCTGCTAGCGCCGGACCGCTTGGGTGGATTATTTCGTCGAGAGACACCGCCTGACCGCCTTCGTGGAGTCCAAGGTCTCCTCGAGGCACTCGGTGCAGAAGCTGCGCCAGTTGGTGGAACCATCGAAAGGGCGTGCTTTCACCCCTTTGGTGTGCGGCGTTTGGTCATGGCTGAGCTTTTTCCCTCTTCATCCTTAAAACGGCTGTTGATCCTCGTGGAGATTTGCAAAAGCCTGGATGAGAAAGGCTTGACGAAGAGAGAGGCATATCCCTTGTGGATCTGTGAGTGATCCGGAAAAACTTTATCGCGAGGATCTTGCGAAGATTCCCCTTGGGCACCTGACGTTTTAGGGTTCATGGCTGGATTGACAGCCGTTGGACCCTCGTTATATTGGCCAGCCTTTTTTATGTTGAAACGTGATCCGCATGTCGCTGTCGTTGGAGCCACGGGGGCCGTAGGAGTGGAGATGATCCATGCTCTCGAGAGACGGCGTTTTCCAGCAAGTCAATTGACTTTGCTGGCGTCGGCGCGCTCGGTCGGGAATAGGCTGGCATTTCGCGGAACGCAGATCGCCGTCAAAGAACTTACTAAAGATTCGTTTGATGGCATCGATATCGCCCTGTTCAGCGCTGGTGGCAACATTTCCAGGGAGTTTGCTCCGATCGCGGCGAAGGCAGGCGCGGTCGTGGTCGACAATTCCAGCGCCTTTCGGATGGATGAGCACGTTCCGTTGGTCGTACCGGAAGTGAACTCGGAGGACATTGCCCTGCATCAAGGCATCATCGCCAACCCCAATTGCACAACGGCAATCACCCTGATGGCGCTTTATCCGCTGCACCGCGCTTTTAAGGTTCGGCGGATTTTTGCTTCCAGTTACCAAGCGGTTTCAGGTACTGGAGCCAAGGCTTTGGCGGAACTTAAAAACCAAGTGGGCCAGATAGTGAAAGGCGAGCCGGTGACCAAGGAAGTGTATCCACACCAGATCGCTTTCAACGTGCTGCCGCGCGTCGACTCAATCCTGGAATCAGGATACACCAAGGAAGAGATGAAGCTTCAGAACGAAGGCCGCAAAATCATGCACCATCCTTCGTTTCGGGCGAGCGTCACCTGTGTGCGAGTGCCAGTCTATCGGGCACACTCCATCGCTGTGAGCGCCGAGTTCGAGAGCCCCGTGTCAGTGGAGGCGGCCCGTGAGGTGCTGATGAAGGCGCCCGGATTGGATGTGGTCGACAATCCAGGCTTGGAAGAGTATCCGATGCCTTTGTTTGTTGCCGAACGCGATCACTGCGCCGTTGGGCGGTTGAGGTTGGATTGCGCGCTCGAGAACGGTTTGTGCTTCTGGGTGAGCGGCGACCAATTATTGAAAGGCGCCGCACTCAACGCCGTTCAAATCGCCGAAGAACTTCTGAAATGACACGCTTTCCACACGGCCTCCTCCTCTTGAGCTTCGCGGCCGAGGTTTTTGTGTAAGTTGGGCCGCGAATGCTCTCCAAGAAAGCCAAGTACGGAATGCGCGCACTCTTGAACTTGGCGGCCAAGCGCGGATCCGGACCTGTCCTCATCAAGGAGATCGCGGCCGAGGAGCGCATTCCCCAGAAATTCCTGGAGTCGATCTTGGTGGAGTTGAAGACCGCCGGCGTCGTCAGAAGCCGTTCTGGCCGCAAGGGCGGTTACGAACTCTCGACTCATCCGAAAGACGTCAATCTTGGACTGATAGTACGCCTTATGGATGGTCCAGTGGCCCTGATTTCATGCGTGAGCCAGACTGCTTATTCTCCTTGTCAAGATTGTCCCGACGAGCAGACCTGCCTTATCCGACCGGTCATGCAAGAAGTGAGGGACGCTTCGGCGGAGATATTGGAAAAGGCAACCTTGGAGGGCATGCTAGCCAAGAAAGAGTCTCTTCTAGGCGCCCACGACGGATGGCACTTTCACATCTGACGAGGCGAGGAAAGGATGGGGGGAAAAAACCGCCGCCTCGTTCGATGACGTGGCGGCGGGTTCAGCGGAATCTAGACCGCACTGTGCCGTGTTCAGCTCAGCGGCACTGTGGCGATCGTTTGCAGGATGCGGCTCGCTATCTTATACGGGTCACCCTGTGAATTGGGCCGACGATCTTCCAAGTAACCCCGGTACCCATTGTTGACGAAGCTGTGCGGCACGCGCACGGAGGCGCCTCGGTTCGCGACGCCGTAATTGAATTTGTCGATGGACTGGGTTTCATGCAGGCCGGTCAGACGGAGGTGATTGTCCGGTCCGTATACGGCGATGTGTTCGTTCTTATACTTGTCGAAGGCCGCCATCAGACGTTCGAAGTAATCTTTGCCACCCACTTCTCTCATGTGCTTGGTTGAAAAATTGGAATGCATCCCAGATCCGTTCCAATCGACATCCTTGCCGAGCGGTTTGCAGTGGAAATTGACATCAACCCCATACTTCTCGCCCAGGCGCAATAAAAGGTACCTGGCAATCCAAACTTGGTCGGCGGCCACTTTGGACCCTTTTCCGAAAATCTGAAATTCCCATTGACCTTTGGCCACCTCAGCATTGATCCCCTCATGATTGATGCCCGCGTATAAGCAGAGATCCAAATGTGTATCGACAATTTCGCGCGCGATACAACCGACGTTCTTGTAACCAACGCCAGTATAATACTCTCCCTGGGGAGGGGGGAAACCGCCACCGCTTGGGAAACCGAGCGGCACGCCATCTTTGTATAGGAAATACTCTTGCTCGTAGCCGAACCATGCGTCCGGATCATCGAGAATGGTCGCCCGGGAGTTCGACGGGTGAGGAGTCTTCCC
>SXGS01588412.1_pt1 | contig 12126 bp, 11 predicted proteins | sample 3174681 | NCBI WGS metagenome assembly SXGS01 (sample SAMN11356861, study PRJNA531348) | freshwater metagenome | isolation source: freshwater sample F1-80 | place: China: Fuxian Lake, Yuxi | collected 2017-12-25
CTCAAACAGTCCGGCATGTTCTGGACCGTCAACGGCGCCAACTCCATCCTCGCCCTCCGTTGTGCCCACCTCAACGGTCGCTTTGAGGACTACTGGGAGGGGCGTCGGGCGGCCTAATCTCCACTTTCATGTCGCGCACCCCCCATCTTTATACCGGCTCGAAGTCCACTCCCAAACGTTTCCAGCGAAGTCCGAGCAACCCCAGGGCGACACGCCAGCCGGATCGAACGTCCCGGCTTCCGTTGTTCCGCCCCGGCCCGACTCCCGCGTGTTGCAGCGCTGTTTATCGAACTCCTCCCCCCACGGGTAGATCCGGCCGTCCACTCCCCGCGCCGCCTTCTCCCACTGCTCCTCCGACGGCAAGCTCTTCCCCGCCCACTTCGCGTACGCGGCCGCGCCGTACTGCGCCACTCCCGTCACCGGGTGACGCGCGAATCCCGGCTCGATCACCCATTCCGCTCGCTTGGCCGGGCCCCGATTCCGGATCATGCCCGCCCCGGGTGAATACCAGTTCGACCCATCCTCCGCCCGGTTCCCCTCTGAATTCAGAAAACGGCAATACTGCTCGTTCGTCACCGGATACTTGTCGATCCAGAATCCCGGCAAATTCACGACCCGCATGTTCTTCTCACTGTCGCTGCCGTACACGAACGGACCGGGCGGAACCCACACCATCCCATCCTGTTCCTTCCGCTCATACCGGACCTGCCCTTCCAGCAATTCGTACACGAACCGGCCGATCGCGTCCGTCAGCGCCATCTCCTCCGCGTCGCCGGCGAGCAGCCGTTCCGCCAACCTCCGCGCCACGAAGTACTCCCGCATCGACTTGTGCGCAAACTGGTAGACCCCCTGGCCGTCCCGCCGCAGCAGCGACCCCGTCCGCGCCTGCGTCTCCCAGTAGTCGATCTGCTTGTCCCCCTCCACCTGGAACTGCCGCTTCACACGCTCCTTGAAGGCCGTGTGCGCCACCCGCTCCTCGCCCGATTTCTGCATGTCGTAGGCCAACGCTTCCACGAACTCCAGCCGCTGCTCCAGCGTGATCGTATCTTGCGGCCGGAGCCTCAGTAGGTCCTCGGCATAGGTCCGGTACAACCCACTCAGACTGACCTTGCCGCCATCCTTCAACCTGACCCAAGACCGCGTGATCATCTCGATCAGCACCGGCCGGTCCGTCAGTTCCTGTAAACCGGGTATCTCCGTGATCCGGTCGTAAGCCTGCTCCCAGCCGGAGCCCATCCGCAGCCGGAACGCCGCCTGCAACTGCGCGTCGCTGAACGGCGCCAACCGGATCGACTCCGGCTGCTTCCCCAGACTGACGTCCTCCGCGCGAACCCACACCCGCTCGCGAGGCCCGCGCTCCAGGATCTCCTCCTCATGCTTCCGGCTTCGGAAAAACTCGGTCCGGCAGGTGAGCAGCACCTTCGATCCCGGCGCCGCCCACTCCTCGATCCGTTTGAAATTCTCCTCCGCCGTCTGATGGTCGCTGACGCGCCGCTCCATCTCGTCGAACCCGTCGAAGATCAGCACCAGCCGCCCTTCCCGGTTCAGCCGCTCCAGCGTCCCGATCCCCGCCGCCAGACGGACCTTCGCCTGATTCAGCATGGCGTCCGTCAGAGCCTGCTTCATGTCGTAGGCTTTCGAGTAGTCGCGAAGCAGGATCAGCACCGGCGTCCGCGGCCCGCCGTTGGAAATCAGCCGCTGCGCCAGCCGCTGCACGAACCAGGTCTTGCCCGTCCCGAAGTCGCCCAGCACCGACAGCATGTTCCGCCCCGGCGCGGCCAGCCACCGATCCACGTAGTCGTCGAGCGGCGTCCGCGCCTCAGATCCCTCCCGGAACGCATCGAGCGGCACGAAGTACTTCTCGATCTCCAGTTGTTGGTAGCCCTCCCGCAATGCGTCGTGATGCGGCGTAAAGTCCACCAGCCGCCCCACGAACTGATCCCGCGTGTAGATCGGGACGTTCCTCCGGTTCGCCTCCTCGCGGACATCGTCCGGCACGCTCCCCGCGATCACCTGCACTTGGCTGCCGCCCTCCGGCCGCACCGAGAGATCCTCGATCCGCGCTTTCCCCGGCACGAAATGAGTGACGACGCTCGTATCCATCACGCCGAGCCGCATCTTCCCCAGAAAGCACACCGTGTTGCCGGCTCGGGTCTCGGTCACGTCGGCCTGCCCGGAATCCTGAAGGAGCCCCCGGATATCGGCGACCTCGGCATCGTTGACCTGCCGGCTCGCGACCGCATCCGGCTCGGGAAGCGAGTCCTGGAGTTGTTGGAGGAACGCGGCGTAGTCGGGGAAGCCGGTGGCGGCGGGGTCGTAGATCAGTTCCACTCCGAACCGCTCCTTGTACGATTCGATCTCCGGGGGGCTCATCTCCCGGACATCGAACAGGGCGAAGTCGGGCGCGCGGCCTTTCGGGAGGACCTGCTGCATCTCCTCCATCAGCGGCTCCAGATCGTAATCCTGGAGTCCGTATCCCATGAACAGGATCGTCTTGCCGATGAGCAGATGCTGCATGAACCGCTTGTACGGCTCGTTCGAGAAGAGCAGTTTCCGGTAGTCGGCGCCGCCGAGGACAACCGTGTCGGGCATCGAGACGCAGCCGTGGACCTTCACGAGTGCCCGCTCGGCGCCACGCGCGGCTCTGGTCATCCCTTCTTCGTCACGCCAAGTGTAGACGGGGACGCCGTTGGCCGCGTGCTCGAGGAGCCGGTCGAAGTTCGTCGTCACCACGGCGCCGAACGGAAGTTTCCACGTCAGTGCGTGCGCCGGACCAAGCTCGAGCCCCTGCGGGTCGAGAAGCGCTTGAAGGCACTCTCCCGTTCGACGGCCCAAGGCCCTACGCAGTTCGTCGGCGGCGAGCATGAGCTTTCCCCTGCCGATCAGGGTGGCGAGGTGCGCCGGCGGCGCAATGCCCTCCTTGGCCGCCCAATCGCGCATCCGCTCCAGCAACCCGACCCAGCCCGGCAGTTGCGGACGCGACATCCCCGCGCCCACGAACAACACCGCCCGGCCATTCGCGACCGCCTTCGACAGTTCGTCAGGAATCCGGATGGCCATCGGGACTCATCCTAACATGGCGGTTACCCCGCTAGCAGGTCCCGTAGTTCCCTGCCCGGCAGAGCGCCGTCATCGACGCCCAGAACTTCGAACTCGCGGGGGTACCTCAATCGAAACGACTTCCCTTCCTTCGCCAATTCCCCGATACAGGCGATCGGAAGGTGGTCCTTGTGCGCCTGGATCGCCGCCTGATAATCCGGACCTGCCAGTTCCAGAACGACCCGCCGCGCACGGTCGTCGACGACAGCGTTGACCGTCACGACGCCGGACGGCGCCTCCGGAGCCCGGTCGAGCTTGACGACGGGGCCGAGCAGGACGAACTCTTCCCGGGTCGCGGTCTCCTTGAAGTTCCGCGAAGCCTCCTGAAGCAGCGGAAGGTAGTCCGCCGGCACTAGAATTCTCGAAACCGCGGTTCCGGGAACCGGACGCGTGCGCGACCACGAAACCGACACCTCGAAGCCATGATCCGGGCTTACTTCGCCGAGGCCCGCCATGGCGTCACACAGGTTGGCGCTGACTCCGCTGGAAACGGCATTCCGGAAGGGCTCTAGGTCCGCCGTCTCGGCCGCCTGTTGTGCCGCGTGCACGGCGGCGCGGAGAGATCGAGTCAACGTCTCGGTCACCTGCCGCTCGAACGGGGACTCGGCCTCCCGCTCGTGATTCAACGCGGGCGTCACCGGCGACAACATGGTCAATACGTAGCTGCCACGCTCCGTTTGACCCATCCGGACACGGCTCATGAAATCCAAGGCTTGGGGCGGCCTCCGGCGCGGCCAGAACGAACGCGGCCCGGCCGCCGCGCACGCCGCGGCCGCCATGAGATCGCGTGCATGCTCCACCATGCCGACACCGGCGTGGAGGGGGATGGAGCCGTCCGCCGACTCCGGGATCAGCGCTCGAATCCGCACCAAATCCGCGGACGTGGAGAAAACGTCTCGAACGATCTCTTCCTGCGAGCGCTGCTCTATCCGCTCGAGGGTGGACAACACCTCGGCAACCCGCATCGCGAAGTCCCCGGCGTCGCGCCGGAGAGGAACGGACACGTCCTCCTCGTTTGAGCCATCGGCGCCCTTGATCCAAATGATGGATTGGCCCACTTTTGTGCTGGGAGTCCAGCCGGCGGACCGCAAATAGAATATCAAGTCAACCGGTCGAAACGCCGCGAGCGCATCCCGGTCCCGAATCGTCGTTCTCACGGGAGCGCTCCCTCGTTGATGGTCTTCATGAGCTCGCGTAACGATTGTACTGTAAGGTCTGCGCGGCCGGAATGTGGATCGTCACCGTGGACTCATTGCCGCTCTCGGGAGCGTTCGCGAGCGACTGCCAAAACGCGCACCGGCGGAGCACCATTTCACACGGTAGGCTCTCTATCCACTGCTCCGGCTCTTTCGGCACGTAGACCACCACCAGTATCCTGGGAGCGATCAAGCCGGTCAGCCGGAGGTCGTCGTAATTTTTCTTCTTCAGCGGGAAGGGAAACTCGGGGGCGTCCGGGATGTCGCTGTCCGTGCACTTCAACTGGACGTCCAGTTTGGGGCGTCGATGAAGCCGGTTCGAGATCGTCCATCGATGCTGTCGTTGTCTACCGCGGGCTTTGCCAGCGTGCATCCGGCCGCGGAGGCGACGGCGTACACGAAGGCGTTCGAGAACTGTTCTTTCCGTGCGCTCAGGTCCATGACTGAAGCCAGTGTACCGAGTCAAGTCTCCCCTCTGCTTGTCCGCCGAATTGCCACCGGCGCGGGGCGTCCTCGCGTCAACCGTCGCTTCATTTTTGCCGCTCGGATACTAACCACGACCACGCGATTTGGATGGCACACGCGAACACCGGCCTCCGCGCATGTGGCAGCGGGAGCCTTCGTGGAACTCGATAGGGTATGGCTCTTTTGGCTTTTTCGATCTCCTGGCGTGCATCTCTCGCAGATTCTGCGATTTGGGTCCGGGCCCCGAGTCCCGCGTGGATCCCGTCCGCCGCCAGCATGAGATCGCCGTCCTTGATCACCCAGGCCGAGATATCCTCCGGATTCTTCGAGACAACGTGTGTCAGCTTGCCTCCACGCAGCGAACCCGGCGTGCCCAAGGCATTCCTTCCCAGCAGCGGGCTGCCGCCGTGCGCGCCGAACACCACGTGGATATAGCCCTTGGAGTCCACCATCATGGCGGGCTTCCCGTGGTTGTCCAACTCACCGTTTTCCACCGGATCCGGGGGCTTCCCCATCGGATTCACGCCCGCCAGCACCGGCCCCGATCATTTCCTGCTGGCATGATGGTAGGCGGCCACATACGGGTCCTCGTGCGGCCCTTGGTAGGCGACGTAGGTGGAGCCCCTGAAGTACTCCCCCGTTGGGTGCTGCAGCGTGGTGGAGGGATTCCCGAACCCGCTATCGGTGAAATAGTCGACGTCGGCGGCGGCGAGAACCACCGCTGCCACCAGACAACCGGCCAAACACCGGCAGCGGCCTGAAATCTTCATGCGCCTTATTGTACCTGCCGGCAGCCCGTGGCGTTGAGCCGGCTTCGCCGCCGCGGCGCCGGCCCGGCAACGTTATGAAATCCTGTAAGAAACCGCCGCGGGAAGAGACTACCTGTTCGAATGCCAGCGATGGACACAACCCGATTCGAAGGCCTGCTGCTTCGTTACCACGGTCCGCTCAGGCGGCTGTCGGGAGCGTATGCCGGCGCCGTAGAGGCCGGCGACCTATTCCAGGAAGTAGCCTTGGCGCTCTGGACGGCGCTGCCGAACCTCCGGGGCGAATCCAGCGAACGCACCTGGGTCTACCGCGTCGCCCACAACACCGCGATCAGCTTCGTCGCCAGGCAGCGGAAGCTCCGCGAGCGCGAGCCCGTGCAGCCGCCATCCTTCGAACCGGCGTCGCCAGACAACCCCGAACGCGAGTTGTTGGTTGACGAGAAGCGGCGCAGGTTGCAGCGTGCGGTGCATGAGTTGCCGCTGCCGAACCGCCAGGTGATGTTGCTGCACCTGGAAGGTCTGTCGGCGGCGGAAATCGAAACCATCACCGGCTGTACCGCCGGCGCCGTTGCGACCCGCCTGACGCGATCGCGGCAATGGCTTGCGGAGAGAGTCAACCATGAGGAGGAAAAGCGATGAGCGATCAGGAGTGGTCCGAGTTGTGGCGGCAGGACGAGCCGCCCGTGCCCGATACCGAAGCACTCGTTCGCGACTTGGCCGCGATGTCGGAGAAGCTGCGCCGGCGAACCCGCAACCGCAACCTGCGCGAGTACGGCGCGGGCATCTTCGTCGCGGCCGTGCTCTCGCCGATGCTCTTTCATCCCCGCCTGTGGCTGGTGGCTTTGGCCGGCATCCTGGTCACGGCCGGCGTGCTTGGATACCTATGGCTCCAGCACCGGGACGAAAAGCCCGCCGACCAGTCGATGGACAGCGCCGCCTACGGCCGGCGCTTGCTCGCGTCCTACGACCGTCAGATCCGGCTGCTTGGCAGCGTGAAGTATTGGTACGTCGCGCCTATCTGGGCGTGGTTGATGCTGGTTACCTTCGTGACCGCCGGAGGCCGCACGGCTACCGCGGTGCGCTTCTGCGGCATGACCGCGTTCTGCGGGTTCATCGTGTGGTTGAACGAATCGTACGGAGTGAGAAAGCTGCGAGCCGAGCGCGAGCGGGTCGAATCCATGCTGTCAGGGGAGAAATCATGATGAAGCCGGCAGCGTATCCTTAAAATGAAGTGGTGTCGAATCCATCGAACGACCTCCGGGTGTGGCCGGGCCTGGCCGCCGTGGCCGTGCAATGGCTGGTGCGATTCGGCTTACCGGCGGTGGCGCCCGAAACCTCGCCGTACGCCATCATCGCGGGTGTGGCCGGTGGCGGCCTTGTCGCCATCTGGTGGCTTGCCTTCAGCCGCGCCCCGTGGCTGGAGCGGCTCGGAGTACTCGCGGTCGCGATCGCCGGGATGACGGCGGCGCCGATGATCCTGCACCGGTCGATCGCCACGGCGATGATGGGCATGATGTTCCCCATCGTCGGCATTCCGTTCACGAGCCTCGCCTGGGTGGGCGCGGCTTGGGCGGTCCGCCGGCTGCGGGCGCCGCAAAGGCCGGTGTGGATCTCCGCCGCGATCCTGTGTGCGTTCGGTTCACTGGCGCTGCTGCGCACCGATGGAATCGCCGGAGAGGGGTTTCCCAACCTGGCTTGGCGCTGGTCGCCCGACGCCGAACAAAAACTGCTGGCCTCGGCCGCGAGCGCACCGCTGACTCCGCCGCTCGCGCCCGTCAGGGCGTCCCCCGCCCTGAAGCCGCTGCCCGATTCCGGGAGTCCGGGGACCCCGCCGCGACGGCGTCGTACCCGAATTGCGTATCGCGAGCGACTGGAAAGCGTCGCCGCCGGCTGAACTCTGGCGTCGCAAGGCCGGACCCGCTTGGTCGTCTTTTGCCATCGGCGGCGGACTCATCTACACGCAGGAGCAGCGCGGCGAATTCGAGATCGTCGCCTGCTATCGCGCCGCCACGGGCGAACCTGTGTGGACTCATCGCGACAAAGCCCGCTTCTGGGAATCGAACGCAGGCGCTGGGCCACGTGCGACACCCACTCTCTCGGAGGGACGGATCTACACCCTCGGCGCGACCGGAATCCTCGACGCCATGGACGCCCGGACCGGCGCCGTCGCGTGGACTCGCAATGCCGCGGCCGAGACCGGCGCGAAGACTCCTGCCTGGGGCTTTGCGGGCTCGCCGCTCGTCACGGATGGAATGGTGGTCGCTGCCGTGTCCGGTCACCTGATCGCATATGACGCCGCGACGGGCGCCCGCCGCTGGTCGGTCGAAGCCGGCAACACCAGCTACAGCTCTCCTCACCTGCTGACCGCGGGCGGCACGGCGCAAATCCTGCTGGTCCATGGAGCCGGCGTTACCGCGGTCGAACCGGCCAACGGCACGGTGTTGTGGAAACACGCCTCGTCCGGGTTCGCTCCCCTACAGCCCGCCATCGTGTCCGATGGCCTCCTCATCGCCACCTCGAGCGACATGGGGGCATCGGCGTTCGCCGCCTGGCCATCGCGCCTGGCTCCGCGGGATGGGCCGTCGAGGAGAAATGGACCTCTACCGACCGAGCAATACGCTCACTGATTCGTGCAGCTCAAACGCGCCGGTACGCCGGTGCCGGATAACGATTTGTGGATCGCCGCGGTGTCGATAGAACACGATCTGGCTCTCGTCACGCGGGACCGGCATTTTGACAAGCTGCCTGCGCCGCGCTATGGCAGGAGAGTGAAGCCCTGAAACTGCGGGAATGTCGGCGAGTACGGCCCGGCGCTCGCCATCCGCGCGCCGCTCGTAGGCCATCGGCGCTTCGAAACACGAGCAGCCCGCCGCTAGCGGAAAGCCACCTGGGTTGGATTGGCCTCCACTCCATCAACCGACAGCCGGATAGTCACTGGACCTCTACCCGCCAGGCTGCGCGGCAGCGCGACGTGGATTTGGTCGACTCCGGGGCGATCGGGGTCTGGTCCAGCCAGCAGCACCGGCGCGTTTTCGCCTCCGATGTTGCAGAGGACCGCCGCCAGGGAAGAACGGCCCCGAATCCCCGTTCCGTACAACTCGAGCATCGCGAGGCTGTCGGGCGGCCCCAAGTCGATTGGCGCGGCCCGGCAGTCCCCGTCACCGTCGCACACCGCAACCGTCGCGGTTGAAACGGTTCCATCCGGCTGCTCCACCCGCACCAACGCCGCGGGAGGTCCCACTCCACCCGCCGCCGCGGTGAAGATGCCGGGCGCAACCGGCTGGATTTGCAACCGCCCATAGGCAAGCGACCCGTCGTCGCGCTCCGCCGCCAACGTTGCCGGCCCAGACGCGGTTCCCTCGGGAAGCACGATGCTCGAGTGGCTTGGCGCGGAATACAGCGCGACCGTCGCGCGGCCCGCTCCACTGGAATCGATCACGGTCAAGACGGATTCGACCGCGTCGTGCCCCACCCGGAGATGCTCGCCGTAGATGGTCACGATCGCGCCGGCCGCCGCCGCTCCAGCCTGGAAACTAGCCCCATTCACCGCCGCCAGTGCTGGCGCGCCAACGTACGGCGGGCCGGGGTCGGCGGGCAGCGCGGCGGAGGGCGGCGTCTGGTCGTGAAAGACACGCGTGATCTCGCCCGCCAGACGCAGGTACCAGTCGCTCGGCAGTGTGAAGCCGTCCGCGTCGAGCGTCAGCCAGAAGCCCTGATCGGGGGCATCCATGCGGCGCGCCGCTACCTTGAACATCGCCGTGCTCTCGTTCACCTCGTCGAACATGGCGATCTTCAGCATCCGTGCGCCAGCCGCTTTCGCGTTGAACGCCTGACGCCACAGAAACTCGCCGCGCTGCCGCGGGATCTGGTTCTGTAGGGCCGTACGATTCAGGTTATGCCAGGAGAACCCAGGGAAGATGACCGGCATGTAGATCTGCTGCCGTTGGCTGGTCGCGGCGAGGTCTGGCTCCAGGCGCTCGGTTCGCCACCGGTCCACGGCCGCGGGCGTGCTGTAACGCCCCACGGTCCAGGGCTGGATGCCGTCCATGGCTTGGTAGACGGCGGTCCAGCGAGGGTCGGTCGCGGCGTCGTTCGAAAGCGTGCGCCAATAGGCCGGTGTGCCGCCCAGGTATGCCACCCGCGCCGTGTCGCGAAACCACTCGACGAGCCGCAACGCCGCTCCGGGGTCGCTCGGCGGGTGCCTCGCGTCGTTCAGTCCGATGCCCCAAACCCCGACCACCGGCTTGCCGTTGTGCCGCAGGTAGCCGGGGTGAGCCGTCACCGCCAGTGTGTCCACCAGGTACTGCCAGTCGCCCTGCAGCGTCGCCAGGACCGTGGCCGCGTTGGCGCCGCTGATATCGTACTCGATCGCGAAGACACGCCCGTAGCGCCGGGCGGCAGCCATCACGTTCTTCAACACGGCGTCACCGCCGGACCGGCTGCCGGGGATGTCGGTCACGAATCGTTGCACGGTCACGCCGTCCAACCCGTACTGTTGCATCCAGCGGAAATGCCGGTCCACGGTCTTGCTGTGGCCGGAACTGAACAGATGCGCCGGATTCGCGCCGATCGTCATGCCCGGCACGGCGCAGGTCTCTCCCGGCTCGAACTCGCGCAGGTCCGGATACATATCGATGGTGAGGCTGGCTGCCGTGGGCGTTCCGTTGGCCCAGTGGCTCCAGTTAGTCCCCATCGCGCCGCCGCCGGGACAGCGGAACCAACCCTGGTAACCCAGCAGGACCTTTCCCTCCAGCGTCGACGGATCAGGGTTCTGCGCGCAGGTGACCGCTCGGGCGAACAGCAGGGCCAGGAGAACTCGCGGCATCATCGTTGGGCTCCCGGTTCATCGATTAGACTCGTGTCCACCACATTACAGCACATTGATGAAGGAGCACGGTGATGTGACGAACATCGAAGTGTGCCTGGATGCGCTCGGCGGCAAGCGATACCCACCCTGGGCTTCACCGGGTGGCGGGAGCGAGACGCCTTTTCGCAGGCCTTCCTCGCGGGATCGCCGCTGGCTATACTCGATGGCAACGACAGCCAAGGAGTCCGTATGTTTCGTCTATTGCTGCTAACGCCTTTCGCGTTGCTATGCGCCGCTCAGGATGTAAAGGTCTCCTGGATCGGTCAGTCCGGCTATATCATTCAGTCACCCGGCGGCCCCACCGTCGTCAGCGACCCGCCCGGCGCTGGCCAGAACTTTCTGGCCCCAACCGTGCAGGCGGACGCCGTCACCGTCTCCCACGCCCACGGTGACCACACCGGCACGGACACGGTGCGCGGACCATTTACGCTCGTTGATGGACGCCCAATCCGCGAACGAACGGAAATGGCGGCGGCCGGTTTGAACTTTGTTCTCATTCCCGGCTTCCATGACAACAACGGCGCCACGCCCAATACCGTCATTCGGTGGACCCAATCCGGCCTCGGTTTCGCCCAGTTCGGCGACTTCGGCCAAGCCCAATTCACCGAGGCGCAACTGGCCGGCCTCCGCGATCTCGACGTCGCGTTTATCGCCTCCAATCACATCGGCATCACGCCCCAAGGTGTCAACGCACTGATCCGCCAACTCCGCCCGCGGGTGGCAATCCTCGGCCATTTCTTTTGCCCCCTCGGCGGCTTGCCTCGCAACCTCACTCTGCGCGATGTCCTTCCTGCGGTCGATCAGGTCGTGTTCAAACCTTCCACCTTCACCCTGAGTCGAGCGACGCTTCCCGCCACCACCGAGGTCTGGATCATGGAGCCGCTCGCCAACGCCGCCACCGTCAACGCAGCCTCCAGCGCCGCCGGCGTTCCCGTCGCCCCCGGCTCCATCGCCACCGTCTATGGGGAATTCCCCGGTGTCGGCGCCTGCCGCGCCGAGGGCAGCCCGCTCCCCACCAGCCTCTGCGGCGCGCAGGTGATGGTGGACGGGAAACCGGCGCCGCTGTACTTCACCTCTTCCACGCAGATCAACTTGCAGGTATCTAGCCAACTGGAGGCCAACAACCAATATCTGGCCGAAGTTCGCATGGGCGGCGCAAGCCTCGGACGCGCGTTGATCACCGTGCTGCCATCCGCGCCTGGTCTTTTCCTCGTACTCAATGCCGACGGCCGCGTGAACTCCGCCGCTGCCCCTGCCCGTCGCGGCGAGACCATCCGAATCCTCGCCACCGGCCAAGGCGCCGTCACGCCGCCGGTCGCCGACGGCGAGTTCGCGCCCGTTCCGCCGCCGGAGACGGATACCTTCCTCGGTGTCTATCTCTCGGACGGCAAACTCATCGCGCCCCGCTCCAGCGCCCTTCTCCCAGGCTCGGTCGGCGTTTGGCAAATCGAGGTCGCTTTGCCAGACTCCGCCCCCACCGGTTCGCTGTCGATTGTCGTCGTCAAGGACCTGGTCAGTAACTCCCTGCCCCTTTCCATCGCTCCCTAGCAGCCCGTGGTGCAAGTAGCATGAGTCGCGTTGCGAGCGCCGTCGGGCCGAATCCGAGACGCGGCGTCGTAGTCGATGCGGGACATCTCCGAGGAGCCGCAACGAAGGAAGCGGCCCGGCGCCGCCGCAACCCACTGGGCGCATTGGACTTGCAACGCAGGCTCCGCGCATTGGCGTTTGCCGC
>SXGS01696170.1_pt1 | contig 12126 bp, 10 predicted proteins | sample 3174681 | NCBI WGS metagenome assembly SXGS01 (sample SAMN11356861, study PRJNA531348) | freshwater metagenome | isolation source: freshwater sample F1-80 | place: China: Fuxian Lake, Yuxi | collected 2017-12-25
CGAGGCCGGTGATGGCGAGGGGTAGGTGCGAGGCGAGCACTTGCTGGCCGAACATCGTCACAGGGTAATGGAGTTGGGCCAAATTATACGCGCCCACCAGCAGGCCGATGGCTGCGAATAAGGGGTACCACGATTGGTCCGGCATATGAATGCCCCCGTGCGATTCCTCGGCCTTGATATGCGCGGCCTTTTCTTGAGCGATCTCTTCTTTATGCGTTTTCTCATACCACCAAGCATCGCGCGCGTGGACGGTAGGGATGGCGGCGAAATTATGCTCAGGGGGCGGCGAGGGAATGGACCATTCTAAGGTGCGGGCATCCCAAGGATCGTTGCCGCATTTCTCGCCCTTGAAAAAGGACCAAACTAACACGGCGAAATAGGTAAACATACCAAGGCCCAGCAGATAGGCTCCATATGTGGCGAAGAGGTTGCCCTCGTTCCAGCCCATATTAGAATCATAGGTCCAGGTCCGGCGCGGCATGCCGTTCAAGCCCAAGAAATGCATCGGGAAGAAGGTCGCATTGAAGCCGACAAAGATAATCCAGAACGAAAGTTTACCCCAGAACTCCGGCACCATGCGGCCGAAGAATTTTGGAAACCAGAAATGAATGGCCGCCAGCAGGGCGAAGGTCGCCCCGCCAATGAGGACGTAGTGGAAGTGAGCGATAACAAAGTAACTGTCTTGCTGCTGGGCATCAGCCGGAGCCGCGGAATGCATGATGCCCGAGAGCCCGCCCATCATGAACATCCAGATAAAGCCGAGAGCAAACATCATAGGCACGCGGGTGACGATTCGGCCGCCCCAAAGGGTCCCAATCCAGTTGAATACTTTTACGCCGGTCGGCACCGCGATCGCCATCGTCGCCAGCGCGAAGGCGGCCGTGGCCACCGTCCCGAGCCCGGTCGTGAACATATGGTGACTCCATACGCCGAAACCGATGAAGCCGATGGCAATGCCCGAAAATACCACGATGGGATAACCAAAGAGTGGTTTACGCGCAAAGGTGGGGAGAATTTCTGAAACATAGCCCATCGGGGGCAGAATCAGAATATAGACCTCAGGGTGACCGAAGACCCAGAAGAGATGCTGCCACAGGATGGGTTGACCGCCGCCGGAGACCTCAAAGAAATTGGTCCCGAAGTTGCGATCAAACATCACCATGACGAGCGCGATGGCGATCGCTGGCAGGGCGAGCACGAGGAGGAAGCTCGTAACCAAGGCCATCCAGGTGAATACGGGTAAGCGCATCATCGTGAGGCCGGGCGCCCGTAAGTTGATGATCGTGACGATAAAATTCAGTGAGGCCACGATGGAGGATATGCCTAGGACCTGAATACCGAGCACCCAAAAATCGGTCGAGAGATCAGGGGTGAAGCTCTTCGAGGTCAGCGGTGCGTAGCCGAACCAGCCAACATCAGGAGCGCCGCCAAAATTCCAGCTCGGCACGAAGTGAGAAATCCAGCCGACATTGAGCAAAATGGCCCCGACAACCCAGACCCACAGGGAAAAAGAGTTGAGGCGGGGGAACGCGACGTCGCGGGCGCCCACTTGGATGGGGATCAGCAAATTGAAAAACGCCGCATTGAGGGGCATGACCGCGAGGAAGATCATCGTGGTGCCGTGCATCGTGAACAACTCACTGTAGAGTTGGGCGCTGATGAAGCGATTATTCGGCACCATGAGCTGGGTGCGGATCATCAGGGCTTCGATTCCGCCGATGAGGAAAAATAAAATCGCGAAGCCGCCATAGAGCATGCCGATCTTTTTGTGGTCGACGGTCGTCAGCCAGCTGACCAGGCCCGTTTTTGCGGTCGGGCGCGGGAAAAGAGCAAAGGTGGTAGCCCGTTGGGCTGTTTGCTTGCCGGTGAAACCGGATTGGGCGATTACTTCTGCCATAAATATGAGGGTGAAGGGGGAGCGAAAAGTTGAGAAAAAGGGAAGGGATTGCGGTGGGCGTTTGGCTGGTGGGGTCTAATATTCGGCGCAATTATTTTAGGCTGTGCAGATAAGCGACGAGTGCGTCGATTTCTTGATCATTCATGGTGAAGTTTGGCTTCCAGTTATCGCCGTCTTTTACGTTGTAGCCACCAAACCACATCTTGTTGCCGGGCTTAAAGTGATTGGGGTCTTTAATCCAAGCGTGCATCCGCTCGTGGGTGTTTTCCAACACGCCAGCGGCGATCGTGGAGCGGGCGCCAACGCGCGTCAGGTCGGGGCCACTGATGCCGATGCCTTCATGACCCCGGATGCTGTGACAGCTGACGCAAGTTTTGGCGGCAAACAACTGGCGGCCGGTCGCTATCAATTGGGCATTTTCACCGACTTCAGGATGCTGCATTTCCCGCCAGGCATTGAGGGGATCGGCATCGAAGGCTGGGGAGGCCGAAAGCGCTTCGCCGGGATTACGTTTCATGGCTGCAAATTGCACTCGGGCGCTGCGATCTACGGCGTCGGCTAACAACGCTGGTGTAACCGTGCGCGCTGGGGCTTTTTGATTCTCCAGCCATTGGGCATAGTCGCGAGGCGACAGGGCGATGACGCGGAAACGCATGATGGCATGCGATTCACCACAAAATTCAGCGCATTGACCGTAAAAGTAGCCTGGCTGATCAGCTTTAAACCAAAGAAAATTTGCTCGGTTCGGCATCATGTCAACCTTACCGGCAAGCTTGGGGATCCAAAAACTATGAATTACATCAATGGTGCGTAGCTGGACCCGAACGGGGATGCCAGCGGGGACCACCAGTTCGTTGCCTGTTACTAAGGGGGCTTCCCCGCCGTTGGGTAGCTTCACGAGCTCTGAGGGATACTCAAATTTGAACCACCATTGATTGCCCGTGGCGACGACTTCCATGGCGTTACCCTTCTCGTCTTCCGGCACATCGTGCGTGTACCAGATATCCCGCAAGGTGGGGATGGCGATGATGACTAACAAAGCGACCGAAGCGGCGATTAAGCCGATTTCTACAAAAGGATTGCCGTGCGCCTCAGGCGGTGGCTCCGCATGCTCATCGGATTCCGAGCGAGCGCGAAACTTGACCTGGGCGTAGGCCAAAATCGCGCCGACCACGATAAAGATGAAGGTGCAGACGTAAACCGTGACCATGAACAAATCCCATTGCGCTTTGGCCACGGGGCCGGCGGTGAGCATGGTGGACTGATTGCCACTCAGGTCGAAAACATCTGCCAGCTTGCAGCTGGATAAAAGCACTAGGCCAAGCCCAGCGACTAAGGCGCGAGTTGCGCGCGAAAAAGGGCGATGATCGAAGCGGATGCGGGTCATGTATGACGGTAATTTTTCAGCGGGAGGCACTGAGGCATTAAGGTCGTGATACCGTCTGCAAATAATCAGTCATTTCAACTATAAAACCACCGCAAGATACGCGCTATCAGCTGCCGCTGGAGATATTATCTGCGCAGGGGAAGGTATTAGATATTTAGCAACCTTGGCCTGCGTCATTGCGCTCCCGCGGGCGGTGTGTAATGCTTAAATTCTCATGAAAACTCATCTCCTTCTTCCTCTCTTGGCGGCCAGCTTGATGCTGGTGGGCTGCGGTCAAAAAAATGAATCAGCGGCCCTCGTGGCAAGCGCACCCCTACCGGCGGGCGCATCGTTTGAGCTGACGGCTAACGATTCGATGAAATTTAACCTCGCCCGTCTCGAGGTCACGGCGGGTCAGGATATAACGGTCAGCCTAACTAACATGGGTAATATGCCCAAGGTGGCCATGGGCCATAATTGGGTTCTGCTTAAAAAAGAGGCAGACATTAAAGCCTTCAACGACGCGGCTGTCATGGCGGCGGTCACCGACTACGTTCCAGCTGCCTTGGCCAGCCAAGTGATTGCCTACACCAAATTGCTTGGGCCCAAGCAGAGCGACGAAGTTAAGTTCAAGGCCCCCACGGAACCAGGCGAATATGTTTACCTCTGCACTTTCCCGGCCCATTATCTCTCGGGCATGAAAGGCGTGCTGGTCGTTAAGTAATATTTTTGTTCGCGCGCCTGCTGAGAGTGGGTGGCGATTAATGCAAAAGCCGAGCTAAAGCTCGGCTTTTTTGTTGGGACGAACTGCAGGGCGGGCTGCGCGGCTTTTTTTACAACTACCGCGATTTAGGCCGCGGGGGCGCTTGGCCACCAGATATAAAGAAAAAAGTAGACGAGCACGCCTGTCACCGAGACATAGTACCAGATGGGAAAGGTGAATTTAGCCCAGCGTTTATGGGTCTCGAAATCACCTTTGATGGCGAAAAGGAAGGTGCGGGGCACCAGGTACGCGATCGAGATGGCGAGAATGACGTGCGAAATCAGCATCGTATAATAAAAGGCCCGCAGCGCGGGGCTTTCACCGCCGAAAGTGGTGTGGATGCCTTTCATCAGGATTTTATGCGTCACGTAACCCACCAGAAAAATAGCCGAAACAAATCCTGCGGTAAGCATACTGGCGCGGTGCGCTTCACGTTTTCCTTGTTTGATGAAAATAAAGCCGAGCGTAATCAGTACGGTGGCGGTGGCATTAAGCGCCGCATTCAGGGTCGGGATGTCTTGAATTGTCATGGGGGGAATCATCCAACGCAGCGTCCGCTGGTTAGGTCAATTAGAGTTTAAAGATCAACCGGTCCGCGACCAGCAGGCCGAGTAGCAGTGGAAGATAGGCAATCGAAATAAGAAATAGCCGCCGCGCTTCGGTTTCGCGCCGGTCGGGATTCAGGAAAATAATGGCAGACCAGAGAATCCAGCCTCCTAACGCCCCGGCTCCAGCGAAATAATACCAAGAACAATAGCCGAGGAGCGTCGGCATCCCGCTGGCGGCGAGCAGCAGCACGGTCCAGATGAGGGCTCGGCGGTAGACGCGGTGACCACTGGGGTCTACGACAGATAAAATTGGGAAATGGGCCGCGGCATAGTCTTTGCGGTAGGTCCAAGCTAAGGCAAAGAAGTGGGGCACTTGCCACGTGAACAAAATGGCGAAGAGTGTCCAACCAAGTGCCGGATTCGATCGGCCCGCGGCCGCCCACCCAATCATCGGGGGCAGGGCGCCGCTGACCGCCCCAATCTCCGTTGACCATCGCGACCATTTTTTGGCGGGGGTGTAAATGGCAAGGTAGGCGACCACCGTCGCTAACCCGAGAAAAGCGGAAGGTCCGTTTACTTGCTTAAAAAGTAAGCTGAGACCGGTCAGGCATAGGATCCAGCCGACGACAAAAGCTGAACCCGGCGCAATGATGCCCTGCGGAATGGGGCGATCCCTGGTGCGCTGCATTAAGGCATCGCGATCGCTCTCCATCCATTGATTCAGGGCCGCCACCCCGCCCGCGCACAAGGCGGTGCCGGCCATGAGAAAGAGAGTTCGCGTCCATTCCAAATAAGGAACCGCTGCAAGGTAGCCAACCATAGCGGTGGTGACCGACAACATACTCAGGCGCGGTTTCGTCAGCTCAAGATAATGGCGCCAAGTCGCCGGCGTGGGCTGGGCGATGTTACCGAAAAGGCTCTGCTCTGGGGCGGGGATCATGCGGGATTGGTTTTAACTGAGCCGTGGTAAGTGAAGCAGGTCAGCAGAAAAGTTACCGCCAGCGTCAAGGCCCCGATGATCACATGCCCCGTCGTCATCGACACACTGCGGCCTGTCCAGATGATTTGTGCGCCCAGATAAATTTGTAAACTAATAAGACCAAGCAGCCCAATCCACAGCCAACGCAAGGCCGTGGGGGCCGAGGGCTCGCGCCAGAGCTGGCGCACAAAAGCGATGAGGGCGAGCGACACCACGCCCGCCATCACGCGGTGCGCAAAGTGAATGCTCACGCGAAAATCCCAGAGCGCGGGGAGTAGATTACCTTCGGGGGTCGAGAGCGGGAAGGTGGGGATGGCGAGTCCGGCAAAACTATGCCGAACAACCGCGGCGATGGAAAGTTGCACAAACAGCAAGGCGACGCAGACCGCACTTAATCGCCGGAGTCGCCAAGAAAAAACGCCCGTCCAATCGCGGCTGCCTTCAATCCACGGGCGCGAACTGGCGATCGCAATGGCGAAGAGCGTGCAAACGAAAGCTTGAGCCAAGACCGCATGCAGCATCGCAAACAGGCGGCCGAGGCTGGTGTTGACGAGGTCGATGTGCTGGTGATCGAACAAGACACGCAATCCGCCCACCGCGGCTTGGGTCAAGACGAGGCCAACGGCAAAATAGCCGAGGCGCCGCAGCCAGGAACGCTCTTCGGTCAGCCACAGCCAGACGGCGAGGATGATGGTAATCGCACTCATCAAGCTGGCGCTGAGGCGGTGCGAATGCTCGGCGAATTTATCGATTTCTGTTAACCAGCCCAAGGGGTTGATTGACCCATCGGAGAGCGGCCAGTCGGGGAAAGCCATGCCGGCGCCGATGCTCGTGGTAAATGCGCCCAGTGCGACGAGAACAAAAACCCAGCCACTGCCTAGCGTGGCGAAGGCGGCGAGGCCAAATTTATAATGAGCGGTGCGCGACATAAAAAGAGAGTGGCGAGAGCAACAGGAAGTGATACTTGCCCGATGGGCAGCGCAAACCTTTTGACAATTTCTGCCTTTGGCAAATGGGTGGAGCCTATGATGTCAGGTTATTCACTCGTCCGTCCTTGGGCTACAGCTTTGCTAATGACCGCGGTCGGCTTGGCGGCCGGCTGCACCAAAGCGAAGCCAGCGGCAGCGGTTCCCCCAACTGTGACCGCCCCCACTGAGCAACGCTATCCGTTGACCGGCGAAATCATCGAAGTCCAGCGGGCTAGTCAGACCCTGGTCGTGACGCATGATGAGATTAAGGGCTACATGCCGGGTATGACCATGGAGTTTAAGGCGGCGCGGGGTGATTTGGAGAATGCGCAACCCGGTCAGCATATTCGGGCCGAGTTGGTGGTGCGTGGGACGGAGTTTTTTCTCGAGAAAATTTGGCCAGCAGACGCCGTGACCGTACGCGCTCTGTCGGCCGCGGCGCAAAGCTTGGCCCAAGATACCGCCATGCGCGGAAAGTCAGCTTATCGGGAAATCGGGGAGACGCTGCCCGAATTCACTTTGCTTGATCAAACGGGCCGCGCGGTTTCACCGAGCCGCTTTCGCGGTAAGCAGGTCGTGTTCAACTTTATTTTCACCCGCTGCCCCGTTGCTACCATGTGCCCAGCGGCAACCCTGCGCATGCAGGAACTGCAGCAGGCGGCCCGTGCGGCGGGCGTCACCAACTTAGAATTGGTGTCAATTTCCCTCGATCCAGAATTTGATACGCCGGGCGTCTTAAAAGAATATGCCGAAGTGCGGGGAATTGATTTGGCTAATTTTTCATTTCTAACCGGACCTGATGCGGTGGTGCGTCAACTGCTCGCGCAGTTGGGGGTGATTCGGGAATTTGAAGGCGCCACGATTAAGCATACCCTCGCGACCGTGTTAATTAACCCGCAGGGTAAAATCATTTATCGAGCCGACGGCAGCGCTTGGGCGGTGGATGATTTTGTGCGGCGCTTGAAAAAAGCATGAATCAAGCCAACGATAATTCTGTGCGCAACCGCTCGGTGTTAATTATCACGGTGGTAGCGCTAGGGCTTTATCTCTTGGTGCGAGTATTGCCGACGGGCACGAATCTAAATCACATGGATTTTCGGACAGAAGGGAAGGGGGCCTTGGAAATGTGTGACGCCAACAATCCGCAGTTCATTCCCGTCGTGCAGGTGCGTTCGCCGGTGGTACTCGGGCTTAAGGCGACAACCGGCGTGGCGCCCGATCAGCCGGTGGCCCTGACGCTCACGCTCCGAACCGCGCGCGGCAAGCCCATCGCGCCTGAGGATCTGGTGTTGGCGCACACGCGCAAATTGCACCTGCTCATCGTCGATCCTACACTTGAGGATTATCAGCATGTGCATCCCGAGCCGGGCCCGCGCCCAGGCGAATGGGTGTTCACGTTGACTCCGCAGCGCGCCGGAGTTTATCGCATCTTTGCCGATTTTACCCCGGTGGCCACCGGCCGCGGGCTTTATGGTGTCGTTGAACTCAACGTGCCGGGATCGGTCGCGCGACTGGCGCGTTCACCTAATCTCAATTACACGGTCGGCGGATTCGAATTTACCTTGGCCGCAGAGCAACCTTTCCGGGCTGGGCAGCCGATCGATTTGCGATTTTGCGTGAGTCAACGCGGTGGTGGGCCGACGCAGCTGCAACCGGTGATGGGGGCGTTCGCGCATTTGGTGGCCTTTGATGAAGAGCGCAGTGGCTTTGCGCACCTGCACCCGGCGCAGGTTGATGTGACGCAAGCCTTGGATCCGGTGCGTCCTGCGCTGACGTTCAAATTAACTATCCCGCAGCCCGGTCGCTACGTCATTTGGAGTCAGGTGATGATCGCCGGGCAGCAAATCTTCGCGACTTTTTGGATCGATGTGCTGCCCTGAAAAGCGGCGAACTTAAAGGGCGGCGTCTTACACGGGCTCGCCGGCCAGTTGCATCACTTTGCCGGTCCCAGTGGTTAGAAATCTTCCCAGTTGTGCGCCAGGAAAACTGCCAAAATGTCCGGGATAACAACGCAACAAGCCCTCGCGGGCTAGTCGCACGATACTCCGTGTATTCATTTCGGGATCGGCGCAGAAAAAATGGGGCGCGGCGCGATTGGGCCAGAGGATGCTGCCCCGCAGGACATCGCCGATGATCGCTTCGCCGGAGTCGAGCACCACCGAAGCAGATCCTAACGTATGGCCAGGAGTGGCCAGCACGCGTCCTTTGATTCCGTAGGGCGTGAGGGAAAAGCTGTCGCGGAAAATGAGGTCGGGTTCAAACGATGCAAAGGGTTCATCCACGAAGGGACGCACGAGACGCCCGAATTGATCCTGCGCGGCCAGGACGCCATTTTCCCCCGAGCGCGCGAGACCCGCATCGCCGCTGTGCAGCGCAATTTTTGCGCCGCTGCGCCGCCGCAGTTCCGCCGCGCCGCCCGCGTGGTCGCTGTGGCCGTGGGTCAAAAGAATCAGAGCAATTTGGTTTAATTCGATCTGGTGAATCTTCAGGGCATGCAAAATGCGCTGCAGATCGCCGGGCGCCCCGGTGTCAACGAGCACCGGCCGCTCACCGAGGAGCAGGTAGCAGTTGGAGATCGCGCATTTAATTCTGATTAACATTTAGATCGGCGTAATAACTACGAGGGGCGTGCTTTAGGCTTCGGGGGTCGCCGCGGGCGACAGGGCTTGTTGGGTCGATCGCAAAGCAGGCCAGGCCAGCTCCGGCCGGCGCGCGAGCTGGGCGCGAAGATCACGTACGATTTCGGGATACTCTGCCGCGTGATTTTTGGTTTCAGCCGGATCGTTGATGTAATCGAAAAGCTCAAACTGGGCCGCGCCGGCCGCATTATAGGATGCGATCAGCCGCCAGCGATCTGTGCGGATCGTACGTTGACCATTAGCCCAAAAAGCTAAGGCCGGTTTCGCTGTCGGCGTCGTGGGCTGAGCGAGTTGGGGCTGCAGGTTGTGGCCATCAAGTTGCGCGGGAGTGGGTAGCCCGCAGAGCGCCGTGAGCGTGGGAAAAATATCCACCGTCTCGACGAGGGCGGCACTGGCGGTACCCGGTTGAACCAGACCTGGGCTCCGGATGAGTAAGGGCGAGCGCAAGGCGTTTTCGTAGAGGCAATGCTTGCCCCAGATCGCGTGTTCCCCGAGCGAAAAGCCGTGATCGCTCCAGATCACGACGATCGTGTTCCCGTCGGGATCGAGCTTTTTAAACTCGGCAAGCACGCGCCCCACTTGGGCATCGACGTAACTTACGCACGCCGTGTAAGCCTGTCGCAGCTCCCGTGCATAAGCGGAATCGCTGGCGGGATCGCGCCCACCGTGGCTGTAGTTGCTGCGAAATTCATTACTGTTATGCCACGTCGACGGCCACGTAGGTTTCGCCGCAACGGCGGGATCGAGGGCCGGGATTTTTTGCGCAGCATGGAGATCAAACCAGCGCTGCGGTGCCGCGAAGGGGAGATGGGGCTTAAAAAATCCGACCGCAAAAAACCAGGGCGCTGGAGAGCTCGCGAGCTCGCGCAGATTTTTGACGGCTTCATCAGCAATCCAAGTATCAGGGTAAGCGGAGTCTGGTCCATCGAAGGACTCGAGGGCGGGAGTTTTTTCGGGAGTACGGGCCACCCCGTTGGCGTAGCCGTGCATGATGTGCTGGGCCTCCCGCCACGGGGTTTCTGGAATCCAGGAGCGGGACCACGCCCCCGGCAATTCTTCCGGGCCTTCATTCCAGAGCTGGCCGGTGCGGCCTCCTGGATAGTGGGTGATCTTACCGAGCGCGTGGGTGCGATAGCCATGACCTTGCAACCAAGCGGGCAGATTAGCTTCGCCCCAACGAGCGTGCGTCAGGGCAATGCCGCCATTATCGACTTGCGCGACCTCGTTCGGATAGCGGCCGCGCAGCAGGGCGCAGCGGGATGCCCCGCAAGTAGGAACTTGCACATAATGGTGGGTAAAACTTCGCGCGGTGGTCGCGAAGGCGTCGAGCTGGGGCGTCTGCGCATAGGTTGCGCCCAGCGTACCGAGGTCGTTGCGCAGATCGTCGATTGTAATAAACAGCACATTGGGTCGCGGGCGTTCGTCGGCGGTGAGCACCAGCGGGCTCACGAGCAGGATCAGCAACCAACGGGGAAAATGTTTCATGGAGAGATGGACGCAGGAATCATGTAATCTTCGCCGAGGTTCCTGCATGGTGTTTTCGGCATTCGCTTAATCGATTTTTACTTCAGTTTTTTTTACCCTGATGTCCACCGACCTTTTTTATTACGCATGGGCCCACGCCGCGGGTGATTGCGCTGGCCGTACGGATGATCAGCGTAAATCTTCATAACTGCGGCGGCGCCCGACTGAAACCATTATCCCATGACTATCGCATCCCTTGATCAAGGCCGGACTCAGCTCGATCGGCCTAGCGGGTGGGGTTGGCCGCTGGGCGTCCACGCCTTCGCGTGGGGTGGGTTGATCGCGTTGATACTTCTATTAATCGGCTTAACGCATTATTTTCGGGGTGATAATATTTGGCAGGGCTGGGTGGAAAGCCGCGGACTGCGGCAACCGACTTATGCTGAGCGCATCTATTTTGATCAGGTCTTTCGCACCCAGGCTAATACGTGGTCAAATTTGGCTTACGTCCTCGTCGGTCTCTATGCTTTGGCGCTGGGGCGCTTTGATCAGCGTGCGCGCACCGCGGAGGGGCGCGGCTACCTGCGCGATACGCCGGCGCTCAGTTTTTTATTTGGGGCGGCTTGTTGTTATTTGGGATTTGGGAGCGGACTCTTTCATGCTTCGCTCACGCGGTGGGGGCAGCAACTGGATGTCGCGGGAATGTACCCGCCGATGTTGAGCTGCCTGGCGATCCAACTGGGTCGTGGGCTGCGCGGGGCCCAGCGCCGGTGGGGCTGGGCCTGGACTCCGCCGGTCGCTTGGCTGGTCAGTCTGGTGCTGCTGGTGAGCGGGCTGCTTTATTATTACAAATGGTCGATGTCGGCTAGCTTGGTGCTGACCACGCTGATCTTGTCGCTCACGGCCTTGACGCTGGTCGATATTATTTTCGCGCGGCGGGCCCTGAGCTTTCGCTGGCCGGGATTGGCCGCGGGCTCCCTCGGCTTAGCGGTCATATGTCGCCAGCTGGATGTAGCCGGGAAATTTAGCGGCCCCGATACCTGGCTCCAAGGGCATGCCTTTTGGCATGGATTGACCGCGGGCTCCCTCGCTTGTCTTTATGCGTACCACCGCACTGAGGTGAGGGCCGCGCCTAAGGTCGCCTAGAGCATCATAAGTCCGGCCCGCGCTTCCGCCGCGGCCGATCAGAACTTGAGGTGCTTAACCGTCACGCCTTTGTTGATGAGCTGCTTGAGTGAATCGATGCCAATGCGGAGGTGCATTTCGACAAACTTAGCGTCCACTTGCTGGTCGCTCACGTGGGTCTTCACGCCTTCTGGAGTCATGGGTTGGTCGGAGACGAGGAGCAGGGCGCCCGCGACGGTCTCATTGGCAAAAGCGGTGATGAAAATGGTGGCAGTTTCCATATCGACCGCCATAACGCGAATTTTGCGGAGATATTTTTTGAAATTCAGATCGTGCTCCCAGACGCGGCGGTTGGTCGTGTAGACTGTGCCGGTCCA
>SXGS01781945.1_pt1 | contig 12125 bp, 10 predicted proteins | sample 3174681 | NCBI WGS metagenome assembly SXGS01 (sample SAMN11356861, study PRJNA531348) | freshwater metagenome | isolation source: freshwater sample F1-80 | place: China: Fuxian Lake, Yuxi | collected 2017-12-25
GACGACGATCCTCAAGGCGATCGTGGATTTCTCGCCGTCGTCCGGAAATCGCGACTACGCGGCCGTGGGCCGTGGCCCCGTGTCGCGCGCCGACGACGCGAGCCCGCGGCAAGAGGACGTGCTCGAGCTCGTGCTCGCGCTGCGAGAGGAGATGCACGCCGCAGCCGAGAACCTCGAGTTCGAGAAGGCCGCGCGCGTGCGCGATCGCCTGAAGCAGCTTCGAGAGCAGCACGGCGAGGTGCTCGATGAGCTCGACGCGATCGCCGCCGCAGGCAAGAAGCGACCCGGCAAAAAGCGGCCCGCCAAGGAAAAGGCGCGCGGCGGCACCCTGGGCGCGCCCGCCACGACGTTGGCTCGCTCGGGCTCGCGGCGCAGCCCCGGCGGCGGCGCGCGCCGTGGACGACGCTGAGAGTGGTGTCGAACGCGGCGGTCTTCCTCCCTCCCCCGCTTCGCGAGGCTGGTACACCGTACTTCACCGATGATAGGCTCGTGTTCGGGTGAGCCGCGGCCCCGCGCTGCGCCCGATCTCGTCGTCGGAACGGATTGAGAGGGGCTCCGCCATGCGTTCGGTCGTTATTGCCTTGTGCCTTCCGCTGATCGCCTGCGCGGTCCAAGAAACAGCGCCGGGGGATCCACCGCCCGTCGATCCCTACGCCTACTGCCAGGACGCCAACCCGCCGTACGTCGATACCGACGGCGAAGCGCTGTCGGACTGCGACGAGCTTGCGCTCGAGACGGAGCCGAAAGAGGCGGATACCGACGGCGACGGTCTCGACGATTTCGAGGAGGTACAGTGCGTCTCCAACCCGCTCGACAAGAACGAGCAGTGCTACGCGGGCGGCTGGTTGCACAACGATCCCAAGAACCTCGTCGCGACCGGCAAGACGGAGGGCAGCGTCATCGGCAACATGAAGCTCTCCGATCAGTTCGGCGAAATGGTGAGCCTCTGGGACTTCGCCAACACGCCGAGCTCGCCGACCAACGTGTGGGCCACCCTCCTCGAGAATTTCAACGCGCCGAAGCCGGTCTATTACATCTTGTTCATGACAGCCTCGTGGTGAGGCGCCTGCAAAGGCGAAGCAGTTGGCTTCGCAAACGTCATCTCCGAGTTCAAGAGCCAGACCGGGATCGACATGAACTTCATCGTCGCGCTCGATGAGGACGAAACGGGCGCGCGCCCAACCGAAACTACCGCATTGAAATGGGCGGCGTCGGTGAAGGCGAAGGGTTACCCCGTCACCTCCGACCTGTCGGGGCAGCTCGTCCAGATGACGCCCTACGACGGGAGGGCCCTGCCGGGAAAATGCGCCCTCGCGCCGGACATGACCCTCTTGAAGTGCTGGATCGGCGCGGACAACGCGCTGGGGTTCGATGCCATCAAGGCGCACTCGGCCGCGCACCCGAAGGGGATGTGACCGTGGCCACTTGCCATGATGTTCGGCCCATGGCGGCGGGCTGCCTGGCGCTCGCGCTCGCGTTCGGGTGCAGCTCTGCGCCGGGCGGAGGCGCGGCTCCGGTTGCGAGCAGTGCTTCGGGGCCCGGGACCACGCAGGCCGCGTCCTCGAGCTCGACGGGCACGGCAGAGCCCAGCCTCGTCGCCTCGTTCGTCGCCGAAACCGAGGCCGGAGAGGCGCCGGCGCTGCTCCACCTCGTCAACGCCAGCGACGCGCTCTACGTCACGTTCCAGATCGGCCGCGCCAACTTCAACGCCATCCCGCCTGGGCAGACGGCGGCGCCGCAACTCTCGTTCTCGGCCGACGTACGCGCCGATCTGAAGCTCGGCTACCACGACCCGAGCCTCGGCGGCGGTGGCTGCATCTTCTTCAAACCCAAGCTCATGAACGGCCCCAACGCGTGGGTTCCGGGACGCCGCTATCAGGTGGAGGCCACCGGCACGGAGCCGAGCGACGTGGTCCTCGACATCACCGAACACGAGGGCGCGCCCTTCATGGGCGTGCGAGCCTGGAACAAGGCGGCCGTCCCCGGCACCACGGCCGTGTGGCTCGAGGTCGCGGGCGGGAGCCCACCGCTGGAGCTCGTCACCGTGATCCCCGAGGTCCCGAGCAGCTACGTCCTGCTCGCCGAGGGAAGCGAGCCTGCGGTTGAGGTCACGCGCGTCCGTTTCGCGATGAACGGCCAGGACCTGGCGGCGGACCTGACGGTCGAGCTCACGGGCGCCGCGGGATTCACGGCGGTCATCGACAGCAAGGCGGTGGACGGCGCCATGACCAGCGCGGCGCTGGAGTGAGCGGTCGCTCGAACGACTCGAGCCGCGAGCGCCACCGACCGACGTCTCCGCCCGCGTAACGCGACACCTCTTGAACGCTGATGTACATGATTGTACGCTTTCGTACATGAAGACCTCATCGAGCCAGCTCAAGGCGCACTTCGGGCGCTTTCTGCGCGAGGTGCGGCGCGGCCGAGCGGTCGTCGTCACGGACCGCGACGTGCCCGTCGCTCGGCTGGTACCCTATGCCGAGCCCAAAGCCGCCGGGCTCGTGATCGAGGCGCCGCGCGAGCCATCGGCGTGCAAGCTCGGGGCGGTGAAGGTGCGGGGGGTCCGTGTTGCGGGGGTCGATTCGACCGCGCTCCTGCGAGAGGACCGCGAGAGGCGTTGATCGCCTACGTCGATTCGAGCGTGATCCTGCGCAAGCTGCTCGGTGAGCCGGGCGCGCTCGCGGCGTGGCGATCCATCGAGTCCGCCTACGCCTCGCGGCTCCTACCTGTGGAGGTGGCGCGGGTGATCGACCGGCTGCGCCTGTCGGCCCGCATCGATGACGAGGCGGTGGTGCGGCTCCACACCGAGCTCCGGCGCATCCTCCGCTCCATCGATCTGGTCGCCGTCGGGGAGTCCGTCCTCCGGCGCGCGGCGGCACCCATGCCGACGGTGGTGGGCTCGCTGGACGCAATCCACCTCGCCACGGCGCTCGAAGTGGCCGCCCATGTGAACGCGCCCCTGACGCTGGCCACGCACGACGCCCAGCTCGCACGCGCCGCCCGCGCATCGGGCCTCGAGGTCACGGGCGCCTGATCCGCGTCCATGCTCGCGCGATCTACTCGGCGCGGATCGAAGCGCTGACCTGCGACCGCCGCTGCATGCCTCCCCTCGCCTCGCCGAACGCGCTGGGAACATGAAGCCCGATCTGGCAGCGACGTACGGGCGGCGTGTGAGCCCCGCGTTCGGGCTCCCCTCGAACGCCGCGTGCGTGTAGCATCGCCCTCCGTGGACCGCGGACGCACCGAACGTCTCGAGGCCGTCGTCGGCGACCGCTTCCGCCTGTGCGAGCGCGCCGGAAGAGGCGGAATGGGAGTCGTCTACCGCGCCCTTGACCTGAATACCGGCAACATCGTGGCGCTCAAGCTGCTCGCGTCGACGGCGCCCGAGGACTTCGACCGCTTTCTGCGCGAAGCCCGCCTCATCGCGGAGCTCGAGCACCCGCGCATCGTCGGCTACGTCGACCACGGCCAGGACCTCACGCATGGCCTCTTTCTCGCGATGGAGTGGCTCGAAGGGCACACGCTCCGCCAGCGGTTCAGGCGCGGGCCGCTCGCCGTGGCGGAGGCAGCCACTCTCGCGCTCCACCTCGCCGAGGCGCTCGGCGCCGCTCACGCTCACGGCGTCGTGCATCGTGACGTGAAGCCCGAAAACATCTTCTTGCGCGGCGGCGACGCCGGGCGCGCGTGCCTGCTCGACTTCGGCATCGCTCGCACCAACGCCGCTTCCGCTCAGCTCACGCAGGCCGGAACGATCCTCGGCACCCCTGCGTACATGGCGCCGGAGCAGGCGTCGTTCGGCGTGCCCATCGAGCCTCCCACCGATCTCTTCGCGCTCGGCTGCGTCCTCTACGAGGCGCTCACGGGTGCGGCCCCGTTCGACGGTGAGTGCGCGCTCGCGGTCCTCGGGAAGGTCCTCTTCGCCGACGCACCGCACCTCGACACGACGGGCGACGCGATGCTCGGCCCGCTCGACGACCTCGTGCAGCGCCTCCTCAACAAGCGGCCGAAGAACCGCCCGCAGACGGCGGAGGCCGTCGCTCGCGAGCTCGGCCTCATCCTGGCTGGCGAGGCGGCGCGCCGTGAGGTCCGCGCGATCGGCAATACCGAGCGCCGAGTCGTGAGCGTCGTCGCCAGCTCGCCTCCGACGCCGCCCGCCAGCGCGGCCGCGGGCGGCGACACCGTTCATGACACGCTCGTCCGATCGAACGAGGCAGCGGAGCCGACCGGAATCCAGGTGCTCGCCGACGGGAGCTGGCTCGCCGTCATGAGCGGCAGCTCCGCGCGCGATCAGGCGCTCGCCGCCGTTCGCTCCGCACGCGCCATGGTGAAGGCGCGCCCAGGCTGCGTCGTCGCGGTGGCGACCGGGTGGGCGGAAGGCGCTGGCCCGAGCCCAATGGGCGAGGTCCTCGATCGCGCCGGCCGCATGCTCATCGACCGCTCTGACGTCGCGGGAGTGCACTGCGATCGCCTGACGACCGAGCTCACCGCGCAGCGCTCGGAGCTTCGCCTCTTGGCCGCGCCCTCCGGAGCTGGCAGCGCCGCCGACCTCGAGCCCATGGTGCTCGGCAAGCGCACGACCCTCGTCGGCCGCAAGAAGGAGCTGACGATCCTCGCGCTCGAGCTCGACGAGGCCATGCAGGGCGATGGCGCACGGCTCCTCTTCGTGACCGGCGCCGCGGGAAGCGGCAAGAGCCGGCTGCGCCGCGAGGTCGCGCGCCTCTTCCTGGCCAAGCACGCGCGAGGCGTCGCGCTGCTCGCTCGCGGCGAGGCCCTCGCCCAGAACGCCGCGTTTGCGGCGCTCGCTTCCCTCGTTCGGAACGCGGCCCACCTCGCTCGAGACGACAGCGACGAGCTCGTGCTGGCGACGTTTCGCGACGCGCTCGCCGAGCTCGCCGATCCGCAGAGAGCCGAATTTGCCGCGGTGTTTCTGGCCGAGCTGGTCGGGGCGCGTATCCCCGAGTCGATGCATCCTTATCTCGGGCCGGCGCGGCGGGATCCAGCCTTCCTCGCGACGCACATCGAGAACGCCTTCATCGCCTGGCTCGATGCGACGACCAGGCACGGTCCCGCCCTCGTCGCCTTCGACAACTTTCAGTGGCTCGATCTCCCGTCCGCTCGAGCGATGGGCAACGCCCTCGCCGCCCTCGGGCACGCTCGCCTCGCGATCCTCGCGCTCGGGCGTCCAGAGACCCGGCAGCGATTCGGTGCGCTCCTCGAGGCGAGCGGCGCAAGCGAGCATCGGCTCGGCCCGCTCTCGCCCGCGGCCCGCGAACAGCTTGCCCGCGAGCTGCTCGGCAAGGACCACGAAGCGAGCGTCGCGGCGGTCGTGGCCGAGTGCGAGGGGCTGCCGCTCTTGCTCGAGGAGCTCGCGCGCGCGACCCTCGAGGGCCGCATCGACGTGCAGCACGGCACGCTCGGAGCCCTGTTCGAGGCCCGGATCGCGGGGCTCGCCCCCGACGAACGCCGCTGCCTGCGAGCCGCCTCCGTGATGGGGCAGCGGTTCTGGGGGGAGGCTGTCGCCGAGCTCATGGACGAGACGATCGAGGTCGTGAACGCCATCCTCGACCGGCTCGTCCTCCGCGAGCTCGTCGTCGTGTGCCCGCCGCGCTTCGGCGGTCGCGCCGAACATGCGTTCCGCCAGTCCCTGCTGCGCGACACCGCCTACACCATGCTCCCGGAGGCCGATCGGCGCGCCGCCCACCGCAACGTCGCCGGCTGGCTCGAGAGGCTCGGCGATCCGGAGCCGACGATGCGCGCCGAGCAGGCCGCCCTCGGTGCCGAGACCGAGGCACAGCGCCTCCACGCGGCGGGCGTCGTCCTGGCGCTCGTCGATGGATGGCGCCCCGGAGAGGGGAGCCATTGGCTGGCACGCGTACGGGAGCTCCTGGCGGGCGCGACCGTGCCGTCCGAGCTCGCCGAAAAGTACGCGTCCGTCGCGACCCTCATCGCCCTCTACGGAATCGAGGGCGACGCGCTCGAGACGGCCGCGAGCTGGGTCGCGTCGGCGCGCGCACTGGGCAACGCCGGTCGGCTCGCCCTGGCGACGGCCACGCGGGCGCTCGCCCAGTCGTTCGCGGGTCGCCATGACCTCGCGGCGCGCGACATCGACGAGGCCATGCGGCTCATGTCCCGATCGGATGAGCCCGCGGTCGGGCTGCGCGTGCTGCGAGCTGCGGGGCTCATCGCCGCGTTCGGCGGCGACTACACGAGCTCGCTCGAGCTGTTCGAGCGCGGCATCGAGGTCGCCCGGTGCGCCGGGCTCGTCGAAGAGCTCAACAAGGACCACAGCAACGCGGTGGACTTCGCGGTGCGTCTCGGTGGCCCGGCCGCCGCGCGAGCGCACCTCGCGGAGGCGGTCCGACTCGGCGTTGGCCACGGGTGCAGTCAATATTTTTTGGGCCTCGACGAAGGATACGCCGGCTTGCTCGATGCGCTCGACGGCGACCGAGCCGGCTGCGACCGCTTGCGCGCGGCGCTCTCGTCCTCGAAGGAGGCGGGCTCGAAGATGATCGAGGTCCAGCTTCGGCTGATGCTGGGCCTCGCCGCGGCCTACGTGGGCTCGCTCGGCGAGGCGCGGCGTGAGCTCGAGCTCTGCGCGACCGCGTTCCCCGCCTTCCGCGGAGCCGTGGGCGTGCACGCCGAGCACGCGCTCGCCCTACTCCAGGCCGGAAAGCCACCGTGGTGGGAACACGGAGCGCCGCCCGAGAGCGCGCTCGCCCTCTGGCAGCGACGCACTCACGGCGCGTGAGCCTCGACCGGGACGAGCGCGAGGCACGCGCCTTCGCTCGCCCCTCCTCCGACCAGATCGACGAACACCGCGAGTAAGTCGGGGTGGTAACGACCGGGCGGCTCGGCGGTCATCTGCGCGAGCGCGTCATCCACGCTGCGCGCCGGGGCGTGGCGGCCGCGCGTGAGATCGTCGAAATCGTTCGCGAGCTGAACGATCTGCGCGAAGAGGTGCTGCCGCATCCGCCGAAGGCGCGGCCGCGGCTCGCCCGTGCCGCTCACCCCGAGGTGGTGCTGGAACGCGACGACCACTTGCCGCATGAGGCACAAGCTGAGCTGCGCCCGCGAGGCGAGGGTCCGCACGGCGAGCACCGGGTGCGCCTCGAGATCCTCGGCACCATGCTCGCCGAGGTGCTCGCGGCCGACGTCGTGAAACATCGCCGCCATGCCCAGATCGGCGAGCTCGCGACGCTCGAGATCGAGCCTGCGCCCCATCGCGATCGAGAGCACCGTGACGCCGACCGCGTGTTCGGCCTCGACGTCGTGGCAGCTGCCGCGCAACCCCGCCACGAGCAGATGCATCGCCGGATCGTCGCCCGACAAGTCGACGAGCTCCTGCACGAGCCGCTGCGCGCGCGCGCTCCCGGGGCGCACGCCCTTGGCGCGGATCTGGGCGAGCAGTCCCTGCGCGTTGCGGAGCGCCTCGGTGTAGATCTGCGCCATGCGCGCGGGCAGCTCCTGATCTTGGTCGGTCACGACGACGAGCGGCTTCGAGACGACGACCGAGTCGACGCGCGCCTCGGCGAGCGCGTCCCGGATCGCCTGCGCCGCGTCCGCCCCACCCGTCTCGAACTTCCGCATCGCCTCGAACAGCGCCATCAAGTGCGCGCGCTCCGGCCGCTTGGCGAACTTGAGCCCGCCGATGTTACGCCGCTCGAACTCGCCCGCCAGCTCGTCGCTGATCGACTGCTGCGCGGAGGTCACGCGCACGCGGCTGTCGCCGACGTAGAACATGCCCTCGACCACAAGGAGCGATGCCGACGCGCGCGTCTCGAGCAGCCCCTCGATCGCGGCCGTGAGGTTCTCGAGCGGACGATTCACAGCCTGGTTGTCGGACGCGTAAATCTTGAAGGTCCGGATCGACGCGTTGCAGGCGACGATGGCCTGCAAGGCGAGCGACTGTTCGCGCGCGTTCTCCTGGTCGCGGGCCGAGGGCGGGGCCTCGCCATGGCTCATGGTCACGGTCCACCTCCGAAGCTCGAGGGGCGCCGCGAGCTCGGCGGGGCAGTACCTTCTGTCCGGCCCTCCGCGCGCGCGGCGATCTCACCCAGGGCCGCGCGGCAGGCGAGCGCGACCTCTTCACTCGAGCTCGCGGCGTGGCGATCGAGCAGCCGCCGCGCCTCGACGGTGTCCGAAGCGCCGAGCGCACGCGCCGCGGTCGCCTGAAGCTCCGCGAGCGCGCGCTTCTTGAGCCACGCCGAGCGCTCCAGCATCTCTTGGATGTGGCCGAGGGCCCGCGCGCCATCGAGCACGACGAGCGCACGCAGGATGGCCTGGACCTCGGCGGGTCCGTGGCTCTCGAAGGCGCGGTCCAGGGCCCACGACCAGAGCACGCCCGCCACCTTGCGATCGCCGAGCGCGCGGAACGTGTCGGCCACCGCCACGCGCACGCGACCGCCCTCACCCGCGCGCGCCACGAGCAGCTCGCGCGCCTCGGCCCCGTAGAGCGACTCGTTGCTCGAGAGGGCCCGCGCGAACGCCGGCAGCGCGTCCGGCGGAGCCGCGGCGAGGCGCTCTTTCAACGTCGCCTGCGCCCGCGCGAGATCCAGCTCGGCCAGCATCGTGAGCAGCCGCACGGCGACCGCGCCATTGCGTGCACGAGGGATCCGCGTGACGAAGAACGCGGGGTCGTCGCGGCAGAGTTCGAGCAGCGCGTGCTCGAGGACGGCGCGGTGCGTCTCCTTGTCGAGCTCCTCGGCGAGATCCGCGAGCGTGTCTTTGAGATGCAGACCGATCGATCGCAAGAGCTCGATCAAGTCGTTCGCGTGCGCCGCGGGATCCCCAGGGAGCCCGGCGACGAGGTTGCGAAGATCGGCCTCGCTCATCATCGAGCGCGTCACGAGCGCGAGCTCCCCCTTGAATGGAAAGCTGTCGTCGGCGCGCAGCCGCTCGAGGAACCGAGCATACTGCAAGAGCGGACCGAGCTCGGCGCGCGCGAGAAAACGCCGCAGCGGCAGCTCGAGCAGGACACGGGCCTCCTGGGTGGACAGCAGCGCCACGGTCTCGCTGTGCATCCACGCCTCGGCGAGGATCGAGAAGACGTAGCGCTCGATCTCGTCCTCGGTCTCGCGCGCGACGCCCAAGAGCTCCGGCATCAGCGCCGCCGGCGCGGGCCCCGGAATGGCGCGCTCGAGGATGCGCTCGTAGCGAAGCGTCGACTCAAGGACCTCGCCCTTCTCGCCGAGGAGCAGCGCCTCGACGAGCTCCGCGCTCGCGACGTCGACCTGTGTTGTGCCCTCTTCGTGGTAGCCGAGCACCGAGGTGTACGTGAGCCCCGCGATGGGGTGCCGCCACAGGAGCGTCACGAGATCGTCGTCCTGCACGTCGGACTCGAAGAGCCCCTGTCGAACGAGCCCGAGGAAATCGAGCAACGACGCCTGGGTGAAGCCCTCTCCGAACCGCAGCGACGTCAGGCCCTGGCGAAAGAGCGCGAGCGCGAGCTCGTCGAGCCCGGGCCCGGTGATGCAGCCGCCCTCGTGCTCGAACGACGCGGGCCGCACGCCGACGACGAGATCGCCGTACTTTCCGACGAAAGCCGCCATGCGCTCCGCCACCTCGGTCGAGAAGCGCGTGACCATCTCGTTGCCGCGCGCGTACATGCGGAACACGCGACCGGCCTTGTCGAGGTGAAGCATCACCTCGTAGCACGCGGTCTGGGATTCGGTTCGGGCGGGCTGGGCCATCCGTGACCTGAGCCGCGCATCCTACCGTGCGAAGTGCGCGCCGTCGCCGCTGACCGTGGAGCACGCTGACCGTGGAGCAGCGTGGGGCAGCTCCTCGAGGGTCCTCATTCTTCTTGTGGTTGCCGCGGCGGACGACATAGAAATGGCGATCATGCGACCCTCGAGCCGACCGCGCCATGCCCGCCTCGCCGTGACCTCCCTGCTCGCGCTCGCCACCGCGGGCTGCCCGAGCATGCCGATGATGACCACGGCCAAGACGCTCGGGCACGACAACGGAGAGCTCACGATCGCGCCGGGCGTGTTCGGCTTCAGCCTCTCCGCGTTCCAGGAACAGCCCGCAAGCGGTACTCCTCCGGAGATCGCCGGCACCCTCGTGTTGCCGGAAATCGCGCTCGCGTACCGTCACGGGATCGGAGAGCGCTTCGAGCTCGGCGCCACCCTCTCCGGCTTGGGCCACCTCGCGCTCGACGGCAAGATCGCGCTCGTCGGCAACGGCAAAGACGAGAGCGGCAACGAAGACCTCTTCACCCTCGCGCTCGACCCGACCGTCGGCGGCGTCTTCGTCGGCGCGGCGGACATCGGGGGTGGCTACATCGACTTCGGCCTCCCGGTGCTGATGGACGTCGCGCCGACCGACTGGTTCCGCGTGACGCTCGGGCCGCGCTACCGCGGGACCATCCTGTTCGTGAGCGCCGGCGACCAGAGCGAGTCGGCGGACCTGCACTACATCGGGCTCGGCCTCGGCACCGAGTTCGTGATCAACGAGACGGTCGCGCTCCAGCCGCACGGCACCTACGATCTGCTGCTCAACCCAGCCGGCGGCGCGGGGATCGGCACTTCGTTCAAGATGCTGACCGGCGGGCTCGCCGTGAAGCTGCGGTTCTGAGCGACGCACCGCGCCGACGCGCCAGTCACTCGTCGTCGTCCGCGTCGTCATCGTCCTTCGGCGGCTTCTTGCCGGCGGACTTCTTCGCGTCGGACTTCGTCTCTTCGTCGTCGGACTTCTTCGCGCCGTCGTCGCTATCCTTCTCGTCCTTCTTCGCGCCGTCGCCCCCGCCCTTCTCGTCTTTCTTCGCGTCGTCGTCGCTGTCCTCGTCGTCGTCGCCGCCGAGGGGCACGCTCATGAGCGGGATCGCGCAGCGAAATCCCAGGTTGTCGAGGTGGTACGAAGGTCGGCTGCGAAAGCGCGCGACGCTCGAGGCGCCGGCGTCGTTGTAATAATGACCGCCGCCGCGCCGCACCCGCGCCTCGCCCTCATCGGGCCCGCTCGGGTTGTCCGGAGGGCTCTCGGCGAAGTACTTCGGGTCGTACCAGTCGCCGACCCACTCCCACACGTTGCCGACGAGATCGAGCGCGCCGTAGGGGCTCGCGCCGCGCGGCTTGCTGCCGACCTGCGCCGAGCCGCCGCAGCCATCGAGCACCGCGAGCTCGCACGACGGCGCCGCGTCGCCCCACGGATAGCGCCGGCCGTCGCTGCCACGCGCGGCCTTCTCCCACTCGGCCTCGGTCGGCAGCCGCTTGCCGAGCGCGCCGCAGTAGGCCGACGCCTGCTCCCAGCTCACGCAGTCGACCGGGTGCTCGTCTTTGCCCGGCGCCTCGTAGCTGCAGCGGCCGCGCGTCGCAGGCAGACTGCACTTGCCGCTCGTCACGCACGCTCGGTATTGCGCGACGGTGACCTCGGTCTTGTCGAGGTAAAACCCGCACAGCGTGACCTCGTGCGCGGGAGCCGCGTCGGCGTCGGCGGCGCCGCTCTCTGCCTTCGCCTTGTCTCCGTGCCCCATGGTGAACGCGCCCTCGGGCACGAGCACCATGCCCTCGGGGACGGGCCCGGTGGGCGCAGTGCAGCCACCTTCGGTCGCGCTCGAAGCGGCCGGCGCTGCGCTCGCGGCCGGCGTGGCAGCGGCGACCGCGGCCGACGCCCCCTTGCGGGGACCGACCCTCGGCGCCGGCAAGCTCGCCTCCGCTCCGGGCGGGACCTCGGGCGGAAGCGGCTGGGCGCAGCCCGCGAGCCAGAGACCTGCGATCGTCGTCGCGCATCCGAGCGCCCGCGCGGGCCCGCTCATCGCGCGCGCTCGCACCCACCGGCTCGCGCGCCGCGCTCGTGTGGCGCTGAAACTCATGGGCGCATGCTAGTGCGGCGAATCAGCGCTTCGCCACCTCAATTGACACGGCGTGGGCTCGTGGTCTGCGTCCGATCTTCGCCGCCAACTTCGCCCGCTCCCGATCGGGAAGCGCGCCCGGCCCGGCGGCGTTAATCGCTTGCGACAGGCGCCCCGCGCGCCATGCTCGCGCCTCCGCATGCCCGACCCGCACGCCGCCGCCGCACGTCGCCGCCGCATCCCCGGCGCGAGCCCGCTCCGCCGCTCGACCGCAGGCATTGCGCTCGCCGGACTCGTCCTCATCGGCTGCGCGAGCGACGACGCCACTGCCGCGCGCGCC
>SXGS01529401.1_pt1 | contig 12123 bp, 9 predicted proteins | sample 3174681 | NCBI WGS metagenome assembly SXGS01 (sample SAMN11356861, study PRJNA531348) | freshwater metagenome | isolation source: freshwater sample F1-80 | place: China: Fuxian Lake, Yuxi | collected 2017-12-25
CCGGTGGATCTGAACGTGATTACGCGGGAGGTGCTGAGTGATCTCGAAGTGCGTATCGAGCAGAGCGGGGCGAAGGTGCAGGTCGAGAACCTGCCGCGGGTGGATGCGGACGCGCTCCAGATGCGGCAGTTGATCCAGAACCTCGTTGGAAACGCTCTGAAGTTCCGGCGGGAGGGGGCTGATACCGTGGTGCGTGTGTTTGCCACGCCGGAGGAGAACATTCCCGTCAACGGGCACGTCGCGAACGTGTACAGCCCCAACGGACACAACAGCAATGGGCACGCCGCGAACGGATCCAGCGGCACCGATCCAGCGACCTCGCTGGACGGCAGCCCCACCCCAGAGGCGTCCGATCTCTCCCTCAAGCCGGTCGCGAACGGATCCGTATCCCGCACCGGGTACCGCATCCACGTCCAGGACAACGGGATCGGGTTCGACGAGAAATACCTGGATCGCATCTTCACGGTGTTCCAGCGCCTGCACGGGCGCAACGAGTACGAGGGCTCCGGTGTAGGCCTCGCGGTCTGCCGCAAGATCGCCGAACGCCACGGCGGATGCATCACCGCGCGCAGTGCCCCCGGTCAGGGCGCCACCTTCATTGTCACGCTGCCCAAGCACCCGCCGCAGGAGGGAGACCCCGCATGAATCCGCTGATCCGACCGATCAACATCTTACTGGCCGACGACGACGACGACGACTGTGAGTTGGCTGAAGACGCGCTGCGCGAGAACCGGCTCGCCAATGGATTGCACCGGGTGGCGGATGGCGAGGAACTGCTCGACTACCTGTTCCGCCGCGGCAAGTACACCGATCCGGCCACCTCGCCGACCCCGGGCCTGATCCTCCTCGACCTGAATATGCCCCGCATGGATGGGCGAGAGGCACTCAAGGCCATCAAGAGCGATGAAAGCCTGCGCGGGATTCCGGTCGTGATCCTGACCACTTCCAAGGCCGAAGAAGACATCTACCGCACCTATAACCTGGGGGCCAGTTCCTACATCACGAAGCCGGTGTCCTTTGACGGACTGGTAGAAGTCATGCGCTTTCTCGGACGCTACTGGTTCGAGATCGTAGAACTGCCGAAGCGAACCGGTGCCTGACGGGCCTGGGACAGGAGAGGGAGCCACCGAGGTGAGCAGCCGCAGTGTTACCCCGGCCAGCACGATTCGTGTTCTGATGGTGGAGGATGACGAGGACGATTACATCCTCGCTCAGGACACCCTGTCGGACATGACGAGCGTTTGCGTGCAGCTCGATTGGTGTGACACATTCGAATCCGGCCTCCAGGCGATTGCGCGGGGAGAGCACGACCTGTATTTTCTTGACTACCGTCTGGGGGCGCAGAACGGATTGGATCTGCTCCGGCAGGCCGCAGCCCAAGGCTGCACCCGGCCGGTGATCCTGATGACCGGGCAGGATCAGGGAGGGATGGATCTGGAAGCCATGCGGGCCGGGGCCGCGGACTATCTGGTCAAGGGCCAGTTCACCGCGCCGATGCTCGAACGCTGTATCCGCTATGCGCTGGAGCGGGCCCGGACGCTCGAGTCGCTGCGCCTCAGCGAGGAGCGGTATGCGCGCGCCTGCGCCGGCGCGAACGATGGCCTGTGGGACTGGGATCTGCAGCAGAACGTACTCTACCTTTCGTCTCGGTGGAAGGAGATGCTCGGGTTTCGCGAAGCCGAGGTGGGAGAACTACCCGAGGAATGGCTCAGCCGGATTCACCCGGCGGACCTCCGGGCGTTCCAGATGGCGCTCGCGGCCCACCTGGAAGGCCGTACCCCCCACTTTGAGTGGGAGTGCCGGGTGTTGCATCGGGATGGCGACTATCGCTGGATGCTGATCCGCGGCCTCGCCGTGTGTGATCTGGAGGGCCGTCGCCAGCGCATGGCCGGCTCCCAATCCGACATTACGGCCCGCAAACGGGCGGAGGAGCAACTCCTTCACAGCGCCTTTCACGATACCCTCACCGGTCTTCCCAACCGGGCGCTGTTCATGGATCGTTTGGGAAGGGCAATGACCCGCCGGCCGGGGTACCATCCCAACCATTACGCCGTCCTTTTCCTGGATGTAAACCGCTTCAAAGTGGTCAATGACAGCCTGGGACATCCGGTGGGAGACCAGTTGCTCTGCGTGCTCGCCGATCGACTCCGGCAGATCCTGCGTTCGTGCGATACAGTGGCGCGGCTCGGGGGCGACGAGTTCACGGTGCTTCTGGAGGACATCAACGGCGCCGAGGACGCGACGTCTTTGGCGGAACGGATTTATCAGGAGATTGCCCTGCCGATCCGGATCGAGAACCACGACATCGTGACGAGCGTCAGCATCGGGGTGGTGGTCGGCCCATGCGCCTACGAGCGACCCGAAGAAGTGCTGCGAGATGCCGATGCAGCCATGTACCGGTGCAAGTCGCAATATGGCCTCCGGTACCAGATCTTCGATCCGGCGCTCCAGACCGGCGCGCTCGACCTGCTCAGCCTGGAGAACGAGCTGCGGCGAGCTGTGGAGCGCAACGAACTGGTCGTCCACTATCAGCCGGTAGTCCGTGTCGACACGCAGCACGTGTCCGGCTTCGAAGCCCTGGTCCGGTGGCAGCATCCAACCCGGGGATTGATTCTGCCCGGCGAGTTCATCCAGGCGGCGGAAGAGACCGGGCAGATCGTGCCGATCGGGCACTGGGTGCTGCGCGAAGCGTGTCGTCAACTCCAGGAGTGGGGACGGGACTTGCCGGAAGCCGACCGGTTGTGGATGTCGGTGAACATTTCGCCGCGCCAGTTTGGGCTGCGAAACCTGGTTCAGCACGTGCAGGACGCACTGCAGGACCACGGACTGGCGGCGAACCGGCTGCGCCTGGAGATCACCGAGAGCACCGTGATGCAGGATCCGGAAGGCAGCATCAACACTCTGGAGCATCTGCACTCACTGGGAGTGAACCTCAGTCTGGACGACTTCGGCATTGGGCACTCTTCGCTCTCCTACTTGCAGCGGTTCCCCGTGAGCACTCTGAAGATTGACCGGTCGTTCATCCATCGGATGTGCGAACGGACCAAGGACCTCGAACTGGTGCGGGTCATCGTGCTGCTGGCCCGCACGCTCGGGCTGCGGGTCGTGGCGGAAGGCGTGGAGACCGCCGATCAGCGGGATCGGCTCAACACGCTGCAGTGCGACTTCGCGCAGGGTTTCCTGTTTTCCCGGCCGCTGGCTCCGGAGGCGGCCACGCAACTCCTGTGCCGGGAACTGCTCCCGCAAGAAACCGGGGAACCCCGGCGGCGCGAAGAGCAACCGGCGGCCCCGTATCGCCCGCCCGGCGGCTCGAGTTCACCCGATCCGGGGCTCCCCCTCCCCTGGCGCCGAGTGGCCGTGTCGTTGGCGGGGAGTGCACCATAATCGGCCTGCGTCTCGAACGCGCCCGGTTTGCCGGGGCTTCGGGATGCCCGCTGTCGGCTACGTCCATCCCGGGTAGGGGGGATCCGCCGGCTGCGGCCAAGCCGGCTCAGATCCCATTCGCCGGTCCGGGGCGCCGGCGACGCCGGAGCCGGCTCAGCAGCACGAAGGAGGATCCGCACAGTGCCAGCGAGCCCGGTTCGGGAGTAGCCGCCGGAGATCCTGCACGCGCGATGATTGCGGGATTGCCGGCGTTGTAGCGCGCCAGCACCTGATTCGGATCCGTAATGTTCACGGCGGCGCCGAATTCGATGTTGGAAGGGTCCGCCACCGGAAACAAAACGCCGGCGGTAACCGGATGACCGACCCCGGCGGGATCCAGGGTGAGATCGCCGGCAGCCGCACCATTCGTGAGTGCACCGGCCGATCCGGAGACCAGTCCCAACGGCACGATGCCGTTCGCGTTCGACGTCAGGGCGGCGGCGGCGCCGTTGAACTCGCCGATGAAGCCGTGTCCCGAGCTCGTGGCGAAGGTCGCTGCATTCCGGAAGAGCTGCTGCACTGCGGCCTGCGAGGCGATCACGTCGGCGAAGTCCCCGTTGAACAGCACCACATTTCCGGTGGGGCCGACGTAGCTTCCGATCACCCCTGCCGCCGCCGCCGACAGGCCGGGGGTGCCGAAACCGGCCCCATTGCGGGTATATACGAACGCCTGGTAGGTGCTGGTGAAGCCGGGCGCCAGGATGTCGGCGTCAGACACCAGCGTGGCGGTGGTGCCGGGGATGGTGTTGAGAAACGGAAGAATCCCGTTGTTGCCGAAGACGGCGATTGCATCGGCCCGTGCCGGCGCTGCCGTGACAGCACAGAAGAGCAGTGCCGGAATCAGGGCGCAGAGCGCGCGTTTGAGTGAGGGGAGCATGTGGATCCAGATGCTCGTGGCGGGGCCGGGCAGTCCCGGTTGGGCCGGATCAATCAGCCCCGCGAGTGGTGCTGTACGAGACGATCGTCCCGGGAGGCCACGTGCTCACGCGCGGGGCCCGGACCGTAGGGGCTTACCGGATCGCCACACGGCGCCCGGTTGCCGCGCTCTCGTAGGCGCTCAGGCACATCGCCGTGGAGACCCGGCCGGCGCGGGCGTCGCATTCCGGTGTTCCGTCGTTGCGCAGCAGGTCCACCCACGGCCGCGGGACGGCGGCGATGCGCTCGCCATGCGACCGGGGAATGGGCAGCGCAATCTCCTCGAAAACCTGGGGCTGTCCCCTCCGGTACAGCTTGAGCGGTGCGGCGCCGGGTGGGGCAAAGGGTGTGGAGACCCCATCCCCGTAGTAGTGATGCAGCGTACCCTGATCCCCGTAAATCTCGGTGGCGATCTCCGCAGCCAGCGTCACCGAGCAGTTGTAGAGCAGCCCGAAGGCGCCGGATGGAAACCGGTAAATCGCCATGCCCGTGTCGTCCGGGGCGACATTGGACAGCACGTTGTCAATCTCCGCCATCACCGAGACGGGGGCCCCGAGCAGCCAGTAGAGGAAGTCGGCGGCATGGACCGCGTCGTAAATGAACATCCCCTTGGTCGCCACCGGATCCACATGCCAGCGTGTCGGTCCTGCGAAGAAGGTCTCATTGAACAGCAGACTCAAGCAGTGCCGCCGCCGGAGGGTGCCGATCTTGCCGAGAACGCCGTCATCCAGGAGCTGTTTCATCCGCTGGTTCGTCGGATCACAGCGCATCTGGAACGCCATCTGGAGGGTATTCCCGCCCTGCTCGACCGCAGTGATGATCCGGTCGCAGTCTTCGAGCGACAGAGCCATCGGCTTTTGCAGCAGGATGTGCTTGCCGGCCCGGGCGGCGGCGACGCACAGATCGGCGTGCTTGTTCGTCTCGGCGGCCACCATGACCGCCTCGATTTCCGGGTCATCCAGCACACTCTCCAGATGCGGATGGTAGCGCATCCCGAAGGCGGCGGCCTGACGCGCACCCCGTTCCGGGTCGTCATCCCACGTGGCAACGAGCCGCACGTCGTCCCAGCCGTGCATCTCGCGGCAGTAGACGCCCACGTGCCCGTGGGCAAAGCTCAGAACCCCGATCCCGATCGGCGCCTTCATCCCGTTCTCCATTGTCCGACCCCGCCGGACGCTTGTTCGACACCGTGCCGTTCATTTCCTGTTTGCCTGGATGTGATCCGCAGGACTGCGTGGAGAAACTCACACTTCCTCACCGGGGAACAGACATGAAACGCGTGCGGGGGTATACTGCACGAGAGGACACGTCCTGTGTCGCCTCCCCGCGATCGAAGGTACGACGGATGATGCACATTACCACTCTAGAGCAGCACTTTCTCGCAGAACATCGGCGCCTCGGCGCCCGTGGAAACTTTACCAGTCTTCTCACCGCCATCGGCGTAGCGGCTAAGGTGATTACCCGGGAGGTGCGCCGCGCCGGCCTCAACGCAATCCTCGGCACAGCAGACTCGCAGAACACGCACGGCGAGACGCAGCAGAAGCTGGACCTGCTCGCGAACGATCTGCTCTGCCGCACGGTGATTCCCACCGGTCACCTCTGCGCGGTGGCGAGCGAGGAGATGGAGGGCCTGCTCCCCATCCCGGACGACGTGCCCCGCGGACCGTACACGCTTGCATTCGACCCCCTCGACGGCTCCAGCAACATTGACTACAACGTGAGTGTGGGCACCATTTTCAGCATCCATCGCCGGATCACCCCGGAGGGCCCGGGCACGGAGGCGGACCTGCTGCAGCGCGGCGCGACCCAGGTGGCCGCGGGCTACGTGGTGTACGGAAGCAGTACGATGTTTGTGTACAGCACCGGGGCGGGCGTGTTTGGCTTTACCCTGGATCCTACCATCGGTGAGTTTGTGCTCTCCCACCCGAACATCCGCACCCCACCTCGCGCCCGGATGTACAGCACCAATGAGGCGAACCGGGACCGGTGGAGTCCCGGCATCCGGGACTTTGTGGACGAGCTGCGGAGTCCCATCCGGAACGGTGGAGCCTGCACCAGCCGCTACGTCGGCAGCCTTGTGGCGGACTTCCACCGGAACCTGCTGGCGGGAGGCATCTTCCTGTACCCCGGCGACAGCAAGAATCCGAACGGCAAGCTGCGGCTCCTGTACGAGGCTGCGCCACTGGCATTTCTGGTCGAACAGGCGGGAGGCCGCGCGAGCACGGGCTGCGAGCGGATTCTCGACATCCAGCCCACCCATCTCCATCAGCGGGTCCCCTTGATCCTGGGCTGCGCCGACGATGTGGCGGAGGCTGAGCAGTTCATTCGCCGGGCCGAAACGCCGGCTGCGGCCCGTGGTCCTCGGGCCCCCTCCCTGTCCAGATAGGGCGAGGGGGCGGAACGGGGCCTGCCGAAGATTCTCCGCGCCACGTGCGTGTGCCGGCCCGGTGTGCGAGCCTATAGCCGCACCGGGGGGTGCACCGGGAGCCGCACCGGGGGCCGCACCGGGGGTTGCACCGGGAGCCGCATCGGGAGTTGCACCGGGAGCCGCATCGGGGGTTGCACCGGGGGTTGCACCGGGGGCCGCACCGGGGTGAACCCACGGTGCTACATTCAGGAAACCCCTGCGGGCTGGCGGCGTGCGAGCCTTTGGCCGCATCGGGGGTTGCACCGGGGGCCGCACCGGGGGCCGCACCGGGGTGAACCCACGGTGCTACATTCGGGAAACCCCTCCGGGCTGGCGGTGTGCGAGCCTTTGGCCGCATCGGGGGGTGCACGGCCTGATGAAGATTCCCCGCGCCGTGTGCGCGTTCCGTCCCGGCGGATCGGTTCTCATGCCGTTCCGTCGCCACACTCCCGACCGCCGTCGGGGCATACTTACACCGGTGGAACGGCGGCGGCGGAACGCGAGGGAGGGCGGCATGCTGGAGGTGAAACGGGAACTGACCCGCCGCGCGCTATTCGCGCGCGGCGGCATGGGTCTGGGAGGTATCGCCCTCGGGAGTCTGCAGCAGCAGGAAGCATGGGGCGCTCCCGTCCGACCTGCCGGAGGGCCGGAGCCTGCGCTCGGCGCCACGCATTTCCCGGCGAAGGCGAAGCGCGTCATTTACCTGTTCCAGAACGGCGCTCCCACCCACGTGGATCTGTTCGACTACAAGCCGAAGCTCCGCGAGTGGATGGGAGTCGAGATTCCGCCGTCGGTCCAGGGGGGCCAGCGCCTGAGCACCATGACGGCGGGCCAGAAGGCGAAGCCGGTGCTGCCCAACGTGACGGAGTTTCAGCAGCACGGCCGCAGCGGCGCCTGGCTCTGTAACTTCCTCCCGCACACCGCTTCGATTGCCGACGACCTCTGCATCGTGCGCTCGATGCACACCGAGGCGATCAACCACGCGCCGGCCATCACCTTCTTCCTGACGGGCGCCGAAATCCCCGGCCGCCCCAGCTTCGGCGCCTGGCTCTCGTACGGGCTCGGCAGTGATACCGAAGAACTCCCGTCGTTCGTAGTGATGACTTCGCGCGACAAGGAGGCCTCTTGCGGGCAGATTTTCTACGACTACTATTGGGGCAGCGGCTTCCTTCCGACGCGCTACCAGGGGGTCAAATTCCGGGGCGGCGGCGACCCCGTGTTGTACCTCTCCAACCCCGACGGGGTGAGCCGCGAGGTGCGCCGCGGCCTGTTGGACGACCTGGCCGCGCTGAACCAGTTGCGACTCCGCGAGTACGGCGATCCAGAGATCGGCACCCGCATCGCGCAGTACGAGATGGCCTACCGGATGCAGGCGTCGGTGCCGGAACTCACCGACATTTCGAAGGAGCCGTCGCACATCCTGGAGATGTATGGGCCTGATGTGAAGCGACCCGGTTCGTTCGCCTACCACTGCCTCCTGGCCCGACGGCTAGCGGAGCGTGGGGTCCGTTTCGTACAGCTCATGCACGCCGGCTGGGATCAGCATCGAAATCTGACTACCCAGCTCCAGATCCAGTGCGAGGACACCGATCAGCCCTCGGCGGCGCTGGTCAAGGACCTGAAGCAACGCGGCATGCTGGAAGACACGCTCGTCATCTGGGGCGGCGAGTTTGGGCGCACCACCTTCCTCCAGGGCGCGATCGAGGATCGGAAGAACTGGGGCCGGGACCACCACCCGCGCTGCTTCTCGCTCTGGATGGCGGGGGGCGGCATTCGGCCCGGGACCACCTACGGGGAGACGGACGATTTCGCCTACAACGTGGCGAAGGACGGGGTGCATGTCCATGACTTCCAGGCCACCCTGCTGCATCTCCTCGGCATTGACCATACCCGCTTCACCTATCGCTTTCAGGGCCGAGACTTCCGTCTGACGGATGTCGCCGGACAGGTGGTCCGGGGGATCCTCGCATAGGGGCAGGTCCGCCGCCTGCCCCGTCTGTCCGGTGTTGCTCCGCTGCGTTTCCGGTACTCAGCCCAGGGGCTGCGTCAGGCTGAACCAGTTGCCCGAATCGTCCACGAGCAGCGCCTCGATGCCATAGAACCGCTCGGTGGGCTCCTGGAGGAACTTCACGCCCTGCGCCGAGAGTTCTTCGTATGCCTTGCGGCAGTCGTCGGTCTTGAGTACCCCTGCGCCGAAGGCGCCTGCGGCGACCAGTTGCCGCATCTGGGCCACCCGTTCCTCGCTCATCATCGGGCTGGGGGTGAGCGGCATCAACACGATTTCCAGATCCGGCTGCCCTTTGGGGCCGACTGTGAGCCAGCGGAAACCCCCCTCCATCGTATGGTCCATGCGGACCTCCATCCCCAGCTTGTGCACATAGAAATCGTGCGCGGAGTCCTGATCCAGCACATAGATGATCGCGTGCGACAGCTTCTGTATCATCATCCTCTCCTTGTCTCTGTTACCCGGTGTGGCGTCACGCAGAGCGTAACACGAGCGTGCCGGCGGCTGCTTCTCCGATCTTGCGCTCTGTTTCCGGCAGGGTGCCCCAGGCTCGCAAGAAGCAGGTGGGCACGAAACGGGCCGGCAGGGAGCGGAACCCGGGGAAGTACCGCCGGGCGCGCTGCCGGTAGTCGCTGGGTGGGCGCCCAAACCGCTCGTGGAACCGCCGTGAAAACGTGCCCAGGCTGCTGTAGCCCACCTCCAGGCAGATTTCCGTGACGGGAAGGTCCGTGCCGAGCAGCAACTGCCGGGCCCGCTCCATCCGCAGGCGGGTCAGATAGGCATGGGGCGTCTCCCCGAAGGCCCGCGAGAACAGCCGGTGAAAGTGGAACGGTGACATGCAGGCGTGCCGGGCCGCGTCTTCCAGGGTCAGCGGCGCCTGATAGGCCGCAGCCAGAAACTCGCGCGATCGTTCCAACAGGTCGTAGGTGTCCGGTGCCGTTTCTGCCGTTTCGTGCATGTCCCCCCCAAACAAACGTTTGTGTCCTTCCCACCCAGAATATCGGCACGAGAGCGGGACGAACCCTGAGCCGGACAAACAGTTTTTTGCCTTCCGGGAGGGCGCGGCGCGCACGGCCCGCGGGCGAACCGACGCACCGGGCCGAGTTCGACCTCCCCATGCACGTGCGGGCTGCATCTCTCCAATTGTCGCGGTATGATGGCCGATGGGTAAACCTGGTGGTACAACCGCGGAAGGGCCCCTGATACAGTGCTCGGGCCGGGGTGTCGCCGGGTCGGTGGGGTGCAGCACCGGGTGGACTGAGCGGGGCGTTAACTCCGCCTGACCGGTTCGGACAACGTGCCTCCCTCCCGCGCCCGGTTGTGTTGAGGCGCGCCTCCGAAGTGACTGCCATCCCACGCGAACTGGAACTGCACCATCCGGTCGCGCCACGAAGCGAAAAGTGACTGACTCAGTTTTGCGCAGTCCTTAAGGGTCGGCGTGCAAGTTCTGGGGGGTTCTGGCGGCGTGCTTCTCGCGGGTGATCGCGGCTCGGCGCTGTAAGGCGTCCTGGCGCTGCGCCAGAGAAGACACGGCGCGCTGGTGGGCGCAGTCGGCAGCCCACAGACGGACGGCGAGTGGGGCGGCAGAGAGGTGCACGTCATGTTGCGTGGCCAACCAGTCGACAAGCTGCGCCGCGGTCCAGGTGCGCCCGCCCTGGGCCAGGAGGGCCCGAACGGCGGCCAGAGCTGGTCGGCGGTGAGGGTGACGGGCGCCCCGAGCGGGGCAGGTTGCGCAGGCCCGCCAAGCCGTGGGCGCGTTAGCGGCCCATCCACCGGCGCACACACTTGAGGCTGACTCCCAGGTGGGTGGCGATGGTCTCCACCGACTGCCCGGCGGTGAGGCGGCGGAGCCTCTCCAGCCGCAGGGCCTCACGGACCGAATGCCGATGCTCCGCAGCGTACCGGTGCCACTGCTTCCGTTCCGCCTCCGTTCACTGCTGACCCCTAGAACCTTAGAACCCTGATTCTATCTCTTCCCCCGCGTGCGTTTTCCTGGCGCAGGCCGAGTTGCCGCCGCAGGAGCTTCGGAGACGGTGATGTCCGCAGTGCCGTCTATCTTGTAGCGAAACGGAGCTGCGCCTCCGGCTCCGGGGGCGGCTCCGCCCGGGGAGCCGGGCGCGGGGGCCGCAGGGGGGATCGGCCCGGTACCGGGCGGGGCGCCGCCGGGCGGCATGGCCGCAGGGAGTTCCGCCGAAAACACCACGTTGTACGTTCCGCCAACCGCTTTCCCCGCTTGCAGATCAAAACGGGTCACTCCGTTCAATGCCTGGCTGAAGTTCCGCAGGGTGTTTCCCTGCGCCGTCCGGGCCTCGGCAACGGTGGTGGTTGCCGAGGTTGCAATCAGTGCGAAGCGGCGTCCGCTGCGCGTTTGCAGTTCCTTGAGAGTGTGGGAGACCTTGACCTCCACATCAGGGATGGTAGCGGCGCCGCCCGGGACGCCGGGGACGGCCACCGACGATCGGATGCTTCCCTCCCAGGTTTCCCCCACGCGCACAGGCTGTTCCGGAAAGCGCAGCAAGAGCGCCGGGCTGCTGGTGGTCGAAGCCAGACTCATCGGCGGGACGTTGTCGCCGGCCTGCGGCGCGACGAGTCCGAGCCGGTCACGCTGCAGGACCATGGGCGCCGTATCGGTCAACGCCCCAGCGACACCCGGACCGGTGAGACCGGGCGGCGCCGGTTGCCCGTTCAGGGTGGTGGTGACCTTGCCCCCGGCGTTTCTCATCACCAGTTTGTTCCCGAAAACCTCGGCCGTCAGGGCGAGCGACTCCGGACGGATGGAGAGTGCTGCGGTGGTTCCCTGGACACCGGTCACCCTCTCCACGGACACCAGGTCCACCGTCAGTGCTACCGGGGGAATGACGGCTGCCGCCCCGGCGCTCCCTCCGGGATCGAGGGTGAGATTGAACTTCGTGTTCGACCGGAAGCGCTGCACGCGGCCCGCGGGGTGCTTGAATGTAAGGGCAATGGGCTCTCCGGAGGGCGCGGTCGGAGGCTGGCTCTCGGCGCGAGACGCAAAGGTCACCAATCCGACGAGCGCGATGATGGGGGCCGCGGCGGGACAGGCCTGTCGCCTGCCCCGTCGAACCGGGTGGCAGTGGAAAGACATCGGCGCGAACTCCTTTGCTCTATTCTACGGGGAAGTCGCGCCCCAGGGTCAGTCCCCCGTCGGGTCGTGCGGCAAGTCTTCCGGATCGGGGGGGGACAACTGATCCGGAGGCAGCACGGGAGGCGCCGAGCGCAGCGGAAAGATCTCGGTGAGCGGAGAGCCCTCTTGCCCATGCGGACGCAGCGACGCAGCCGAATCCAGCAGCAGCTCAGCGCTGAACGGGCGTTCGAGGGGGACGGCGTTCTCAGACGCGGCCCGCTGCTGGAA
>SXGS01301110.1_pt1 | contig 12116 bp, 11 predicted proteins | sample 3174681 | NCBI WGS metagenome assembly SXGS01 (sample SAMN11356861, study PRJNA531348) | freshwater metagenome | isolation source: freshwater sample F1-80 | place: China: Fuxian Lake, Yuxi | collected 2017-12-25
ACCGCTTGCGGCAACTGTGATATTTGTCTCGATCCGCCGACGCGTTTTGATGCCACGTTATTGGCACAAAAAGCATTGTCATGTGTGTATCGCGTGGGCCAAAGTTATGGCATGCATCATGTGATTGATGTACTTAGAGGCAGTAAAAACCAACGAATGTTAGAACTAGGTCATGACAAGTTGTCGACCTTTGGTATTGGCAAGGAGCAGTCGCATGATTACTGGCTATCGATTTTACGCCAACTGATCCACTGTGGCTTGTTGCAACAAGATATTACACGCCATAGCGTGCTGCAGTTATTGCCAGCCGCAAGGCCGCTACTGCGCAGTGAAACCCAATTACAGCTGGCTGTCCCGCGATTAGCGGCCACAAAATCAGCCCCTAAACCCGGCAAAGTGCAGCAAAAACAACAATACGATCGGATCCTATTTAGTAAATTACGGGCATTACGCAAACAAATTGCAGACCGCACGGATGTCGCGCCTTTTGTCGTGTTTAGCGATGCCACCTTAATTGAAATGGCGCAGCAGTTGCCGCAAACCCGGCAAGAATTTTTGGCGTTAAGTGGGGTTGGTCAAACCAAACTCAGTCGTTACGGTGATGAGTTCCTCGATTTAATTGCCGAATATCTCGATCAATAACCAAGGGCGCGCCCTTTAGGCTGGAAGTTCGTTATGTTTTCAACAGTTCACCAACAGTCACAGCATCTACGACTATTGTCGCAGCACACATTTGATAGCACCGAAGTGGCAACGAAGTTCACCACCTGGTTACAGCAGATCCCTGCGCTTTCTCAAGTGCGCTGCGAGCAAGGGCTTGATGTGATTGAAATTCGATTCTGGTTTCAGTCTGAAAGTTTCTATGGCCATTATGAGCATTACTCGGAATCTTTTTGGATAGATACTGACAGTGTTGGTGCGCTTATGTTACTGTCTGAATTAGCGGAGACACTCGAAAAACATATAGAGCAAACCATTGAATCCATTTAAGTTTACTCGCTCCACATCAAAATTACTGTTGATGATATGCCTGTTTTTCCTCCAGGTATGGAGTCATGCAGCGTCGGCATTTCCGGCGCAATCAACGCCAGTTGATGCCAGCCTCAAACACCTCAATCTCCATGCGACGCTGCATTATTTATCGCTCGACCCTGCCGTGACTCCTGAAGACATTATTTTTGAACCGGCAATTCACCATGGGTTTCAGCCAGTCGCACTTCAAGGCCAAACACTGCGGGCTTATCCTGAAGCGATGTGGTTTTTTGTCCGTTTGCACCACGTGGGCCAACAACCTCAGCAATTTATTCTCAATTACGAGTCGATCAATGCCGACCGAGTTGAGTTTTATACCTTTGACCGGCAAAGCCACGAGCTGACCTTGCTCAATCGTGCGGGTACGGAATTACCCTTTAGTGAACGCCAAATTCAAAGTCGAAGTTTTGCCGTGACCATGTCTTTTAAAGCCAATCAAGAATTGGATATTTTTGTCAAAGTGCTCGACGGTGCTGTGATTTCGAGCAATCTCAGTCTGTGGTCACCCGCCGAATTTGGTCGCGTGCAATTAGAAGATCAAATCGGTGATGGCATCATTCTTGGGCTTCTTATCGTTATGGCGCTGTACAATTTGATGTTGTTTTTTAATATGCGAGAGCAACTCTACTGTTTGTTTAGCGGCTTTTTCTTCAGTTTTGCCGTGGTGATTGCGGTGCTCAACGGCGCGGGCTTTGCTTTAATCTGGCCAGAAAACCCCGAGATCAATCCCGCAGTTTTTTATGTGGCTACAGGGTTATGCATGCTGTTTTTGACGGCATTGACCCACACCATTGTCAACCGACAACAGCCGCACACGCAGCGCTGGGTGTTGTGGTTGAGCCTCGCCACCTCGGTATTTTTATTGTTTAGCCCGTTGTATGTGCCAAAGGCGCGACAGCTCGATGTGTTGTTGCTGGTGGTGAGTCTGGTCATGCTCAGCAACTTTGCCCGGGCTATCAGATATGGCTTTAGTGGTTTGGCGCTCGCGCGCACCTTTGCCATGGGCTGGCTGCTGTTTTTTATTGCCAGTCTAATTTTGGTGCTGACCGAGATGGGCTACTTATCAGGCAACCATATCTGGCAATATTTACTGGTGCTCTCGGTCATTTGCAGCATGATTTTAATGGGGTTCAGTTTGGCGCAGCGCATCAAGCTCGCCAGTAGCGAAAACGAATTGCTGCACAAAGAGACCATCCGCTCGCTACAGCAATATTATGATATTTATCACAACGCGGTCGAAGGCATGTTTAGCACCACGGTCGATGGTCAGCTGCTATCCGCCAACCGTGCCTTATTGACGATTTTAGGTTACCAAGAACTCAGCCAAATGCAGCAAGACGTTCAGCAATTTGGCATGGGGCGCTATTACGCCAACCCGGATGAACGGCTGCAGATGGTGCGCCAGCTGCAACACTCGACCAATCAAAGTTTCGAGTTGCGAGGCCTCAAAGCTGACGGCACCCCTTTTTGGGCGCTCATGTCGGCTCGTCTGAGTCGCAATGCGCAGGGAGAAGCCTTTATTCACGGTTCGGTGGTCGATATATCTGAACAAAAAATTGCCCATGAGCAACTGGCCTACCTCGCCTCTCACGATGCACTGACCGGCTTGTACAACCGACATCACTTCGTGACGCTTGCCCAGCATTCGTGGATGCGTTGCAACCTTGATGGCCAAACCAGCGCGGTGCTGATGATTGACATCGACCAATTTAAGCTGGTCAACACCACCTGTAACCATGATGCAGGGGATGCGTTATTGAAACAAATCAGCGACCAATTACGCCGAACCCTCGGTTCTCAAGGGGTGATCGCGCGAATTGGTGGCGATGAATTTGGCATTTTATTGCCCGGCAAAACCGCACAAGAAGCGTTCAGCATTGCCTACGCCTTGTTAGAAGTGGTCAAAGAATTCCGCTTCTTCTGGCAAGATAGCTTGTTCAGTATTAGCGTCAGCATTGGCTTAACCGAAATTAGTCATGAAGATTTATCGGCCGAACACACCTTGAAAAAAGCAGACTCGGCCTGCTTTGTCGCTAAAGAAAAAGGCCGTAATCGCATCCATCTCTATAATCCAAACGATGTGGAATTACAAAAACATCAAGCAGAAATTCAATGGTTACATATCCTGCGCCAAGCTTTAGAGCAGGATCATTTTGTGCTCTATGTGCAGCCGATCCAAGCCATTCAACACGTTGAAAGTCAAAGCCACTATGAGGTGTTGATCCGACTCAAAGCGGAAGACGGCACTATTGTTTCGCCGGGGAATTTCTTAAGTTCGGCGGAGCGTTATGGTTTGATGCCGCAGATCGACCGCTGGGTGATGCGGAATTATTTCCGCTGGTTGTCGCAACACCCTGCACATATGGCGTCGCTTGGGCTTTGCAGCATTAATTTATCTGGTGCGTCGTTAATCGACCCACTGTTTAAAGCCTATGTCCAACATTTATTTGATGAATATAAAATTCCAGCCGCCCATATTTGCTTTGAAATCACCGAAAGTATGGCAATTTTAAATTTGCAAAACACCTTGGAGTTTATTACGCATTTTAGAAGTTTCGGCTGTTATTTTTCATTGGACGATTTTGGCAGTGGCTTCTCATCTTATGGCTATTTGAAAAACTTTCCGGTCGATTTCATTAAAATTGATGGCAACTTTGTGCGCGACTTGGTGGATGATAAATTTGACCGCGCTATCGTCAATTCCATCCATGATGTGGCGGCCGCGATGGGGATTAAAACCATTGCCGAATTCGTCGAAAACGAGCAAATTTTGCAGGAGTTGCAAGCGATGGGCGTCAATTATGCCCAAGGTTATGGGATTGCCAAGCCAAAACCATTGGTCGCGCTTATTTCATAAACAACGCACGCATCTGCACCAAGCGCTTTGGTTATCCGCCTTGCCTGCGTAATTCTTGCAGCGGATGGGCGGAACTCGGTACAATGCGCACCCACATCGAGGTAGCTATGCAACGTTTACAACAACTTTCCGCCCAAGTAGAAACCGTTTTTGCAGAAATAGGCCAGCGCTATGCGCAGTATCAGCGCGATCGCGGATTATTTTGTCGCAGCGGTTGTGGAGAATGCTGCTTGCATCCTGGCATTGAAGCCACCGTGTTGGAAATGCTGCCTCTGGCCTACCAGTTAATTGCTGAAGGAAAAGCAGAAAGTACGTTAGATGCACTTGCCGAGCACAAATTACCGGGCTGTTTTTTCTACAGTCGCCATTCTGAGGATGGTAAAATGGGCCAGTGTAGCGTCTATCAACAGCGCCCAGGCATTTGTCGGCTGTTTGGTGCTGCCGGTTATAACGGCCGCGAAGGGGAAGTCTTGCTCTCGCTGTGTAAAAACATCAAGGCTGACCATCCGGTCGCCTACGCTGACACACTAATCGCCTTGGAATCAGATCCACCACCGATGATCCGAAATGGCAAAGAACAAATTCGCCAAATTGATTACGAACTCGGCGGCCTCAATTACCCCATCAATGAAGCTATGCGCCAAGCGTTAGAAAAAGTCTTGTTTGAACAATACTACGCGACCTTGTCAGATCCCTTTGCAACGAGCGAAGCAGAATAATCTAACCATTTCAAGGCACGCAGACCTCAAGTCGGCGTGCGCTCGGCGATGAATATTGCATCGCCATTGATTGCTACTGGCGTCCACGCCTGTTAACTGTCATCACTGCCAATGGCGACCAAGCCATAACGCTCGATTTTTTTCAGTAGCCCTTGGCGGGATAAACCTAATTGGCGCGCGGCTTGGCTGCGATTGCCAGCGGCTTGTTGCAAAGCGGCCGTCAGTAACTGAATTTCCAACGCCCTGACTTGCTGCTCTAAGCTTGCGTGAGGATCGGTCCATTCCGGGCTTTCCGTAACGACATCATCCTCGGGATATTCACCATGCAGCAATTGGATATCGGCCAGCTGCACCACCCCGTGCCGAGCAATCGCTACCACGCTTTCCAAGGTATTGCGCAGTTCGCGCACATTGCCTTGCCAATGATGCTGCAAAAACCATTGCAGCGCTGCTGGCGCCAATTGCAGCGATTGTCCCTGTTGCTGCGAAAGTACTGCTAAAAAGTGCTGCACTAACAACGGGATATCTTCGGTTCGCTCACTAAGCGCCACCGTTTCAATGGTGATCCCCTTGATCCGATAGAATAAATCCTCGCGAAATCGTCCTTGGCGCACTAATTCCGTTAACGAGGCATTGGTCGCAGACACCACCCGCACATCGATGTGCTTTTGTTCGCGGCCACCAACCGGATAAAAAGTTCCTTCTTGCAACACCCGCAGCATTTTGACTTGCATCGGCAACGGCATCTCACCAATTTCATCTAAAAATAACGTGCCGCCATCCGCGAGCGCCAATAACCCTTGGCGGTCTTTGTCTGCGCCAGTGAATGCCCCTTTGACGTAACCAAACAACTCGCTTTCCAGCAAATCGGCGGGAATGGCGCCGCAGTGCACAGAGACGAACGGCCCTTGCCGACGCTGACTTAGTTGGTGCAGCACCCGCGAAATGACTTCCTTACCGGTCCCAGAAGGGCCGGTCACCAACACGCGCACATCCGTTGGCGCAATACGCTCAACCAAGGTCCGCACATTTTCCATCGCTTTGGACACACCGACAATCTGCTGACTGCCCTGCTGAGGTTGCAATCGCTGTTGCAAGCGATTTACTTCCAATTCAAGTTGATGCTTACTCACCGCCCGCTTGACCACAACCGCCAACAAGTCAGGATCGACAGGTTTGGCAATAAAGTCCCAAGCGCCAGCCGCAATGGCCTGCAGGGCTAATTCTCGCTCTGCATGACCTGTCAAAATAATAACCGGCTGGCCTAAAAAATCGGGGATGGCCGCCAATGTATGCTGCGGGTCAAACACGGGGGGCAACGATAAATCAAGCAAGACTAAATCTAACGCATGCGCAGCGACCACCGCGCGAGCTTGTGCCAAATCGGCGGCTGTGTGGACTTGATAGCCTTGTGCCGACAAAAAACGCTCGGCCAATAATCGAAACGAGGGTTCATCGTCGACCACCAAAATATGCGCTGTTTTAAAAGGATCTAACACATTGATACTCCTGAACGAGGTCCGGGCAAGGTCAGTACAAAACTCACATTGGCCCCTAAATCTTGGCGATGCGCGATACGTCCTTGATGGGCATCGACAATGCGTTTCACAATCGCCAAGCCAAGACCACTGCCGCCGGGCCTTTTACTGACAAAAGGTCGAAATAGCGCACCATTGAGCAATTGGGCATCGACCTTGGGGCCATTGTTATGCACCTGAATTTCCACCCAATCCTGCGCTACATGCTGGGCACTTATTTGCAAATGCGCATCGGGTTGCGAGGCCAAAAAGGCATGGGCGTTATCGAGCAAATTGATCAGCACTTGTTGCAGACGGTAAGGATCAACCAACAATTGCACATCGTCGTCAATGGCGATGTCCACACGAATACCTGCCCATGGCCATTGGCTTAACACCGATTACACCAGCGGCTTCAGAAAAACCTGCTGAGGTTGCAGCGTTAAACGCCCGGCATACACCAGCATGTCCGCAATCAGCCGATCAGCCCGTTTTAACTGGGTTTGAATATGACCACGCAGCTCAGCATCGACCGACGCTGAAGCCATCGAAATAATATTTAACGGATTACGCAGCTCATGCGCCATCGCGGCAGCCAAAGCACCTAACTCCACCAAATGCTGCTGCGCCAGTTGTTCTTTGTGCGCTGCCGCCAGCGCCAAACTCCGTTCCAGATTCGCACAACAACTGCCCAATAACGCCCCAAACACTTCGGAGGTGAGTTTTAACGTCGGGGTTAAATCGACCTCATCACTCAGTCGGCTTTGCCAACGGCCATCAATGTACTGACAACTCAAATAAAAATTAGTCTGATTGGCGTGCTCTGCAGAATTGGACCTATACCAATGCGCGTTCTGCGATGCTTCAGGGATCGGGTCAGTTGCTGACGTGGGCACGCAGATCCGGACTTGTAATTGTTGTTTGAGTGGCTGGCTAATCAGTTCGGCAGCCGTATCTGCCAGCGTTTGCCATGACGCCGGCTGCGCCAATTGTGTTTGCCAGCGGTCAATCATTTGCTCATTCATTTGCACGCCAGGGTAAATCAAGCGCTCGGCTAAACGCGCGACCGGTCGATACGTGAGCGTGGCTAACAGCAGTAAAAAAGTTGCATACAACCATAATTGCCAGCCCGGCACTGCAGTCAGTGCGCTCATGCCAAACTGGGCAAATAACACACTACTCAAGGCCACGCCAAGCACCAGCACCAAGGCCATCACCACATACAGCAGCGCCCTAGTGGCAAAAGCATTCACCGCCAACATTTGGTAGCGCAAGACGCTATACACCAACAGCACTAAATAGCCCGGCAACAACAGCATCGGGTAGGGATACCAATAAAAACCAAAGGACGGAAACACAAAACTGGTGGCCAATAACAGGCCTAAGGCTGCCGTCATACCAATCGCCAACAACGAGCGTCGTTTATTGGCCGAAGCGTCTTGACGTCCCTGCCACAACATCCAATGCGCCACCACCCCAATACATACGGTATAGGCTAAATTAACCCAGCCAAACCCACTAAAGAGCACAAATACCGGACGATCGACCTGCTGTAACACTGAAGCGGACGGCAAACTCCAACTCAGTAATACCACCAACACCGAACAGGCAGTGACAAACGGCATCATCTGGCGCAAACGCACCAACCACAAGCGCCCCGAGCAGTCGATATAGCGCAGCGCAAATTGCAAAAAGAAGGTCGGCATTAATGGGTTGGCCAAAATCAGTAACTGCCCCAGCAAAGGAAATTGATGCTGCAACGCCAAATGGCCGCCGCACCACAGCGCCATCATCAAACAGAAGCCTGCCAACGGTGAGAGGACCGCTTGAAAGCGCGCATGCCACCATAACCACAATGCGGTCCAGCCTGCACAAACACAGGTCAGTGCCATCATGACTTCAAACCATCGTTGTAAGTCCATCGCCTCTCCAAGTGTTAACGTCGTTGACACACCCTTACCGGCAGTAGCGTAAACGAGCTTGACACTCAAGGCAATGTTTTCATTAAAAGTTGATATAGATCAACAAAATAGATTTTATTAAAACATGGCCTGATTCTGGCAGTAGCTAGGCAGTTCCGACTTATGGAGTACGTTGATGTTAAATAGCTTATATCTACCAGAATTGGCTTTTGTGGGCGCGGTGCTTGGCTTGATTGGACTTGCGGCAACGCTGCCAAGCGTGTGGGCTTGGCTTCGTGCCAACTTTGCATGGCAATTGGAGCGTTAATCATGGAACTCGACAGTGCAATTTTATCGCGGATCCAATTTGCGTTTACCGTGAGTTTTCACATTATTTTCCCGTCCATTACCATTGGTCTTGCCACCCTGATTGCGATTTGGGAAGGCTTGTACTTAAAAACCAAAGATCCGGTGTATTTACAACTGGCCAAGTTTTGGATCAAACCTTTTGCCATCACCTTTGGCATGGGCGTGGTCTCAGGCATTGTGTTGTCTTATGAATTTGGCACGAACTTTTCCAAATTCTCAGAAATGACCGGCGCGGTGATTGGCCCGTTGATGGCGTATGAAGTGCTCACCGCATTTTTCCTCGAAGCGGGTTTTCTGGGCATCATGTTGTTTGGTTGGCAACGCGTCAGTGCCCGTTTGCACTTTTTCGCGACCTGCACTGTCGCGGTAGGGACTTGGATCTCGGCCTTTTGGATTATTGCAGCCAATAGTTGGATGCACACACCGGCGGGCCATATCTTTGTAGACGGTAAATTTTTGGTCGATAGTTGGTGGGATGTTATTTTCAACCCGTCGATGCCATATCGCTTAGCGCATATGCTACTGGCCACATTTATCACCGCGTGCCTTGTGGTGTTGGCAACTTCGGCATGGCACTTACGAAAAAACACTCACCAAGCATTTGCCCGTAAAGGTTTGTCGATGACGTTGTGGATGCTGTTGGTGCTGACGCCGTTGCAGGCGTTTGTCGGCGACTTACATGGCCTTAACGTCAAAGAACATCAGCCAATCAAGCTAGCCGCGATGGAAGGCATTTGGCCTGCCCGCGAAACCAACGTTCCTTTATTGTTGTTTGCGATCCCTGATCGGCAAGCCGAAAAAAACCATGCCGAAATTGCTATCCCTGGGCTTGCCAGCCTGATCCTCACGCATGAGTGGGATGGTGAACTTGTTGGGCTGAAGTCGGTACCCGCCGAAGATAGACCGAATGTGCCGATGGTATTTTTCTCATTCCGCATCATGGTCGGCCTTGGCATGTTGATGATTGCAGTAGCCCTCTGGGGATTGATTTTACGTCGCAAACAACGGTTATACGAACATCGTTGGTTCCTGACCTTGTGTAGTTATATGGCGCCAACCGGTGTTATTGCCGTGTTAGCCGGCTGGTATGTCGTGGAAATCGGCCGTCAGCCTTGGGTCGTGCAAGGATTAGTCCGGACGATGGATGTGGTCTCCCCCATCCCAGCCGAACGGGTTGCACTGTCACTCACACTCTTTGTGATCACGTACAGCCTGTTGTTTGGTGTGTACTTGTATTTCATGCGCAAATTAATCAAAAAAGGCCCGCCAGATCTAGCGACTTTAGCGCAACACAAAATTGGCGTTGCCGCCAGTGGCTATGCTGTGGCATTTACCAAAGCGGTTGGCGAAAACCCAACACAAGGAGCTCAATAATGGATCTTCCGCTGTTTTATTTCTTATTACTCGGTTTCGCCATTTTGATGTACGTCATTTTAGATGGCTTCGATTTGGGGATCGGCATTCTTTATCCATGGTTTGGCGAAGAGCAAGACAAAGACCACTTAATGCGTTCTATTTCTCATGTGTGGGATGGCAACGAAACTTGGCTGGTATTTGGCGGCGTCATTTTATTTGGCGCTTTCCCTGCAGCCTATGCCAATTTGCTGTCCGGATTGTATTTACCCATCATGCTGATGTTGATTGGTTTGATTTTTCGGGGCGTTGCCTTTGAGTATCGCTTCAAATCCGACACCTCCAGAATTTGGTGGAACCGCGCCTTCGCTTCCGGCTCCATGTTGGCCGCGTTTTGCCAAGGCCTAATGCTGGGTGCCATTATCCAAGGCATGCCAGATCCGGCGCACCCGAGCTTAGTGATCCTGACACCATTTACCCTCTTTACCGGGGTTGCTGTGGTTGCGGGCTATGCGTTACTGGGCTGCACTTATTTGGTGATGAAAAGTCGCGCCCGCGTGCAAGCAAAAGCGGCGGGGTATGGGCAAAAACTGGTTCTCATCGTGATGTTAGCCATGGCTATTGTTAGCCTGTGGACGGTCTTGCAAAGCGATGACATTTTTGCGCGCTGGTTTGGCGATTGGCATCCATTTGCTCTAGCGCCATTGCCATTGCTCGCTATCTTCTGTGCTCGCATTTTATATGTGGATTTAACCAAAGTGCGCGCGAACTTAAAAGCTGGGCATATTCCACTGAGCACGCACGAAGATCGGCCGTTTTGGTTGGCAGTGCTGCTATTTACGCTTGGGTTTGTGGGGTTGTTAGTCAGTCTATTTCCTGCGCTCATCCCCGGGCAATTAAGCTACAAAGAAGCGGCAGCGCCCGACGATAGTCTCTGGTTTATGTTGCCTGGCGTCATGATTTTTGTCCCGCTGATTTTAGCTTACACCTGCTGGGGCTATCGCATCTTTGCCGGTAAAGTCGAAGATTTTCAGGAGGGCTATTAATGTTCAATATTCAGAGTTTTGATGCCATTCGTCGCAAAATAAATCAGATTGAACTCTCATCGGGTCAGTGGTTTTTTCTATTGTATGCGCTGGGGTTATTGGCTTTGACGTTCGCGGTTTATTTACTGAAATTTGCTATCAAATTTCTATAGTTAGCCCAAAATCGCGACAAACATGATTGGCTTTATTTGGCGTAAACGTCGACTTTTTTGACCTAGATCACGCTTTCTGGGGTCAAGAAAGTTGACTTTTTATTCAGCAACGAATTTTTTTGCTGATTGCCATATCTAAAAAACTACTGCTATAGTGCAAACAGTGCCCAATCATTGGGCCTGCATTAGGGTAGCATTATGCGTTGGCTTCATGTGTTGTTAGTGGTGATTTATGTCAGCAGTTTGCTGACAGGCTCAACTCGCTCCGCATCTGACAGCTGGATGGACGTCCAGCAAGCCAAATTTAGTGACCAAAGTGTGGTTATGTCGGCCGCACAACAAATCGTCCTTGAACCCTCTGTCGAACTAAATTCCAAAGAAAAACTGTCCGGCCCCACGGATCCTCAAGATTGTCTTGCGGATAAAGCCCATTTATTTTCATCGTGTCAGTTTTTAGCCAGTCGAATTCCCTCTGATCATCAGCTGTTGTCAATTGGCCACCATCGTCAATACCGCAGCAGAGCACCGCCCGTTCGCGTTTAACTTCAACCGTTAGCATCGCCGTTGGCTTTGCCTAACCATCATTTCAAAAAATTTATAGATATCAATTAGTTTGCGAGCATCGCTTGGCAATGCCGTCTGTTCGCTATCGGAGTTTTTTATGAGAAAGTTAAATGTTTACACCGTGAATCACATTGATCATTTAGTTCAACCAAAAGAATTTTTGGAAACTAAATTAACCTCTCCTGCACTGCAAATCTTCACAGATTTTCGTCAGTACAACCCAGCAATTCTGGATGCAAGTACCAAAGCCATTGATGCGCTGGAAATGATGAATCACGAACATACGCGCTTGAAATTAGTGGTTGATGCCAATGAGGAAATGATTGGGTTAATCAGCACTGAGCAATTATCGACCCAGAATATCCTGCAGCATGTCAGTAAAGACATTAAGGCCACTGATCTCTTGGTTGGTGATTTAATGCGGCCGCGCGAGCAAATTATCGCGCTGTCGTATCAGCAAATTCAACATTGTACTGTCGGTGATGTGCTAAATACGCTTCAGCATAGCGGTGAGCCGTATTGTGTGGTGATCGACATTGAAAATCATCAAATCCGTGGCGTGATTTCGGCCAAAGATATCTCTGATCGACTGCATATTGAACCGGT
>SXGS01033394.1_pt1 | contig 12112 bp, 8 predicted proteins | sample 3174681 | NCBI WGS metagenome assembly SXGS01 (sample SAMN11356861, study PRJNA531348) | freshwater metagenome | isolation source: freshwater sample F1-80 | place: China: Fuxian Lake, Yuxi | collected 2017-12-25
ATGGACGAGCCCTGCTCGGCGCTCGATCCCATCGCGACCGCGCGCATCGAGGATCTGCTCCACGATCTGCGCCGCGACTACACGATCATCATCGTCACCCACAACCTGCAGCAGGCGACCCGGGTGTCCGACCGCACCGGCTTCTTCCTGCAGGGCGAGCTGATCGAGATCGCCGACACCGACCGCATCTTCACCTCGCCGGCCGACCGCCGGACCGAGGACTACATCACCGGCAAGTTCGGCTGATCCGGGCCCGCCAGGGCAGATTCGTTGCGGGTCCGTCACCTGGCTGTCATACGGTCCGACGACGCTGTCGTCGTGATGACCATGAAGCGCGCCGCAATCGCAGCCGTCCTGACACACGCGCTCGGCCTGTCCGTGGCCAGCGCCCAGACGCCCCAGCCCGCCGACGAGGACGAGGCCCGCCCCGGCGACATCGGCACCTCCGAGCCGCCGGCCGAGGGCGAGACGCCGCCCGAGGACACCGCGCCCGTCGAGGAGGAGACCGTCGCCGAGGAGGTGGGCGCGCCCGAGATCGATCGCGGCGACGGCGTGGCCGAGACCGGCTACGACAAGGGGTTCTTCATCAAGAGCGGCGACGGCAAGTACGCGCTCAAGATCAACGCCCGCGTCCAGCCGTTCTACGCCGGCACCTTCGCCAAGGACGCGACCGACAAACACGCCTTCGAGATCCGGCGCGCGCGCCTCAGCCTCGAGGGCAACGTCCACACCAAGAGCCTGACCTACAAGTTCCAGACCGACTACGGCAAGGGCTTCCTGACCCTCAAGGACTTTCATATCGACGTGAAGCTGGCCGAGAACGTCTGGCTGCGCGCCGGTCAGTGGAAGCGCCCCTTCTCGCGCCAGCAGATCGCGTCGAGCGCCAGGCTCGAGATCGCCGGCCGCGCGCTCACCGACAACTCGTTCGGTGCCGGCCGCGACATCGGCATCGCCGTCCGCAACGACTACGAGAAGTCGCCCGACATCGAATGGGTCCTCGGCGTGTTCAACGGCAGCGGCGAGGCCGCCAAGTTCAGCCCCACCGTCGACTCGATGGGCACCGTCACCGGTGGCTCGTTCACCAACGTCCCCGGCAAGTTCAAGCCGACCTTCATCGGCCGCGTCGGACTCAACGACGGCGGCATCAAGGGATACAGCGAGGCTGACCTCGAGGGCGGACCGCTGCGCTGGGGCACCGCGGCCAGCGTGTGGATCGAGGCCGATCGCGACGCCGACGACGTGTCCAACCAGAAGGTCGAGCTCGACTTCATCGTGAAGGCCAGCGGCTTCTCCACCACCGGTGGCTTCTATGGCATGAGCAGCCAGGAGGGCCTCAAGACCTTCTCCGACCAGGCGCTGTCACACGTGGGCTTCCACCTCCAGGCTGGCTACATGGCGACGGCCAAGATCCAGCCGGCCGCTCGGTTCGCGCTCATCGACGCCCGCCCCGACTTCGAGGCCGGATCGATCAAGGATCAGCAGGAGATCGCGGTGGGCGCCAACTACTTCGGCTTCGGTCACGACGCCAAGTTCCAGGGCTCGGTGCGCTTCATCAGGGTCGATGACGCCAAGTTCACGGATTCGATGTTCGTCGAGCTCGGCGCCAACGTCGGGTTCTGAGCCCCGAGGTAGTTGTCGCGAATCGGTGACGAGTCGCGACGAAGAAGTTCAAAGCCAACGGGCGGGCGAGGCGTCTTGATGGACATGCTCCATCAACTCTCCCGCCGGGGCCCGATCGCCCGGTTCCTCTCCCGCACCCTGCTGTTCATCGCCCTGGCCGAGGCCACGGTCGGCTGCCAGAGCCAGAAGGCCGACCAGGCCGCCGTCGGTGAGCTCGCCGGCGGCAAGGAACGCGAGAAGTCGAGGGCGGTCGCGGACAAGGTCACCGGCACCGACACCGGCTCGGGGCAGGCGCTTGGGCAGGTCGCCGGCCAGTCCCTTGGGCAGGCCAGCGGGAGCGGCAGCGCAGGTCCCTCCACGGTGGCCCCCGGCTACATCGCCGCCGACGGCCGCATGGTCGCACCGCGCCCGGCCGATCCGACCACCGGCGAGGGTTACAAGGACCACGGCACCAACGCCTGGATCGACGCGACCAAGGATCACCTGTCGACCTTCGCCGCCGACGTCGACACCGCCAGCTACACCATCGCCCGCCGCAAGCTGACCGAGGGCGTGCTGCCGCCGACCGCCGCCGTCCGGGTCGAGGAGTTCATCAACTACTTCCACTACGGCTACGCCGCGCCGGCCTCGGGCCAGCCGTTCGCGGTGCACATGGACGCGGCGCCGTCGCCGTTCAACAGCGGCCGCCACATCCTGCGGGTCGGCGTGACCACCAAGGCCAAGAGCGTGAGCGCGCGCAAGAAGGCCAACCTGGTCTTCCTGGTCGACGTCTCGGGCTCGATGCAATCGCCCGACAAGCTCGAGCTGGCCAAGCGTTCGCTGCGCATCCTGGTCGACAACCTCAAGGACGGCGACACCGTCGCGCTCGTGACCTACGCCGGCTCGACCCGGGTGGTGCTGCCGGCCACCGGGCTCGAGCACCGCAACCAGATCATCGCGGCGCTCGAGGAGCTCACCGCCGGTGGCTCGACGGCGATGGCCTCGGGCATCGACCTGGCCTACCACGAGGCGATGAAGGGCCTGGCCCCCGACGCCGAGAGCCGCGTGATCATCGTGTCCGACGGCGACGCCAACGTCGGCACCACCTCGTACCAGGAGATCCTCGATGGCATCGCCGGCAAGGTGAAGGAGGGCGTGACCCTCTCCACCATCGGCTTTGGCATGGGCAACTACCAGGACGAGACCATGGAGCAGCTGGCCAACAAGGGCAATGGCAACAACTTCTACATCGACGGTCTCTCGCAGGCCAAGCGGGTGTTCGCCGAGCAGCTGGGCGCGACCCTCGAGGTGGTGGCGCAGGACGTGAAGCTCCAGGTCGACTTCGATCCGCGCATGGTCGCGCGTTACCGCCTGGTCGGCTACGAGAACCGCGACCTCGCCGACGACAGCTTCCGCGACGACAAGGTCGACGCCGGCGAGATCGGCGCCGGTCATCAGGTCACCGCGCTCTACGAACTGGAGCTGGTGAAGAGCATCGACAAGAGTCTGCCCCTGGCCACCGTGCGCGTGCGCCACAAGCTGCCCAAGGGCACCAAGGCCGAGGAGGCCGCCTTCACCTTCGACCAGGGCATGCGGGCGGCGACCTTCGCCGCCGCCTCGAGCGACCTCCGCTTCGCCTTCGCCACGGCGGCCTTCGCCGACGTGCTGCGCGGCGCCGAGGACGCCGAGCACTGGAGCCTGGCCGAGATCCAGACCATCGCCGCCGCCGCCGCCGGCACCGACGCCGATCGCAAGGAGCTGGTGACGCTCATCGCCAAGGCGCGGGCCCTCAAGGGCGGGACGGCGATCGCGCCGTAGCGGTCAGTTCCTGAAGACGCATCCCGAGCACTGGCTCATGCCATTGCACGGGATCTCGCACGAGACGTCGGGGAGCGTGGTCGGCCTCGTGGTCAGGTGGCCGGGATGGCCGGCGCTGCCGAGGGTCGCGCACGTCCACACCCCGGGCGTCTTGCATGTGTTCTCGCACGTGACGGCTTCGGTCTGGTACCAGGAATAGTTGTAGCAGTAGCCATCGTCAGCACGGCACCAGCGCCCGGTGTGACGGACCGAGACCGCGTACCAGTCGTCGACCAACCGTCCGCACACCAGCGCGGCCGCCTCGGTGTCGGGTTCGGAGACCAGCGACTCGTCGTCGTCGGGATCTCCGACGGTGGACCCGTCATCGAGGCAGGCGGTGAGGGAACACAGGGCGAGGGCGAGGGCGAGCAAGAGCGTGGGGCGCATGGGATTCCTCCTCCCTCTTCACTATCGGAGCGATGAGGCCCGCGATAGCCGTCGGCCGCGACCTTGCCAGTGGATTCCGCACGCTGTGCGATCGTGCCGAAGATCGCCTCGCGAAGCCGGTATGACGCGGGAATGCGAGCGCCTCCCACGCTCCTCGCCGTGCTCGGTCGGGCCGGGTGCGCCTGCCCGCCCGCCGGCGGCGCCGGCGGCGCCGGCGATGGCGGCGACCGCAGCGACGGCGGGGGTGACGACGACGCGACGGTGGACGTCGAGGCCGCCGACGGCGCCGCGCCGCCACCCGACGCGCGCGGCCCGGGCCGGCGCAAGCAGTTCACGATCGATCCGGTTCAACGCGGTCTGGCACCTCGACGCGAATTTGCCGGCCAGCGAGCCCGACTCCGCCGGCGATCACGACGCGACCTCGAGCGGCGGCCAGAACATGAACGACGTGGTCGCCGCCAAGCTGGGTCGAGGCCTCAACTTCGACGGCAGCAACGACCAACTCGCCTTCACCAACGCCAGAACCTCGAGGGCGACGGCTGGGTGCTGGTGCACTGGGTCTACGACGGCGCCACCACCGGCACGCTCCACGTCGACGGCGTCCAGGCCGGCACGCCGTTCACGTACCCGACCGCGGCCCTGACCGTGGGCGCCGCCGGCTTCATCGGCAACGCGCCGATCGGCTTCGGCGCCAACATGGGTCTCAACGCCACCCTCGACGAGGTGCGCATCGCGACGGTGGCGCGCATCGCCGGATGGATCAGCACCGAGCGGGCCAACCAGAACACGCCGGCCTCGTTCTACGTGATCGGCCCCGAGGAGTAGCGACCCGTCACGACGTGCGGCGGCGCAGTCCGACGCCCAGCGCCAGCGCCAGGCCTGCCCATACGATCGCCACCGGCCCGGCCACGGCGACGCCGGCGACGCCGGCGTCGGCCAGCCCGCGGAACAGCCAGGCCGAGCCGAAGTCGCCGAAGCGGTAGACGTAGGTGTCGATCAGGTTCATGGCCTTGTACTTGTCCTCGCGTGGCACGGCGGTGAAGAGCAACTCGCGGCCCGGCCGCGACAGCGCGTGGGTGACGGCGCGACCGCCGGCGGTGACGGCGACGGCGACGCCCAGCGTCGGCCACGTGCCGAGGGCGAGGGCGCCGACGCCCTGGGCGATGGGCAGGAGCGCGAGCACGACGCCGGCGCCGAACCAGCGCAGGAAACGCGCCGTGAGCAGGATCTGGATCGCCAGCGTCGCGAAGCCGGTCCACAGCTCGACGTCGGCGAAGTAGGCGGTGCGCTCGGCGCGGCTCGGGATCGCCGCCTTCACGATGCGAGCCTGCTCGAGGTAGATGAAGGTGGCGAGCGTGGCCGCGCACAGCGCGTAGATGGCGACGCCGGACAGGTAGGTCGAGCGCTCGACGCCGGCGATGCCACCGAACGGATGGCCGCCGACCGGCCGGGCCGCGGCCGAGGCGTCGGTCGCGGTCGACGCGGCGGGCATGGCGCGGGCCGCGCGATCCATGGCCCGCGCGCACCACACCGCCAGCTCGAGCAGGGCGACGGAGATGAGCATCAGCGCGGCCGGACCGACGTGGGCGACGAGGAACCTGGTCAAGGCCGGGCCGGCGAGCGCGCCGACGGTGCCGCCGGCGGCGATGGGCCCGAACAGGCGGCGGCCCTGTTCGGGGCGGGCGACGTCGGCGCACAGGCTCCAGAACACCGAGACCACGAACAGGTTGAAGACCGAGAGCCAGACGTAGAAGACGCGGCCGACGGCGATGGGCGCGACGTCGTACTGGATGAGCGGCGCGAAGACGAGGAGCTGGACCGCGAAGGCGCGGTAGACGATGGGCACGAACGCGGCGCGCGGCAGCCGGGCGACCAGCCAGCCCCACGGCGGCGCGATCGCGATCATGGCGATGAAGGTCGCGGTGAACAGCCACGGGATGAACGCCGGATCGCCGTCGAGCACGAGGGCGTCGCGCACCGGGCGCAGGACGAAGTACGCGGCGAGGACGGCGAAGAACGTCGCCGCCGCCCACGCCACCGCCGCGCCCTCGCCTGGGCGGACCTCGAACACGGCGTGCAGCGGATTGCGTGCCACGGATCACGGCCACAACCGGCGCCGGCGCGGCCCCGATTCCCGATACGATACCCGCATGTGGCCGCGACGGATGGCTTCACTGGCGCTCGCGCTCGCGTCGGCGTGCGGAGGATCGAGCAACACCGGCGTCGACGCACCGGGCAGCGACGGCGACGGCGCGCCCCCACCGCCGTCGTGCGACGACGGCGGCAGCGGTAGCGGGCCCAACGCCACCACGCCAGGGACGCCCACCCTGCCCTCGCCGACCATCCGCCACCTCACGCTCCTGTGGCCGATCACCGGCGACGCCGACCTCGACGCGACGGTGACGGTGCGCTTCCGCGCCGCCGGCGCGACCACGTGGCGCCAGGGCATGCCGCTGTTCCGCGTGCCCGCCGGTGGGACCCAGGGCTTCACCTGGGACGATCGCTTCGCCGGCAGCCTGTTCGAGCTCGATCCGGCCACCGCTTACGACGTCGAGCTCGCGCTCGCCGATCCCGACGGTGGCTGCGTGGTCCAGACCTTGACCGCGAGCACCCGCGCGGTGCCGGCGCCGTCGCCGACCGCGCGCACGGTGGCGGTGACCACCGGCACCTTCACCGCCATGGCCGCCGCGGCGGTGCCCGGCGACATCCTCGAGCTGGCCGCGGGCACGTATCCGACCTTCACCTTCCAGCGCGACGGCACCGCCGCAGCGCCCATCGTGATCCGCGGAGTGGCCGGCACCATCATCAACGGCGACGTGCGCCTCGACAGCCGCAGCTACGTCCACGTCGACGGCCTGACCATCAACGGCAAGATCAAGTTCAACGGCGGACGTGGCCTGGCCATGGTGCGCAACACGATCACCACCACCGAGGACGGCATCACCACCAAGACCCGGGCCGAGGACTGCTACATCGCCGATAACGTGATCGACGGCGCCACGGTCTGGAACGAGGCCGCGCTCGGCGTCGACGGCACCAACGTCGGCGAGGGCATCGAGGTCACCGGCCCCGGCCACGTGATCGAGCACAACCGCGTGATCGGCTTCCGCGACGGCATCTCGCTGCTCGAGGACGGGGGCGCGATCGATCAACACTCGATCGACATCATCGGCAACGACATCCGCGAGGCCGCCGACGACGGCATCGAGGCCGACTTCTGCTTCCACGACTGCCGCATCATCGGCAACCGCCTGACCGACGTGTTCATGGGCGTGTCGTCGCAGCCCGGCCTGGGCGGGCCGACCTGGTTCGTGCGCAACGCGATGTACAGCGTGGTCCTGTCGGCGTTCAAGCTGCAGCGCGGCTCGGCCGGCGACGTCGGCCTCCACAACACCGTGGTCAAGAACGGCGACGCCTTCGGCGTCTACACCACCGACGTGTTCTCGCGGCAGTGGTTCCGCAACAACCTCTTCATCGGCGGCCCCGGCGGCACCTACAACGGCTACGACAACGGCACGGGCCGTGTGCTCGATCTCCGAGCCGGCACCGCGCTCGATCTCGACTACGACGGCTACGGCTCCACCACCGGCGAGCTGCGCGGCAACGTCGGCAACGTGGTGTTCACCAGCCTGGCCGAGCTGCAGGCCCGCACCACCGAGGTCCACGCCGTGGCGGTGACGCTGGCCGTGTTCGCCGCGACCATCGCCTACCCGACGCCGTTTCCCGTCCACGCCGCGCCCGATCTGCGACCGGCCGCCGGCGGCGCCGCCGTCGATCGCGGCGTGGCGCTGCCCAACGTCAACGACGGCTTCGCCGGCGCCGCGCCCGATCTGGGCGCCTACGAGGCCGGCGCCGCGCTGCCGGTGTACGGGCCGCGCTGAGCGTCGTCGATCGCCGACCGGCGGTGTGACGGCCGCGGGCTCGGCGCCAGCGGGTGACGGCCACCGTCACACTCCTCGGACGCCGCGCGCGTTTGCGTCCGGACACTTCGGCATGGACGTCGCTGGTACTGCCTGTGCAGTAGCGGTTGACCATGACCAGTCTCGAGAATCTCGGAGTTTCCACGAAGCACCGCCACGTCACCAGCTCGACCTCGATCAACGGCATCGAGGTCAGCGCCAAGGAGACCACTGAGCTGACGTTGACCCTTCCGCGGCCGACCGCGGTGAAGGCGACGTTCGCGAGGGAAGGCCTCGGTCGCAAGGTCCTCAAGCTCTTCAAGAAGGAGCTGCAGACCGGCGACCCGGCGTTCGACGACGCGATCTACATCGCGACCGAGACCGCCGAGGCAACCCGGGCGCTGCTCGCCGACGAACGGGTGCGCGCCGCCATCGCCGCCACCGTCATCGCCGGAGGACGGATCGACATCGCCGACGCCACGGTGACCGCCGAGGTCGCCGGCCGGGTCGACGGCGCCGACGCCCACGTCGAGCGCGTGGTCGCGGCGTTGCTCTCAGTGTGAGGCCAGCCAGGCGTCGATCTCGGCGACGCCGGCGGCGGCGGTCGAGACCTGCGCCGAGACCAGCAGCGCGCGCGCCTCCTTGGCCAAGGCAAGGGCGCGGGGGCGGTCGCGGCCGGCGCCGACCAGCGCGCGCGCGAGCGCGTACTTGGTGGTGGCGATGGTCTGCGGCTCGCGCTCGGCCTCGGCGAGCGGCATCGCCTCCTCGAGCACGACGATGGCCTCACGCCAGCGGCCGGCCTGCACGAGGGCGTCGCCGTAGCCGGTCAGGGCTTGGCCCCGAGCGGGATGGCGCTGGGGGTTGCGGTCCATGCGCGCCACGGCCTGGCGGTACTCGACGATGGCCTCCTCGTAACGTCTGGCGGTCCTCAGGACGTCGCCGAGCTCCACCACCGCGGTGGCGGTCTCCGGCGAGGACTCGCCGAGCACCCGATCGGAGATCACCAGGGCCTCGCGCAGGTTGGTGAGCGCTTGGTCGTACTCCTGGAGGTAGCCGTGCACCTTTCCGATCGTCCGGAGGTAGGTCACGTACTGCGGATGCTCGGTGCCATGGAGGTCGGCGGTCAGCTTGCGGCCGCGCTCGAGCACGGCCAGCCCCTCACGCTCGTGCGGCAGCATGGCGAGGAGGTCTCCGAGGCTGAGCAGGTTGATCGCCAGCGTCGGTCCGTCGGGTGCGACCCGCTGCTCGATCGCCACCGCGCGCCGGTAGAGCGGCAATGCCTCGTCGTAGCGGCCGAGCATCGCCAGCGCCCCTCCCCGGAGGTTGAGCAGGTTCGACAGGTGCGTGTTCTCCGCGCCGTAGGCTGCGGCATAGGCTGCCTCGGCCCGGTCGAGGGCGGCGAAGGCGTCCTCGTGCCGCTGGGTGTTGAGATAGGCGTACGCGAGCTGGTAGTTCACGAGACCCACGTGGCTGGCCGGTGGCCGCGGCATCGCCGCCAGCACCTCCAGTCCCTGCTGCCCGCTCGCGATCGCCTCGACGAACTGGCCGCGCGCCGCCTGGAACTCGCCCTTGCGAGCCCACAGGGCCGCCAGGTCCTCGTCGGCGGAGATGCGCTGGGCCAGGGCGCTGGCCTGTCGCATCCACTCCAGGGTCTCGGCGTCGCGACCGTGGTCACGACTGGTCAGCGACAGCATCCCGTTCATGCTGCCCAGGCGGGTGCGGTCGTCGCCGCTGGCCTCGGCCAGGACGATGCTCTCGCGCACCTCGCGCTCGGCGGCGGCGAAGTCGCCGCGTCCGGCGTGCTCGGCGCTGACCCGCTGCAACGCGAGCGCGGTCAGGGGCCCGTACATGAGCGTGCGGGCTTCCGCCACCACCGCCTCGAGCGGGGCCATGTCGATGACCTTGCCGGAGTCCATGGCGAAGGTGACCTGCTCGAGCCGATCGGACAGCGCGGCGATCGCGCGGCGAACCGCCGGATCATCGGGCAACGGCGCCACCGCGGTCAGTCGATCGAGGTCGGCGCAGGCCTCGACGTCGCCGAGGCGCCCGAGGAGATCGGGCGCCGCACGCACGACGGCGGCATCGGCCGCGGACAGGACCGCGACCGCCGCGTCGATCTGACCGAGCCGGCGATCGAGGCAGGTCATGCGCCGATCGAGCGCCGCGCCGGTCTGGGCGCCGCGGGCGTGGGCGACACAGGCGTCGATGCGCATGGCGCCGATCGCGGCGACCTGACCGTCGAGCCGCACGCGCACGCGGGCGAGGATCGAGTCGGCCTGATCCCGGGGCACAGCGCTGCCCTGGAAGGCCGCCTGCAGCCGGGCCAGGCGCTGCGGGTTCCAGTGCGCCTGCGTGGCCGCGGCGGCGGCGCGGCGGCAGTCGGCCTCACGCGACGGCGCCGAGGCTCGGGTGAGGACCAACGTCGCCACACCGACGAGAGCACCGACCGCCACGATCGCCGAGAGCAGGAAGGCCCGCCGGCGGAGCCAGCGCCCGGCCAGCGCCGCGCGCGAGTAGCGATGGGCGGCGACCCGGCGGCCGGACTGGTAGCGATCGAGATCCTCGGCCAGCTCGCCGGCGTCGCGATAGCGATGGGCGACGTCGCGGGCCATGGCCTTCTCGACGATCGCGGCCAGCTCGCGCCGGACCCGCGGCTCGCGCTCCTCGAGCGGCGTGGGCGGCCCGGCGACGATGCGCTCGGCCAGGTCGCGGTGATCGAGGCCCGAGTGCGGGCGGATGCCGGCGAGCAGCTCGTAGAGGATCACGCCGATGGCGTAGACGTCGACGCGGGCGTCGAGCTCGTCGCCGCGGGCCTGCTCGGGCGCCATGTACGCCGGCGTGCCGGCCACCGCGCCGGTGGCGGTGAGGGTCGTGGTCGCCGCGGCGCGGGCCGCGACCGCGGCCACCGAGCGCGGCGTGGCCTCGGCCTCGACATCGGCGGGGTCGCTGCGCAGCCGGGCCAGCCCCCAGTCGATCACCACGGTGTCGCCCAGCTCGCCGACCAGCACGTTGGTCGGCTTGAGATCGCGGTGGATGACGCCCTGGCGGTGGGCGTAGGCCATGGCCTCGGCGATCGCCTTCACCACCGGCAACAGCTCGAGCCGCGCCTCGAACGTGGTCGCCGCTCGCATCGCGTCCTTGAGCGTCCGCCCGCCCAGCAGCCGCATCGCGAAGTACGGGGTGCCGTCCTTCCAGGTGCCGGTGTCGTGGATCGGCACGATCGCCGGGTGCTCGAGCCGGGCCAGGATCCGCGCCTCGCGCTCGAGGCGCAGGCGCAGGGCCACGCCCTCCTCGTCGTCGTGGGGGAACTTGATGGCGACGTCGCGGCCCAGCTTGCGATCGAACGCCTTGCACACCCGCCCCCCGCCGCCGCGGGCCAGCTCGTCGCCGAGCTCGTAGCGGCCGTCGTCGCTGGCCGACACCACCTTGACCGCCCGCCGCGGCAACGTGCTGGCGACCGAGCCGCCAGATCCGGCGGCGGCCGTGACCGTCTCCGCGGACGGGTCCGCGGTCTCGTCGCCACCGGCGTCCACCGGGGCCTCGACGCCGTCACCGTCCGGCACGATCGCCACGATAACACGCCACCTGTGCCACACTGCGCGCGTGACGATCGAGACCGTCACCAACCTCCATGGCCGCGGCGGCGACCGGCGCGCCTCGTCGGTGCGCAGCGCGCTGCACGTGGCGTTGCTCGCCGGCCAGCCTCACGCGCCGCCGTCGCGTCACCTGCTCGACGGCATCGACCTCGTCGATCTCGGCCGCGGCGACCGCAGCGTGCTCCGCGACACGCACGGTGGCAAGAACCGGCTGGTCCTGCGGGTGCCGGATCCGGTGATGTCGCGCGATCACGGCCGCCTCCTGCGCGTCGGCGACCAGTGGCTGCTCGACGATCCACACTCCAAGAACGGCGCGGTCGTGGCCGGCAGACCGACCCGCAACGCCCGCGTGCGCGCGCGCGAGCTCTTCGAGCTGGGCCACACCTTGTTCTTCATCGAGGACGGCGAGCACCCCGCCGACGCGCCGCTCGACCTGGCCGGCGACGCGCTGGGGGCGCCGGTGCCCGAGCTGGCCACGTTCTCGCCGGCGCTGGCCCGCGACATCGCCAACCTGGCCCGCATCGCGCCCAGCGACGTACCCGTGCTCCTGCTCGGGCCCAGCGGCACCGGCAAGGAGGTGTTCGCGCGGGCGCTGCATCAGCTGTCGCGACGCGCCGGCGCCTTCATCGCCGTCAACTGCGGTGGGCTCACGCCCTCGCTGGTCGAGGCCGAGCTGTTCGGTCACAAGAAGGGCGCGTTCTCGGGTGCGGTCGCCGATCGCGAGGGCTACGTGCGCGCCGCCGCCGGCGGCACCCTGTTCCTCGACGAGCTGGG
>SXGS01151919.1_pt1 | contig 12112 bp, 12 predicted proteins | sample 3174681 | NCBI WGS metagenome assembly SXGS01 (sample SAMN11356861, study PRJNA531348) | freshwater metagenome | isolation source: freshwater sample F1-80 | place: China: Fuxian Lake, Yuxi | collected 2017-12-25
GCCTCGCCCGCACTCTGATCCATCAGAGCGAAGCGTGCGGCCCTCTGTTGAAGGTCCTTGAGGATGCGCGCGAGATCCGGCGTCGCAGTACCGGACTCCCTGCTCGTGCCGGGCCGCATCCGCAAGGAATTCGCAGGCCCAACTGATGGTACGGCGAGCGAGAGATCTTCCGAGCGGTGTCGGGACAAGGTGCAACCTCCTGTGAGCACTCAGGAAGGAAGAACGATGCCGTCGGTGCCACAGTTTCGTCTCTCCGCGTCCCGCTGTGAACACACACAGGACGTGCAACCACGAACTCCGGCCCGCATCGCCTCGTGACAGGCGCCGGCGGGCCCTCAAGCGAGGAGAGAGTGGAGGAGACTGAGCAACGAGTGAAAATCATGCATTGGGCCTCAGCGGGCGTGTGCGGCCGGGGAGGTAATCCCGCGAAGACCGTGCGCAGGCAGCGCACTCGTACCGCCTGGGGTATACTATCGTGAGGGTGACGCTACCAGGTGGGGTCAGGCTCCCCGCCACTCGATGAGTAACCGGCATGCATCTTTCCGGACCGGCAGACTTCTCGCTGTTTGGGCTCGCGTCCTTTGAGGCCCGCCCCCGAACCCTGATCGGGTGTCAGAACCCGCCCCGCCGAGCCAGGACCACGCGCCGATGTGGAGTCTCTGAACTCCGTTTCGGAGCGTGTCGAGCGGTTCCCGGGGATCCCCGAAGCGGAGTTCGGAGAGCCCACACTCTCTTCCGATCCCGCAGCCGCCGCGTTCCGACACAAGAGAACGCCCGAAGCCGGGTACGATGACAGCCTGCGATCCCGTCGGGCCACCTCACGTCACGCGTGCCGACCTGCTGGCGTGCTTCGGGGCGTTGGGAGTGTGTCCCGGGCACCTGGTGCAGGTACACAGCTCGCTCAGCGCACTCGGGCATGTGGTGGGTGGGGCCGACACGGTCGTGGACGCCTTGCTGGAATGCGTCGGTCCGGACGGCACGGTGATGGCGCCGACATTCAATCATGGGCGCGCTGATATCTACGACTGGCGCACCACCCCGTCCGTCAACGGCGCCGTCACCGAAGCGCTGCGTCGTCGGCCAGAGGCGCGGCGGAGTATCCATCCGACGCACCCGTACGCCGCCATCGGCGCGCATGCGGACTACCTGACGGCCGGGCACCTGGAGGTCGAGACGTTCGACCGCCGCTCCCCACTCGGAAAACTAGCGGATCTGGGGGGCTGGGTGCTGCTGCTGGGGGTAGGGATGCGTGCCAACACTGCGGCACATATCGGCGAGAGCATGGCTCAGGTCCCCTGCATCGGTTTCAATCAGCAGCCGCGCCGGATTGTGGCGGAGGACGGCTCGGTGCAGCCCGCTTGGAGCGTGGTCTGGCGGGATGGTCCCTGTCTCATTGAATGGGATCCCCTCGAGGCACGCATGCGATCCAAAGATCTCATCCGTGACGCGCGGATCGGGGCCGGACAGGCGCAGCTCATGAAGGCACTGGATGTGATCGAGACCACGTTCGCCATGACCGGCGAGATCTGTCCCGGTTGCCCTACCCGACCCAGATGCCAGGAATGATGGGGGAACCGGATTGAGCGGAGGAATGAAGGGCTGCCTGATCGGGTTTTCGATCCTCACGGTGTTCGGACTCGCTGTGGTGGTGGGGGGTGTGGGCTGGGTGCGACAGACCATTGAGACCCCTCCCCCCTCCCCCCCCACCATTCCGGCGCATACGGCGCTGCGTCCGGCGTTCCTCCTGCGCAGCGGCAAGCCGTTCGCTGCCGGCACTGCCGTGGCTGCCATTCCGCCAGCAGGGCGCGCACCCGTGCTGCTGACCGCCTACCACCTGTTCGGTCCTGCCGGGGGCCTGGATCGGGTAGTTCCGGCCGAAGAACTCGACCACGAGATCCTGGGGGTCGTGTTGATGCCGTTCGGCAGCACGGCGCCGGCGGCCCGTGCGCGGGGTTCGCTGCTCCGGACCGGCCGCGCCTTCGAGGGTGAGGCGACTACCAGCAAGGCAAAGCCCCCGCCCGCCGGCGAGGATCTGGCTGCGTTTCACCTCCTGCCCGGTGCGAAGGTGAACGCTCTGTCCCTGGCGGCCCGCAACCCGCGCTTTCTTGAGTGGGTCTGGTTGGTGGGCGATGAGGCAGAGCACGAGCCACAGAACCAGCGTCTCTTCCCCGCCCGAGTGCTCAGCGCCTCGCGCAATGCAATGCTCCTGCGCTTCCACCGGGCGTTTCCACTGAAGGCCTTCAGTGGAGCCCCCATTGTGAACCGGAGCGGTGAACTGGTGGGCCTTCTCCTGGGCGGGGAAGGCGAGCGCCAGACGGGCGTGGCCAATCCGGTTGCGAGTATCCGCACGCGCCTGGCGGATCTCAAAGCCGTGGGAGTGTCGGCCCCGAATTAGCGGCAAATCGAAGGCGGGGACGACACAGAAGGACTGGGTGTAACAGGCAAGGAAACGGAGTGGCTTCTTGGTGACAGCACTGAAGCACCGGGGGCCGATTGTTTGATAGCCTTTGCGCATCCGCCGGCCCACCCCAGTGTTGAAACGACGGGGCTACCTCCGTGGAAAACCGGTTGCCGGCGCCGCGCCACCCAGAGGCGCGCGGGGCCGAAAAGCGGCCGAAGGGCACGTTCCCGGAAAGAGGTGTTCGCGCTGGAGAGGAGTGCGCCGGGTGCGCGGCGCACTCCCCTCTGCGTTCGGATGACTTCTCGCGCTCCGAGCCAGGCGCACCTTCGTCCGGTAGGACGCCCTGCATGGCGAAGCGATTTCAATCCCTCACGCGCCGCCATCGCTGGTCCGTCTGGGACCTCTGCGGGCGCGCGAGGGGGACCGGTTTGGACCCGCAATCGGAGTTGCGGGACTCCAGAGGCGATTTCAATCCCTCACGCGCCCGCATCGCTGGTCCGTCGGGGACCTGTGCGGGGGCGCGAGGGGACCGGGTTTGGACCCGCAATCGGAGTTGCGGGACTCCATGCGGCGCGTCCTCGTGGCGGTGGTGGGTCAGGTGCGCGCCATCATTCGCCTGCCCTGACCCGGTCCACCATGTCAATCGCCGCCCGTCCGTCCGCGCCGGTGACGGCGGGCGGGCGCCCTTCGCGGATACAGTCAATGAAGTCCTGCACCTGGAGATAGAAGGCTTCCAGGCGTTCGGGGGCGAGTGGGCGGCCGATGAAGTCAATCGCGGGTTGTTCCCAGACGAGTTCCCACGGCTTGCCGTGCAGCGAAGCCTGTAGTTTTCCGTAGCCGTCCACATCCAGCATCCCGTGGTCGCCGATCACCAGAGCGCGGAATGAGTTCTGGGGTAGCCCGGGGGCCGGAAGCTCCCAGCTCAGCCAGGTGCTTGCAATGACCCCGTTGGCAAATTCGATCTGAGCCATCGCGGTGGGAAAGGGCACGGGCCCGCCCCGGAAGTCGCGCACCGTGCCCATCACCCGCACGGCCTCACTCCCGGCAAACCAGCGTGCGAAGTCGTAGACATGGGCGCCCGCGTCGAGCAGGAGGCCCCCTTCTTCCGGGGACGTGGTCCAACCCTTGCCGGCATCGTCCGCCCACGGAAAGAGCATGCGCACCTGAAGCATGCGCACTGCACCGATCTCCCCGGCGGCAACGAGTTGCTTCGCCCGCGCCACAGTGCCTCGAAACCGCCATGTCTGAATCACCGAGAGCACGATCCCCGCTTCATCGCACGCTGCAATCATCCGATCACATTCGGCAGCATTCAACGCCATCGGCTTTTCGACGAGCACGTGCTTCCCAGCCCGTGCAGCGGCTTCCACCTGCGTCACATGCGCAGTGTGCGGTGAGGTGACCAGCACCGCATCCACGTCCGGGCGCGCGAGCAGGTCCTCAATGCCGGGGGAGTGAGCAACGCTGTAGTCGGCCGCCAGGCCCGCAGCCCGGGTCCCGCCGGCCACCGCTGTGAGCACCCCGCCTGTCGTGTAGCGCTTCAAGCACTCTGCGTAGGTGCGGCCCATGTATCCCGAGCCGATCAGTCCGATCCTTACCCAGTCCATCGTCATTGTCCTCAGTGGTCAGGAACCCGAGCGGCTCCAGGACCGATCCTCACAGCAGGCCGGCGGGACGCCGGCGTTCCCGGGGTGGTGGGGCCGTTCCCTGTTGAATCATGTCAGACCGAACAGCCGTGCCGCGTTGCCCCGCAGAATGGCATACTTGTCGCTGTCGGCAAGATCGGCGTGTTCAATGCGCGCCCGCTGCATGCCGGTATGGTAGAGGGGGGTGTCCGTGCCGAAGAGCACGCGGTCCGGCCCGACCTCGCGCACGGCCCACTCGATGAGTCCCGGAAAGATGGATCGGGCACTGGAGGTGTCGGCGTAGAGGTTTCCGTGACGGCCCTGCTGGATGGCGCGCACCTGATGGGTCGGATCACCGTCCCAGCCGTGGCCGATGTGCGCGAGGATGATCCGCACTTCCGGAAACTCGTTCGCCCACGGCACAAAATCGGCGGCCAGGCTGTTTTCTTCCGAGGTGTGCGTCAGCACCACCGCATGTTCGGCTGCCGCAAACTCGAAGATCGGCCGGGCGTGATCACGGATCGGATAGCCGTGCTCCTCCGGATGGATCTTGATTCCCACACACTGTGGCTGATGCAGCATCTCGGCGGCCTGCCGGTAGGTCTCCGGCTGCCTGGGGTCAATCACGACGTACTGGCGTAGCTCCGGGGTCGCGGCCACGACCTCAGCCGCCTCCAGGTTTCCCGCCACGGCGTCGGCTTGGAATCGGGGCAGCAGCGCCGTCAGGGGCGACACAAACGTGAGCTCGATGTGCACTGCCCGGGCGCGGCACGCAACCACAGCGGCGTTCCCGGTACAGAACTCATCGGTGAGGCGTGTTCCTCCGGCACGGATGTACGTGCCGTAGTGGCCGTGGACGTCAATTGCAGGAATGGTGTAGGACATCATGGGGCTGGGATCGGTACAATCTTCCGGTGTGCAGGACGGACAAGGAGCTTGTGCTGGATCACCTGAATGGTCTGGGGCACCTCATCGTTGCCCATCACTGGGAGCGTGCGCAGCCCGAAGAACTTCCCGCCGGACTGGCGCACCGGTTCCCGGCAGTCCGCTTCGGCGGCCGTGAACCCTCGGGGGGATTTTCTACCGAAGAGGACGCAGAGTTTCGCAGAGGAGGGGACGGGCGGCGTGTTGGATCACTCATCGGCCACGCATCCCATGATCCCGCTCCTTCTCCCCCTATCCTTCCCCCTTACCGATGCTTCTTCCTTTCTTGATGCTCCGCAGCGCCGCCTGGTCCCGGCGGTACGGGAATCAGGTGCAGGAGGTGCTGAACGAGGGCCCGGGGCCGCCGGGAGCGGCGCCCCCGGACCTGGGGGGGGAACTGCGCCGCCGGTCACTGGCGGTGAAAGCACGGTTGGTGGACCCGGAAACCGGACGGGTCAACTACGCAGCCGCCGCTGATCTGCCGGAATTGCATGAATTGGTGCAGTTGGCGAGGCTACTGCCCGCCTATCCGCTGTCCGAGCTGCGCAGTCGCTCGGAGCGGTTGGCGTTCTGGATCAACCTGTATAATGCGCTCACCCTCCACGCAGTCGTGGCGTTTCGGGTTCGCTGGACCGTGTGGGAGGCGCCCGGATTCTTCGACCGGGCGGCGTACCGGGTGGCAGGCAGGCGCTTTTCACTACAGACGATCGAGCACGGAGTGCTGCGGGCAAATGGGCCCGTCCCGTACACCGCCCGGCGCGCTCTTGCAGCACACGATCCGCGGGCTCCCTTCGCATTCGGCCCCGGCGAATTCGATGCCCGCATCCACTTCGCACTCAATTGCGCGAGCCGGTCCTGTCCCCCAATCGGCTTCTATGAGGCGGCCGCAGTCGAGGAACAGCTCGCTCTCGCAGCCCGGGCGTTCCTCACTGCCGAGACCGAAGTTGTGGGCCGGCGGATCACGACCTCCTCCATCCTGCGCTGGTATCGTGCCGACTTCGGACCGGATCTGGTCCGATTTCTCGCCCTCCACCTCCCGCCGAATACGCTCCCCCACGGGCAGGATGTCCAGGTGCGATTCCGGCCGTACGACTGGAGGCTGAACGCATGAACTGGGATGGTCGGCCATCCCCGGCGCCGGGGGCGCCCGCGGGAACGCGAACTCCCGGTCCGTCCGAGCCCGGCCCGGGATCTCGCGACGCTGCTCCGCGGGGCGGCACACTCTCCGTGGTCATTCCGGCCCTCAACGAAGAGGTATGTCTCCCCGAGACACTCCGGCGGGTGGTTGGTGCTCCGGGAATCCGTGAAGTGCTGGTCGTGGACGGCGGGAGTGATGACACCACGGTCGCGACGGCACAGAACGCCGGCGCGGTGGTGGTGCTTTCCGAGCGTGGGCGGGGCGCGCAGTTGCGTGCAGGCGCGGCGGCGGCGTCCGGGGAGTTGCTCTGGTTCCTGCATGCCGACACGCTGTCGCCTCCCGCGGCCGCACTCGGAATCGAGGAAGCACTCCGGGATCCCCGGGTGGTGGGCGGGGCGTTCACGGTCCGCTTCTCCGGCGACTCTCGGGGCGCGCGGTTCTTCACCCGAGCCGCGGCGGTGCTCCGCCGGATCGGGTTGGGCTACGGCGATGCCGGCATCTTCGTACGGCGCGACGCGTACGATCGGGTCGGTGGGATCGCCCCGTTTCCCCTCTTTGAGGACCTTGACCTGGTCCGGCGCTTACAGCGGGCGGGGAAGTTCGTGATCCTCCCCGCTGCGGTCGTCACTTCGTCCCGCCGCTTCGAGGGGCGGGCGGCCCGTACGCTGTTCCTCTGGGTGTGGCTGCACGTGCTCTACTGGCTCGGAGTACCGCCGGTGGTGTTGGCTCGGCTCTATCGCCGGAAGTAGCTCTGGAGCCAGTTCCACGTCGCCGGCGCCCTGGTACGGGTGGCATCACTTCCGGCCATTTCCCTGTGCAGGTGGAGCAGATCGTCAAAGTGGTCCACGTCGTGCCCCATCGGCAGTGGATGGACCCGCAGTCCGAGTAGCCCGGCCCGGGCGATGAGTTGAGCATAGACCCGGTCGGTGCTCCAGGAGATGGCGTCGAACAGGCCGGGAGACGGCGCGCGGAGGCCGAGCAGCGCATAGCCGCCGTCTGCGGCCGGAACGACCGTGAGGTCCGCGGCGCCGGCCTCCAATGTCCGGGCCGCTGCCGCGATCGAGCCGAGTGGCAGCGTGGGACTGTCGGCGCCCATCAGGAGCACGGGGGAATATCCCTGCCGGAACCCGCGGGAAAACGCATCGGCTTGCCGCACTCCGAGATCGCCCGGCGGCTGCGGCCACCAGTGTGCCGCGTTCTTGACGAGTGGCTCCAGCAGGAGTCGTCCGGAGGCGGGTTCGTGCGCCACAATGACGGTGGGGACAGCCTGCGCGGCGACTGCTGCGGTATCGGCGAACAGACAGGCGCACAGGGCCGCCGCTTCATCCGGAGTCAGCGGGGGAGTGAGACGGGTTTTCACCGTGCCCGGGCGCGGCGCCTTCGCGAGAATCACCACCGCGGGGCCGGTCCCCACGGGCTCAAGGTCGGGAGTGAGCATCAATGGAATTGGACACCCGCGAGGCGCTCTTTCCTCCGCATGAAAATCGCGAACGTCCCGCCGGCGACGGCCGGTTTCCGGAACTCCATCTCTACCACGGGTCGCGCTGCAACCGGTCCTGTGCCTTTTGCACAGTGAATGGGTCTCCCGACGGCTGGGACGCACCCTTTGCGGCAGATGTCCTGGATGCGGCCCTGCGCTGGGTCCACCCGGACGGCGTATTGAAGGTGTACGGCGGTGAGCCCACCCTCGATCTGCCCGCACTGCTGGCTGCCCTGCGATTCCTGCGTGCCGGTGGGTTTCGCGGCTGGTTCACCATCTTCAGCAATGGAGTGCTTGCTGAGCGCGTCATCGCGATCCTTGAGGGGGATGCCGCGACCGAGGTGGTGCTGAACCGCAGCATCCTCTATGGAGAGGGAGCGGAGCCGCTGCCCGAGCCCTCCCGGGCGCGCCTCGCCCGTTACGCTGCCGCTCATCCCGGGCGGCTCTGGTGCAGCCACGCCGATCTGGCGCCGGTGGGCCGCCTCGCCGCCGCGGATGACTCACGCGCCTTCGGCGGCCGGTGTCCTCACTGCTACCCGGTGCTCACGTCCCGGGGTGAATTGCGCGCCTGCCCATTTGCCGTTGAGCACCCTCTCCCCCATCATCTCTACGGGGACACTGTGCTCTCTCCGGATGCCGCGGCCGCGCGCCACGCCGAGTTCCTCGCCTGGGTCACCTCAGTGGTCGAACTGCTCGCGGCGGACGCGGGGCGACATCCATGCAGCATCTGTCTCCGGAGTGAGCAGCGGCCAGCGGCGACGTAGAGAGGCGCCTCCCCGCGGGTATGCACCAGCCGCGCACGGCACGCCTGCAAAGCCGCGCATGGTGGGGTTATCACTGCGCGCTGGGGGAGAACCGAGAGGCGCCCGGGAACGAAACGAGCAGGCGCCGCGCTCTCTCCTCGCTCCTCTCTACTGTTTCCTCCCCCGGGGAACAAGGGGGTATGCGTTTTTGCCGGGAAAAGGACGATCCTTATCCCGGATCGTTCCCTTCAGAGCTCAGCCATGAAACTACTGCCGGCCCTCTTGTTCCTGACGGTCGTGACGCTTGCCGCCACCGGCGTCACCGCTGCCGACCCGCCCCGGCGACCGAACATCGTCCTCATCCTCCTGGACGATCTCGGTTGGGGAGAACTCGGATGCCAGGGCAATCCGGAGATTCCCACACCGCATATCGATTCTCTTGCGCGAGACGGCGTGCGCTTTACCAATGGGTACGTCAGTTCCCCGTACTGCAGTCCGTCGCGGGCTGGGCTGCTCACGGGGCGGTATCCGGCAAAATTCCGATTCGACCACAATCCGATCGGCGCGCAGAATCGCGATCCGCAGCTCGGCCTCCCGCTGTCGGAGCGGACCCTGGCCGACCGTCTCAAAGCAGCCGGGTATGCGACCGGGCTGGTGGGCAAATGGCACCTGGGGGGAGCGCCGCGGTTCCAACCACAGCGCCGGGGATTCGACGAGTTCTTCGGATTTCTCCACGAGGGGCATTCTTACGTACGGCCCGGGACGGAGATTGTGTCCCGGCTGCGTCCGAACGAGCCTGCCTACGACGAGGGGAATCCGCTGCTGCGCGGCACGCGCCCGGTAGAGGAGCCTGCCTATCTCACCGAAGCCTTCACCCGGGAAGCCGTGAGCTTTGTCGAGAAGCATCGCACGCACCCGTTCTTCCTGATGCTGGCCTACAACGGCGTCCACAGCCCGATGCAGGCGCCGCAGCGTGCCCTCGACCGCGTCTCCCACATCCGCGATCCGCATCGTCGCCTCTTCGCGGCGATGCTCACCGCTGTGGATGACGGTGTAGGTCGGGTGCTGGCCCGGGTACGGGAGCTGGGCCTGGATCAGGACACGCTGGTCGTCTGCCTGAGCGATAACGGCGGCCCCACGCGAGAACTGACATCATCCAACGGTGTGCTGCGGGGAGGCAAGGGGCAGTTGTTCGAGGGGGGCATCCGGGTGCCGTTCCTGATGCGCTGGAGCGGACGACTGGCCGCGGGGCAGGTATTCGACGCGCCGGTGCTATCGCTGGACATCCCCGCGACGGCGCTGGACGCTGCCGGAGTGCGCACCCAGCCGATTGAGGCGGACGGCGGCAGCCTGCTCCCGTATCTCGCCCGCCTCCGCAAGGGCAATCCGCATACCACCATGTTCTGGCGCTACGGCGCGAATCTCGCCGTCCGTCTGGATTCCTGGAAGCTGATCCGTCAGGCGACGCCGGGTCAGCCCGCACCATCTTTCGCCCTCTACAATCTGAGCGAGGATCCCGGCGAAACCCGCGATCTCTCCACGGTTCGTGCCGACATTGCGGAACGCCTGCGCGACCAGGTGCAGCGTTGGGACGATCGAATGCGGCACGGCGACCGGTAAAGGATGAGCAGGAAACAGGCAAGCTTCCAGGTCGGTGAGCTTGTACCGCCAGTGGAACGGCTCGGCGCGCTGGTTGTAGCCGCCTGGAAGGCCAATGGCCGTGCCTCCAGCGCGGTGACGCTGGAAAAACCCGCCGGGGTGAGCGCCTTGCGATGCACAATCAAGAAGCACAACGCGATCTGGTTCAGCGAGCTACTATGGGTCGGGAGGTGCACTGCGGCTGTTGGGTGTGGATGCGGTCGTCAGCGGTCGTTGGGTGGTGGGCACTGCCGTAATCCACGATCAGGAAAGCCCGCTCCGCGCCGGGTCACACCAGTTGGTGCAGACAGTGTCCCAAGGTCCGCTCAAAGGTTTCGCTTCCGTTGCTTGAGGAGGCTTCCCGATAGTTCTGCCCGGTGCATATATTGAGGAGAGCCTGACAGCACACGGTACCGTCCCGTCTGCACTCAAACGCCACCTGCTCCTGCCGATCCACGCGCCGCCCGGGACGTGCGGGGAGGGGTTCCCGCACCGCCGGCCAGCCCGGCAGGAAGGCGTGAATGGTGGGTGCCGGCAGGCGACACGGTGGACAAGGTCCAATTCCTCGGCGGTGAACCGGGGCGGAGCGTGGGGTTTGGGGAGTGGCACGGGGTGGTTCGGGCGTTTCGATATCGTCGAGACGCCCGAACCTGTCTACCGGCCGCGATTGGCTTACAGGTTTCTAAAATGCATCACGAGCGCGGGTGCCAGATGGATGACGTTGTCGTTCATGAGGTGAAGGGAGGCACTCAATCGCCGAATGCGTCGCGCCAGGCAAGGCGAACAAAGCCGGGTGGCGTCACGGGGCCGTCCGCGAGATCGAAGGGCGGCGCCCCCCGGAGGCTCTGCACCGCCATGCGCTCCCAGTCGTGCTCAAAGAGCCGGGCGTAGTAGTCGTGCACCCGGGCGCTGCGAATCAGGAGACTGGCATCCCGGTTTCGAACGGTCCCGTCGCCTGTCCAGTTCTGGCTGCCGACCACCGCCACCTGCCCGTCCACCAGGATGGCCTTGTTGTGGACGTTGGGCTGGACTTTGAACCGGTTGATATCCAGTTCGATGCCGACCAGGTTCTCAAGATCTTTGCGTGTTTGGTCCCCCGGGAACAACCTCACGATCACCTTCACGGTTTCGAGTTCGTCGATCTTCCGCTTCAGAAGATGCAACAGCTCCCTGAAAAGTGGGGGAGGCACCGCCTTCCGGGGCAGGCGGATGTACTGGAACTGGAGCCGGATGGAGGACCGGGCTCCCGCAATGAGACTTAACACCTCCTCAATGTAGTTGTCCTGTGTGAATGGCGGGAGGACCGAATCTTCGGGAGTGAGTGCCACATCCAGGGCCGGATGCAGCTCGGGGGGCCGGGGAAGCGCCTCCGCCGCCAATGCCGTAGCTGGAACGGCGAAGAGTGTGCTTGGGATCAGGAGATCCGGCCGTTCGGGCACGTCGGGCGGCGTTCGGGATGGCGGCGAATGCCGGAGCGATTCGTCCCGGTCGTAATGGATGTACTTCTCGAAGAGGGCTGCGAGGTCCGGGCGGTCCGTGCAGAGCACGTGGAAATCGCGATTGCGCTGCCGGAAAATGGCCGCCGTGTTCCCGGGAATGGCAGGGTCTTCCGGGGCTGGCTGCGATCGGAGAAGTTTCCGCTGGAGAGCCAGAACGCTGTGCCGTCGCGGACGATCACCTTTGTGTGGAACGCGCTGTGAAACAGGAGAATTTCTTTACTGACATTGGTCCTTGCATCGGTCGTTGCCGCCATGACCACCTCAGCCTGGGGGACCTGCTCGCGCAGCGTAGTCAGAACATCCTTCTCCTCAGGCTTCAGTCCCGGATCGATGACGAGCAGCAGCGAGGCGTCGGGCTTGTCTTTCACCGCCTCGACTACGGCCCGAAGGACGTGGCGGGCCGAGAAGTCGTAGATTGCGATGGTAAGACGGTGCTGCGTTTCCGCAAGGAACGCCCGCAGTTCCGACCACGCGGTATCCGGGCTGGCGTGCAGACGCAAGGTCAGCGGACCTGGTACCGGCTCAGGGCGAACGCATCTAAATCGACAGAATTTGGGCGAGATAGTCAACATCCCAAGCAGCACGGAGGCGTCGATTCTTCAGGCCGAGACGGCAGGAGCGGTCCTGACGCAGCAGATTCACCGCCAGGCGCCGCAGGGTGGCC
>SXGS01379050.1_pt1 | contig 12112 bp, 10 predicted proteins | sample 3174681 | NCBI WGS metagenome assembly SXGS01 (sample SAMN11356861, study PRJNA531348) | freshwater metagenome | isolation source: freshwater sample F1-80 | place: China: Fuxian Lake, Yuxi | collected 2017-12-25
CGGGATCTGTTGGTCGCGGCGGATGACGCCTTCGGCGCGGCCGAGGTCGACGACGACATGGCCGAACTCGACGCGCTTGACGACGCCGGTGATGATCTCGCCGCCGCGCTCCTTGAATTCCTCATATTGGCGCTCGCGCTCGGCGTCGCGGACCTTCTGGAAGATGACCTGCTTGGCCGCCTGCGCCGCGATGCGGCCGAATTCGATCGGGGGCAGCGGGTCGACGATGAAGTCGCCGATCGCGGCGCCCTTTTGCAGCTTCTCGGCACCCTTCAGGTCGATCTGCTTGTAATAATCGTCGACCTGCTCGACCACCTCGACGACGCGCCACAGGCGCAGATCGCCCGAGTTCGGATCGAGCTTGGCGCGGATGTCGTTCTCGGCACCGTAGCGGGCACGGGCGGCGCGCTGGATCGCGTCCTCCATCGCCTCGATGACGATGCCCTTGTCGATCATCTTTTCCGAGGCGACCGCATTCGCGATCGCGATCAGTTCCGCCTTGTTGGCGGAAATGGCGGTAGCCATCAGTGCCGTCCTTCCGTGGTGGCGCCGTCCTGTTCGGGCGCGTCCTGATAATAAACCTCTTCCGCGCCCTCGACGGACAGCGGCACCGTCGCGGCGATCAGCCGGTCGGTCATCACGAGCTTGGCGTCCTCGATCGCGGTGAAGGGCAGTTCGTGGCGAACCTCCTCCCCGTCGACGATGACGACAGTCTCGCCCTCTATGCCAGCCAGATCGCCCTTGAACTGCTTGCGACCGTTCAGCTTCTCAGCCAGCGTGATCCGCGCCTCATGCCCCGCCCAGTCGGCGAAATCCTTGAGACGGGTCAGCGGGCGGTCGATACCGGGCGAGGACACCTCCAGCCGGTACGCATGGTCGATCGGATCGCGGCCCTCGGCCTCCAGCGCGTCCATCACGTCCGAGATGCGGCGCGACAGGTCGGCGCAGTCGTCGATGTTCAGCTGGCGCGTGTCCGGACGCTCGGCCATCACCTGGAGCGTCGGGTCCGACGTGCCGCCATACATCTTCACGCGCACGAGCTCGAAGCCGAGCGCCTTGGCCTCGGGTTCGATGAGTTGCGTCAGAAGGGCGATGTCCGCCATGAAAGCTCCAGATATGCCGGTGCGCTGCCGCGGAACCCGTCCCGCAGCCTCTTTCACCCGACGATGTAAGAGAATGGCCCATTCTATAGCCGGAATGGCATGACGAAACAAGCTGCCATCTCGAAGCGTTAGCGGCCCGTCGGGCCGATATGGTCCATCCGGGAGAGTCGATGATGAAGATGCCGTTGCTTGCCGCCCTGCCGGTGGCCCTTCTCGCCTGTTCGGGCAATGGCCCCGGCCCCGGCCCCGACGAGACGGGGAATACGCCCCCGGTGACGGTGACCCCCGGCACGCCCAGCCCCTCGCCCTCCGCCTCCGCCACCCCGCCGGCGACGGTCGTCGACGGACAGCCCTTCGGCCGGACCGTCATCGCCGATTTCGATGCGCCCTGGGCGATGACCTTCCTGCCCGACCGGCGGATGCTGGTGACGGAGAAGGACGGGCGGATGCTGCTCGTCACCGCCGACGGGCAGGCGCGACAGACGGTAGCGACCATTGCAGTCGATTCGGCGGGCCAGGGCGGCCTGATGGACGTGGTGCTCGCCCCCGATTTCGCACAGAGCCGGCGCGTCTATTTCACCTATTCGGCCGCCGCCGATGGCGGCAAGCGCGTCGTGCTGGCGCGCGGGCGTTTGCAGGAGGCGAACGGCACCGCGCAGCTGACCGGTATCGAGACATTGTGGACCGCGACCCCGGCGGTGACGGGCGACGGCCATTATTCGGGCCGAATCGCCTTTTCCCCCGATGGCCAGTATCTGTTCCTGACCGCCGGCGACCGGCAGAAGTTCACGCCCGCGCAGGACCCCAAGGCGACGTTGGGCAAGGTGCTACGCCTGACCCCGGACGGCCAGCCCGCGCCGGGCAATCCGCTGGCGGCGCAAGGGTTCGATCCGGCCGTCTGGTCCTATGGCCATCGCAACCTGCTCGGCCTCGCCTTCGACGCCAGCGGCAATCTGTGGGAACAGGAAATGGGCCCCAAGGGCGGCGACGAGGTCAATCTGATCCTGCCGGGGCGCAATTATGGCTGGCCCAACGCGTCCAACGGATCGCATTATGACGGCCGCGACATTCCCGACCACCGCGCCGGCGACGGCTATGAAGCGCCCAAGGTCTGGTGGAACCCGGTCATCTCGCCGGGCGGGCTGATGATCTATTCGGGCTCGCTCTTCCCGCAATGGCGCGGCGACGCCTTTATCGGCGGGCTGTCGAGCAAGGCGCTGATCCGCGTCGACCTGAACGGCACCAGCGCCGCCAAGGGCGACCAGTGGGACATGGGCGCGCGCATTCGCGAGGTCGAACAGGGTCCCGACGGCGCCATCTACGTGCTGGAGGATGGCGGCGATTCGCAGGGCCGCCTGATCAAGCTGACCCCGGCCTGATCGCCCGCTCCCCCGACCCGTGCCGTTATCGTTTGCGCGACGGTGACGGCACGGCTTGACCTGATACCCCCATCGTGTCGAAGAAGCGGTGGGGAGAGACATAGATGACATCGCCGCACCCGATTCCACCGGGCCGCCGCCGCGTCGAGGGACATTCGCGCGACGCCCGGCTGTCGCGCGGGCTGTCGGGCACCAATCTGGAGCGCGCGGGCGATTATAATCTGCGCACCGTGCTGCAGGTCATTCGCGTCCACCGCGAATCGACCCGCGTCGCGATCGCCCAGCAGACCGGGCTGACCGCGCCGACCATCGCCAATATCACCGGCCGGCTGACCGAGATGGGGCTGATCCGCCATGCCGGGCGGCTGCATGGCGGGCGCGGCCAGCCGGCGCTCAAGATCGAGTTGTGTCCCGACGGCGCGTTCGGCATCGGCCTGACCATCGACCGCGACCACCTGTCGCTCGCCATTCTCGACCTGACCGGGCGGGTGCGGGCGCGTACGACGCGCGAGATCGCCTTTGCCGGCCCCGACCAGGTGCTGGCCTTCGTGCAGGCGGCGCTGCCCGCCGCACTGGTCGAGGGCGATGTCGCGCACGACCGCATCCTGGGCGTCGGCGTCGCGATGCCCGACGATGTCGGCCGCTCGCTGCCCGACCAGCCCCAGGGCTATGACCAGTGGGACGCGATCGATCTGGACGCGCTGCTCGGCCCGGTCCTGCCCTGGCCGATCTACCGCGACAATGACGCCGCCGCCGCCGCGCTGGGCGAGACGCAATATGACGAGGCGTTCGACTGCCCCAGCTTCTTCTATCTGCTGATCACCGCCGGCCTGGGCGGCGGACTGGTGATCGATCGCAGCTATCATCGCGGCGCGCATGGCCGGTCGGGGGAGATCGGGCTGATGCCCGACCCGACGGCCGGGCGTGCGGGCGCGGTGGTGCAGGACTGCGTATCGCTCGCCGCGCTGCGCACCCGGCTGGCGGCGGTGGGGCAGAGCCTCGCCTCGCCCGAGGCGCTGGCGACGATGGACGATCCGGCGGCGCGCGCGGTCATCGACCGGTGGGTCGCCGATTCGGTCGCGGCGCTGGTCCAGCCGCTGGTCGCGGTCACCACCCTGTTCGATCCCGACGCGATCCTGATCGGGGGGCGCCTGCCCGCCTGTCTCAACGCGCGGTTGGCGACCGCCGTCGCGCAGGCGCTGGCGGCGATCGACCTGCCCACCCGGCCCGACATCCGCCCGGCGCATATGGCGCAGGACGCCCCCGCAATCGGCGCGGCGATGCTGCCCTTCATGGACCGGCTGCTGCCGTCCGATTCGATCCTGATCCAGGCCGGGCGGGGTTAGGGGCGCTCCACTCTCCATTCCCCCGCTCCGTTCAGCCTGAGCGCAGTCGAAGGCCACGCCCGGACCGCGCCCAACCCCTTGGGCCAATGCATTCCCTTGGCCTTCGACTTCGCTCAGGCGGAACGGGGGTCGGGGAATATAAAGAAAAGGCCCGCCTCCTTGGGGAAGGCGGGCCTGTCAGGCGTCTCACATCATGATGGCGATTATCCCGCCATATCCTCCAGCTCACGGCCACGCGTCTCATTGACCATGGCGCGAACGAAGAAGAACGACACCGCCGCGAAGAAGGCGTAGCCGAAATAGGTCACGCTCAGGCCCGGCGACACGGCGAGCGCGGGGAAGCTGACGGAGATGGCGGCATTGGCGATCCACTGGGCGAACCCCGAGACGGCCAGGCCCGATCCGCGAATCTGGTTCGGGAACATCTCGCCCAGCATGACCCACATGACCGGGCCCCAGCTGGCGTTGAAGAAGATGACGTACAGGTTCGCCGCGACCAGCGCGATCACGCCGTTATTGCCGGGCAGCGACACCGCGCCGTCCGCGCCGGTGACAGCGGTCGAGAAGGCATAGGCGACGATCGCCAGCGTCACCGCCATGCCCGCCGAGCCGATCAGCAGCAGCGGCTTGCGCCCGATCTTGTCGACGGTGGCGATGGTGAACAAACAGGCCGCGATCGACAGCACGCCCGACAGGATGTTGGTCTGGAGCGCGTAATCCTCCGAGAAGCCGACCGCTTCCCAGAGCGTCGCACCATAATAGAAGACGACGTTGATGCCGACGAGCTGCTGGAACACGGCCAGGCCGATGCCCGCCCACAGGATCGGGCGGATCTTGCCGGTGGTCTTGTCGATCAGGTCGGACAGCTTGGGCTTGTGCTGGTCGGCGGCGAGCGAGCGGCGGATGTCGGCGACCTTGCGCGTCGCCTCGGCCTCGCCGAACAGCTTGGTCAGAACGGTGTGCGCCTCGGCGTCGCGGCCCTTGGCGACCAGGAAGCGCGGGCTTTCCGGAATGATCGACAGCGCGGCGAAATAGACCGCCGCCGGGATCGCCTGCAGCCAGAACATCCAGCGCCAGGCGGGATAGCCCAGCCAGAATTCGGCGGTCGAACCACCGGCATAACGCGCCAGCGCGAAGTTGGCGACGAAGGCGCCGGTCAGGCCGGTGATGATCATCACCTGCTGCACGCTCGACAAACGGCCGCGAATCGAGGCCGGGGTCACTTCGGAAATATAGACGGGCGAGATGACGCTGGCCGCGCCGACGCCCAGGCCGCCGATGATGCGCGCCAGGATGAAGATGGCCGAACTGTTGGCCGCCCCCGCCAGGATCGCGCTGACCAGGAACAGGCCGGCGGCGAGCATCATCACGTTGCGGCGGCCGATCGCATCGGCCAGCCGGCCGGCGCCGAACGCACCGATCGCCGAGCCGACCAGGATCGCGCCGACATTGACGCCGACGCCCAGGCGACCGAGGTCGAACGCGGCCTCCAGCCCCTTCTGGGTGCCGTTGATGACGCCCGAGTCATAGCCGAACATGAAGCCGCCAATGGTCGCGACGACCACGATGGCGGCGATGAAACCATGATTGACGCGCGCGGCGTCCAATCCTCTCACATTATCGGTCACTCGGGCCCTCTCCTCGTCCGTGCGTGGCGTCTTCGCCTATCCGTACGGCAATGTCCTGTCACCGGCGCGATTCACCGCCAGCCATAATGGTAACGCTATCTTAAAACATCGCGCCGTCAAGCGGATGTACACACGGTTCGTCCCGCTTCGCCGCAGAGCACGAGCCGCTGACCCCCGATCGGATCGCCTTCATTCCTCCCCTGCAAGGGGAGGGGGACCACCCGAAGGGTGGTGGAGGGGTGTCGCGGGTCGTAGGTTTGCCGGCCTTCTCCGGCCGGGACACCCCTCCGTCAGGCCTTCGGCCTGCCACCTCCCCTTACAGGGGAGGACTAGACGAAACCCTAGATCCCGCGCGGCCTGCGTCGGGGCGCGGCATCGGACTGGCGCCGGATCAGGCTATAGTCGAGCAGGCGGTGCGGCGGCGCCTCGGCGTTTTTCTGGCGGATGACGGTCGCCATCATCTCGACGGCGGCGCGCGCCATGTCGGCGATCGGCTGGTGAATCGTGGTCAGCTCGGGCCAGATCGTCGTCGACAGCGTGGTGTCGTCGAAGCCGCAGACGGTCAGGTCGCTGGGCACGTCCAGCCCACGGCGATGCGCCACCGCTACCGTCGCCGCCGCCATGTCGTCGTTCGACGCGATGATCGCGGTGGGCGGCTCGGCCAGGTCGAGCAGCCGCTCGGCCGCGTCCAGTCCCGAGCGATAGGTATAGAGGCCGGGCGCGACCAGATCCTCGTCGAACGGCACGCCGAGGGCATCGAGCGCGGCGCGGAAGCCTTCGTACCGCCGCGCACTGGCGGTCAGATTGGGGTTGCCGCAGATGAAGCCGATGCGCCGATGGCCCAGCGTCATGACATGCCGGGTCATCGCCTCGGCCGCCGCGCGGTCGTCGATCTGCACCGCCATCGTCGCCTCGGGCATTTCCTCGGGCGGACGCCCGGTCGCAACCACCACGGCGGGCACCCCGGCTTCGCGCAGCAGGGTCAGCACCGCCTCCGCCTCGCACAGGGGCGGCGGCAGGATCACGCCGTCGATCCCGCCCTTGATCAGGTGGCGCGCGACTTCGACCTCATGGTCGCCGATCTCGCATTTCTCGACCACCATCTGCACGTCGAGCCGCGAGGCCTGGTCCAGCGTGCCGAGCAGGAACTCGCTGAGGAACCCCTGGCTGGGGTTGCTGTAGAGCATGCCGACCCGGATCTGCGCCGCGCCCGCCAGGCTGCGCGCCGCCGGATTGGGCGCATAATTGAGCTGCGCGATCGCCGCTTCCACCTTTTCGCGGGTGACGGGGCGGACATTGGCTTCGTTGTTGATGACGCGCGAGACGGTCATCAACGACACGCCGGCGACCCGCGCGACATCGCTGATCGTGGGAGCGCTGCTGCCGCGCCGCGTGGTCCTTATGCTCATAACGTTTACGCTTCCACGTTTCGCACCCGATACGCAATGCTTTGCGCGGCTTTTATGACCGTTGCCGCATCGATACGCGCTTGATTCGCACCGTCCTTGGGGCTAGGCGCCGCGCCAGCATCAAGAGTCGGGCCAATGCCCGGCACCAACCTGCCCCCCCGGCAAGGTGGTGCCTCTCCGGATATGGGGAGGGATGTGGCCGAACCGGCAACAACGGGACGATCCGCCACATTCCTCATCTCCGACTCGCGACACGGACGGAAGGATTTGTGATGGACGCGGTTATTCCCCAGCAATTCGCCAGCGACAATTACGCCGGAATCTGTCCCGAGGCGTGGGCGGCGATGGCCGAGGCGAATCGCGGTTATGTCCCGGCTTACGGCGAGGACCCGTTCACGGACCGTGCCGCCGACGCGTTCCGCACGCTGTTCCAGACCAAGTGCGAGGTCTTCTTCGCCTTCAACGGCACCGCGGCCAACTCGCTGGCGCTGGCGGCGCTTTGCCAGAGCTATCACAGCGTCATCTGTTCGGCCTCCGCGCATGTCGAGACGGATGAGTGCGGCGCGCCCGAATTCTTCTCCAACGGATCGAAGCTGCTCGTCGCGCAGACCGAGGACGGCAAGCTGACCCCCGAGGCGGTGCGCGCGCTCGCCACCGGCCGGTCGGACATCCACTTCCCGAAACCCCGCGCGGTGACGATCACCCAGCCGACCGAGACGGGCCAGGTCTATACGCTGGCCGAGATCCACGCGCTGTCGGCGACCTGTCGCGAACTGGGCCTGCGGCTGCACATGGACGGCGCGCGCTTCGCCAATGCCTGTGCCGCGCTGGGCTGCTCGCCCGCCGACATGACCGGGCGCGCCGGCGTCGACGTGCTGTGCTTCGGCGGCACCAAGAACGGCATGGCGGTCGGCGAGGCGATCCTGTTCTTCGACCCTGCGCTGGCGGAGGATTTCGACTATCGCTGCAAACAGGCGGGACAGCTGGCGTCCAAGATGCGCTATCTGGCCGCGCCGTGGATCGGCATGCTCGACAGCGGCGCCTGGCTGCGCAACGCCGCGCACGCCAATGCCTGTGCGCAAAGGCTGGCGGCGCGAGTTGCGGGGCTGCCCGGCATCGCGCCGATGTTCCCGGTCGAGGCGAATGCCGTGTTCCTGAGCGCGCCGCCAGCGGTGCTGGAGGGGCTGCGCGCCAGGGGCTGGCGCTTCTATACCTTTATCGGCGGCGGTGCGCGGTTCATGTTCGCCTGGGACGCCGATCCGGCGCGCGTGGACGAACTGGGTGACGACATCGCGGCCGTGGCGATGGAGGCGTTGCAGGCGGCGTGACGGATCGGGGCCGCCCCTGGCCCCTTCCCGTTCAACCGCTTGATAAGTCTGTATTCCTGTCGCATCCTCGCTACGCAAGAGGGAGGACGACAGGATGAATCGAGTCTGGACAGCGATCGCCGCCACGGCGATCCTGATAACGGCCGCACCGGCCATGGCCCAGTCGGCCGAACCAGCGCCGGCACCCGCGCCGAAGCCAAAAAAGACCTGCCGTTCGCTGACGCCGACCGGGTCCTTCATGCCGACCCGCGTCTGCAATACCGAGGCCCAGTGGCGCGAGTTCGACGGGGTCAATCAGCAGGGCGTGGGCGAGTTTCGCCGCGCGCTCAACATGACCAGCACCAATGAGCGCAACCGGCGGAATTGAGCAGCCAAGGGCGGCGATCCCGCCCCGACCTCAGCGGGAACTCCAGCGCAGATGCTTCATCGGCCTGTCGGTATGCGCGCTGCGCCACGACCCGCCATCGAAATATTGGCATGAGTCCCATTCGTTGATCGACCATGCCCGCGTCTTGACCCCGTGGTCGCGGCCATATTGCCGGCATCGGTCGCCATCCGCATTGCCCATGACGGTTACGAGCGTCACACCGGCGACGATCAAGGCCGATACGGCCAGCTTCCATGGCTTGAAGGTCGTCGCTGACGGTGCGCGGTGCGGACTTTCCATGACGTCAGGATGCGCGGGCATGCGACCAGTGGCAAGCCGCTGGCGGGATTACGTCGTGACCTCGATCTCCACCCGGCGGTTACGCGCACGGCCGGCGCTGTCGTCGCTGCCATCGGGTTTGGCGTTGGGGGCGATGGGACGGGTCTCACCAAGCGCGATCACCTGCATATGGTCCCGCGCGATGCCCTTGCCCGCCAGATAGTCGCGCACCGCCTCGGCCCGCTGGCGCGACATCCGGCGATTGCCCGCATCGTCACCATCGCTGTCCGAATGACCGCGTAAGGTCAGGCGACCGCTCCGCACCACCGGCTCGGCGGCCAGCCGGTCGAGCACCGTCCTCGCTTCCCGGTTCAGCGAAGCCCCGCCCTCGGGAAAGCCGATCACCATCGCGTCGGATCGCATCTCGGTGGTGCTGGGGGCCTTGGCGCTCGGCGACGGCTCGGGCACGGGCAGCTCTAGCGAGGTGCCGCTGGAGCCCGTCTGGCGGGCGACAGCACCGCCATCGCCGCACCCCGCCAAAAGTCCGGCAAGCCCGGCCATCATCCCCCAGGCCCCCAGTCGCAATCGCATGTCCCTACCCCATTGTCCGGCCCGATCCGGCCGGCCCGCCCCGGGCGCGGACCATAGGTAGCGCAACGGTCCGGCGCAAACCGGCTTTGCACGCGCCGCCGGTCCGAAATGGGCCGGAGCGGGTCAGGCGGTTTCCGTCTCGGGCAGCGCGACGCCGCGCTCCTCGCTCAGGATGCGCCAGCCTGCCAGGAAGAGTGCGGCGACCACCGGGCCGACGACGATGCCGCTCAGCCCCAGCAACTCGATCCCGCCCAGCGTGGTCAGCAGCACGATCCAGTCGGGCAGGCCGGTGTCGCGCCCGACCAGGATAGGCCGCAGGATATTGTCGGCCAGGCCGATGACCAGCACGCCCGAGGCGATGACCACCGCCCCCTGCCAGATCGCACCGGTGGCGAGCAGATAGATGGCGACCGGCCCCCAGATGATCGCCGGCCCGATCGCGGGCAGCAGCGCCGCGATCGCCATCAGCACGCCCCAGAGCAGCGCGGCCGGAACCCCGACGATCCAAAAGGTGATCGCCCCCAGCGCACCCTGCACCAGCCCGACGATCACCGACCCCTTGATGGTGGCACGCACCACCGCGACGAAGGTCTCGGTCAGCCGCGCGGCCACGCCCTGCTCCAGCGGCAGCGCGCGGACGAAGGCGGGGCCGAGCCGCTCGCCGTCGCGGATCAGGAAGAAGGCGACATAGAGGCCGACGCCGAAGGCCAGCGCGAAGGCGAAGGCGTTGCGACCGATCGACAGCGCCTGGGACGCGATCTGGCTGACGCTGCTGCTCAGCGTGCGCGAGATGCGCTGTTGCAGCCCCTCCAGGCTGCCGACGCCCGAATTGTCCATCGCCTGGCGGAGGCGCGTGGGAAGCGCGTCGCGCACCTGCTGGAAATATTGCGCGAAGTCGATCTGGCCGCTGCGCATCTTCAGATAGACGCCACTCGCCTGGTCGACGACCATGCTACCGATCAGCAGGGTTGGGACGACGACCGCGAAGGTGATGATCAACATGGTCAGCCCGGCGGCCAGATTGCGCCGTCCGCCGGTCTTGGTCAGCAGCCATTGGAACAGCGACCGAAACAGGATCGCCGCCAGCGCCGCCCAGAGCAGCGCGATCAGGAAACTGGAGATCACCGCCGTCAGGCCGATGGTGATCAGCGCGAGGAACAGGATGAACCCCCCGCGTTCGATCTTCTGCCGATCGATGGTCATGCTGCCGTCCCCTTTCCGCATCGCGCCCCAACCGTCACGGCGGCGCAACGGTTCCGTCATTTGGTTTGGGGGATGGCGGCGATGGCCGGAATGGGAAAGGCTTCGCCGCCCGTTCAGCCTGAGCGAAGTCGAAGGCCAAGGGAATCCCGTCGCCCCGTGCGCGTGGATAGGAAGTCGCGTGGCCTTCGACGTCGCTCAGGCTGAACGGAGGTTTTAGTCATTCCTCCCCTGCAAGGGGAGGTGGCAGCCCGGAGGGCTGACGGAGGGGTGTCACGGCCAGCGGGGACACCCCTCCACCATGCTTCGCATGGTCCCCCTCCCCTTGCAGGGGAGGAAAAGTACAGCCCTACTCCGCCGCCACCGCCGCGACGCTGTCGTCGAGCGGATGCGCCAGACGGGTCAGCATTTCCTTCGGGCAGACCTGCCAGAAATGCCCGGCCACCCGGTCCCAATCCTCCAGCAGGCCCTTCGACCACTTGCTGTCGGTGCGTGCGGCATGTTCCTCGATCAGGCCCCGCAGCACGCTTTCCCAATGCGCGGAGGCGAGACGCTGCCACACGATATTCTCGGGGTTCGCACGGCGAGCGAAGCGCTCTTCGGGGTCGTAGATGAAGGCCATGCCGCCGGTCATGCCCGCGCCGAAATTAGCGCCGACCTCACCCAGCACGACGGCGGTGCCGCCCGTCATATACTCGCAGCCATTGGCGCCACAGCCCTCGACCACCACGGTCGCGCCCGAGTTGCGCACCGCGAACCGCTCGCCCGCCTGGCCCGCCGCGAACAGCTTGCCGCTCGTTGCACCATAGAGGACGGTATTGCCGATGATCGTGTTCTTCTGGCTGGCCAGCGGCGAGCTGACCGCCGGGCGCACGATGATCGTGCCGCCTGACAGGCCCTTGCCGACATAGTCGTTGGCGTCGCCGAACACTTCCAGCGTGATGCCTTTGCACAGGAACGCGCCCAGCGACTGGCCCGCGCTCCCACGCAGCCGCACGGTGACGTGCCCATCGGCCAGCTTGCTCATCCCGAACCTGCGCGTGATCTCCGACGACAGGCGGGTGCCGACCGCGCGGTGCGTGTTGCGCACCGAATAGGTCAGCTGCATCTTCTCGCCGCGCGAGAAGACGGCGCTCGCGTCCTTGATGATCTGCGCATCCAGGCTGTCGGGCACTTCGTTGCGGAAGGTCGACAGGCTGAACCGCCGCTCGGCATCGGTCGCGTCGACCTTGGCCAGCACGGGATTGAGATCGAGATCGTCGAGATGCTCGGCACCACGGCTGACCTGACGCAGCAGCTCGGTGCGCCCGATCACCTCGTCCAGCGACCGCACGCCGAGACGCGCCAGGATGTCGCGGACTTCCTCGGCGATGAAGGTCATCAGGTTGATGACCTTTTCCGGCGTGCCGGTGAACTTGGCGCGAAGCCGCTCGTCCTGCACGCAGACGCCGACCGGGCAGGTGTTCGAATGGCACTGGCGCA
>SXGS01255042.1_pt1 | contig 12108 bp, 6 predicted proteins | sample 3174681 | NCBI WGS metagenome assembly SXGS01 (sample SAMN11356861, study PRJNA531348) | freshwater metagenome | isolation source: freshwater sample F1-80 | place: China: Fuxian Lake, Yuxi | collected 2017-12-25
CGAACCGCATGCTCCGACCGCGCCGGTCAGCGGGCCGTTGTTTGAAGGCTCGGGCACCGGAGTCGTCTTCTGTCAGTCGCCGCAATTTCCGCCGGAATACCGCGGCATGTTCCTCGTCAACGACTGGTTGCAGAAGACGACCTACGTCTGGCGACCGCAGTGGGACGGAGCGTTGCTGCGGCCTGCTGGCGGCGGCTTCACGCCGTTTATCGACGGGGGCAAATCGCTATTTCGACCGACCGATCTGGAGTTCGGTCCGGATGGGGCGTTGTGGGTGCTCGGCTGGAGCAGCGGCTACGGAGCCGAATGGAAGGACGGGCAACTCACGAACGAAGGCCGCATCTTCCGCGTCGCTTGGAAGGACGCGCCGCCGGCTGCCGCACTGAAGACTTCGAAGCCTCTGGAAATGTCCTCGCTCGACGAGGTGCTGCACGAATTCGACTCGCCGCTGCCGGTGCGAAGGATCAACGCGCAAGATGAATTGGTGCGACGCGGCGTTGATGAGAAGACACTCATCAATCGACTGACCGAGGGCCAGCTGACGGAGAACCAGGAAACGTGGACGGTCTGGGCGCTGGGACGCGTGCCTGTAGGCGAGTTGCTCCGCAACTCGCCGCCGAGTCGCGGAGCGACTCGGCCACAAAGCGCACTCGCCGACTTCCTGGCGAACACACTGCGAGCCGACTCGAAGGCATCACTCAATCTGCAGGTTCAAGCGGTAAGAATTGTTGCCTATCGAGCGAAGCAGCTTCGGCAGATCGAGCGGCTGACGGACACCTTGCGAATCGCGTTGCCGCATGCTCAACCGCGGGTGCGATTCGCCGCCGTTCAAGCGGTGCTTGAGACTCGTCAAACGGCGCTCGTTCCCGAGCTGTTGGAAAAATTACAGCGTGAGTCAGACTCGACCGTCTTCTATGGCGGATGGCAGGCCCTGCGGGCTCTGCGTTCGACGAACGAGTTGCGGACGTTGCTCACCGATTCGCGCGCTGCAGTTCGACGAGCGGCATTATTGGCGCTGCTCGAAACTCATGCCGCGACTCGGGCGGAAGTCGGTGCGTTGGCGATGAGCGATGCTGATGCCTCAGTGCGTCAAGTGGCCGAGTCATGGTTGTCGAAGAGCGGCAGTTCGGCGCCGGCGATTCGCGGTCGGTCCTTGCGGGTCGCGTCGGTGGCTTCAGCGACCGACTCGGCATCGAAGAGCGGCATCGCGGCGGCGCGGAATGTGAAGACGAAGGGTAATTCGGATTACAAGGTCGTGCCGGGCGGCTTTGTGGTCGGGACTCCGGCTTATGTTGATCGCGGCTATCACTTGAGCAACGTCCCGCCGGAACTTCTTGGCAGCGACCTCATTCAAACCGCCAACAACGACGACAACTCACGCGGCGAAAATTGGCTGAGTGCCGAAACGCTCGTGCCCGTTCGTCTGTGGGTCGGCATTGATGCGCGGCAGAAGACAGCTCCCAGTTGGCTGCTCAAGAGCTTTGAGAAGCAGCCGTTCACAGCCGCGATCAACGAAGGCGCGCGGTTCGAGTTCTACGAGAGAACGTTCGACGCGGGACGCATTGAGCTCGGCGGCAATACCGATGATGGCGGCGCTGGCGGTAAGGGAAACTACATCGTCGCGATTGCTCCGGTGCCGCTCAGCCGACGTGATGTGAAGGCAACGCTCGATGCCGCACTGAGCTTGCTCGAACGGGGCAATCGCGAGCGCGGTGCGTTGCTCTTCAAGCACTCGCTGGGCGCGGGCTGCGCGAAGTGCCATAGCCTCGATCAAGCGAAGAACGGTTTCGGGCCGAATCTCAGCAGCATCGGCTTGCGTTCGAACGCGCGGCACATCGCGCAGTCAATCATCGAGCCGAGCGCGGTCATCACCGAAGGCTTCAATCAACAGACGGTCGTCACGACGGACGGCAGATCGTTCTCAGGCGTGCTGCTGGAAGAGAGCGGCTTGACGCTGTCGCTCGGCCAGTCGAGCGGCGAGCGCGTCGACATTCCCAAAGTGTCAATTGAGGAACGCACTACGGTCACGAAGTCCGCGATGCCGGAGATGGGCGACTGGCTCAGTCCGCAACAAGTCGCCGACTTGACCGCGTTCCTGCTGTCGATGCAGGCGCCGGTTGCGGTCGTCAATCCGAAAAGTGGGATAGGCATCCTGCCTGTCGACTCACACGAGGCCGAAGGGAAGACGTCGGATAGCTCGAAGCCTGTGGGGCAGAAGACTGCGGGGCCAAAGCCTGATGGTAATAAAAATGACAGGCTGGAAGCCTATCCCACGAAATTCAGCTTCGAGGAGCAGAAGGACCGACTCCGCGTTTCGCTCGGCAGCAAGGCGATCGTCGATTTCGTCTTTCGCGACGAGAAGATCCTGCGACCGTACTTCGCGAACGTGCGACTGACGGACGGCTTGCAGGTCACTCGCAATCATCCGCCGATCGACGGAGTCGATGCGCTCGATCACAACACGATGCACCCCGGCATCTGGCTCGGCTTCGGCGACATCAGCGGGCAAGACTTCTGGCGCAACAAAGCGGCGATGGAGCACGTCCGGTTCGTGACGGCTCCGACGGTTGCCGACGGGAAACTGCGTTTCGCGACCGAGTGCCGATTGAAGACAAGCACCGGCGAGCCGCTCTGCCTGTTGACGAATCACTTCACGTTAACCGCGCGACCGAGCGGCTGGCTGCTCGTCTGGAGCGCCGAGTTCCGGGCCGAACAGCGCGAGATCGTCTTCGGCGATCAGGAAGAAATGGGCTTCGGAGCCCGCGTCGCCACTAGCTTCACGGAGAAGAACAGCGGCCTCTTGCGGAGTTCGACTGGCAAGCGAACCGCGAAAGACACTTGGGGCCAACCGGCAGCATGGTGCGACTACTCCGGCAGCGGCCCGCGCTCCGGCGGCATCCTGCTGATGGCGAGCGACAAGAACTTCCGCGAAAGCTGGTGGCACAACCGCGACTACGGCGTCTTCGTCGCAAACCCATTCGGCCGCGATGCCATGAAGCAGGGTGCTCGCAGTGCAATCAAAGTGACTCAAGGGGAGACATTGCGAATCACCTTCGGTGCGCTGGTGCATGATCATCGCGAGGTCGACGGATCGGCTGAGCTTGAGGCGTTCAAACAGTCAATTGCGGACTGACATGGTCAATGAGCTTCGTTCGGTGATGCAGGAGATTCTCGCGTGACAGTGTTTGTACGACGGACTTCCAGTCCGTCGCTCGAAAGTGATTCGGATGCCGACGGACTGGAAGTCCGTCGTACGGGTTGGTTCGGTCGTGACGGAGATTCTTGCGTGAAGTGGTTGTTCGGTTTCGTTGTTGTCCTCATTCCGCTCGTGGCGAGTGCGCGCGAGTTGCCACCGTCGGCTTCGTCGCAGCTCAAGCATTCGTGCTTTGGATGTCATGACAAAGAGGCGGCTGAGGGCGGGCTGGATCTCACGGCGTTGTCGTTGGATTTGAACGATCGAGCGGTCCGCGAGCGCTGGGTGCGGATTCACGATCGCGTCGAGAAAGGGGAGATGCCGCCGAAGGCTGATGAGTTGCCGAAGGACTCGCGGGCGGTACTGGTGAAGTCGCTCAAGCAGGTGATTCACGAAGCGGACCTGGCCGACATCCAGCAGCATGGTCGCGGGCCGATGCGGCGGCTGAATCGGGACGAGTACGAGCAGAACCTGCGCGATGTGCTGAAGCTGCCGCGGTTGGATATTCGCGACATGCTCCCCGAAGACCGCGAGGGTCATCGCTTCAACAAGACGTCGGAAACGCTCGACATGTCGCGCGTGCAGTTGGCGGCGTATCTCGATGCGGCGGATGCGGCCTTGCGACAAGCGATGGTCAGTGGACCGAAGCCGCCGGTCACGAAGTTTCGCGCGGTCGCGACGAGCCTCTTCCCCGAAAGAAACACCTTCGGCGAGCGCGAGGCGATGTTCTTCGCGAAGGACAACAAGGCCCTCGACGGCAAACAACTCGACGAATTGAAGGACGATCCGGCGGTGGAACTCGCGCTGTTCCGGTCGGCTCACTGGCCGTACTACGGATACCCGCGCGGCTTCATCGCCAAGCTGCCGGGCGAGTACCGCGTGCGGTTCTCGGCGCGAGCGGTGTTGCAGACGAAGGGCTACGAACTCAAGCCGGCTGCCCAGCCCGTGCCGATGACTTTTCGAGCCCGCAAGCCGTCCGGTCCGGATGTCTCGGGCGACGTCCGCGCGACGGGCGGCATCATCGACATTCAGCCGACGGTCGCCACTTACGAAACGACGATCCGTCTGCGAGAACGTGAGACCTTCGAGTACAGCCTGCTCGGCCTGCCCGTGCCGCTGGCGCGTAACGTGAATGGCGGCCCGCCGACTTATCGCTATCCGCCGTTCCCCGCCGAGGGCCAGCCGGGAGTCGCATTTCAGTGGCTGGAAGTCGAGGGGCCGATCTCGTCCGACGAATGGCCGCCAGCATCACATCGCGTGCTGTTTGATGAGATCAGTGGGATAGGCTTCCAGCCTGTCGCCGCAAGTAGGACGGCCCTTCCGGGCCGTCGATCATCCAGCGAACAAGCCCCGCAAAACTCGTCCGACAAAGTCGAAAAGTTGAATAAGGCAGACGGCCTGGAAAGGCCGTCCTACGGGAATGCAGAAGCCAAGCGCTTGCTCCGCCGTTTCGTGAATCTCGCCGCGCGCGAGCCGGTGCCGGAAGACGCACTTCAGAAGTTCGAGAAGCTCATCGCCGCGCGGCTTGAAACGCGGGAGCCTTTCGCCGATGCCGTGCTGGCGGGCTACAAAGCCTTCCTCTGCTCCAGCCATTTCCTCTATCTCCGCGAGCCATCGGTCTCCGCAGTAGGACGGCCTTTCCAGGCCGTCGCTCCTCGGCAGCGCGACGAGAAGAAGGACGCTGACGGCCCGGAATGGCCGTCCTACGAGACGCTCTACGAGACGAACCCGGATGACTTCGCCATCGCGTCGAGGCTCTCACACTTTCTCACCAACACACGGCCCGATGCCACGTTGCTGGAACTGGCTCGAACGAAGCAGCTTCGCGATCCGAAAGTTCTCCGCAGCGAGACAGATCGTTTGATCGCCAGCGCCGGCTTCGAGCGTTTCATCCGCAACTTCACGGACTACTGGCTCAGCCTGCGGCATATCCGACGCGATGAGCCTGACATCCGCCTCTATCCCGAGTACCGCTTTGACGATTACCTCGTCGAGTCGATGGAACTGGAGACGCGAGCTTTCGTCACGTCGATGGTTCGCGACAACCTGCTGGCGCGAGTGCTCGTCGATGCGGACTTTGTCTTTGCGAACGATCGACTCGCCGGCCATTACGGACTGCCGGACGCCACGAAGATCACCGGCTCCGCAATGCGAAAGATCTCGCTTCCGCCGGAGAGTCCGCTAGGCGGCCTGCTGACTCAGGCGGCGATCCTGAAGGTCACGGCGAATGGCACGTCGACTTCGCCCGTGGTGCGCGGCGCGTGGATCATGGAGCGACTGATCGGCGAGCCGCCACCACCGCCACCGGCAAGCGTCCCCGCTGTCGAACCCGACATTCGCGGTGCGAAAACGATCCGCGAGTTGCTCGCTCTACATACGAAGTCAGAGAGCTGTGCCGGATGCCATGCGCGGTTCGATCCGGTCGGACTCGCGCTGGAGAACTTCGACATCCTCGGCGGTTGGCGCACGCGGTATCGCGGCGTCGAACAGGGGGAACGGGTCACAGGGATCGACCGAGCCGGACACGACTTCGTCTACACGCTTGCCGAACCGGTCGATGCCGCCGGGCAACTGCGCGATGGACGTCGCTTTCAAAGCATCCGCGAATTGAAGGCGATCTTGGCCGCAAACTCGCGCCAGCTTGCTCGCAATCTCCTGCACCAATTCACGCTGTACTCGACCGGCACGCCGGTTCGATTCGCCGACCGCGCGGAGGTGGAGTCGCTGCTCGATGCCTGCGCGGCGGACGGCTATCGCGTGCGTGATCTGATTCATTCGCTGGTGAAGAGCCGCATTTTTGTAGGACGGCCTTTCCAGGCCGTCGTCGAAGAAGAAGTCGACGAAGACCTCAAAATCAAAGACGTAGAAAACAAGACAGACGGCCTGGAAAGGCCGTCCTACGGGGATTCGTACGAGAAGAGAAACCACACCGGGAATGAAGGGAGCGTCCCGCGATGAGCGATTCGTTCAACCTCGCCGCGCCGCCCGGATTTCGCGGCCTGCATCCCGACATCCCGTTGACGATGTATCACAGGCACCTGCCGCATTGGCGACAGGATGGTGCAACGTACTTCGTCACCTTTCGACTGGCTGATGCTCTGCCGCAGGCGAAGCTCGCAGAGCTCAAGCGTTGGCGCGACGAATGGGAACGCACACATCCGGAACCTCGCAGTGAATCGCAATGGCAGGACTTCGCCAGGCAGCACGCGATTCGGATCGAAGGCTGGATGGATGAAGGATACGGCGAGTGTGTCTTTCGAGACGCCGGCATCGCGGAAGTCATGGCGAAGGCGATGCTTCATTTTCAAGACGATCGCTGCACGACCTTCGCGTATGCCGTCATGCCGAATCATGTCCATGTCGTGATGAAGCCGCTGGGGACATGGCGGTTGGAGCAACTGCTCGATAGCTGGAAAGGCTTTGTCGGCCATGAGGTGAATCGGCGACTGAATAGGAGTGGGGTTCTTTGGCAGGAAGAGAGCTACGACCGAATCATTCGCGATGAAGAGCACCTGTTTCGCGTCGTGCAGTACATCGGCAACAACCCTCGGAAAGCCGGACTGCCGCAGCACCAGTGGTTCCGCTGGATTCATGATGAATGGGAACGTGCGGGTTGGGGCTTCCGCGACGAGTGATCGCGCACCGTAGGACGGCCTTTCCAGGCCGTCTCTCAACAACATGACGAAAGGGACTTGATCAAAATGGGCGTTGAAGAAAGACGGCCTGGAAAGGCCGTCCTACGGGGATTCGACCGTCGCCGCTTTCTGCGAAGTGTCGGCGTGACGCTCGCATTGCCGCTGCTGGAATCTCTCCGGCCAGCGACCGCGAAGGGAGCCGAACCGCAACGACCGAGGCGGATGCTGCTCATTTCGAACAACCTCGGCGTGCTGCCGAAGCCGTTCTTTCCACAGGCGACCGGGCGCGACTTTGAGCTGTCGCCGTACCTCGCGCCGCTGGCGGAGTTCCGCAAGGACTTCACGGTCTTCAGCGGCCTTTCGCATCCCGGTGTCGCTGGCGGACACAGCACCGAGAACTGCTTTCTCACCGCCGCACGCAATCCCACGAAGAGCGGCTTTCGCAATCAGATTTCGCTCGATCAGTTCGCCGCCGAGAAGCTCGGTCCGGTCACGCGATTTCCGACGCTCAATCTCGGCGTGAACATCGACAAGGCGAACCGCAGCCTCGCCTGGACTCGCGATGGCGTGCTGTTGCCAGCGGAAGACAGTGCTCCTGCTCTGTTCCAAAAGATGTTCGTACAAGGCGATGCCGAGTCTGTACAGCGGCAACTGAAGAAGCTCGAAGAACGAGGCAGCATTCTCGACACGCTGCTCGATGACACCCAGCAGGTGCGACAGGGTCTCGGCCGCGAGGACCAATCGCGACTCGATCAGTACCTGACCTCCGTCCGCGAGATCGAACTGCGACTGCAAACGGCGCGCGAGTGGGAACTGCGACCCAAGCCGACCACGACGCACGCACCGCCCGACGACATCAAGGATCACAAGCTGTTCTTCGAGAAGTTCGACTTGATGCTGTCGATGGCACAGCTCGCACTGGAGTCCGACTCGACTCGGATCGTGACGCTGATGGTCGATGCCTTCGCGACACCGCCCTTCAAGCTGGGCGAAACCGAGAACACGACCTCCGGCTATCACGACCTGAGCCATCACGGTCAAGCGGCGGACAAGGTAAGGCAGCTCGAAGAAGCCGACCGCCGACAGATGGCGCTGCTGAAGAAGCTGTTGCAGAACCTCGCCGACAAGCGAGACGGCGACGCACGATTGCTCGACCGCACGATGGTTCTGTTCGGCAGCAACATGGGCGACTCAAACACGCACGACAACACGAACCTGCCGATCCTGCTCGCGGGCGGCGGCTTCCGTCACGGTCAGCATCTGGCCTACAAACGCGACAACAACACGCCGCTGTGCAATCTGTTCGTCACCATGCTTCAGAACATGGGCCTGGAGACGGAAGCCTTCGGTTCAAGCACCAGCACGCTAACCGGACTGGAGATGATGTAGGACGGCCTTTCCAGGCCGTCTTCATGACTTCAAACACAGCACGTTCTGACGCCCTGGAAAGGGCGTCCTACAAACACTCACCCACCTGAGATCATCCATGAAAACTAAACTCTGCCTGCTCTTTACTCTCGTGCTCTGCAACTCGCTGCAGGCCGAGGTCAAAATGGAAACGCTCAGCGTCTCGATGCGCGATGGCGTCAAGCTCGCGACCGACGTGTATCGCGATGACGCCGTGACGCAGGCACCGGTCGTTCTCATTCGCACGCCTTACGACCGCACGAAGCAGAAGGGCATCGCCGAGCGGTGGGTCAAGGCGGGCTATGTGTTCGTGGCGCAGGACTGTCGCGGCACGAAAGCATCCGAAGGAGTGATCGCACCGTACAACAACGAAGGGCAGGACGGGTTCGACACGATCGAATGGGTCACGCGGCAACCGTGGAGCAACGGGCGCGTCGGCATGGTCGGTGGTTCGTATGTCGGCGCGGTGCAGTGGCAGGCGGCGGTTGAGAATCCGCCGGGGCTGGCTGTCATTGCTCCGCAAGCGACCTGGAGCAGCTTTTACAGGAACCTCTATCTGGGCGGCGCGGTGCGACTGTCGCTGATCTCGGGCTGGCTGGCCGGGAACACGCCGAAGCCCGAGGGCGTCACTCCCGCTGACATGAACGCCGCCCTCATGCGGCTGCCGCTCAGCGATGTCGACGAGGCAATGGGCTGGCCGATGCCGATCCTGCCCGACGGCGAAACGATTCGTGAGTTGATTTGAGGAGCGATCATGGAACCCAATCCCACCGTATCCCGCCGCGACTGCCTGCGACTGGGTCTCGGCGCGGCGCTCGCCGGGCTGAGCGGCTGGCCGGCCAGCGCGGAGGAGATCGCATCGACCAAACCGAAGTCGGTCGCGGCAGTGGTCACCGTTTACTTTCGCAACTCGCACGCCGATGTGCTGCTCACCAAAATCCTGGAGGGCTGGCAGCACGACGGCGGACCTGGCCCTGCTCTCAAGTTAGCCTCGATCTACATCGACCAGCCTGAGGGGAGCGAGTTCGGCCTCGAAATTCTCAAGAAACACGGCATCCCCGTTTTCGATTCGATCGAGAAGGCAGTCACGGTCGGCGGCAAGACGATCCCTGTCGATGGCGTGCTGAGCATCGGCGAGCACGGCAACTATCCGGTGAACGACCTCGGGCAGCAGGTCTATCCTCGCAAGCGGTTCTTTCAGGAGATCACCAACGCGTTCCAAAAATACGGCCGTGTGGTTCCGGTCTTCAACGACAAGCACATCAGCACCGTCTGGGAAGACGCCAAATGGATGTACGACCGCGCGGTCGAAATGAAGGTGCCGTTCATGGCCGCGTCGTCGCTGCCAGTCGGCTTCCGCAGCCATCCGTTTGACCTGCCGCTAGGGAGCGAGATCGAGGCGGCCGTCGGCATTGGTTATGGTCCATTGGACATTTACGGCTTCCATGCGCTCGAGGCTTACCAAGCCCTCGTCGAACGCCGCAAGAACGCCGAGCGGGGAGTGAAGTCGGTCCGCTGTTTGGAAGGGAAGGCGGTTTGGCAAGCGGTCGATGACGGCTGGGTCGCGGCCGATGTGATGGACGCAGTCTACGACGTCATCCCCAAGTCGAAAAAGAACATTCGTGAGGACGAAAACGCGATACTGTTTCAGTTCGAGTACACCGACGGATTCCGCGGTGCCCAGTTCATGCTGCCGAGCGCCGGGCTGACGGGCGTCGGGGTGAAGCTCCAAGGGCAGAAGCCGGTCGCCACGGGATTTGAAGAACGGGTCGAGCCGCGTTTCCCGCACTTCGCGTATTTGCTGAAAGCCATCGAAACGATGATCCACACCGGGAAGCCCACCTACCCGGTCGAACGCACCTTGCTGACCGGCGGCATCCTCGATCGGGCGCTGCATTCGAAATTCGAGAACAGCCGAAAGCTCGACACGCCCGAGTTGGCAATCGCCTACACGCCTGCGAATTATCCACACGCCCCGAAGCCCGACCTACTCGTTCAGCCGCCTGTCAACAGGTGAAATTGACCAAAGCACGTTGTCCTGCCGATCAACCAGACTTTCAGGAGACCTCCCATGAACTCATCCACCACTCGTCGCGAGTTCTTGCAGCAGGCATCTCACACTTCCGCGATACTGGCGGCGGCGACGTCGCTGGGAGGCGTGCATCTGCTCGCAGACGAGAAGCCAGCGAGAGTTCGGCTGGGGATCATTGGCTGCGGCGGGATCATGACCAATCATGTCAAAGGGCTGGTCGAACGGCGCGAGGCGGTGTCGATCGTGTGGCTGTGTGACGTCGATCCGGCGCAGATCGAGCGGATGGACAAGTTCGTGACGCGCGACTTTCAAACCGCGCCGCCGAAGCGGACGGCTCGGTACGAAGAGGTCATCGAGGACAAAGACGTCGATGCCGTGATCATCGCGACGCCGCATCACTGGCACGCGCCGATCGCGCTGCGAGCGATGGCGGCGGGGAAGGACTGCTACATCGAAAAGCCGATCTCGCACACCTTCAACGAAGGGCCGCTGATCATCGCCGCCGCGAAGAAGTTCGGCCGAGTCGTGCAGCAGGGAAGCCAGATGCGCAGCAGCCCCGTCACAGCGAAAGCAGAAAAACTGCTCAAAGACGGAATCATCGGCGAGGTGAAGGTCGCTCGCGCGTGGACGGCGGAGACGCGCACGGTCGAAAAGCCGCTGCCGGATGGCACGCCGCCGAGCGGGGCTGACTATGACCGCTGGCTCGGCCCGGCACCGAAGCGGCCGTTCAACCCGCATCGGTGGCATCAGACGTGGCGGATGTTCCGCGACTACGGCAACGGCGAGATCGGCGACGACGGCATCCACGACCTCGACATGGCCGCGTGGGGACTTGGCATCACGACGCTGCCGAAACAGATCACCGCGCGTGGCGGTCGCATGTTGCTCGACGGACACGCCAGCGAGTATCCCGACAACTTAAACGTCACCTACGAGTACCCCGACGGTCGCCTGCTGATTTACGAGAACTACCCGTTCACGGCTTACGGCCTGCACGGCTTCGACAACGGCAACGTCTTCTACGGAACCGAGGGCTACATGATCTTCTCGCGCCGCGGCGCGTTCAGCGTATTCCAAGGTCCGAAAGGAACCCCCGGCCCGACCGAAGGCAAAGAACTGCGCGGCCAGCGAGGCTACGCCGAACATATGGCCGAGTTCCTGAGCGCCGTCCGGCATCGCACGCCAACCAAAGCCTCCGCCGATGTCGCGCATCGAAGCTGCGCTCTGGTCCATCTCGGCGAGATCGCCTACCGCACCCGAGGGCGACTCGACTTCGATCCCAAGACCGAACGCTTTGTCGACTGTGACGAGGCCAACGCACTGCTCAGCAAAGAATATCGGGAGCCGTATGGCCTGCCGGAGATGGATCAAGCATGATGCGTGCTTGTGTTAGAGTTGTTTCAAAGTCGTTAAGTCGTGAGGGTCGTGGCATAGGCTTCCAGCCTGTGATTCCTTGATGAAAGCGACAGGCTGGAAGCCTATCCCACGGTTTTTCAACAGGCCGCTAAGCAATGACTTCCCGCACAGGGTCTCCTCCGTGAGCGATGGGAACCGGGCGGCCGGTGCGGTCGGGGACCGTCTGGTTGGGGTCGATGCCCATCAATTGATAAATCGTGGCGACGAAGTCGGCCGGCGACACGGGATGCGACGCCGGGTAAGCACCAATCGCATCGGTCGAGCCGTGGACCAGGCCCTGTTTCACGCCACCGCCGAACAACAGGCTGAAGCCGCATTGAGGCCAGTGATCGCGGCCGGCGCTGGCGTTGACCTTGGGTGTGCGGCCCATCTCGCCCATGACGACGACCAACGTCGAATCGAGCAGCCCGCGCGAATCGAGATCG
>SXGS01157947.1_pt1 | contig 12104 bp, 14 predicted proteins | sample 3174681 | NCBI WGS metagenome assembly SXGS01 (sample SAMN11356861, study PRJNA531348) | freshwater metagenome | isolation source: freshwater sample F1-80 | place: China: Fuxian Lake, Yuxi | collected 2017-12-25
ACAACTCTCGGTAGGACGGTTATATCTTTAACGGTAACAGCTGGCAATTTTTCTCCTAAATTATTTGAATTACTTTCATACTATAACTAAACAATAGCGGGAATTATTCCTTATAAACCTTTCAATGCGCTAACCACTTTTGTCAGCGAATCCTTTGCATCACCAAAGAGTAATGTGGTCTTTGGCTCGTATAAGAGTTCATTTTCAATTCCGGCAAAACCAGGACGCATAGATCGTTTAAGGAAGATCACATTTGCTGCAAGTGCTACATCTAAAATTGGCATGCCATATATTGGACAGCCAGGTGTGGTTTTGGCTGCTGGATTAACAACATCATTTGCACCAACAACTAGCACCACATCAGTTTGAGGGAAAGTTGGATTTATCTCTTCCATCTCTACCAATTGTTCATAAGGAACATTTGCCTCTGCTAGCAGCACATTCATATGTCCTGGCATGCGACCTGCAACTGGGTGAATACCGTAGGCAACCTCAACTCCCTTGGAAGCAAGTAAATCTGCTAACTCTCTAACTGTGTGCTGAGCTTGGGCAACTGCTAATCCAAATCCAGGAACTATTACAACTCGTTGCGCATAATTAAGAAGGATTGCTACATCTTCGGCTGATCCAGATTTAACTGGACGGGCATCGACTTGGCCAGTTTGCACAGTTGCCTTGGCTGTAAATGCACCAAACAAAGTTCCAAATAGGGATCTTCCCATTGCCTCTGCCATTAATCTAGTCAAAATAGTTCCAGATGCGCCAACTAAGGTTCCAGCAACAATTAACAAAGTAGTTTCTAATACATATCCTGATGCGGCAACAGTTAGGCCGGTAAATGCGTTGAGTAATGAAATAACTATTGGTACATCTGCACCACCAACTGGTAGCACAAAGAGGACACCAAAGAATAATGAGAGCACACCATTTACTAACAGTGGGGTGGTTCCACCACTAGTGATTACCCAACCACCACTTGCTAGAACACCAATTAGTGTTAATGCAATTATTTGGCGTCCAAATGGGAAAATTACCGGCCTTGTTGTCATTAACTCTTGTAACTTAAGGAAAGTAATTATTGATCCCGAGAATGAGACGCAACCAACTATTACGGTAAATACTGTTGCCACCACAACTGCTGTGGTCGCATCTTCACCAAGTTTTAAGTACTCAACAATTGCCACTAAGGCTGCTGCTCCACCACCAACACCATTAAATAACGCAACTAGCTGTGGCATCTGTGTCATCTGCACCTTGCGGGCTGCTGGTACACCAACAACCACACCAAAAGCGATAGCCACCAAAATCAAGGTTTGATTATTAAGCGCTTGGCCCCCATTGGCATAAAAGAAAACGATTACGGTTGCAATAGTTGCACCCAGTGCGCCAACTAAATTACCACGTCTGGCAGATTTTGGAGATGAAAGTCCTTTCAGCGCCAAGATAAAGCAAACTGCTGCAACTAAACCGATTAGATCATAAAGGTTGCGACTCATTTGTCACTACCTTTATCTTTTTTTGACTTAGGCTTACCTTTAAACATCTGCAGCATTCGATCGGTCACTACAAATCCGCCAACCATATTTATAGTGGCAAGCACGACCGCAGTTATGGCAAGTGAAATCTCAAGAGTGGTTTTAGCATGATCTGCCACCACAATTGCGCCAACCAAGATAACCCCGTGAATCGCATTAGCACCACTCATCAATGGCGTGTGCAGGGTGGTTGAAACTTTTGAAACTACTTCAAACCCAACAAAAACTGAAAGAATAAAGATTGCAAGCAAGGCAAGCTCATTGCTCATTAACTCAGATGCCATCACTTACCCTTCTCCCGTTTTTGCCCATTATGGGTAAGTGTTGCTGAATCAATAATTTCATCTGAAAAGTCAGGCTCTATTACTCCTGTTGGCTTACCGTCAACACTTTTTGTCATTAACAAAAGTAGGTTTACAACATTTCGTGAAAACAACATTGATGCGTGGAATGCCAACTGACTTGGAACATCTTTGCCGCCCCAAATCTTTACCCCACCTGATGTGGTAACAATTTCACCTGCAACAGATCCTTCAACATTTCCACCACTTTCAGCTGCTAAATCAACAACAACTGAGCCAGGTGTCATTTGGGAAACCATTTGCGCAGTCACTAACATTGGCGCAGTTCTACCTGGTACCGCAGCTGTTGTGATTAATACATCTGCAGATGCGATATATGGTGATAATAACTCCCGTTGCTTATTGGCACGCTCTTGTGTCATCTCTCGGGCATATCCACCCGCACCCTCTAATGCTTCAAGTTCTAAGGTAATAAACTTTGCTCCCATAGATTTAACTTCATCAGCTGAGGCTGGACGAACATCATATGCCGATACCACCGCACCTAATCTCTTTGCAGTTGCAATTGCTTGTAGACCGGCAACGCCAGCACCTAACACCACAACTTTGGCAGGGGTAACAGTTCCTGCAGCTGTCATCAATAATGGGAAGAATTTTGGCGATAGCTCTGCTGCCACCAACGAAGCCTTGTATCCAGCACAGAGTGCTTGAGAGGTTAGAGCATCCATAGATTGCGCACGAGAGATTCTTGGCACCATCTCTAATGAAATTGCCGTAACTCCAGCACTTACTGCAGCATCAATAACATCTGCAGCGGTTGTAGGGGACAAAAAAGAGATAGTGATAGCACCTTTTTTCAATGATTTTATTTGATTAACTGTCAATGGTTGTACTGATAAGACCACATCACTTGCAGTTAACACATCACCAGTTTTGATCTGAGCGCCAGCATCAATAAATTGTTGATCAGAGTATTCGGCAGCAATCCCAGCTTTTGATTCAATTACTACTTCAAGACCTGCTTTAGTTAATTTAGAAATGATATCTGGCACCAAGGCAACTCGTTTTTCACCCTGCTTGGTTTCCTTAGTCACTGCAATTCGCATTTGCTTACTTTACCTAACCCTTACTTTACTTATTACCAATCAAATCACCTTTGGTAAGGTGATAAAGCAAGGCTTGAATCGTAGTTCTGCGGTGGTATGCCTGGCGCCAGACAACAGATTTTTCGCCATCAATTACATCAGCAGAAACCTCTTCACCGCGATGAGCTGGTAGACAATGCATAAATATTGAATCAGCCACCGTTAATTTCATTAAATCACTGGTAATGGCGTAGGGAGTTAGCGCTGCAATTTTTTCGCTGCGATCTGCTTCAGAATCTCCCATGGACATCCAGACATCGGTGTAGATCGCACTCGCTCCAGAAGCAGCAGCTTTTGGATCAGTTAATACTTCAACCCTACCGCCAGAGATTTCGGCAATTTTCATAGCCTCAGCAACCACTGATTGTCTCGGCGCCCACTTACCAGCTGGAGTTGCAACCACAACATGAGCTCCCATTCTTGCACCCATAATTAACCAAGCCGCTGCCACATTATTTCCATCTCCGATATATACAAATTTACGACCAGTTAAATTCTTACCAAATTTTTCTCTAATTGTTGCCCAATCGGCCAACAATTGAGTTGGATGATCATCATCGGTTAATGCATTAATTACTGGGATGCTGGCATATTTACCAAGCTCTTCAACATCAGATTGAGCAAATGTCCTGACAATTAATGCACTGCAAAATCCAGAAATTATCTTTGCGGTATCAGAGATCGTTTCACCTCGGCCAATTTGCAGATCATCAGAACGTAAAAAAATAGGGGATCCACCTAGGTGGGCAACTGCAGTCTCAGATGCAATGCGAGTTCTGGTTGAGGATTTAGTCATGTAAATTGCCACAGTTTGTTTTGCCAAAGTTTTCTTCGCACGCAGCGGTTTTTCAGCAAACTTTCTGGCGGTGGTGAGCAGCTTCTCAATATCTGCTTTAGACAGATCTGAGGTACGCAGGAGATCCTTAAGTGGTCTGCTCATTGGTAAATGGTAGGCGATAAAATTGGATTAGGATTTGGCTATGGGTTTTCTAGATGATTTACGAGGTAAATCAGGCAAAACTGGCTTACTGGAAAAAGAAGTTTTAGCACCTACCGATGAGGGTGATCATGAACGGTTCTCCCATTATGTTGATAAAAACAAGATCACCGAATCTGCAGTTACCGGCAAGCCTGTCCGTGCTTTGTGTGGCAAAAAATGGATTCCAAATCGCGATCCACAAAAATTCCCAGTGTGTCCAACATGTAAAGAGATTCACGCCCGCTTAAAGTAATTTCTCAGTTAAAACCGATACCCTAAAATTCATGAGGGCACGGAAAATATTAATTACTACAGCTGCACTCTCACTCATTTTCTCAACCCTCGCCCCAGCATCTGCAAATAACCCACCTCGTCGGATTCTTTCAGGCTGGTTACCAGATTATTCATTGGCACGAAATCTTCCAACGGTTGAAGGTAATTTAGATTTAATTCGGGATATTTCGCCATTTTGGTATGGCTTAACTGGTGCTACAACAATAAAAGATAAGTACGCACTCGGTAGGTACACAACTCCAAAGAGCACAGTGATTGCTCAATTGAAATCAAATGGTTTGATTTTACTACCAACGATAACTGATGATACAAAGAAGTTGGTTCTTGCAGGTTTATTGGCAAATTCAACTACGAGAACAAGTATCGTGCAATCCATCAAAGACTTAGTTCTTCAACATAATTATGATGGTATTGATTTAGATTTTGAAGTTTTTTACACTCAAGACGGTAGATCAACATGGGCAACAACCAAACCAAATTGGATTTCATTTATAAAAGAGTTGTCAGCAGAGTTGCGCCAGCAGGGCAAACTTCTTTCAGTAACAACACCACCAGACTTTGCACCTGAAACTAAGCGAGCAGGTAATTGGGTTTTCTCTTGGGCTGAAATTGGACCACATATTGATCGATTAAGAATTATGGCTTATGACTTTTCAACTGTTAGCCCAGGTCCAATTGGACCACTACCTTGGAGTGAAGATGCGGTTAAATATGCGGTAACTCAGATGCCAGCCTCTAAAGTATTTTTAGGCATTCCCGGTTATGGCCGAGATTGGATTACAAAAGTAGAGGGAGTATGTCCTAAAGATTTTGCTAGCTCGGTAGTAGTTGGCGCAAAGGCTGCTGTAGTAATGCGATCAGCGGTGGAGCTGGCAACAAGTAATAACGCCACAATTACCTATAACCCAACACATGCTGAATCAACCTTTACTTATAAAAAAGCATATGTTGATCCAACTAACTCAGCGAGCTTTTGTACCGCAACAAGAACTGTGTGGTTTCCCGATGAGAAAAGTTACACAGCAAGAACTAACTTAGTAGGCAAGTACCGCATTGGCGGGATTGCCGTCTGGACCTTTGGAATGGAAAATACTGCAGCAATTACCGCAGTTAGAGATATTGCCAAATCAATCGCACCCGATCAGGTAGTAGGCACAATTGCCACTGATTTAGAGCAGATTGCCTACGGATCACTGTTTAATCTCACTGGCACATTCAAACTGCCAGATAAATCCCCTATCCCGTCGCTAAATGTCAGATTTGAAATTAAAAATAGTAGTGACAATAGCTGGCGGACCTTAGCGGCTGGAGCGACTGATGCAAATGGTGTGATTGCACTACCGGTAATTGTTGGCCAAAAGAGTGAGATCAGATTGATTTCGGAAGGCAGCTGGGAGCGAGCAGAGGGTAAGACAAGTGAAAAAACTATTACAGTAATTCCAAAGGTTAAATTAGATCTACCAGCCTCCATCAAAGCAAACAGTATTTATACAATTACTGGACAGGTATCACCAAAGAGTGCTGACATTAAGTTAACTGTTAAGCAAGATGGTAAGCAGATTGGGGATTTGATTACAGATGCCAACGGCGGCTTTACTTTTAATACCAAGGCTGTGCCGCAAGGGTTGACCACTTTCCAGGTAGTAATTGCAGCCGGCAGTAAGAATGCCGCTGGTGTAAGCGATGAGATCACGGTTTTAGTTAGATAATAGGTATATGAGTTCTCAGACCCAGGTTGAAGAAACTTTGGATTTGAGTAAGTTCTTTGACAATCTTTGGGTAACAATTGTTTGGGATGACCCAGTAAATTTGATGAATTACGTAACCTATGTATTTATAAAACTCTTTGGTTTTTCAAAAGAAAAAGCTCATGAGTTAATGATGCAGGTTCATACGCAAGGCAAAGCGGTTGTTTCATCTGGAACAAGAGAAGAGATGGAACGGGCAGTTCAGCAATTACATGAACATGGCTTATGGGCAACATTGCAAAGAGATGATCATGGGCAAGTTTAAGGGCACGGCAGCAAGTGGTGATTTATCTGTTGCACTAAGCAATGATGAACTTCATATTCTGATCAATCTAGTTGAACAACTACTTGAATTATTAGGTGAGCGAAACTTCACTCACCATTACCAATCTGATGATCCATTCGCTCAGTTAATGGCTGCCACACTTGGCAACATTCAATCTCCAATTGAGCAGCCCGATGATCCGGTGCTTCGTCGATTATTACCAAATGGATATGCAGATCCTGAAAGTGCTGCAGAGTTTCGTAAATACACCGAAGGATCTCTTCGTACACTTAAACAAAAGCACCTGCTATACCTGCGTGAGCAATTAGTTTTTCCAGTAGATCATGAGCTACCCAAGGCGGATATCTTGATAACAGATCCAACCCAGTGGTTGATCGCAATAAATGATCTTCGCATAGCACTGGCAGTTAGATTAGAGATTGATGAGGATGGATATAAGAAATATGAGTTAATGCCTGATTCAGATCCACAAAAGCACCTACATGCTGTTTATTACTGGTTAGGTGGCATTCAAGAGAATCTGATAAGCCACCTTTGAAATAAAAAAGCGGGACCAATCTCTTGGCCCCGCTTTTTAATCAAAGAGAATTAAGCGTCTTCCTTCATTCCCTCAGCTACGGATTTCATCTTTGCAATCTTTAGGATTGTTAGACCAAATACGCACTTAGCTAATACATCTGCAATTGTGTAACCAATTTGCCGGTTAACAAATGCACCTGGATCCAACGCATCTGTTCCCAAAATTGGAAGCAGGTAAGCGATTGGATATACGCCCCAAGTTGCGATCAAAAGCAAACGTAGGCGACCAATGGTTGCAGCTACGCCAGCTGGCTGACGATCTAGGGACTTTGAAAGCTCGACAAACAATACATACAGAATGTATAGGAAAGGTATTGTTGATAGAACACCCCAAAGAATCTTGGTGTTGTTATCAGTTGAAATCTCACCTGGGTAACCAAGTGCGATCATTGCAGCAGATGCTGGCACCAAGCGGTTGATCAATGAAGAAGCCGCTGCCTTAGCAAGAGCTAGTACTGCTACTACCTCAACTAGTAGAAGAGGTACAGTAAGGATCCAGTCAACGTAGCGATATCCTTCGTTGAAATCACCCTTTCCAGTTCCTACCATTACTTTGCCATCTACATATGAACTCTCAAATGAATTGAAAATTCTCCAGTAGTGGTATGCCGCAATGAATGTAACCATTGATGACATAACAAGGGCAGTACGGTATTTAGGAAGTACCCGTGATTGTGAAACTAGTGTGTAGATAGTGCAAGCAAGCATTGACACAAGTCCAAATGAAAGGACGTTGTATACCAACCCGAACTGATCTGCATTAAGTGCAATTGAGTTCATCTAAATAAGCCTCCATAGGCATTTAGTTTGCTCATATCCTTTTGGATATAAGCCGGCACACTTTCATAACCCCATATGTAAGCTATGACAGGGTGCCTAGGTAAAGGGTGCTCCCTACTGGTCAGTCCATCAAGCAGATTTACCACAATTCCTATTGAATCTTTAAGAAATATCTATATTAAATAGGGGCAAATCGGACATCAAGTGAGGGTTGGCTGATGCGAGGGGGATATCAAGCTGTGCCATTTAGACTTACACAAATGGCAACCTCTCAGATACCAAGCAAGAGCGCTCCGATTGGAGTCTTTGATTCTGGGGTTGGTGGCTTAACTGTGGCCAGGGCAATTATCGATCAATTGCCTGGTGAATCAATCCTCTACCTAGGCGATACCGCACGTGGACCTTACGGCACTCGCCCATTAGCTCAAGTTCGAGAGTTTGCCTTAGAGATTATGGATCAACTAGTTGCAGCCGGGGTCAAGACGATTGTGATTGCTTGCAATACTGCAAGTGCTGCGATGTTGCGAGATGCCAGAGAGCGATATCAAATTCCCGTTGTTGAAGTTATTCAACCTGCAGTAAGACGGGCGGTCTCAGCAACTAGAAGTGGCAAGGTTGGCGTGATTGGCACCAATGCCACGATCGACTCCAAGGCGTATCTAGATGCTTTTGCTGCTGCGCCGCAATTGAGTATTACCTCAAAAGCGTGTCCGCTATTTGTTGAGTATGTAGAAAGTGGTAAGACATCAGGGGATGAGATAACCAAAGTAGCCCAGGATTATTTAAATCCAATGAAGAGTGCTCAAATCGATACCTTAGTTTTAGGCTGTACGCACTATCCATTATTAACTGGTGTTATCTCATATGTGATGGGAAATAATGTGACCCTAGTTTCAAGTGCGGAGGAGACAGCAAAAGATCTATTTCGCACCCTGGTGGAGACGGATTTGCTAAGTGATCAACCCAAGCAGGTAAGCCATCGATTTGTGGCTACTGGAGATCCCGATAAGTTTGCTACCTTGGCTAGAAGATTTCTTGGACCTGAAGTTTTAACTGTTAGCAACAAGATTTAATATTTTTACCAAGTTTTAAATCTACTTACGGGAGAGCAATTATGAGCAGAGCAGATGGCAGAGCTAATGATCAGTTGCGCCCAATTAAATTTACGAGAAATTGGCTAAAGAATGCTGAAGGATCAGTCTTAGTTGAGTTTGGAAATACCAGAGTTTTATGCGTTGCCTCATTTACTCCAGGAGTGCCAAGATGGTTAGTTGGTAAGGGAGAAGGCTGGGTGACAAGTGAGTACGCCATGTTGCCTAGAGCTACTCATACAAGATCAGATCGTGAGAGTGTAAAAGGAAAGCTAGGTGGCAGAACACAAGAGATCTCCCGATTAGTTGGCAGATCCCTTCGTGGCATTGTTGATATGAAGGCATTAGGTGAGAACACAATTGTGATTGATTGTGATGTTTTACAAGCAGATGGCGGCACGAGAACTGCAGCAATAACTGGTGCTTACGTAGCCCTTGCTGATGCGATCACTTGGGCACAAAGCAAAGGTCATATCGCTGCCGGAAGTAAGCCACTTACTCAATCTGTGGCAGCAGTTTCTGTTGGCATAATAAATGGTAAGCCGGTGCTTGATCTTTGTTATGAAGAGGATGTAAGTGCGCAAACAGATATGAATATTGTCTGCACCGGTGATGGTAATTTCATAGAGGTGCAAGGAACTGCTGAAGGTGAGCCATTTGATCGAGCACTATTAAACCAATTACTAGATATTGGCGCAGCTGGCTGTGCTGAATTAACTAAGTTACAAGTATCTGCTTTAGCTAAATAGATACCAGGTAGATGCTTAAGTTAGTTTTAGCAAGTAAAAATCTTGGCAAAATCGCAGAGTTTGAACGGATGCTGGGGCAACAAGCAAACTCAGTAAAAGTATTAGGCTTAAATGACTTTCCAGATATGCCAGATGTTGAAGAGAGTGGAAAGAGCTTAAGTGAAAATGCAAGATTAAAGGCGCAGGCGATTGCTAAGTTTACAAATTTGCCAGCACTAGCCGATGACAGTGGTCTGTTTATTGATGCCCTAAAGGGGGATCCAGGAGTTCTCTCTGCCAGATGGGCTGGCTATCAGGGAGTCAGTAGCCAGGAGCGAGATCGTGTCAATATCGCGAAAGTGTTAGCGCAATTAAAAGGTGTTCCAAAGCCAGAGCGAGGTGCTCAATTTAAATCGGTGGTGGCTTATTGCGATCTTCGTAACCAGCTTCAAATGATTGAAAAAGAGGAGCTAGGAGTGCTCAGTGGCGAGATACTTCTTGAGCCAATTGGTGATGGTGGATTTGGGTATGACCCAATATTTGTGCCAACTGGATTTGATAAATCTTTGGCACAACTTCCACCGGGGGTGAAGGATGAGGTTAGCCATCGCGGTATTGCCTTTCGGGCGATAATTGCCTTTATAGAATCAAATCTCTAGCAGTTGGCGCTTGTCACCATTACTGCCTAATCTTTGTGATGTATCCTTATCGCATCCTTCCCTAAGGAAATGATCAAACCTCACACTGCTAATAAGTAGGATTTAGTTAGTGCCTAAATTTAAGGAGCTTTAAGTGGCCGCAAAGAAAAAGGCAGCGAAGAAGTCCGCTGCAAAAAAGAGCTCGGCAAAGCGCAGCGTTAAGAAAGTTGCTAAGCGCTCAACTGCTAAGCGAAGTGCAAAGAAGAGTGTTAAGAGAAAAAGTAAGTCAACAACTCGGTATTCAATTCCATCAGTTCCAGTAAGCGGATCTAGTCGATCATCAGTATCAACAATTTCTACTACTCCAAAACCAAGTAGCGGTTCCTCTTACGCATCAAAATCAACAAAGAGTTCAGATGCAGGTTCCTCTAAGGGAATTGTAATCGCTGTTGTATTGGGTATTTTGATTTTGGCAATCGCAGTTATCTCTCGAGGTTCTGATTCAGAGTCAACTACTGTTACGCCAACACCTGCTGCCTCAGAAAGTGTTGCTCCAACTGAAGAGCCAAGCTCTGCACCACTTGCAGCACATGAGCCACCTGCAGGAATCGTCTCTCTTTACAATGCAACTGGCGCAACCGTTAACTGGAAAGCACCAGCTGCCTCAGAGGGAATTACTGGTTACAACATTGAGCTCCGCGACAATGGCGTGGGTGAATGGAAGCTAGTAGCAACAGTTCCTGCCACACAGTTCAAGCAACAAATTGTTAAGAATGATGAAACTGGTTGGGTGCAAGTTAAGGTCTCAACAGTTTATTCAGATGGCGTAGTTTCTGAAGGAAAAGTTCACGGCCTACCAGGCAGCTGGTCTTAATCGGAGGTTAATACTTTAATGGCCCTCAAGAAATTGAGGGCCATTTTTAATTATGCATCAGTTTTTGTTAGAACACTTACAACTAAATCTACATAAACATCAGAACCAGCTGGACTTAGGTGAACACCATCTGGTGCAAATAACTCAGGTCGACCAGTTGAGATCTTGTTCCAATCGATGACTATTACATTTGGATACCTGGCAGCAACTGATGAAATAAGTGCATTATTTGAATCTTTCCAAGATCTTGGAACTGCGGTGTTAACTACAATTATTTGCGGTTGGTTCTTTAAAGTTTCAAATATTTCAACTACGGTCGATTCAGTTAAAGCATTATTATTTCCAAGATTAAACACCACTGGAGATTCTGGTACTGAGGTTTGATCAACCCGCATAACAGCTAGTAACTCTGGTGCTTGCCTGCCTACTCGGGCATTTACTAGTGAAATATGCTGCTTAGCCTCCAACTTACTTCGAATTCCTAAAATTACACTGTCGCCAGTTACCCAAAGTCCGGTGGTACTTGCCAAATCCTGAGTTGGTTTTGTTAGTTCATTACTTGGTGCCAGTAGTTCATTAGCAATCTGATCTGATTTAGTTATTGCCTGTACTGAGATAGATGTAGTTATGGCCAAGGTAGTAACTATTGAGAGTATTACTGATAATTGCTGACGCAATCGAACCTTTGATGAGCGATACTTCATGCCACGAAACCAGTTCTGAACTACACCTTGTCGAAAAGGAATTTCAACCCAGCGAAGCGAGATATCAGCAAGAGCTAGAACTAATAAGACTCGTGCCAGATATAGGGCCCAGGTTTGCCCCGATAGATCAACTTATGGTCTAGTTACCTGGAAAATTACCCAGTGCCAGATGTAAATACCGTAGCTGCGCTGGCCTATCCATCGAAATGGGGCGGTGCTAATTAATGGTGCAAATCTAGATGCTGGATGTACCAGTGAAATGATTACTAAACAACCAAATATTCCTGCTAACGGGAATGCAATTCGATACAAACTAGCGTTTGATTGATCAATAAATAAGAATGTTGATATCAAGCCAAGTAGCCCAACTACACCAATTGCGTCAATCACATCTTGTGCACGTTTTTCAATATTTGCACTC
>SXGS01402661.1_pt1 | contig 12104 bp, 10 predicted proteins | sample 3174681 | NCBI WGS metagenome assembly SXGS01 (sample SAMN11356861, study PRJNA531348) | freshwater metagenome | isolation source: freshwater sample F1-80 | place: China: Fuxian Lake, Yuxi | collected 2017-12-25
AGCGGACAACTGCTCGCGTTCGTCTGGTGTGAGCGTCACGCGGTATTTCTTGGGCACAGGGATTACCTCCACACCAAGTGAATCACATCTTCGTCCGAGGCTCCGGTGAAGAATCAACTCCGCCCTGACAGACCACTAGTGGGTTCGGACGGTGGCGCCGAGTTGGCGGTCCCATTCCGGGGGCGGGAACTCTTGACGCACCCGATGTACAACCGGTCGACCGCGTTCACTGTGGAGGAACGGCAACTCCTCGGCATTGAAGGCCTCCTGCCCCATGCGGTCAGCAGTCTCGATCAACAGTCGCGCCGAGCCTATGAGAATGTGATGCGCAAGCCGGACGCGCTGGAGCGCTACATCGGGCTGGCAGCGCTCCAGGACCGGAACGAGACTCTCTTCTATCGAGTTCTGGTCGATCACGTTGAAGAGCTGATGCCGATCGTTTACACGCCGACGGTCGGCAAAGCGTGCCAGGAGTACAGCCGGATCTTTCGCCGCGCCCGCGGAATGCACATCACGCCGGAGCACCGCGGACGGATTCGCGAAGTGTTGTCCAATGCACCCTTCGAGGATGTTCGGTTGATCGTGGCGACCGACAACGAGCGCATTCTAGGCCTTGGCGATCAAGGGGCGGGGGGGATCGGGATTCCGATCGGCAAGCTGGCGCTGTATACAGCCGCGGCCGGCATTCATCCGGCGCAGACGCTTCCAATCAGCCTCGACGTCGGCACTGACAATCCTGCGCTCCTCACCGATGACCTCTACCTGGGCTGGCGGCATGCGAGGCTCCGAGGTCCGCAGTACGACTCGCTGGTCGATGAATTCGTGCAGGCAGTGAAGGATCTATTCCCTCGGGCTCTTCTCCAGTGGGAGGACTTCAAGAAGCAGGTGGCGTTCGATTTGCTGGACCGCTACCACGACCAGTTGCCTTCCTTCAATGACGACATTCAGGGCACTGCCGCCGTGGCGGCCGCCGGAGTCGTTGCGGCATCTCGCCGCACCGGAATACCCCTCACCGAGCAGCGCATTCTTATTCTCGGCGCCGGGGCCGCCGGGATCGGCATCGGACGGCAGCTCCAGGACCTGCTGGGCGCCGCGGGACTTTCGGGGGATGCGCTCCATTGGGCCGTGGCCGTGCTGGACAGCAAGGGGCTGCTGGTTGCCGACTCCCACATTCGCGACGTCTACAAGCGGCAGTTGGCCTGGAGCCCCGAACACGCCGCGGCGGTCGGTCTGGGCGATCCCACCCGACGGGGCCTGCTGGAGTCCGTTAAGGCGCTGAAGCCCACCGTACTGATCGGCGCGTCCGGTCAGCCGGGCACCTTCACGGAGGAGGTGGTCCGGGCGATGGCGGAACGTGTTGAGATGCCGGTCATCTTCCCGATGTCCAACCCGACCAGCCAGTGCGAAGCAGTTCCCGCTGACCTGATCGCGTGGACTCACGGCAAGGCGCTCGTGGCTACTGGAAGTCCGTTCAAGCCGGTCCACTATGGCGGCACGACGATCCGCGTTGGTCAGGGCAACAACGCTTACATCTTCCCGGGTGTCGGCTTGGGAGTGCTCGTTGTTGGCGCACGCAGGGTCACCGACGCGATGTTCTCTCGTGCCGCTGAAGCACTTGCGGCGTGCGTCAGCGAAGCAGACCTGGCGACGGGAGCCCTCTATCCGCCACTTTCGGAGATCCGGTCCGTTACCGCGCGCATTGCCGTGGCGGTCGCCGAGGAGGCAATTCGTTCAGGCGATGCGGACCCCCTGGAGGGTGGTTGCCTGGATGAAGCCGTCCGATTTGCGATGTGGGATCCGGCTTATTTACCCATCCGCGCTGTTTGACGTTTAGGAGTCTGGGGGATGCGGTTGCGCACGTGACGGAAACGCCTCGCGGTGCGTATGTTGAAGGTGTGCACTTCCGGAGAACCACCGACGGTCGGGCTAATGAGTAACACCAGGCCACGGGGAGAGCTCACATGACGATGGTGCCGCTCCAGCACCAGGATGAAAAAACGGTGATCGCGGCCGAGCTGCACGTCGATCCCGGTCTGGCGTTGTTGTTGCCGCGCGGCGCCGCAGAGCAGCTTCAGGCGGCGCCCATCGAGCTGAACGACGATGTGCTGACCGTTGCGATGCTCGAGCCGAATGACGTCTTCGTCATCGACGAACTCCAGCGCATCACCGGACGACGCGTTCGGCCGATGGGAATTGCGCACGCCGAGTTCCGCCAACTGATGGTGCGGATCTACCAGGGCGCCCAGGCGCCCGAGGAAGAGGGCCTCTTCACGGCTCAGGGCGCGCGGTCCAACGTCATCATGCTGGGCAGTTCCGCCACTGCCTCGGCAGACGCTCCCGCCGTACTTCTTCTGAACGAAGTGCTCCAGCAGGCGATCAATCAGCGCGCCAGTGACATTCACATTGAGCCGTACGAGACGCAGTGCCTGGTGAGGTTTCGCGTGGACGGGGTGCTCTACGACTTTCTCCCCATGACCCCAGACCAGCACATTCCGCTGCTCTCTCGGGTCAAGATCCTGGCAAACATCGACATTGCAGAGCACCGACTTCCCCTGGATGGCCGCTTCACCATTCAGCTCCTCGGCAAGCGGTGGGACGTCCGGGTCTCCACGGTGCCGACTCAGCATGGTGAGAAGGCCGTTCTCAGGATCCTTCCCAAGGATGCCGCGACGCTATCCCTGGAGGAACTGGGGATGCTGGAACGAGAGCGACGGCTTTTCGAGGGAATTATCAGCAAGCCGTACGGGATGCTTCTCGTGACGGGCCCAACGGGTTCCGGCAAGACGACGACTCTGTACACGGCCCTTCGGGCGATGGATACCGTTGGCAGAAACGTGATCACCATCGAGGATCCGGTGGAGTACGAACTTCCTCGAGTGACGCAGATTCAGGCGCATTCCAAAATTGGATTGAATTTTGCGACGGCGCTTCGGCACGTGCTGCGTCAGGATCCCGACGTGGTGATGGTGGGGGAGATCCGGGATGGAGAGACGCTTGGCATGGCGGTGCAGGCGGCGCTCACTGGTCACTTCGTGTTCAGCACACTCCACTGCAACGACAGCGCCAGCGCTGCCACTCGCGCGACAGATATGGGACTGGAGCCGTTTCTCTTCACCTCGTCCGTGGTGGGGGTCATTGCGCAGCGGCTGGTACGAAAGATCTGTCCGCATTGCCGGCTTTCGGAGAGGATGCCGGAGCCGTTGAAGCAACGGTTGGGTATCCAGGACCCGAATGTCTCGATCTACCGCGGCAAGGGTTGCAGAGACTGCAGACACACGGGCTATCGCGGCAGGACCGGCGTCTATGAGTTGCTGCCCATGAGCGAGCCGGTTCGAACTGCAATCCAGGAGCGGCGCAACGCCACGGAGATCCGGCGGGTCGCGATGCAGAACGGGATGACGGCTCTCCGCGAGGACGCCCTTCGAAAGGTACTCTCCGGCGTGACTACTTTGGAGGAGGTGCTTCGTGCGGTCTATCTCGACAATTAGTCGCCGGGGATTGCTCACAGCAGCATTGCCCCTGCTCGCCGGCTTGCGGCCGGCCGGCGCCGACGTGATCTTCACACCGGAGCAGTTCATCATTTTGCCGCTGCGGATCCACTTGCTTCGCTCGCAGGTTGCAGATTTGAACTGCAGTCTCACCCCCGCAGATGCCCGCAAGTTGCTTGCCGGCATCAATGGAATCTGGCGGCAAGCCGGAATTCAGTTCTACGCGGAGTCGCTGCTGGAGGAGAAAGCAGAAGCGGCCGGCCTCTACGCGTCACTGGAGGCGTCCCGCACGGAGGCGCACCTGAGGCTGATCCGTCCTCGCGAAACGCGAACTCCCGCCACATTCCACCTCTATCTGGTGCAGGAGATCAGACCCAACGGGGTGTGCCTGGAGTTCAGCCACGAACTGGTGTTCGTGAAGGCAACAGCGGAGTTGAGACGGGTGGAAGGCGGGTGCCGAGAGTTTCTGCCCCGGGTGTCTGCCCACGAACTGGGTCACGCCCTGGGGCTAGAGCACCGGCAAGATACCTTCAACCTGCTGGCATCGGGCACCACCGGCACGCTTCTCAACGAAACTGAGATCGATCTATCCCGTCTCAATGCGGGAAAGTTCGCGGGCCGGCTGACGCCGCAGCAGGCGATGCAGATGGCTGTGAATCGGGGTGGGAACGGCTCGGCACTCTACGAGGTTCTCGCGGCTTTGCCCGGCGGCGGCGTCGCAGCCGAGGCCCGCAAGCGTCTGGAGTCTCTGAGGGCCATGCGGCCCAGGCCAACTTCCTGACACCCAGCCCGCCGCGAGAGAGTAGTTCACATGAGTTTGAACCCGCCGAGTGCGAAGACAGGGGCTCCCGTGCCCCGAAAGGGATGGGCCGATGATTAGGAAACTGGCGGTGGTGACACTGTCGCTTGCGCTGACGGGAGGCGTTCTGGCGCGAGCGGCCGATCCGCCGCCGCCCGCCCGGTTCGCCATCACCTGTGCGTCCAACCGAGGCGCCCGAGATTTTGAAGACGGCCTGAAACTGTTCCATCAGGGACGGCTTCAAGAGGCTGTCCGAGAGTTTCAGTCGTGCGAGAAACGGGACCCAAACTGCGCGATGGCCGCGTGGGGCGCTTCTCGCGCGTACCTGGCTCTGGGTCAGCGGGTCGATGCGGAAGCAGCGGCGGTCCGGGCCGAGGCCCTGAAGGCATCGGCTGACGACCGAGAGCAGCAGCTGATCGCGGCCTGGAGTGGCTATCTCAAGGCCCTCGAAAAGCCTACGGCGGAGCGCGAGCCGCTGATCGGCGCCATCCGCACCGACATCGATCGGATCCTGGCGATCTACCCTCGCGAAGCTGAAATCTGGCTCTTCCGGGGCGAGATCGCCGGAAGCCATCTCCGCAGTGTGCCCTACATGCTCACGGCGTTTCGGCTGGCGCCCGACCATGCGTTGGCCTCCAGTTGGAAAGCCAGCGTACCGCCCATCCCGCTTCGAACGGCAGCCCCGACTCAGCCCGTGCGTCCGCTGCCCGAGCCGGCAACCTGGTTCGACGGCCTCGGGAACCTGACGCACCCGACCTCCAGCAAGAACGCCGAGGCACAGCGCTTCTACGAGCAAGGTCTGCGGTGTCTCCACAGCTACGTGACCCCGTACCGTTCGAAGAATGGCGCGGCACAGTCGTTTCAACACGCCGCAGCCCTGGATCCCACCTTCGCGATGGCCTACTGGGGGTTGAGCTTTACCCCCACCAATGCGATGAAACCACTGGACGCCGCCAATCGGGCCCTGGAGCTCGCGCAACAGTACGGGAACGACAAGGAGCAGCGCTTCTGTGTCGCCCGACTGCTGGAACTGGAAGTCCAGGATCTTCGCGAGCAGGCCCAGCGGAAGCGGGGAGAAGCCAACCGAGCGACCGGGCCGGACCGGGATCGACTGAACGGCGAAGCAAACGTGTTGGACGGCACGGCTCGCGACAAGCGCGAGTTGATGTACGACGTCGTCGACGGCGCAATCGCCGGATATCCGGATGACCTGGAACTCTGGACGTGGCGTGGCAAGATTGGCGGTGTGTACGGCACGGCGCCCGGTCAGGCCTTTCCAGCCATCCCCTACCAGATTGCGGCCTGGTTTGCGGGCCCGAAGCACCCGTCGCCCAACCATGAACTGGTGCACCTGTACGAGGCCTTCGAGCGTCCGGCGCTGGGCTGGCCCTACACCGTCGGCTATCGGACCTCAGCGCCGAATATGCCGCACGCGAACCACATGCAGGCTCACCTCGCGATGCGGCTCGGTCGTTGGGAGGAGGCGCTCGACTGCACCAGGACTTCTCGTAAGAAGGGTTTGGAAGGCTACCCGGAGCTGGATCCGTCGCACCACATCGACACGATGATCAAAGCGCTTGCACACGAGGGTCGCTTCAACGAAGCTTCTTCGGAAGCCCGCGCCTACAAGGACGGCCTCCCCTGGGCCCGACTCCTGCAGTTGAAGGGCGATCCCGGCGAACTGGCGGAGTGGGCGGCACGTCGCCTGGCTTCCAACTCGCCGGATGGACAGTACATGAGTGCGGTCGTGAAGCTCAACGAGGGGGACCTGGCGAGCGCTCGGCCGTTCATCGATCGCGTGGAGCAGCAGTACCGCTCCAGCCCGGCCAACTTCTATCGCTATGCGGAGGTGCAGGGCCGGTTTCTCGTCCAGTCCGGAAAGCCCGACGAGGGGCTGAAGCTGCTTCAGGAGGCTGCCGCAAAAGCGGTGAAGGACGTGGGTCTGCACGCCTGGGGAGGCGGAAGTTACGTCCTTGAGGTTTGGGGTGAAGCTGCATTGCGGGCCGGCCGTTGGGACGACGCCGAAGAGGCATACCATGAGGCTCTCGCCCACGAGCACGGCAGCCTGCTCGGAGCGCTGGGCATGCAGGTGGTCTGGGAGCGGCGAGGACGGCGGGACATGGCCGAGCACTATGCCGCGCGAGCTTCGGCTATCTGGAAAGGCGCTGACGCGGGGGCGCTTGAGCGACAGCGATTGCGGCTCCGAGCCATCGCCGCGTCGGGCACTGCGGGAGGGATTCAGTGAAGAGGATTGCACTGATCGTGCTGGCAACGTGTGGTGTGCTCTCCTTGCCGGTGTACGCGCAGTCGGGGGCCGTCAAGTCGGGTCCGCAGGTCGGTCAGAGACCGTTGCCGTTCACCAGCAATCTCGTGACAGGCCCGAACCGGGGCAAGCAGCACTGCTACATCTGCGAACTGACCGACGAACCCGCAGTGCTGGTGTTCGCTCGAAAGCTGGATGCCCCGACCGGGCGCGTCATGCGGGACTTGCGAGATCTGGTCCAGGCCCGTCGGAAGGACAAGTTCTTCGGGTGGTTTGTGTTCTTGTCGGACCACAACACCAGCGCACAGACCGAAACTGAAGCAAAGGTGGAGACTTTCGCACGAGAGAACGGCGCCAGCAATCTGCCGGTGTCGGTGCTGGGGGATCCCCTGGGACCCCCTGGATACGTCATCTCTCCTGATGCGGAGGTCACGGTGCTGTTCATCCGAAGTCGTAAGACGCTTGCCAACCGGGCGTTTCGGGCTGGAGAGTGGAACGAGTCGGCGGCCTCAAGGGTCCTCAAAGACGCCTCAGCGGTGTTTGGGCTCCAGAGCTTGAAGTAAGCCCGTAGGTCGGTGAACTTCGCGCGAGTGGGAGTTCGGGCGGGCGTCGAGGAGGATCGATGTTCGCACGTTTCACGGTTGGCGCCACCGCGCGTGCTAACCGTGGCCGAAGTGGGGACCCTGGCCGGTTGGGACGCCGGTCGGGCCCCCTTTGCGGCCAGGAAAGGTCGAAGGAGTACGGCGGGCCTCTCCGGCGCCTTGCTAGAGTTCCGCGTTCCAGCTCAACACTTGATAGTTCAGGGGGTGGAGGATGACGTGAACGTGCGCTGCCGGCGTATCTAGCTCCACCCGCCAGCAAAAGCCCAGCGGCGGAGGCGAGGCCCCCTTACGGAGGTTTCCGTCGAAGAAATCCGGAGTGATCCGGCGCACCGGAATGGGGATGTCCAGACCGAACTGTTCTCGGACGTAGTTCTCCGCCCGATTGAGCGCCAGTTGACGGGACACTGCCAGACCGACGATCACCGCCAACCCCAGAAACCCGGCGAGCGCAGCCAGGCGATACCGCCACGGCTGCGGCGGTATCCGGCCCGGTGTGTGAGCGTATGAGTCGGGCGATGACCGCACGACACGCTATTTCGGGAACGACGTCGGAGCCTTGATGTGCTGCCAACCTCGCCCGGATAGCGCCTTTAAGAAGGAGACCAGGTCCGTCTTCTCCTGCACGGTCAACTTGAGCGGCTTCATCCGCTGATCCAGGTAGGGATTCTTGATCCCACCCTTGTCGTAGTGCTCCACCACAGCCTCGAGTGTGGCCAGACTGCCGTCGTGCATGTACGGCGCAGTCAAAGCGATTTCCCGGAGCGTGGGAGTCTTGAAGGCGCCGGTGTCTTCCTTTCGCTTGGAGACGTTGAACCGGCCCGGATCCGGATTGGGCTTGTCCCAACCGACACCGACGTTTACGTAGGAGCCATCGGTGAAGTTGAACCCGAGGTGGCACGCGTCGCAGGCGGCCTTGCCGTAGAAGACCTTCATCCCATTGATCTGGGACTCGTTCATGGCCTTCTTGTCGCCGTCCTGGTATCGGTCGAACGGAGAATCTCCGGAGAGGACCGTGCGCTCATAGGTCGCAATCGCCTTCGCGATCCGATCCATGTCCACAGTCGGAGATCCGAACGCGGAGCGAAACAGCGGCTGGTAACCCCGGATGGCGCCGATCTTCGCGACGAGCGCTCGGTGCGCTGCATCGGCATTGGGTTCGAGCGTCATCTCGATCGAGTTCGCGACGGGTCCCTTGGCCTGCTCCTCCAGTGTGGCCGCCCGCCCATCCCAAAACTGAAACAGGCTGTAGGCGCGATTGATAACGGTGGGGGCGCTCCGTCCACCTTTTTGACTCTTGATCCCGGTAGAGACGGGGGCTCCATCGGTGTAGCCCTTCTCGGGTGCGTGGCAAGAGGCACACGCGACGGAGTTGTCCGACGAGAGGCGTTTGTCGAAGTAGAGGAGCAGGCCCAGTTCAGCTTTCGCCTTGCTGTACGGATTGTCGTCCGGCCAGATCACCGGCGGCAGGCCGCGCGGAGGAGTTGGAGGCTTATCCTGTCCGGCCTGCGCGCCGGCGTACGAGTGAGCAACGAGTGGGATGACCACGCATCCCAGCAGCGTGGAAAGCCCGACGAGGGCGCGTTGGTTCTTCATCATGGGTTATGGGTGGGTCGCAGGCAGCCCGCAGAGTTGGCGTGCCGTCTCGCCTGGCGTTGGGCGCGCCTGACTTGTGAGCGGGAACCGTCTCAGTTCGTTGCTGAGGCGGTTCCCGAAGGGTAAGTGGTCCGCCGGTCAGGCGAAGCTACTTCTGAAAGCCCTGAACGTAGATGGCCTTCTGGTCCTCGACTTCCGAGAGCGTACCGTTGACCGTGACGACGTGCGCCATGTGCTCGATGGCGGCCGCGCGGAACGCAGTCAGGCCGTCGCGGCGCTGGTCATGCTCTTCGTCCATCAGCAGGTAGATGGAGCCGTCCTTGGTCAGCAGGCCAACCGGCTGTCCGTTTCGGGCACACTTCTGACCGCAGTCGCGGTGCTTGTCTCCGTGCTTCCCGACCTGGAGGTAGCAGGAGTAATCGATCACTTCGCCGACCATCGACACAGCTTTGCCCTTGAGTGGCTTGCCCATGATCGACGACGTGAGGGTGGTCTGGCTCCACGGCTGGGCGTCCGACGCACTCTTTCCAAGCGACGCGGCCGGAGCCTCGAAGGTGCCCTTGGTGGGGGGGGACCAATCCGGGAAGAGGATGCCCTTCCCGGCTGCAAACGAGAATGACGCGGCCAGCGCGGTAACGACCAGACCCAGGGCCAGTGGGCTCTTCTTCATCAGGATACTCCTTGAAAGCGGATGCCGAAGGCGGGAACGTCGGGGCATCGGTGCTCCGTTCGATTCGAGGTTCGGCGACCTTTTGATTATACCTGTGAGTTTGTTGCATCGGGCCGGGCGTACCTCCTCTGGACAGCCGACGGCCCGATGACAACCGGGCGTTCTAGTAGTCGGCCACGGCGCCGTCGGGATGTCGGCCGGGACCTCGCCACTGGTAGCGGTACGTGGGATCGGACGCTACCCGCTTTAACGCGACCTCATCCACATCCACGCAGAGTCCCGTCCCCTCGGGAAGGGTGACAAACCCATCAGCCGACTTCTTCCAGTGCGGCTTGATCACCTGAGCCCAGAGCGCGTCATCGTACGCCTCGTGGATCATGAACAGCGGCGCGTTGAACGCGGCGTGGAAGCTGGCCGTCATGCCGAGGTAACTCTGAGTGCAATGCGGCACGATCGGAGTGTAGTACGCCTCGGCAATCGCTGCAATCTTCCTCATCTGGCTGATCCCGCCGGTATATCCACAGTCGGGCTGGACGAAGTCGACGATGCCGTCGGTGAGATAAGGGAGGATCCCCCAGAGGGTCCGATCCCGCTCACCCGTGGCGAGCGGCACTTTGATCGCAGCCCGAAGTTGCTTGAAAACCTCCATGTTGCCGGGCACGGCCGGCTCCTCAATGAACCGCACCGCATACGGTTCCATCCCGGCGGCCAGTTGCCTAAGAGTGGCTGGAGGCACGGAACTGTGGGCATCGAACATGACCGTGCCTTTCGGCCCGACCTTCTCGCGTGCTTTCCGAATGGGTTCCAGCATGGACTCGATATCGGCCGGATCGGCGCCGAAGCCCTTTACCCCCACTCCAACCTTGATAGCTGTTGTGGAGGGGTACGCCCGGAGTTTGTCTCGCACCGCGCCCCCCAGGAGTCGGTACACGGGCACTCCCCAGAGTTTTCCGGTGATGTCCCAGAGCGCCATGTCATATCCGGCAATGCAGTGGAGCATAAACGCCCCACCTCGCTGGTTCCGTTCCGCGCGGTACAAGGTCTGCCAGAGGTGCTCGATCCGAGTCGGGTTTTCTCCTCGAAGCAGCGTCAGCATCGAACGGGCCAACTCGGCCGCAACGGTCGGAACGACTCCCTTGATCTCCCCCCAACCGGAGATTCCCAGATTGGTGTCGACACGCAGAAACACCCGATCCCGACACAGGTGCGGAACCGCATCCGTGATTCGAATCCGACTGGATCGGTCCTCGACGCCGGTCGCCGCACCTGCTTCCGCGCCTTCCGGCAGCGCCGCGCCGAGCGCCACCGTCGCGCCGCTAAAGAATCCCCGTCGATTCACCCGTATGTCTCTCATGTCCGGATCCTCCCAACATGACGTGTGTCGTACCAGTGCTCGAATCCGCCATTGGCTCTCGGCCGTCCCGGCGCCGAGGAGCGGCTGGTGAAGTGGGGTAACATGACCCCATGATCCTCACCGCTTCACACCTCGAAGAATTCGAATCTCGCGGCTTCTTTGTGTTGCCCTGTTGCCTATCTCCAGGGCAGTTGGAGAGCCTGAGGGAGTCGTGTGACCGCTACGTACGTCTGGCCGATGAGGAGATGGATCGAGAGGGTGCGTCGGTCCGAGGAATCAACCATCGCGGACGAAGGTACTTCATCGCGAAGAAGTCTGCCGAAGACACCGGGCTACAGCGCTTCCTCTTCAGTGACCTCATGCGGGAACTGACCCACGGGACCATGTCCGGCGGCGCTTACCTGTTCTGGGAGCAGTTTGTTGTGAAGCCCGGTGGAGTCGGCATGGAGTTCGCCTGGCATCAGGACTCAGGGTACGTTGGCCACGATCATCGTCCCTACGTCAGTTTCTGGATTCCGCTCGACGACGTGAACGAAGAGAACGGGACCGTGTACCTGCTCCCGTACGAGTCGGCCGGGACACGCGACCGGGTAGAGCACCGGAGAGACGAAGGCGCCAACGACTTGCGGGGATACTTCGGCGGCGATCCTGGAGTTCCCGTCATCGCAGAAGCCGGGAGCATCGCCGTGTTTTCCAGCACCACGTTTCATCGGAGCGGCGCCAACCGGACCGATCGCACCCGACGTGTCTACCTCGCCCAATACTCTCCCGAGATTATCCTCTCCCGGGATGGGACGAGGCCCTGGGGTTTCGACACGCCGGTGCCGCGCCCGTCAGGGCCGCACGGGGGGTTACTCGCCGAAGAGACCTTTCGCGTATTCCGCTGGATCAAACGGTGCGAAGTCGCCCAGCTTTTCGCCGGTGCCCACATATTTGACCGGCAGGCCGAGTTCGTCACGGATCGAAATCACAACCCCACCACGCGCGGTGCCGTCCAGCTTGGTTAAAATGACGCCGGTGAGGGGCATGGCCTGAGTGAAGCTTTGCGCCTGGTTGACGCCGTTTTGACCCACGCTGGCGTCGATCACCAGCAGCGTCTCATCGGGCGGCCGCCCCAGCGCCCGCTGCGCCACGCGGTGGATCTTTTGAAGCTCCGCCATCAGGTGCGTCTTGTTGTGCAGTCGCCCTGCCGTGTCAGCAATCACGATGTCGGCATGCCGAGCCTTGCCGGCTTCGATGGCGTCGAAGACCACTGCGGCGGGATCCGCGCCCTCCCGATGCCGGATCATGTCGACCCCGACCCGCTCGGCCCAGATCTCGAGTTGATCGATGGCG
>SXGS01043470.1_pt1 | contig 12103 bp, 12 predicted proteins | sample 3174681 | NCBI WGS metagenome assembly SXGS01 (sample SAMN11356861, study PRJNA531348) | freshwater metagenome | isolation source: freshwater sample F1-80 | place: China: Fuxian Lake, Yuxi | collected 2017-12-25
AAGTCTCAGTGGCATATTGCGAGGCTGATTGTTCACCGCAGCCAGCAACCGCAACAACCAACAAGCCCACCGAAATTTTCGCTAGTTTCACGCATTTAACCTTAGTGGTGCGTGGCCCACAGAAAAGTGAGGCACACTAGACAGAGATGTTTACAACAATTGCCGTGTTATTAATTTCTGCGACCCAAACCGAAGAAGCATCAGGTTTCACCCGGTTCTTGTCAAGACCAGTCATTGCGATTCTCGTCATTATCGGCTGTTTCATATTCACACGAATCTCCTATGCGATTTTGCGTACAACAGTCAGACGCATCGCCGATCGCACTTCAACTAACGCTGCAAATTGGTGGCGCAACAGCGTGCGTCGCGTTGGTGCTGAAACAGTCGAAGGTAGCGAGCATCGTCGTCGTCAGCGCATCGACGCAGCAACTCGCATGCTGCACCACTTCATAAGTCTCGGGGCATGGATCATCGCCCTGATCGCCGTGTTCAATATTCTCGATCTGAACGCCGCTTTCTTTTTGTCGAGTGCCGGCTTCTTGGGTGCGGGTCTCGCTGTTGGTGGACAACATCGCGTCAATGATTATCTGACTGGTCTTGCAGTGTTGCTCGAAGATCGCTACGGCGTCGGCGATGAAATCGAAGCCGAACTCGGCTGGCAAAAACCTATCCATGGTTTTGTCGAACATGTTGGCATGGTCACAACTCGCTTGCGCGATGGCGTCAGCACGGTACACATTCCGCATAGTTCGCTGGCAAGCGTCCGCAATCTCAGCCAAGAACCCGTGACGACAAAACTTGAGATGAATATTGCTTCAAGCGGCGCTAGCGCGAACACCGTTTCGAATACGATGCGCGATCTGGCTGGTACGAAAGGTCTGACAACTGTTCTATTCGTCGACGACATTCAAGCCGCCGGCGAGGGTGACCGAGTTGAACTCAATGTCAGAACTTCTCGCCCACTGTCTGACCACGAGCGCGAGTTGCTGGTGCAACGCGCATCAGAAGTTTTATCTAAAGACAAATAACCAAAGCAAGACAGCGATGCTTCGCCGACTACTCGTCATAGTCGTTGCAAGTCTGTTTGTTATTTCCTCTGCCGCAGGCGCAAGTTCTGACGATTCAACCATTCAAAGAGAGTTCAAATATGTCTTCCCATTTTCGAAGGTTCCGGTAACTTACTCACGCGATCATCTGAACTATCCCGCGACAGATGTGCACGGTTGCTATGCCCATGTGCTCGCCCCAACTTCTGGGGTAATTTTTGATGTTGAGAAAAAAGATTTATGGATCAAAGAGATCGATGCACCTGGCACTCGCGGTGGGCTGACAATCACTCTTCATGGCGATGATCGAGTGAGATATTATTTTTCTCATCTGGGTCGAGTCAAGGTGAACAGGGGCGATCGAGTCGAACCCGGCCAGTGGATTGGCGTAATGGGATCATCGGGCAACGCGCGAATAACCAAGTGTCACACTCATCTCGGCATGTCACGAATCTGTCCACGAGCTGAATACAAAGTTCTACAAGGTGAAATTTGGCCGTGGAAATTTTTGGATGCGTGGCGCAAAGGCATAGACAAGTCGCCTGTCGAGGCAAAAAATAGGGTCATCAAAGCATCACCTAAGGCCTGCGAAATCGCCGACGCACAAGACCAAAACTGAATCTGGTAGTAATCTGCGACCCGTGAAGCCAAATGTATTGCTGGTAACCCTCGACCAGTTTCGAGGCGACTGTCTATCTTCGGCGGGTCACAAAGTCGTTCGCACACCCAACCTGGATGAACTCGCGCGCAACGGCGTGCGTCTAGCCAATCATTTCAGTCAGGCGGCACCGTGTTCACCAGGTCGGGCAAGTTTGTATACGGGCCTGTATCAAATGAACCATCGAGTCGTAGCCAACGGCACACCCCTTGACGATCGCTTCGACAATGTCGCTCGCATGGCACTTCGTGCTGGCTACGAACCGACAATTTTCGGCTATACCGACCAAGGTGTTGATCCGCGTACCACGACTTCAAAAGATGACAGACGACTTTCGACATATCAAGAAGTGCTGCCCGGCTTCAACCGTATTTTGAATTTGTCAGAGCCGTATCCGCCATGGCTCGAATACTTAAAACAAAACGGATTTGACCCAAAAGATGACCATGACGGTGCGCTTCGCACCGAGCCTGATCGTCACGAAGACCTGAGCATTTCAACTTTCTTGACTGATGAATTTTTCAAGTGGCTCGCCACCCAAGAAGAAAACAAACCTTGGTTTACTCACCTAAGTTATTTGCGACCACACCCGCCCTATGCGGCAGCCGGTAAATGGTCGAAACAATACTCACCCGCTGATGTTGATCTACCGATAGCAGCAAGTACAAATCGCCACCCGCTGCATGAGGCAGCGATGAATATAGATGGCACAGCAGCCCCGAAAACCGAAGCGGGGTTGCGCGAAATGCGCGTGCAGTATTACGGCATGATCGGAGAAGTCGATCATCACATAGGTCGCGTTTGCGAAAAACTTCGCGAGCGCGGCGAATGGCAAAACACTCTGATCATCATTACTGCCGATCACGGCGATCAACTTGGCGACCACGGGCTGAAAGATAAACTCGGTTTCTTCGACAATAGTTATCGCACCATCGGCATTGTTCGCGATCCAAACAATCCACAAACTCATGGCGAAACAATTACCGAGTTCACCGAGAACGTCGACATCATGCCGACAATTGCCGAGGCCATCGGTGCGCCGGTGCCGTTGCAGTGCGATGGCCTACCACTCACCGACTTTTTGCGCGGCCAAAAGCCGACCCGTTGGCGCACCGGTGCAACATACGAATACGACTGGCGAGAGATGTATATAAACGACTCTGAAAACGGTGCCGCTCACAATTGGCCACGCGACCGTCGACTCGAGCGCCAACACTTAACCGTGCGGCGCACTCGTGACTCGGCGTATGTGCAATTCGGAGACGGCAGTTGGTTGGCATTTGATTTGGCGCTAGACCCGACTTGGCGCACGACATTTGAAGATCCAAAACGTGTGCTGCCACTGGCACAAGAAATGCTGCTGTGGCGCTCGCATCACGCTGAACGCACGCTGACTGGCATGTTGTTGGAAGAAGGTGGCATCGGTCGCTGGCCGGAAGGCGTCGCATGGCGCAACCAAAAATAACTCGTATCACCCTTGCAACGTTGCCAACTCCACTTGAAGACGGTGGCAAACTTCCGAGCGGCGCACACTTGTGGGTCAAGCGTGATGATCTGACAGGGCTCGGTGTCGGCGGCAACAAAGCGCGCAAACTTGAGTTTCTCTGTGGACACGCGATTGACAACGGCGCGAAATCACTCGTCACCGTTGGTGCCGCACAATCAAATCACTGCCGCATGACTGCCGCGGCTGGCGCGAGGCTTGGCCTGCCGACGCATCTCGTTGTCTCTGGTGAAAAACCGAGTCGTCTCGAAGGCAATCAACTCTTGGCTGCAATGTTTGGCGCAACACTTCATCACACTGGTCTTGCTGACACAGACTGGTCGAGCCTCGAGAGTTTTCGTGCGCAACTGACACAACAACTCGTCGATCACGGAGAAAAGCCGCAGTCGATTCCGATTGGAGGTAGTACCGCTGTCGGTGCGATCGGCTACGCGCTCGCCTTCGACGAAATCATCGCGCAGTGTGCGAAACAAAACATCGTCGCCGACGCCATCGTGTTCACAACTTCAAGTGGCGGCACGCACGCAGGTCTTGTTGCGGGTCTTGTTCGCGCGCGGGTAAGCGATCGACTCAAGCACTTACCAAAAATTATTGGTATTGGTGTTGCCAAGGGCGTGGCACTCAATTCACGCAGCATCACAGATTTAGCAAATGAAACTTTGATGTTGCTAGGCGAGACATCTCGTGCAACCGACAAAGACGTAGTGATCGACCCAAATTACATGGGTAGCGATTATGCGGTTGCAACTCAAGCAGCGACTGATGCCGCAAAGTGGGCGGCGCTTCGCGGCGCTTGGGTTCTCGACGCTGTTTACAGCGCAAAAGGTTTTTCTGGCCTGCTCGGTCTCGACGCGAAAAATGAATTTGGCTCCGATGCGAATGTTGTCTTCATACACACTGGTGGTTTACCTTCGATATTTGCCAGCCACTAGTTTTGTTTTATGGCGCTACAGAAATTCGCTGAACACTTTCAGGCGCCGTGGCCCAACGGGCGCGGCACAAGTTATGAAATCGCCAGTCAGACTCCCGGAGTTGCAGGCTGGACATGGCGCGTGGCGATCGCGCCAGTCATCGAAGACTGCGACTTTTCACATTTTGAAAACATTCATCGGCAGTTGTTGATTATTTCGGGTGGCGAAATGGTTTTGAACGTTGGCGGCAAAACAGTTGTTTGCCGACCTGGTGAAGTTGCTGAATTTGCCGGTGACATCCCGACGACGGCAAAACTTGTAGACGGACCAATCGTTGATCTCAACTTGATGACAATGCGCGGCAAGGCCACCGGAAAAATGACATATGTTGATCGCCTTGGCGAGTTGGCAAAGTGCGAAATGCTTGTTGCAGTTTCTCAAACTGCCGAGATATCTGTCGACGGCGAATCATTAGCTTTGCATCATCAAGACGCATTTCTCGATGCAAGTAACTGCAAGATTCAACTAAATAACGGCGCCCTCGCCCACATCACGCTCAACAAATCGCTCTGACAGTTGGTGGAACCCCAGGTTTTCGGCGAGAATATAACTATGTCCGGTCCAAGAGTTGTTAGGTCGCCGCGCGGCACCCAATTGCATTGCGCGAATTGGCAAATTGAAGCGCCATTTCGCATGTTGCAAAACAATTTAGATCCTGAAGTCGCAGAACGCCCCGATGATCTTGTTGTCTACGGCGGCACCGGTCGCGCAGCACGCAGTTGGCCAGCCTTCGATGCGATGATGCGCACAATGCAAACCATGAAGCCCGATGAAACAATGTTGGTGCAATCGGGCAAACCAGTAGGCGTATTTCGCACGCATGAGTGGGCACCACGAGTGCTGCTGGCGAATTCAAATCTCGTCGGTGACTGGGCCACATGGGATGAATTCAGACGACTTGAAAATCTCGGTCTCACCATGTACGGCCAAATGACCGCCGGATCATGGATCTACATCGGCACGCAAGGCATCTTGCAAGGCACCTATGAGTGTTTCGCCGAAATCGCTCGCAGAAAATTCAAAGGCACACTCGCCGGCACTATTACTCTCACCGCTGGTCTGGGTGGCATGGGTGGTGCACAACCACTGGCGATCACAATGAACGACGGCGTTGCGTTGTGCATCGACGTCGATGCAACCCGTGTGCGACGTCGCGTTGAAACTCGCTACCTCGACGAAGTCGCTGACTCGCTCGAAGATGCAGTTGCTCGATGTGAGGCCGCCAAAAAAGTGCGCAAAAAACTTTCAGTTGGTGTCGTTGGCAATGCTGCCGATATGTTTCCAAAATTATTGGCACAGGGTTTTGCTGCCGACATTGTCACCGATCAGACAAGCGCGCACGACCCAATGAGTTACATACCCAACGACTTAACGTTCGAAGCCGCCGAAAAACTTCGTGCAACGAACCCCGAGCACTACATTGATCGATCGCGTGCGGCTATGGCGGCTCATTGTCGGGCGATGGTTGGCTTCTTAGATGCCGGCGCCGAAGTTTTTGACTACGGCAACTCGCTACGCCGCGAAGCCCAACTTGGCGGCTATGACAGAGCGTTTGATTATCCCGGCTTCTTGCCCGCATATATTCGTCCGTTGTTTTGTGAAGGAAAAGGTCCTTTCCGCTGGGTTGCTCTTTCGGGCGACCCGCGCGATATCGCCGCAACAGACCGTGCGGTGCTCGACGAGTTTCCTGACAATGAAGACCTCGCCAAATGGATGCGCCTCGCCAGCGAACAAGTTGCATTTCAAGGTCTACCCGCGCGAATTTGTTGGCTCGGTTATGGCGAGCGACATCGTCTTGGTTTACGTTTCAATGAAATGGTCAAGCGTGGCGAACTAAGCGCACCAATCGTCATTGGCCGCGACCACTTAGATTCAGGTTCTGTTGCATCCCCCTATCGCGAAACAGAAGCGATGCTCGATGGTTCAGATGCAATCGCCGACTGGCCGCTGCTGAATGCACTCGTTAACACTGCAAGTGGTGCAACTTGGGTCAGCATTCACCACGGTGGTGGCGTCGGAATTGGTCGCAGCATTCACGCCGGCATGGTTTGTGTTGCCGACGGCACCGATCTGGCAAAAGAAAAACTCTCTCGCGTTTTGTTGAGTGACCCAGGCATGGGTGTTATTCGACATGCAGATGCCGGCTACGACCTAGCAAATGACGTCGCCGAAAAGCGCGGTGTGCGTTTGCCGATGCGCGAACAATGAAATCATTTTTTGCCGAACACGCTTGGTTAGGTGGCGAAAGTTGCGCCTCGAATGTGCGCATCACAGTTGATAAAGGATTATTCGTTTCGATCGACGCAAATTCGGCGCCGAACTCGAGAGATTCGCGTATCGCAGGTGTAGTCATGCCTGGTTTTGTAAATGCGCACAGTCACGCATTTCATCGAGCACTGCGCGGTCGCACTCACAGCGGTGCTGGCCTGGGTGATTTCTGGTCGTGGCGCACACTGATGTATCAAGTTGCAAATCGATTGACACCCGAAAACTATCTGGCTCTTGCAACAGCAACATATTCAGAGATGGCGCTTGCGGGCATCACAACCGTTGGCGAGTTTCACTACGTCCACCACCAACAAGGTGGCAAAAAGTATGCCGACACAAATGAGATGGGCAAAGTTTTAATCGAAGCCGCCCGTCGCGCCGGCATTCGCATCGCGTTGCTTGATGTCGCTTACTTGCACGGTGGGCTAAAAGATCAACAGCTTGCTGCCGAACAACTTCGGTTTAGCGACGGCTCGGTCGAGAACTGGCTTGCTCGCGTCGATGCACTTGGCCCACCCACAGCCATGCACACGATTGGTCTTGCACCTCACAGCGTGCGCGCAGTGCACGAATCAGAACTCGTGTCCATCGCAAAACACCGAAACGGTCGCGTCGTGCACATTCATGTTTCTGAACAACCGGCAGAAAACGAAGCATGCCGCGAAGCAACAGGGCGAACCCCCACTCAACTGCTGGGTGATACCCAACTTCTTGGTTCATTCGCGACCGCCATACACGCAACTCATTTGCAGAGTGCCGATATCGAGTTACTTGGTCAGAACAAAACTTTTGCGTGCTTTTGCCCGACAACCGAGCGTGACCTTGCAGATGGCATTGGTCCTTCTGAAAATCTCGTCAGCGCGGGCTCGCCTCTCTGTTTGGGTACTGATTCGCACGCCGTGATCGACATGTTTGAAGAGGCTCGAGCCGTCGAAATGAATCAGCGACTGATTACAAACAAACGCGGCATTCACCGCAGCAGCGATTTACTTTCGGCCGCAACAATTAATGGTGCGAGTTCGCTCGGCAGCAAGAAACACGGTCTCGTTTCTGGTGCGCCCGCCGATTTCATTAGCGTGTCAACAAAATCTGTTCGTCTCGCGACATTCGACCCGACAAACGGTGCCGCCCACCTTGTTCACGGTGCGACAAGTTCTGATGTCGGCAATGTTTGGGTTAGCGGCGAACAAATAGTCAGCGACCACAAGCATCGAACTTTGCCAGACATAAACGAGAGTCTGCGCACAGCAATCGAAGCCGTTCTCTAATTACACTTACGGCATGACAATTTTGCCAATCGCCACGATCGGTCACCCGGAGTTACGCATTCGTGCCAGCGAAGTTGACCCAAGCGAAATCAAATCACCAGAAATTCAAACATTCATTGACGACTTGGTTGAGACGATGCGCCACGCCAACGGCGCGGGCCTCGCCGCAACACAAGTTTTGCGACATCAGCGCATTTGCGCAGTCGAAGTCAACAAAAATCCTCGATATCCATACAAGCCACAGGTGCCGTTGACGATCTTGATCAACCCAGTGCTCACACCACTTGATGACGACATGTTTGAAAACAATGAGGGGTGCCTGTCAGTGCCAGGTTTTCGAGGCAATGTGTGGCGGCATACATCGATTCGTGTCGAAGCATACGACCGCAACGGCAACAAGATCGATCAGATTATTCGCGGCATGACAGCGTGCACCTATCAACACGAGGTCGACCACCTTGATGGTCTGCTGTTCGTGGACAAAGTCAAAGACTCGAAAACCTTTACAACTTGGGAGTCGTTCGACAAGTTTCATCACCATGATTTCGTCATCAGAGTTAAGGACCTCGTCGCGAAGTTTGGTTCGTAGTGCTTGTTCTGGCTGGCATCTCTTCGCTCGTCACCAACGACATAACTCTTGAACGCGGCAAACTTGGCGTAGTCGAAAACGCAGCACTGGTAGTTGGTGACGACAACAAAATCGCATTTGCAGGTGAGGCCGCAAACTTGCCGCGCGAATTCAAATCAAGCGCAATTGATATTAACGGTCGGGCTGTGATCCCGGGTTTTGTTGACAGTCACACACATTTGGTCTTTGGTGGCGATCGAGCCGAAGAATTTGAAGCACGCATGTCGGGCAAGTCATACTCGGCGGGCGGTATTCGCACAACCGTTGCCGCTACGCGCAACAGCAATAACGATGCACTGGTCGCCAACGCCCGTCGCCTCGCCAACGAAGCGCTGCATACGGGCACGACGACTCTCGAGACAAAATCGGGTTACGGGCTTTCGGTCATCGACGAAACTCGCTCGCTGCAGGTCGCCAATGCGATCACTTCAGAAACAACTTTTCTCGGCGCCCATGTCGTGCCTGCCGAATCACAAGTCAATGATTATGTCGACCTCATTTGTGGCGAAATGCTCAAAAATTGTGCACCTCACGCCAAATGGATTGACGTCTTCTGCGACCGTGGTGCGTTCGAAGTCGATCATGCGCGGGCCATATTGCAAGCAGGTGCCAAAGCAGGTCTTGGTCTGCGAATTCACGCCAATCAGTTGCAGCACGGCGGCGGCGTGCAACTAGGTGTCGAACTCGGGGTCGCATCTTGCGATCACTGCACGCATCTTGATGCTGCCGACATCAGTGCGCTTGCCGACACTCAAGGCAAAACTGTGGCGACGCTATTGCCAACTGCCGAACTATGTACCCGATCTAAGTTTCCTGATGCCAGACGTTTGCTGGATGCCGGTGTAACGGTCGCCCTAGCCTCTGACTGCAATCCGGGTTCGTCATATACAACTTCTATGCCGCTGGCTATCTCATTGGCCGTGCTCAACATGAAAATGACTTGCGACGAGGCAGTCTGGTCAGCAACTGCCGGCGGTGCAGCCGCGTTGCGCCGCACCGATATCGGCAATTTAGCCGTTGGCTCGAATGCCGACTTTGCAGTTCTCAATTCACGAAGTCACATTCATTTGGCATACCGCCCAGGTGTGCAACTTGTCGACGCTGTTTTCGTGCGTGGGCAACTTGCGGCGGGTTCTTTGCGATAAAATTCCAAAAGTGTCTTCAACCATGAACCCTGCAAGCGTGACAAGCAAAGCAGGTGAGCGCTCGATCTTGAAGTCTCCTGGTGACTGGCGCACGTTAATTATTGCTGTTCTTGTTTACGTCGGTTGGTTTGCATCTGTTTTCACACACAAGCAGCTTCCATGGTGGGCGACTTTTGCTCTTCTAACTTGGTTCGGCGCCTGGCACTTAAGTCTGCAACATGAACTCGTGCACGGCCACCCGTTTCGCAATTCAAAACTTAATGCTGCGCTCGCTTCACTTTCTGTCACGATGTGGGTTCCATTTCTGTCGTTCAAACGCGACCACATCAGCCATCACAACACAACGCTCACCCACCCGCAACTTGACACCGAGAGTTACTACGCAATACCTGAAAAGTGGCAAACATCTGGTCGATTCTTTCGCGCGATCTACTGGGCCAATCGCACGCTCGCGTTTCGCTTGACGGTTTGGTCAGTGTTCAGCGCGGTGCAATATTTCGTCGCCGACGCATGGCGTGCAGTGCGCAATGTCGGCAATGCCCGTTCAGCATGGCTGTTGCACATTCCGGCACTCGTGGCCGTCGTATATATAGTCAACAATTTGGCCGGCATGTCGGTGCTCGAATATCTCATCGGTGGGGTTTTTGGCTCGCACTCGCTAAATATGATGCGCTCATTTGCTGAGCACAAAACGCTTGAACCCGAGTCAACGCGAACGGCGATGATCGACGCCGGTCGATTGATGGGCTTACTGATGCTCAACAACAACCTGCACATCGCCCACCACGACGAGCCATCGGCACCCTGGTATGAAGTGCCCGCGGTCGCCAAGCGCACCAACGCCTATGAGCGCGCGGCAAAAATCGATTCGCTCTACAAAGGTGGTTACGGCGAAATTATTCGCCGGTTCACCTTCAAGCCTTACGATCAGCCTGTTTACAGCAAGTCGGTTTAACTTTTTTCAATTTCGTTAGCGAGAACTAGAGTTCTCTCGTGCCCATTGCGAAAGTTTTCATCAATACTTCGGGTCTTGATCGCGAATCGGTCGTCGAAGTCGCCAGAGAAGACGCTGAAGTCGCAATCACGCCAAGCGCACTAGAAGCCATCGCGCGATCCAGCAAAATAGTCGAGGACCTCGCCAAGTCAGATCAACCCATATATGGCATCTCTACTGGTTTTGGTGCGCTCTCAACAAAACACATCGCTCAAAGTGATCGTGTTGCATTGCAACAATCGCTCATCCGGTCGCACGCCGCAGGCATGGGCGAAGTCATCGAAACCGAAGTCGTGCGAGCGATGCAACTATTGCGATTGCGCACTCTTTGCAGTGGCGCAACCGGCGTTCGACCCGTTGTTGCCGAGACGATGGCGGCAATGCTCAATGCATCGATCACGCCAGTTGTCTACGAATACGGCTCACTCGGTTGTAGCGGCGACCTCGCACCACTATCTCATTGCGCCCTCGCGCTAATGGGTGAAGGAGAAGTGTTCGACAAATCTGGTCGCCGTCGGCCGTCTATTGATGTGCTCAAAGAAAACAACATCAAACCGGTTCTATTGCGCGAAAAAGAAGGCCTTGCCCTGATCAACGGCACCGACGGCATGCTCGGCATGTTGATCTTGGCGATCACCGATCTTCACGAACTTTGCACGCTTGCCGACATCGCCACAGCGCTCAGCGTCGAGGCACTGCTCGGCACAGACCAAGTTTTTGCACCAGAAATGCACGAACCACTTCGCAACCACCCTGGGCAGGTCGCAAGTGCGGCAAATATCTTCACGCTTCTCAAAAACTCACCACTGGTGGCGTCGCATCGCACTGACGACACCCGCGTGCAAGATGCATATTCTCTGCGTTGTGCGCCACAAGTCGCAGGCGCGGTGCGTGACACGCTCACCCATGCATCAAATGTCGCTCATCGCGAACTCGCCGCCATGATCGATAATCCGATCGTCACAAGCACGGGTGAAATTCGCTCGAATGGCAATTTCCACGGAGCGCCGATCGGTTATGTGCTCGACTTTTTGGCAATCGCCGCATGCGATCTTGGCTCAATCAGCGAACGTCGCACCGACCGCATGCTCGATGTCAACAGATCAATGGGCTTGCCAGCATTCTTGGCATTCAACGCCGGCGTCGACTCGGGTTTGATGATTGCCCAATACACGCAGGCCAGCATGGTTTCAGAAAATAAACGACTCGCGGTGCCCGCAAGCGTCGACTCAATTCCGTCGAGTGCGATGCAAGAGGATCATGTTTCAATGGGATGGAACGCCGCGCACAAACTACGCCGGGCGATTAACAACTTGCGCCGCATCTTGGCGATTGAAGTTCTCACTGCAACTCGGGCAATCGACTTTCGCGCACCACTAACTGCTTCGCCTGCGCTGATGAATGTTCACGCCGAAGTTCGCAAAGTTGTCGGTCGACCTGGCCCCGACAAAGTGCTCGCCGACGAAATGAAACTCATTGGCGACCTCGCCAAGTCACTGTTAATGCGTCGCGCCGCCGAACGAATCACCGGAACACTTAATTAAAAATAGCGCGCCTCGACATGCGCCATCCCTGAAATTCGTAAACGCTCTATTTGACGATGTAGGTCAAAACCTCAATC